>Ga0065711_1027116_pt1 | contig 53896 bp, 28 predicted proteins | sample Hoacrofraction12_FD_59098 | JGI IMG/M metagenome (GOLD analysis project Ga0065711, IMG submission 59098) | Hoatzin crop microbial communities from Cojedes, Venezuela - Epithelial fraction 12 v2 (version 2) | ecosystem: Host-associated > Birds > Digestive system > Esophagus > Crop | place...
TAGTTTAATTTGTTATATAATTTTGCATCTATGTTAGAGTTAAACACTGTTATTCAGTTTAGTTCTGTTCTTTGTAATCTTGCTAACAAGGACTGTTGTGGCTCAAATGTAGCTAACAAGGACTGCTTGCAAGACAGATGAAGAGAAACAAGGACTGATAACCAGAACTTAGTTGTCTGTAAGAAGCAACTCTCCAGCTCAAACTGTTTCTATGGTTTGGGACTCAGCCAACACAGACAACTCAGGAATTTTTGAGCCAAAGGTGAAAGCACACAGGGAGGAAGACTACGACCCTTCATCCAGAAAACCCCCACAGACCACCACCAGACAACACTGCACAAGTGCTAAAGGGGGGTGGAGTATGATAATCAATTCCTAGAAATAATTACAATAGTCCAGCCTATTTAGATAAACTTTGTAATAAACAGGTGCATGCTTCATGACTCGGTGTGCAAGTTAGGAGGAGCGATCCCCCTTGCACCCGGCGCCGCAATAAACATACCTGCTTTGTAACTCCCTGAGCTGTGAAGTTTGATTCCGCACGTCACTATCCCCTTCCTCTGTTGCAGAGATGTTTATTACTTGCAGATTCAAAAGTAACAAAAAGTATTAAAATCGACATATATTTGTTGGCAATTGCCACTGCTAGGAATGACTACACTGCGTAATGTATAGAGGTGGTAAGGCAGCCTTTATGTAGATGCTGTTCTTGTTTAACTACTCTAATGCATTATAAACTAATGACTTACAATGGTATTTCAGATGAGCTCAGAAGCACCTCTGCATCCAAAACCATCAGAGTTTTAATGTTGCTGACCCCGGTTCTAACAACTTAAATATTCTATTCCCATATACAGTTGGTACAAACTGACATTTCCCTGACATCCACAGGTACCTCAGGAAGCAAGAGCAGCTCTGCTGCTGCTATGCTCATCATCTCACTGCTTTTGTCTAGAAATAACTAGAAAAAAAATCTTAATGACACTGCATAACTGTTGGCCAAAGACACTGGTACCCACTCAACTGAGAAGCTGGACATGCCACCTGATTTGCTTTCATACCAATGGTTTCCTGTATTTTTACTTTTTTTTTTAGCCAAGAATATAAAAGTGCTATGTAATAAAGCCCCAGGCAAACTTCTCTTTTCCAGTCAAACACCATTCCCTAAAGTGAACACTAACTTCCAAAGACCTTTTTCCCAGTTTTAAAAACACACTACTTAGTTCCCTCTCAGTCTACTCCATGTGTACATCTGAAGTTTTTATTAAAGTTTATCTAATATATATGATACCCTCTTCAATTACTAAAAATAATTTTAATAAGAAAACTCCACAAAATCATCAAGATCATGTTTCTTTTTTAAAATTAAACCACCAGAGTAATTTCCCTAAAGATTTCGTTGTACAATAGATTTTATTAATATTTACTAAACCTATTAACTCTGTCTACTGAACTGTAGGGTTTGTCTGTCAAGCTCTGGATAGAACTATAAATCCCTTAAGAACTTGATAAAATTAAACCTAATATAGACAGAGCAATTAAGTTTTAATAAATTGAAAAGAAAGAAGTTTTAAAAAATCAGCTAGCTAATTTTTGAACCCATCTCCTGTTCCTTATGTCATTTACAGACACATTAGGAAATACTAATTCTATAACGAAGACACAAATATTACCATACCAACCCAGATTTTACAAAGCCCCTTAACTATTAAATTCATTTTATTCATCCACATTTTCCCAGACTTCTACAGACCACTAAACTCCACATCTGAAAGCACATGCTCTTCTGACCTTTTCCTCCCCACTGAGAACACAAAATTCTTGAAGCCAGACAACTTTGGTCACCATTAGGCACATAATGGTCCCCTGTTGTACTGTCGAATTTGATACCTTGTCTTTCTACAAATAGCCTTATCTTATTATTTCAGTGAATTCTATACTCCTACTACAAGAACCTGAATTAATAACAGACATCAAATTCCTCCATTCTTCAAAACAGAGGAAAGCTTCCTTTTAATGTGTTGGTTTTGCTGGACACAGAAAACGGCCAAAGATTTTTACGTCCACCTTTCCCCTATGTACTCACCACCATTTCTCAGTCTTTTGGTGCAATGTGGATGTTGTCAATCCATTACCAATATGATCCCAGGCTGAAAAATATTTCAACCTTTAGTTATCTCAGGGGTCACTTTCTCTTTTCTGGAGTCTCACAGCAGATGAGAGTTGAACACTGAATACAGGCTGTACATACTCACCTAAAGAGGAAGCAAGTGCTTAAACTGAGAAGGTCTGAACAAGTATTACCTTCTATCCTACAGTCACTGTTACATGAGGTAGAAAAGGCCCCAAAATACTCCACAGCTGAACAGTTCTTGCCTCAGACAAGATTTGCTCCCAAGGATTTATCTAAGGGATGTCAATGCCCTGTGGCCATACCTCAAACAAGAGGGACATACAGGCAGACTGAACTAACATCCAGGTTACCCTTCTACAAAGTTACTTATTTTTAATGTTTCACAGATAACTAAGAAGTATAATCACCTTCTTTTGAACAATTCTCTTGACCTGACCAGAAAAGCGCACCAAAGGATGCAAAGACACATGCATTGAACAAAAACATTAACAAAATTATGAGGCTTTCACCTGCGATTTTTGATGGCTGTGTTACATGAATTGCCATGCTGGATCACTTCATGTATTTTTCCATAAAGCCTTTCATCAAAGAAGCATCAGGTGATATACTCCCTTCATACCTGACCAGCAACTAGTTCCACATGGAAAAGCATATTAAGCACCAAAGTCACAGCATAATCAGCTCCAAAAAAAATACATTAATTAATTGAAAGTATAGCTTGCAAACTTCAATTTAAGGTGAAATAAAGGGGCAAAGGTGCTTGTTATGAAGTACTGCATCACAAGAAAGGCAGTTTACTTGATGAAGACTTGAAGTCCACAGCACCTCGAAACTAATTCTGGTTTAGTTATTTCAGAAACTCTGTGGATACAACTAGGCAGTCACGCAGGTGGCCACTCCATGCACTTGCCCCCTTCCCACCTGCAATATTATAATTTGAATATAAAAGTCAGCCTCTAAATGCACACAGTGATCCCAAATACTAGTCTACTCACTAGCGAGTATTAATTTAAAGCCAGTTTATTAGATAAGTAACTGCAAGCTCCGAATTACAAAACAAAGATCGAATCCCAGTGACACTGCCATGAATTGGGAGCATATCAGGAGATGAAAAGTGAAGAGTAAGTCACGCTTACAGGGCAGGCAAAACCAGGCTCTAGAGCCATTTTGAGAGAACTGCTTCCCAAAACAGGTTTCCAAGAAAGGCAAGAGACCTGCATCGTATTAACCCCCAATGGAATGGGAATGTTTAGGATGAAATAACTGTATATACTAGAAGCACTTTGTGTTCTTCATCTCAGCCAGAAGCTGTCAATGGTTAACAATTTCAGTTTCCACAAGTGTTAGTCCACCAAGAGGTTGTCACATGTTTGTGGCACACGTTACCATTTGAACAAAGTCTGCACCAGTACCTAGCGCCAGCACCATTCTGGAAAGTGACTGCAAAGTTTGAGCAGTATTTTTTTTAAATATTTAAATAATTCAGGGCTGTCTCTGAAGACTATTCCGTCATTTCAACAGCATTATCCTGCGGTAAATGATAGGAGGACATGGTCCAGTTTCTCTCAAGTCCTGAAGTGAAGAGTCACTGCCCATGAGTAACGGCTGTTAGAGTCAAGCTCACAATTGACAAGTTTCTTCTCAGCTATTAGGATGCAATAAAAAACTGTCATGAGAGACTGCACAGAACAGGGTGTCTGGAGGTCACCACACTTCCAGGATATATGCCACCATAAAGACAGAATAATCATTATACATGACTTTCTTCAGAATTCAGTGGCTCAGCTTCACAGCACATATCCAACCATTCCACAAGTACTAGTGCAGCCACAGCTTACAGCAGTCCTACTTGCACAGAACTCCTTTGTCATCTAGTTTATGGCCCATGTTGTGGTTGTACTTAGGTCAACATGAAAACAATTACCCACAAAATTCTCCAACTAACATTGCAAGCTGTTACATTACTTTGTTTTAATTGATTAGCAGCAAACCAAAAGAATATTATTTGTGCAATATGTTGTCTTTGCAAATAAACTGGAGCAGTCTTCTGGTTTAAGGAGAACCTATTCAAAATTAAAAACAGGTATCTCGCAATGACACAGCTTGTTCACGACAAGCTAGTAACAGATTTCTCAGAATAATGTAGGTGGTCTACTCTGACACAGACACTGTCGAAACACGACTATACCTTTTTCCTTTAAAGTTTGACTGGGTTTAGAATGTTAAGATATAACCCTGCTCCCATAAGACAAACAGGATCAAATAAACTGAGTCTCTTACAATGCTTATTTGAGCAAATAGCAAGGATGCATGAGAGTTACCTTGACATACAGAAACATTCTGCTTTTGCAAGAATATACCCTTTTCTATCAAATGAAAGGCAAACTGCAAAGTCTAAATTCTATGACAGCTCCCATATATGCACAAATTTGAGACTTGTGGAGGGAGTTAGCAAGCAAGTGAAAAGGTTGGAAAACTACCAATTTGGAAAAAGTGATTGTATCCTCCATAGCTAGCTTTACCACAAAAAAGACATTTATAATGCTGCATTTAGAACTACACTCGCAAAACAGTTTGGGATATCAAAGGAGGAAAAATTGAAGCACTCCCAGGATAAGCACACCTCGCAGCAGAACAAGAGACACACAGCTCAACAGGAGGCTTTGCCACAGTATGAGGAGCACGCTTCAATCACCAAGCTGAATTGATTTTGTGACATACATTTTACTGAAGTGAGGCATGCCATAACATACAGCCAGCCTACCCAGAAACATGCTCATAGAACTTGTTACCATTGCTCAACTCAAATCTACTTTTACCACGGTGTGGCAAGAGGGAGAATAGTGGTGTAAGTGAAGAGTTATCCCGTGGTTTTTCATTCTCTTCCTTAGCCTATTTCTGAGTAGAAGGAAAAAGCACTACCCAACAGGAACACAAGACTCAGGTTTGGAAGAACTTAAGAGATTAAATCAATTCTAAGCTTACGAGGCAATCTGTCTTCCAGTCTTACCAGCGCCACAACTCTGGTGTCCATCAGGGCTGTCAAGAGCTTTACAAGTGCACTCTTACCTTGCCTGGCTACCTTGAAAAAACAGAGTACATGACAAGCATACATACCACCACGACACAGCACGATGGAAGCTTCAAGAGGACACTTGAATGACCTCAGCTCTGATGAACACTCGTATTCCCAAAGCTCTCCAAAAATCCAATAAGTTCTGACATTTCAGAACTGTGATTTTAGGCCTGCTTAGAGCATCGGTTATGATAATTTTAGGAGTTGGGAATTATTTGAAAACACAAGATATCCTAATCAGTTTTGTCTTTAAACTATGAGTAGGAGATTGCACCCGCTACCTAGCTTCAATCAGCTTGTCTTCTCTAACAAATCACTTGCTAAACATGTAACAGAGCAAACCTGACCCTCTAGCATCACTACCACAGTTAAATGACTGAAGTTATGTATGTGAATACACACCTTGACACATTTCTCAGTAAAAAAATAAGCATACATCATTGTGGCAGAGACACATAAAAACCCTAGAAGTCTCTGAAGTATTTCTCTGACTGGTTCTACTCTATGCAGCAGGTTAAAAGGTAGAAGGAACACACATGTAGGCAGGTATTAACTTCAGACAGCTGGAGAACTGCTTAATTCTAGTTTATGACAGAAAAATCGGCCCAGAAAAATTCAGTGGGATTTTAAGCTTCAACTGGACATAAAACATTTTTCCTTAGTTCTCAGGAGAAAGAAATTTCTTTTATGTCACTGATGAGTAGTCTTGGAGTGATCAAGCTTCAGCTACAAGAATGATGCTCTAATTCTCACAAGGAACTTATCTTCAGAAAAGGGTTTACCAAAGTATTAAGTCAGTATTATGGGAATCACAAAAACTAGACCAGATACTCTGTCTTCATTTTCTGAAGACGTGATCAAGATATACCCCAGCTCTCAGCCTGAAGCAGTAGCTCTCCACTATCAAGTTAACAGCACAGGTGAATCAATCCTATTGCTTTACACTGGCCCCACACTAAGAAAGGAAGACTGCTAATTCTTAACAAGTCCACATAAACTTGCATGAACAAAGCCTCCCTCCCCTTCAATGAAAATAGAGGATCAGATATGAAAATAGCTATCTTGAAAGAAAAAAAGGAGGATTTTGTTCTCACCCTTCAATACAAAGACAAATCTGAACTCTTTCTACAGATGTGTAATATTAGCCATGTCAATCAAGAGGATCAGCATCCATAACGCATTTACCTACTGAGTAGACATCTGCTTAGTCTTAACCCCCTAAAAACACACACCATCATGCATTAACATAAGCAAAAACTTTGTTTCACAGGTAGTTTCTCATTTAACAAAATCCCACTTTCACTTCATTATGCATCCTTATGTTTCTACAGTCTCTTGTGCTTATTAGAAAGAAACATACCCGTATACAGCAGAGAATCCCATCTTCAAAGCAAACGGATACTTCCTGCACCAGCCAGCTGAAGCCTTTATTATATTGTTACTTACACAACAGAAGACAGATTATGGCTAACACTCAGGAATCATCTACTGAGAGATAAAACTGCTAATGATCTTCACATATGTGTTTAAGAGAAATAGTGCTTGTTCCCAGTCATTTTCCTCTAACATATGAGAGCTCTTACAAACAACACAGCAAATTGTAGATGGAATTCAGGAAAACAACTCTTCACTTCCATTTTTATGCAATATGACCTGTACTGTCCTATAGCATGGACAAGTCATTAACATGACAAGCCCCCAACTGCTGAAATACCTGCAGCCTAAAGCTGCAAGATACTTTCTGGATCTTGCCTAACATGATCACTATTAGAACTTAAGAAATTAAGGGAAAAGTAAACCAGAAAAGAAAGCGGGGTTTTTTTGTGGGTTTTTTTTTGGTTGGTTGGTTGTTTTTTTTTCACAGCCTTCCCCAGCCCCTCCCAGTTTCCACCTATGGAAAGAAGAATTATTTAGAAACCTGATCTTCAAACTGCCAAAGATCCTTGCATTCCTTCAGGCCCAAGTGCCTCCACATCATCCAAACCAACTATCACACTGCCAGAAAGCACTAACAGAAAAAACAGCGCCACAGATAAGGGGAAACGGTCATTAATGAATGCTGAAAAGTGAAAGCAGGATGAAACAAAAATACCAGCCCAACTCATTTACCCGCTCACAGCTCAAACCTATTAGTGTTACTTCCTGAAAAAACAGTAGTCTAATACTTAAGCTACACAGTCCTGTGTGCACTTAAACCTGCAGGTCCAGGTAACACCTATATTCTTTCATTTGTAATTCTATGCAGTAGGCTCAAATCAAAGCAGCTTTTCACATGAAGAGCTATATATTTTCCACACCCATACAACTAGCTTTCTACACAGATTATCAAATACTTCAGTTATGAAAGATTTTATTTGTTCCTCAAAATCAAACATGAAAAACACTAAATCTCTTCTACCTAGTATTTTTCAAGATCTGATTCCCAGACACTATTCCTTGTGTGACTACTTATTAGCTTGATGTCTGTTTCTAGACTAAGAAAAAACAAAAATCTTGGCAATAAAAAGAATTTAGTACAATAGAGAAATGTATTCTTCCCCCAGTTGTCCTAATTAGCTTCCTTCGCAAATTCCCATTACTATACAGAAGAGCTGATCACATTTCCAGGCTGACTGGAAATGTAAAGTAACTTATTAGCCACAAGACAGCAGAGCAGCATCCCAGATGCCTCCCTGAAGGAGAGCTGATGGTTGGCTAGAACTGAGCTTGTCCACATTGATCAGTTTTCCAAAATACTAACTTTGAAAGCATTTGGGCAAATGACAGCAGGGGAGAAATAAAACCCAGTTTCCTCTCTTGTGCAACACACAAGATATAATCTTCAAAGCATCTACAAGGCATTAGCAGTACAGGACTTACTCTCGTCTTCCCAGCAGTTATCTGTACGTGTTTTAGGACTGACGTACACACGATACCAATGCTTTAGCGGTCCCAGTAGTAGGTAACTTTGGTTTTAGTCTGAAAAGCTGACAGCGAATTTACCCCCATTCCTTGGGAGTAATCACCATGACATCACTGACAAGGCATAGATGTCCTTTCTTCCAACAGCAGGAGCATCAGGATCCAAAAAGTAACACCTTCAAAGTTTCTCAGAGCTCCACAAACACCATCTCCTGTAGTTGTGCTCAAGAATTTGAAATATAAATTTATATAAATCAAGTCACATATTGTGTATGCTACAGAAATTGCTGTAGCAAAGCTAATAGCATTCTACGGAAGTCATAATGCTACAGAAATCTTTCTGTCCTGATAAGCGTAGCACAGAAGACACTGCTGGAACCATAACCTTTGCCTGCAGACAGACAGGCTGATCAACAGGCCTTCTCAGGTTTTCCTCCTTTCCATAGACAATCTGAGTTCTCCCAATGGTTAGTATAAAAAGTTTTAAGCACCAACCCAACAAGACCTGCTTATTTCTACATATGGGTAAATCCAGTGAGCATATCAGAGGTCTGCTTTTTAGGAGATCCAGAGCAGTTTAGACGCATGATTCCCAAACACTCCGAGACCTACAGATATATCTGTATTTAAATATGACGAGTAATGGTGACTGTTAAAGATCACCTTGATATTTTTTTTTTACTCTGTTCAGAAGTGTGGGAAAGATGTCCCCACAACAATGAAGGTCATTAAAGTCATTGGATAATTCCACTAGTATTCTCATGCTTCAGAGATCTTCCGCATAGGTTATAGAACCTTCATAGTAGCACTACCCTACAGAAGAGCAAAAATAAGACAGCAAGAAAATAACGAAGTATTTTGGGTCCTCACTCTTCAGCATGAGAGCACAAAACATAACTGCGTGTAAAGCTTCCGTGCAGATACAAAGAGCCAGTTTTGGAAGTCAAGACACTGACTACAGACAACAAATTACACTGTGAAGTTTTGTTTGCTTTTTAAGAATAGTACATAATACCATAGTAGCACAAACAGGATTATCCATGCTCATGTTCAAACAGTGAAGCATGCTAAAAATAACAGCTGAGCAAGCAGAGAAGTGAGAGAGGCCAGCTTCTGCTTCTATGCTTACACTTTTAGTCAGATTATCATCAATAGATAGTGGTGTTGAGGGTTCTCACACTGGAGTATGTTGTTACTTACTCATCTATGTGTAACACAGGACAATGAATGTCAATCTAGACACGAGTCCTACAGGACACATTCACCCTGTAGCTCTATTTATGTCAACAGAACCACTTCACAGCAAAATACTATCCACAATTTCAGAATTGGGTCCCTCCAATTTCCCCCTTCCACTACTGTTAAATACAAGCCAACACGATAACCAGTTGATACAGTTCCCAGCTCTCCTTTCTGTGGCACTAAAGAGGAGAAATGCAGCCAACAATCCTCAGTTGCAATATCCACTACCCTTATGTCAGGCTTTCCAGGGCCCCTCTGGGTCATCCAGTTTCCCTTCCTCAGCTCTCCCTCTCACTGCTCTCACAACTGAACTTCTATGAGATGCCAAGGAAAGAAATTTGTGCAGGTAAGAGCTGCACAATAAGACCTTATGGTGTTTCCATTTTAATTAAACAGAAACTGAATCCAAGAATTCCACTCAAAGTAAATCTCATGGTCAAAATACTTTCACCTGAAAAAGCTTTATTAGGAAAAGGAAAAAAAAGCCAAGTGAGCATATGTATGCACGTATTCAAGTCTACAAGGCATAAACATTTGCAGATTATTATGCTAAGCTTCTAGAATTCAGATGAATCAAACTAGGGATTAGTCTTTTCTATTCCCAGTAGTTCTCTGAAGAGAACAGAAATGATTGATTTCTCTCTTAAGCGCATGATTTAGAAAAAAATTTAGCTCTCAAGAACAAGTCAAGACAGTTGTTCGATCACATCTCACCTGCTGGTGCATGCCAAGGAGCAGAAATGGGGGAAAAAAAGTCACACAGGGACTGCACAAAGGGGAAAGCGTATCAATATTTAAAGGCTCTAAGCTCAACTTGGACCTTGTAAAAAATCATTTTTAGCATTAATGGATTTCAGAGGTGGAATATATTAAATATAATGCTACAGAAATTCAGTGTGAGAATCCTCTATTGATAGTTTTTAGGCTAAGTTGAACAGAAGTCATAATCTCTGTTACAGGTGCAACATACAAAATAAGTATTACTATGGAGACCCAACACTGAAAAATCAACACTAAGCAGCTACAGACAAAATAGCATTAAAAGAACCAATGGCGATTATTAACAAAACTCTTAGAGTTTTGTATTTAGACTTCTGCAAAATTCAGTTCTACATTAAAAATTGTGATAATAGTACTTGGAAAAAGACAGAATTAGTTTGGTTTGAGAACAAAACTTACGTAATACAAAGCATTTTTGGTGTACCAGTTCAGAAGCTCCACAAGTTTGTGCTCCTGTTTTGGAAAAACACGTGTCATCCGAGCTAAAGCATCAGTCACCTCCAATATCAGATGATATGTCTTCAAGATGTACCACATAATCACCCATTTTCTTCACTTAAAAGACCAGCAACTGTATATCAATGAGGTTGTTGCTTGTCTGACATGCCATGGTTCTCCATTTCCGTCTTTTTTTAGTGTTCTGAAAGCTTCTGTTAGTTTTTATGTTTACTGAAAAACTTTAATACTGTTGTCTTAGTTTATGGCTGGATTCCACTACCAGTCTTCCACACATGAAATTACTGGAACATCTACCAGACAAGGGGGCAGGAGAATTAGAACACACAACACTGATTTTCCATGAAGCTTTTTTTAATGAACAAGTGTCTAACTAAAACTTGAATAAAATAAGAACAGATACTATTTTACCTGCTGCTTTTGCTAAAACCACTTATTAATGGCTTGTTAAGGACTCTGCATTACTCAACATGAATCAACCATAGCTGTTTTACAGGCTATTTCAAGTATAAAAACTGCACTTAACATTGAAATGCTCCAACAATACTGATGCATGGTATATCTGTGGTACATCTGTAGTAAATTCTCAGCTCTGCATGGGGATGTTGTGTAACAACTCAGACTTTTCAAACTCAAATCACTCCAACAGCAGCCATGACCCCCTCCTTCGAACCTCTGCCAGAGACATGTACTGCTGAGACAAAGTTTGTCATCTCTAATCCCACTTACCTAAAGTCACAGAACCAGAAAACAGGTGTTCTCAGATTTTCACACTTGCAAAATTTAGGTGATGTTATTTCAAAGAAGTAAAGCTACTTAAATGAAAACCATGAAGAATAAAGACACCAATCTTTCACGTTTTTTAGAACTGTTAAAGTATCAGCTCATGTTTTTGGCTCATGAAAGGGAAACCAGAAGGAATGAGTTAAAATTAGAAGGTGGGGAAGATATATTGCTATGCACAGGTGGAAGCCCTCTATTATTTCTTCCCACTCCCCATTCTCCCAGGACTCTCTTCTGTGCACCAAGCACCACACAACAGTAACTCACCAAGGTAAGCATTCAGCACCAAGTTCTGCAAAGTATCTTCAGCTATCTGCAAGAGCAAATCCTTAAGTGTACTGTGATACTACTGATACACACAGTTGAGGCCAAAATCAAGGTGTAGAGCATTCAACTTAAAACAAGCCATCAGCAACACTACAACTTAAAAAATTCGGAGCAGCTGCTGCACTCTGTATTCCACAGAACTCCTCATTCAGCTACATAACTGGAGATAGCAGGTGGGAAAAGATGATGATAGAGCTTCCTTTTTTATCCAGGGATTTTAAAGTATGCCTGATAGAAACAAAATACTCAGTCAACTTTCTATGTTGGCAGAGATAAGGCAAGAAGAGGGGATGAAGGGGTTTCATTCTATGCCAAACCACACTTCACCAGGGCTTTTCATTCTAGTGTGTCCTTAGTCTGAGCCACATGGCAAAATGCACACAAGATGGCTCATATTACTGATGGGGTCATCCTTGACCTCTCATGTTTTATGACTATTACTAACTGTTCTTATTTGAGAAAGATCCATCTTAGTGGCTAGTATTCTGCAGAGTCAGAAAGTCTCCCATCCCCACACACTCTTCAAAGACAGAGTCCTCAAAGTTCTTAAAATAGGCTCCGCACCCCTATCTATCCAACCACCGAAGGGCTTCCTGGCTTTGAGACAGTAGGAGACTCCAGTAATATTTTCATATTTTATGTATGACCAATGAACCCCTCTGCCATCATGGAGCCTGTCTGTCAATACATCTTTGATTGGTGTTCATAGTGGAGACTGACTGATTAGATAAACCTGCCAACACTTCAGCATAGTAAGAGGACAAATTGTCAATAAAAAGTTGTAAAAATAGTTTTCATAATTTGTCCTTATCTTAATGCATATTATGAAGACTCATACAACTTCGAATCTTCCTAGACTGTTCAATCCATTTAGCCTCTCGGTTTATTACCCCGTTGTTTTTTTTTAAATCTGTACCCATTTTCTCATTTGTACTACAGCTGTTTAAGAAGCCCAGTTTCTCTAGAAGTGAAAAGTTAAGACCCAAAGATTAATTTTTATTTTTTGGATATCACTGCAAAAATATATACTTCTCTATTCAGTTTTCTAGATTTCCAGTTTCTGCTTCTCAAATAGTTAACAGAATACCTCAAAACAAAAGCACCACATTTACTTATGACAAAGCTTAAATATTATGAAAATAATTGCTTGCCCTATTATGCCTCACTTGATTCTAGTCTCCATCTCCTAAACAGCAGAGATGACTGTTTGCTCCTGTCCTCCCCACACTGCCTCAAAAGACTTCAGTCTGAAACTGGGTAACGGAGTCAAGATTCAGCAACTGGTTGTGTAGATCCATCAGCTTTTCCCTTTCATACCCTCCCTTTGACAGGGAAAGGACCATTTAGCCTCTTCTAACCTACGTCATTAATTTCTTTTCACAGGAGTCCTGTCTATCACACCAAAGGAAGTTCTGGCACTCTACAGTATTTGCAAAGCTGGCATGTGGGAAAGTGAGAAGAGATGCCTTGGTCAAAGAATTTTTCTCCCAGCTCAGTTCCCACATTACATTACCTTTCCTTCATACTTCTTCGCTAAACTTTGGAAAAAAGTTGAATATATAAAAACCTCAAAGTGCTTATGCTAAGCACAGAAGAATTAAAATAAGCCTCCAGGTATTTTAAAATAGGAGATTCCCTCTATACTTTCTTGGAGTACACTAGTTCCTATTCTCCAGCATTTTCTGTGCCCTATATTCTTCAGCTCTTATTTCTTTCTCCAGTTTTGTCTTCTCTCTAGAAGCCATTTTTGCTTATGTAGATCTGTGCCAAGATAAGGCTAAGAAGGACAGGTTTCACTCTGTTACAATTAGTTTGACATTTAGTGTATATACGGAGACAGGGGTTGTCAACTGAAGCTGTCAAATCAGCAGCTGACCCTCTGAAAGGGACTCAGAAGGAGGAGTAAGGAAACTGTCCGCATGCCTTCTCTGAAACCCACATACCCAGCCCATCAACTACAAGCAGACCAAGCTGAAGAGATAGTCTCACAATGAGTTCTTGCTAAAGTGCACTTTTAACATCACATAGGATCTACCGAATCAAAACCAGCTGTCACAGCCCTCCATTTTCTCACATTTCAAGAGAAGAATGAAAGACTTGTCTAAAAAGCAGAAGGATCTAATAGGACTTCAAGAATGTCTAGGGTTTTAGCTAATTTTATCTGTGCACTCACTTTCCTAAAGCAATGAAAAACATACCAAGCTTTAAAAATAAAACACAGAAGCCTTTCTTGAGTCCAAAAATTCTACAGTAACATATGCAAGTATATTCCTTTGTACAGCTATACAAAATGCATTTCAGGAAGTCTATGTCAGTTTTGAAAACAAGATCAGACTGCAATCACACCAATTACCCAAAGCTGGTTCTACACACAGGCCAGGGCCAAGGTGTTCCTCCTACTGAAGACAGAAAGGGAGGAAAAAAAGGCTGAGATCTAGGCACGGTTTTCTCACTTCTTATTGCCCAAGTCCAGCCTTTCATCCCAGAAAGAGCAAGTTCATTTCCACCTCTTAGTAAAAGATCTTGAATTATTCTACCTACACTGCATCGTGGTTTAACCCAGCAGCCAGCAACTAAGCACTAGGCAGCCATTCGCTCACCCCTTCCCTTCCTCCCCAGCAGGATGGGGAGGAGAAATGGACAAAAGGGGAAGCTCGTGGCTTGAGATGAAGACAGTTTAATAAGACAAAGGTAATACTACTACTAATGATGATGATAATGAATATGCAAAATAAACTATATACAAGTTTTCTCACCACCAGATGACTGATACACAGCCAGTTCCCAAGCAACAACCAAAGAACACCAAACTCACAAATTTTGCTAAATTCCCAAAAAAGTTCAACCTGCTGGACAAGAGAGGATTCCAGCTCACAAACAAGAGGATCACGTAGCTTTGTGCTCCCCTAGCCAGCCCCCATTACTAAACCGAGCATGATGTCCACGGCATGGAATATTTCCACTGGCCAGCTTGGGCTGGCTGCCTGGCTGTGCTCCCTCACAGCTCCTGCACACCTGCTCGTTAGCTGAATATGCAAAACTGGAAGAAGTCCTTGATTTCATAGCAACAACTGAAAACATCAGTGAATTATCAACATTATTCCCATACCAAATCCAACCCACAGCAGCTACTGGAAGTAAAATTAACTCCATCCCAAAGCCAGGACAACTGCTGTTTGACATTTAAAGGAAAAACCCATGGTTGAAGCGCTCACCATTAGGGCGCACATAGTAGAGCATTTCATTATTCATCCTGACTTCTCATGGTCCTTTCAGCCAACTAACTGAAGTCACAGCTTAAAAGCACGTGCTCAAGCCATTAGGTACTTCAGCACCTTCCATATTATATTCACTGCAAAAGTACCCAGAAATCTCTCTCACTGTATTAAAAATCAGAAGCAGCAAAAAAGTCAAGTTAACATGGCTTGAGTACTATCTTGTCCAACTTCCAGATGTTTCTAAACACCAAGCAATGTTAGCTCCATTTTCTTCCTCTTGATCTAGCAAGAGCCTCTTCTGTTCCATCTTCAGTTTTCACCCCGTGCTTTAGCTATACGGACTCTTTATCCAAGGCTTTTATTGTTTCTGAACAAGCATCACAAAAGGCACATTGTTTGTTGCTGCAGTTTCAGAGGAACTACTTTTACTCCAGATGAAAATAAGAGCCTTACCTCCAGGGTCACAAAACTTCAGAGCTTCAGAACGTGCAAGAAACTTTTTAAAATGAAAACAAAGCATAACCATTTTCTTCCTTCTGGGTTGAGTTCAAAATACATTCAGCAAAAAACCCCAAAGTTTTCTTATTCCTATAGTTCTAATCAGATAATCTCTCTGCCTCACAAAGACAGACCACGAGCTGCTCATTTTCTGCTGAGGTTCTGCACCTTTCCTGAGGTTAAGAGGTCCAGTCAGCCAAGTGTGGCAGAAAGCGCATCAGAAGCACAGTACTGTGATCCCACAAAAAGGAAACAGTTCACTTAAAGAGGGACCATACAGAAGTGGAAAAATGAGAGAAAATGGTCTAAGCAGATGGGAGTCTTCAGCAAGGCATTTAGGTACTTGGTTGAAACAATTCATATACTCCAATCTAAAAATACTTAATGCAGTTAACAGTTTCAAAAAACTTTTAAAAAGAAGTCTTCTTATCCCACTAGAATTACCTGAGCAAGTCTCTAAATATGTAGGAAACACAGAAAAGCATTAACTTCAGCAAGAGAATAATGTGGTTCTTGTTGATAGAACTCAGCAGTGAGACAGCTCCCACCAGCGTGCGCCACGCTGCACGGAAACTGGCAACCCAGCCTCTGGAGGCAGATCATCTCCCCTTGGATTCACTGGGTTCTCCCCAGTTCTGGTGAGCTAGAACGCGAGGACCTGAGAAGCCACAATTACGTACAGAGAACTTGAGTTTGAGCTGAAAGCACTGTCAAGGCTGTAGTTAACTAAATCGCATAGACACAACCGGAGAAGTAACATTGATCAGAGGATTACTTTGCCACAGTAGCATTCCCCTCTTCCACCAGATTTCCAGGTATCCAGTAACTCCTTCGATACTCAGAGACACAGGCTTTTCACCTCCCATCCAGTCAAGCAGAGTGGATTGCCATCTCAAATGTAAGTATCAGATGCTGCTTATTACAGATCTTATCATCTGTCCTACAAATACCTCTAACAGCAATCAGATATTCAAGCAATATCAAATGTGATATTGATGTTGCAACAGGCAAACTGGAAAACAGACTTTCTAGAAGATTCATGTACAAGCACATGATTTTTCTAGTTAATTTTTGCACATATTTGAGGAGTACGGCAACCACTTGTCTACAATTTTTTATTCTATTTTTATGTCTCAAAAGGTATTCATAGGCAAGTGCACAACGCAGTTTGCTCAGGCATAGATTTGGTTACAGCTGTTCATGCAATGTTGAAGATAGGTTATTATGCTGAAATTAGTCTTCTAGCTCATTCTTTTTTCTTTCTTCAAACATGTTACTCCTATATCTATATCTTAAAGCCCAACCATATTCCTGATGGCATACTGCAGGTTTCACCTGTTTGCAGCAGAATCAAACCCATGAACCTTACTAGTTTCTTGTTCTGAGACTTGAGTTTGACCTGCACAGCTTGTGACTGGAGACCTCAGGGGTGCATTTTGCACAACCCACCCATGGTTTAGCACGAATTGTTTACCTTGCTACCCCAGAGGCAAGTTAGAAATAAAGAAAGCTCAACAACTTTCCCTTTTGATAGCAACACCTCCTTCTGTCATCAATTACACCAAAATCTGCTTACTTACATCTAGTGAATCCTCATTGACCAGGATGAGAGACATACTCTGCGAAATGAGTCTGCAAGAATACCCTGCAAAAGAAAAAAACAAAGACTTAACTTTCTAGAAGAATATTTAAGGTTTAGCTAAACCTCACCAGGAGCACTAATAGCTCAGCCTACAGTTGACTTTTTGAGCAGTTCCTCCTATCAGGCAGGCTACCAGAAGCATGGATGTTCAGAACACACTCTAATCTGACAATTTTACTCACAACAGAGGCTGCATTTTATCTGCGCTTCCAAATATATCACTTGAGATGTTTTAACCAAAGAAAACACCCTATTAACTAGATGCAGTAAATGCAGGCTATATCCCTACAGCAAAATTAAGTATTTCTACACCTAAATTATTATTTTTTTAATCTACATGAAGGCAGAACTGCCTTCAAGACACTGCAGGAACAGGTCTGAACACACAGTTGCAATTATGCCACATGACTGGAAGCACAGGCATTGAATCAGTCAGTACTACCCAGTCCCCTTAGCCCACATCTGGGTTACGTGAGCATTTTTTACTCCTAAGAGTTTAGTGTGGAAGGTCCTGAGCTTCATCAAAAACTACAGATTAATGACACACATGGAGCTCCTGCCAACTCCTATAGGCATCAGGTAATTGTACTAGATTGTTCTTAGTGTTGGACTGGAGCATGAAAGAACAAGTACAAGTTGCTATAGTCTGGAGCAGCACTCAGAGGGCAGTTCTGTACATTTGCCAGGACATCAAAATTGAAAGCAAAAATTGTCAAGACAGAAAAAAAGCCGCTTATTTTTGTAATAGTAAAAGCCAGTGCCTGCAGTACCACTCAATGCCACTCAAGTGGCAGTTCTGCCACACGACTGTCACTGACATAAGACAAAGTTATATCCAGGAAATCTATACTTGGCATTATCCAGATAAACAGTTTAATTCCTGTCCATATTAATGGCAGAAGACAAATGCAGACTCGCAGAAGACTGACCCCATTGCATCACATTAAAAGCTCATGCAAATTCTCTTGGGATTGGCACCGACATGCAGCTTCGTAGAACAGTAGAGAATTTATTTGAAGCACACACCTTTCACTTGCTGATGTAAGTTACACAGGAAAAGGAAATACAATAGAACTAATCTGTATTTCTACTGTGCTTTTTACAGAAATTCATCACAGCAAGTTTAACAAATTACTGTCATAAAATGAGGTCTCAGGAAGCCTTACTTTTCTTAAATGGAGACTGGAGGCTACTGCAGTATAAGAGTAACATCTCAGCCATGAACCAGTGCAGGGCCAGCAGGTTCAAAAGCAGAACAGCATAATCAGTGTAAAAAGATTAAGCATCTCTCTCCATATCTCACAACAGAAAGAGAACAATTGAGGCATGAGTTTATTTTCTGTGGGATTCTTGGTTCCTTACTAAGCCCATACAGGCTCATCAATTGCAATACAAATCATTTCCTCAGGTAACAGAATTCTTATAATTGGGCTAGTTTTATAAGTATTACCAGGGGTAACATGCCTGCATGAATGACTTCTGTCAAGAAAGCAAACCCTGCATCTTCTTTTGTGGCAGACATGCTTATTTCACACAGTCACTTTTAGACAGCAGGTTTGATTACCTGAAGAAGTTTTGTTTCTGTTCCATTTTTACAGCTGTGTGGAATATGACTATCAGGTGCAACCTTGCACATACGTTTTCATCTTGTTTGTGTTAATGAGCTAAAGTTCATTTTCTGCCTTAGAGAACAATACAGAATGACACTGAACTCACTCACACCTGTTGTGAAAAGGACAAAATATATTCTAACAAACTGCAGCCTACAACATGAAAGCTGTGTAGGTAGCCTGCGATTCTGCCTGTGACCAGGTCTTAGGTGGTAGTACAGAACTGAGTAATGAAGCTTCAACAGGTATAGGCAAAACACTGAATTCAGAAAAGGTCAGTCTGACATTTTTAAAAGTTAGTCCCAGGCTGAAGAACCACTTCTGAGGAGAAAAAGAGCATATTACAAACTTGACCACTTCTCTCCATGTCAGGGTTACTCCTTCCCCAGGGAACAGAAACAGCCTTGTGCAGCACACTGCTACAAATTCAGTATAACTAATTCAAAAGGATTTTCTAGTCGCATTTGATTGGAACAGCAGCTGCAATAGCAAACTAATTTCTAAACCACTGCTCACTGTTTCATTTTACCTCCTTCAAAACAAGTAAGATGCCACCTGACAAGTGGAGCTGGAGAACTGTGGAAAACACAAGTTGCTCTGCTATGCATCTTGGAAGTCATGGAGTCAGAAGAACTAATCCTGCAACGGAGGTTATTGTGCATCTTGTTATTACATTAAACAAGTAGATCAATACTAACACCGGTTTTTAGGAGATCTATACATTATGTACTATTTCAGGACTACAAAGATGTTAAAATCTAGCACTAGTACAAAGCAAAATAACTGGCAACTGTAAGATTACAAGTGAAGTTCGTAGTCATATTTTAAAGTTTGATTATTATTACTGGCAGTACTAACATGGCAAGCAAAAATAGACTCTAAGATTAGGGCATATTTTAGTCAATGCTTCTGACTAGAGTAAGATCAACTGCTGGTTCAAAGCAGGTATAAAATGTCATTTCACACCTCTAAATTGGTATCTAGCTCTTTAATTTAAAGGTCTGACTAAACATCCATGAGGCAGATGAATCAGGTACTTCTGGGACTTAATTGTCTTCAAGTGTCCTGGGAGAAAGATTCTGTGAACCTCAGCTGAAGATCATAGCCCACAGGCACATTTGTACTGCAGACAGACAGAATCCAGCATTTGAGGCAAGAATGATTATCCTCTGCTTAGAGAGAGGCCACATATGCCCTGCTCAGACTTCGCACAGGGATACAGACAAGCATGCTGGCATTGCTTCTGTCCCTCAACTGAAAAATCATGGCTTACCATAACAGAAGTAATCTTGACAATAAACTGGGAGAGATGTGGGTTTGACAGATGGACAAGGAACTGGCTGGATGGCCACATCCAAAGAATACAGTCAAGGGCTCAATGTCTAAGTGGAAACCAGTAATAAGTAGTGTCCCTCAGGGGTCAGACCAATGCCATTTAGTATCTTCCTTGACAGGCAGCGGGAACAAGTGCACTCTGAGCAAGCTTGCAGACAACACCAAGCTGAGTGGTGCAGTTGACATACCTGAGCGGATGGGATGCCATCCAGAGGGACCTTGACAAGCTTGAGAAGTGGGCCCATGTGAACCTCATGAAGCTCAATAAGGCCAAGTACAAGGTCATCTGGGTCAGGGCAATCCCAAATATTAATCAGTACAGACTGGGGGATGAGTGGATTGAGAGCAGCCCTACTGAGAAGTACCTGGGGGTGCTGGTGGATGAGAAATTTGACATGAAACCCCACCAGCAGTCCTACATCCAGCTCCAGAGCCCTCAGCACAGGACAGACATGGGCCTGTTAGACCAGGTCCAGAGGATGGCCACAAAAGCCATCAGAGAGATGGAACAGCTCTCCTGTGAGGAAAAGCTGAGAGAGTTGGGGCTGTTCAGCCTGGCTCTGCAGAGACCCTTCAGTATATCGAGGGGGCTTATAAAAAAAGACTGAGAAAGACTTTTTGCAAAGGCCTGTAGTGGCAGGTCAAGGGACAATAGTTTTAAACTGGAAGATGGTAGATTTAGATATAAGGAAGAAAGTCTTTACTATGAGGGTGATGAGACACTGAAACAGGCTACCCAAAGAGACAGTGGAGGTCCCATCACTGGAAGTGCTCAAGGTCAGCCTGGATAGGTCTTTGAACAACCTGGTCCAGTGGAAGGCATCCCTGCGCATGGCAGAAGCCTGGAACTAGGTCTTCAAAGGTACCTTCCAAACCAACTCGTTACATGATTCTATAATTGTAAGGCAGTGCTCGCAGCCATGAACATGTACTCTAGGTAAGACGACTGGTCTCATCTGTAGAGATTGATTCCTTGGTTCAAGGGAGCGATGCAGTTTAGTAAACACTTCATTCCCATTCCCAGAAAATCTGTTACTAAGGAAGTTCTTGGCTGGAAATACAATAGATGTGGATTTCTGGGAGCCTGCTGAGCACCAGGATGGTGGTAAATAGGTATCTGCCATGGGGTTTTTTTGCCTCACTGAAAGGCAAAGGAAGTCCAGAATTTTCAGGTTGTTTTAAGAGAAGGATGAACCTGCAAGAACACTGTTAACCCTTCTAGAGTTGTTGCAGAAACTGGCTAAGGACAGTTTCAGCTGATAAAAACTAGAAGACCATGTCATGCTCAAAGATGTTTCTGAACCTGGAAATCCTATTTTCTATAGGTAGAGAGTTCAAATTGTTGATGAGCATTACAGCTTATCAGGAACACACTCCTTACCTGCAAGACTACCAGCTGGCACATGGCTGAGTGGAAGGCACACAACCAAGCCACAGCAAGGTCAATCTTTACTCTTCAGAGTAATGCAAGAGACAACAGACATACACAAATTCTGAAGGCCAAAGAATCAAGAAGCTGGAAGAACAAAGTGTTCCAACTCCTTGGGCAGCTGCCAAGAGCTCCAATATCCCTCAGTACATATGCATATCCACAGAGCAACAAGGGTCCATAAGCATACCCTCCACACACAATGAGAAAGTGAAAACACTTTTTACTCCCCATATAGTATATTTACACCTGAACCAGCATACATGTAGATTGGATTTTAAATTGACTGTTTATTACAGTTTTCATGTGTTACATGCAAAAGCTGGAAGGGTGCCACATGTTTATACCTTCAAGCCAAATTAAACATGATGCTAAGTTTGCAGAGTTTTACTATCAAATTGTACACTAAACAGAGTGATAATTTAGAATTTGCAAGGGAGATGCTTATTCTTTCCAAGTTGCTATCACATAAAAAAACAGTTTTAGAGACAAGCTGGAAGTAAGTCTCCTCCTTCACAGAAAGCAACTGCTATAAAGCTCATGCACTGCTGTTCAGGTCGCTGCTGTCAGTTAAACATGTCCATTTCTTTCAGGTATTTAAGCCAAAATCTGTAGCTACGTACATAGTTTTTAATTTGTCCAATGATGCTTCCCTCCTCTCAAGTTGACTACTGCTTTTAAAGAACGCAAAATCTGCAAATAGTGGTTCAAACCAGACAACTAGCATTTAAGTCTATTGTCTGCTTAAGCCAACTGCCTTATTTCTACTACGATTGTATCAGTTCAGCAAGTTATTTCATCTCTTGGTACCAACTTCAGCATACAAAGACACATGAAACTAATTCAGTTTTGATAAGGAAACAAAAAATCTAGTCAGTCAAGCAGACTACATTCTGAAATTCCACTAAACCAAAGCATAAAAAAAATAAAAACCAGGCAAAAATAGCAAATGCCTGAGGTTTTGCTGAAGGTAGTGTGAGTTCAGTCACAGAGCATCACAGTTCTGCCAGGAGGAGCCTGGAATGCACCCAGACCCATCCTACAGACAGCTTTATAAATAAAAAGCATTACTGGTCACATTCTTCAGGTAGTTAGAGAATCAAAGTCAACATAAGCTTGAGAAGGCTAAAGAAATAACTCCTTCAACAAAAAGCAGGCTAGGTTGTTAAGGATCCCCTTAACCTACACCTGTACATCTAAACAGACTAACCTGCAAATCTGACTGTACCTGTGGATGGCACTTTACACGGGCACACTAGAGACAGCGGGGATCAGCAGAGTGTTCTAGACTTCAGCAGCAAGGTGAAAGTGTCACTCATGGTTCTGCAAGATGTTGGATCACCAGAGTGCCACTCTGCCTCCTCCTGTCTCTGGGCAGATTTACTAGTTACAGGGAGAAAAATCATCAAAAAGAATACAGGAACATTATGGCATTATATTGCCAAGGATGCTATATTTGGGAGGTATGTGATGACATAGCAGGCGATTGTGCTTATATCAGTATCTGTTCCTTTACTCAGTCTTTACTACTCAGTTAAGACCTCAATAGCCCCTCTCCTAGGAGGCTACTAGTGTTGCATGAAGGGCTACAGCACAATGTAAGCAAAGGCAGAGCTTGCAAATCAGCATTCCACGCACAGCAGCATACTGTGATAGCACAAGGTGTTGCTACCCAGGCTGCACACCTTACAAGCATCTGTAGTGAGAAAAAGGCTGAAGGACTTAAGTTTTCAGTACTTACAAGACCTACTCATGTGGCATATCCCATACAAGACTATCACAATCGTGCAAGTGCTATAGAACACAACATCTTGTTGCTACAGGACTGAAATTGCAATGTGCACCTCTCGTTCAGCCCAGCCTTACACTAAAATCCTTATTTCTCAAAGATTACAAATAGAGTTAGGTATATAGACCGATTTTATCAGATACATTTATGACCTGAAACAAAACCTAATGTTTAAGGGCTGCTTCTAGTAACAAACCTAAACTTACAGTGCTAAAAACTCTCCAGTTTCATGCTGCAAGAACAGGGAGTCAGATAAACACCTGTCTGAAGTAGGTTACCATTCTATTACATCAGTACCCAAGCATACCTGTCTGATAAATACTTTCATTTGTACTTTTTGTTCACATCATCGCAAGAGGGGTTTTTTTGCATTACAGAGAGCGTAGTTTGCAAGTTAAGATGCGTCAATAAGTTTGAGACAAGGATATCCATATTGTGCCTCGATAAATCAACCCATACTGAACTCTATCCATACACTCAACAGCAGCAACACACAATCGCGACATACTGGACTAACAGATGTGTCGTACAGTGACAGCAAGAGCAGTTATTCAAGCATCCACCTGCTTTCACAGAAAAGGTTTGCAAGAGGTTGTAAGATATACACTTCATATTACCGTATCTCCCATCATATCCCAAACTCCATTAAAGTCTAGAAAAGTTAGCCAGTAAGATAAAATAACAACTGTAAAACAGTTTAATGTAACACACAGTATAACTGAAACATTACAGTCTGGTTGAGCTCTCCAGTTTCCATCAGAAAGCAGGAGTTATCTATTCAATCCATACAAGAATTACACTTAACCAAGAGCAGAAGAGTCCCTTTTGCGTTAAAAAAAGCCTGACACTCAAACACTTCACTCCAAAATCCCCCTTCTCCAGAGTGAAGGCTACCACATATGCCTGTCTGCTACCAAAGAATCATTCCATAAAGAGGAGGTCTGGTTTTGTTTGAAACCCCACATAACAGATCTAGTGTGTAACCTCCGACGTATCAGAAACTCAGAGCAAGAAGGAAGGTGGATACCTATATTGAGAGCTGTTTCCTGTTTGTCTCCAGTCAGAATCCATATCTTGATTTCTGCCTTGATTAGCGTGGCTATTGTTTCTGGAACACCTGCTTGCAGGCGGTCTTCAATGGCTGTTGCTCCAAGCAGCAGTAAATCCTGGAAAAGAGAATGTGAGGGATTGTTTTCTTACAACAAACCTCTGTTTGGAACACACTCAAAAGGGAATTAAAGACAGCATGTTGCGCCTCATCGCTAATACAGTATTTTGACAAGCAATATACACTACAGTCAGTTCCTGGCGTGGCTATTCTACTTCCTCTGCACGCAATCCGCATGTCAAGATGTACAGAATGGAACTGAGTGTTTCTGATCAGAAAGATGGCAATGTTTCAAAAGCAATTAATCAAAATTATACAACTCCAAAGTTAATCTATAGATGAACATATATACTATAGCATTCACTAGTCACCATAGCAACATGATGAATGGTCATAGTTTATGTATTTCTTAAGCTCACAAAACAAGTCACCTGGCATCACATCATTTAAACTAATTTCCCCTCCCATAAAACTCAAGGCAAAAATTATTGCAACTATTTATGGATGTATTATATTTATATAATACAAGTGGTATGAACATTAATCAATTCAAGTATCTCTAGTCTACATACATATGTCTGCCAGAAAAGCATGTGTCATACAACAAATTTAATGCTACAGAGTTAGCCAGTCTTATGCAATTCTAAAGCAACTGCTTCAAGAGATTTGGCCAAGTTGCAAAAAAGTCAGGCAGACAAAAAATACCCAAAAATCAAACCTTGTCAAAAGACAGTGTAGTCAGCAGATTTTTAAAGTTAAAAGCATTTTAATGATTCCTTAGTCAAGGAAGTATGTTCAATTTAAAATAAATTGATACAAATTGTGTTTAAGTTATACTGTACAATTTCAGAATTGCACAGAAAAAAGTAACATCTTCTATTCTTTCTAGGGACTATAATTATTCAAAACAAGTGAAAACAGATGAAGTAAACAAAAGAACTTAGAGCTGGGGTTGTTCAGCCTGGAGAAGAGAAGGCTCCAGGAAGACCTTATTGCAGCCTTCCAGTACGTAAAGGGAGGTTATAAGAAAGACTGAGAAAGACTTTTACCAGGGCCTTTACTGACAGGACAAGGGACAACAACTTTAAACTGAAAGAGAGTATATCTATATTGGACTTAAGGAAGAAATTTTTTTTACTGTGAGGGCCATGAGGCACTGGAACTGGTTGCCCAGAGAAGCTGTGGATGCCCCCTCTCCCTGGAAGTGTTCAAGGCCAGGCTGGATGGGGCTTTGAGCAACCTGGTCTGGTGAAAGGGGTCCCTGCCCACGGCAGGGGGGTGGGAACCAGATGATCTTTAAGGTCCCTTCCAACCCAAAACATTCTATGATCCTATGAAGAGGGCATTAGAGCAGCTTCTGCTTGTATGTATCCACGTATGCATAGAGAAAGTAAGGGGAAATTGTCATCCACACAGGGGTGTAGGCTGGCATTAGTTACAGGTCTTGACAAAGCTTAAGTTTTGTTACGAGATATTCAGCTGGTAAAGGTAGTAGAATCAAACCCCTTAAGGCATTTGCTTTAATACCCTGTAGCCTCCGGATGAAACATCAGCCCGTTCAATGCTAACAGCATTTGAAGTTAACAAGCACAACCGAAGTGTGCTACTGTAGATTGCCTTATCTCAAACTCACTTATCAAGCACTTAAACATGACAGCACAGGGATCAGCACGGCCAAGCTACCCAAGCAAGGAAGTTAGTATTGCATCTGCTGAAGCCTTCTCAGACAGTGCACAGGTGGGGAAGGCAGGCAGATCAAGTTTGTCTCCACACTTCCACCTGTACTATGATCCAGTGACCTCACTCAGACTGATACAAGTAGCTCTCCCACTCTCATTTGAGCCCTAGGATGAAAGGACTGTTAAAATACATTATATTTTATGTTACAGCCACAAGCCAGTTTATTATCTAGAAAGAAGTGCTTACATCAGAGAATTTCATCTGAAAAATGCCAGCTCTAAGGAAAAAAAGAAATTAAGTGCAACTCCCTGCTCTTTTGTATGACATTAACAGCAAAAGAATACAGTGGATATTTTCCACCATGGCACTAAGTCCAAAAGCCCAACTGTACTATCCACTCAGAGGGTGTCCTTTTTTCAAGGTATTAAATTGTGAAGAGAGGCAAAAGGTAGATGGCCAGAAGTAATCTAAGGTTTGAGAACACATTTTGAAGCGAGAGAATCAACCCACACTAATGGATTGATCACCCATGATCATTTTTCCCTTCAGTGAAAACAGAAGAGTACAAGAGCACAGTGCAGGTAGCAGAAAAGTGGAAGAACTTATGAAATCTATAGAATCAAGAATTAGATAATCACATGTTGGTTAGATAACCATGGTTGGTTGGCTACAGACCAACCAACAACAGGAGATTTAGTCATCAGTTTGAAAAGACAGACCCAGTCTTCAGCTATTGCTTAAAGTTCTTGGAGTCTTTCTGTTACCCTGTGAAAGCTAGCTCCCATCCTAGTCTCAAGCTTCCTCCTCTCTTCTGCCCCAGCTAACTTAAATAAGCAGCCAACAGCACTCCAGAACTTCAGTTTCATTGTTAATATTAACAAAAGCAACTGAAGTTCAGAGTACTTCAACCACTGAACAAGATGAGAGTGAAAGAACTGGAGCAAAGGGAAAGAGTATGAACAGAGGTGTAGGTGAGCAGTGTGACTACCAGCATTCCAGAAAGCAAGACCAGCAAGTATCAAAGAAACACTGGCCCCTAGTGTTGACGTTTTAACATTTCATTCAGTGTGGGACTACAGAGTTTCAAACCTGTTCCGATACCTACTTTCCCCTTCCAGAATTATGAGTTCTGCAATTTGCATGAAGAGAGCAGTTTCTCACCTTTTTACAGTCTACACAGTTACAGCCCTCAGTGAGCACTTCACGCCTACAGTTTCTACAACTGCCTTCAGAAAACCTGAGGTGTGACTGCTATATGAAAAGGAGCAAATTTCTCTTTGTATACTAGTACATGGGAACCTGGTGCAACACAACAATTTTCTACATTATCAAGTTACATCAACCTTACACAAGACACCAGGACAAAAAGTGTGCAAGAAAAGAGGCTGTAAGTAGCAAATGACCTTTTATGTATAAGTTAGACTCAGATTCACAAACCAAAACTTAACAGGTCTACGGACTGCACAGGTTGCTAACAAACACTTTTCAGTTCCTCATGAATGAAATTAACAGTTTGTTTTATTGTATAAGATCTAAATTCCATGGAAGAGACACATGTAAGTGAATCTGTCCGATTCTCAAAAATGCGTCTTACCTTCTCAATGATCTCATAGCATTCCTCCAGCTTCTGAGTTCTGTCTTTCAGAACTGTACTCATTTCATTGTAGATATTCAACCACTCTCTGTAAGAGTTTTCTGACAGGTCTGCATAAGCAATGCACAAAGTCCTCAGACCTACAAAACAGAAGGCAGTCATTACACATAATAAAACTACACTGTATCAGCAAATCATTAATGCCCTAATAAATGCTAAATCCTAACCTTCTCACTGGAAGAACAGGAGCTTTTAATGCACACTGTTAAACTCTATACATTTTTAAAGCATTTGCACAAAATTAAATCAAAAAAGTCTGGCTCATTTAGGCTACTGATGCTGGTGCAAATCAAGCAAGCATAAAGGGCACAAACTTCTACCTGGTTTTCGGTACTGCAAGCTAGCCATACTGGACCAAAAGTGTCATCTTTAATATTTTTAGTTTAAGTACAAAAGCAAGCTTGACTTCCCTGTATTTTTAAAGAGATCAAATTAAAGAACTGGCTACACATTGTAACTGGAGATACTACTTAGTCAACCACACTGCACAGCCCACGCTTCCTTTGAGAAAGGCTGTTTCCTCCTTCAGTGTATGCACATAACTCACATAAATAACAGCAGTTACACATGCACAAAAAAGAGTAGAGAATAGGGCCCATGAAGTATGAAAACCATTTTATTAGACCACTGACAAAAATTAAGATACAGAAGTAATGATTTTTTTTTTCCCCTGGCATGAGTCAAGCAGAAGAGTGTGTGCCATAAAATACAGAAGTTTTGTTACAGGGAACATGGGAGTCTACAAAAAACCTCTTTTTTTTAAGGCTGAACAATGTTTTCAAATTTAGGAATAAAACCACTAGTTCATGTTTTTACTATAACGTAAATATCTTATGCTACTGCAGAAGAGGGAACAAAGCCAAGTACTTCCCTACGAACAGAGGTGTTACATCAGTCGTAAAGGCCTTAAGAGACCATTTCAGATCATCTTTGATGTCTTGGTCTTCCAGGCTTCTCAGCACGTTCAGGTTACCGCTCTGCTTCATACAGCCAGAGACTTTGTCATCTGACTGTTACACTGGTAAGAAAACCACTAACACCGAAGTAACTGAGGTGTTCTGGGCAATACAACTCATGCCCTTCCCCTTCATCATGGGCACACAGAACCCCATCTTTTCCTTCTAAAATCCACTTCCCTACTGAAATTGCACAAGAACAAGACACGAAGTTCTTCAGGCTTAAAGTTATCCTAGGGTTGCTAATTTGCTGTTTACACACTACTTCTTAATTTATCTTCATAACCATCTTATTCAGCACTGCCAAGGTTAGACAATACAGAATACACTGCAAGTAACTTCACAAATTGAATTCTCATGACATGTTGTTTCTCTTACCTTCTGTTGCAAAGTATTCAAGATGGCACAGCGTTTGCTCCATATACTGGGAATCTTTTGAGAGCCTCTCAAAAATTACATTATCCTATTAAAACCAAATTAATTACAGAGTAAGTTACATACGAAGTTTCTTTTTGTGTATTTACAAGCTCAAGTGAAGTAACCTGAGCAGACTTGCTAATATCAGAACCCAAGACTGTATTTACATATGGAGCATTCGGGTTTTGGAGACTCCTGTGAGTAAGTAATTTGGACTGTGCCCAGCGGCAGAGATACTGCATCCACCCTAAAGAATGAGGACAGAAGTACACTCTACCCTCCTCCCCTCTTCCCATAAGGGAGTCCCAATTATTACGCAGTACAGAACACTCCTTTCTGAATTACTAAGCAGATTTATTGATTTTTCAGAGACTAAGTGTCTGGTCTTATTCAGTGCACATCGGAGTCCCACACAGAAGAGCTTCTTAAAATCATTTCTAGAAAAGATTCCCACTGATGTTAAAAAATAGAAGGCAGAAACACTGAACAGCTTCTACCACAAAATTCTCTCAGAAATAAAACTTTCCTCCTGCAGCAATTTTCTTCATCACTAAATCAAAGGGCAACCGAAAAGGCCCAGAAAACAGCTGCAATCAAAATACAGCACCGACACCTACACATCTAGAGCCTCTGGATTTTATTCTGCAACTACCAGAACAAGTTGCTACACACAGGTATGATATGGAAACCCGATACTGCTCAAACATCTACTCTTCAGCTAAGTACACAGACGTACATCTACCATTGATTAGAGAAAGGCATACAAACCAATTAATTTATGTGACAGGATGGGAGATGACTATCAAAATGTAGAAGAGTTCACGCGGAGTAGGCAGTTAACTTAGAGTGGTGGATGCACCAGAACAAACAAGACAAAACACGGATGGCACTAATTACTACAACCCTTTTGCTCTGTTAGACATCTGAGCCTGCTCATATGGAAGACAGCATGAATTTTTTTAAAGCTAACTCTCCTGTTCTCCATCCCTTCCTGTGCCACACTCCAAGAAACACTGTGAACTCAGGCATGGCGTGAGCAACAAGCAGCTGCAGATCTGTGCGGTCCTACTAGGCATACAACTTTGGCATGCTGCACAATGACAGTGGGCTTAATTCACTCCCATCACACCAGCATGAAGCCGGCACATCTTTATCAAATCAGGGGAGTTTAACTGAAGCAGCAGAGCAGTGCACCCCAACCCGTCTGCTGGGACAAATGCAAGTACACCAGATCCTTACAGAAGTCAGAAATAAGTTTTCCCTGTTGCAAAAAGCCACCTCCATAGTTCTTCACTGAAATTAGAACCACTTTCTGGCTGCGGCCAATGCTAGTTTTTTCAGCCTCTATACTTCAGCACCTTATTGCTCTTGTCAGTGAAGATAGAAGCACAACATGGTGCAAGTCCTGATGACAAATCACAGCAGGTGCAGAGATGCAGATCAAGAGCCAACCACTTAACAGATTTTTGCGTTACAGATGGAGAAAACAGCATTCAGTCTAGCTCCTGAACTGCTGCTGCATAACTGGGTGAAATCCCGCCTCTGCTCAAGTAAAGGGTACCGCTCCCATTAATTTCAGGATTTCAGCTAGGTAGTAGAAAGCCGAGCAACCTTGCTGTCTGCAAAGAGTCAGAGGAGGAATTGCAGATCTCTCAAATCACTTAGCCCTAAACAGAAAGCCAACAGGTATCCTGTGTGAGATATGAAATGCCAGCATCAGCCACAGCTGTTGAAACAATAACTGGTAGTGTTAGTTCCCCATTAGGTAGCGTAATTACTTACAGCCCCTTTGCAGTAGAGGCGTAGCTGTCCCGCTGGAGTTCGAACAATCACTGACATTCTCTTCCTGTTACTGTTGAAAGAAAAATGCGTGTTTTCATTAGTCACAGTGATGAAGACTAAGTCCTGTTCTAGCAGTGTATTTTCTCAGATGCACTGAGTGCATCTGAGATCCTGTGAGATGTTGTTACTTACGTAACTTACGAGCCCACAACCCTGAACAGCAAGAAGAAATATTACACTGCACAGTTCCAGCTTCAGCCCCATAGTTCCCCTTGGCAAGCACTCAGACTTGCACCCACATGTGAGCAAGCTTTTGGAAAAAAGCAAGATGGTACAAAAATCCTCGAGTCTTACTTATTCTCAATTGTTCCTTACTCCTCAAGCAAAATTTTTGTGTAGACTCAGGCTAGAAATTGATGCCTTAAGGCTGCATGTGTGTTAATCACAGGCATAACACACATTGAAATAACCACCCACTGACAAGGCCAGTTATTTAACTTCTTAGCTCAAAAGAATGCAAAAGCATCACAGGAGTCACATGGTACAGGCCAGCTCTTGACCTCCCCTACAGGTTCTTGATATTGGTCTAATCAGACTAATAGAATTGTGATTACATAGAACAAAATCAGACCCTCCGAGCAGAGCTGCACATCGAGACAGTCCAGTTTGGGATATGTTTTTAAAATAAAGGTAAGTAGTGCCATACTATACAAAGGTGTTTAATAATGGAAAGTAGGTAAGGTTTTTTTTTTTTTAAAGATCAATTTTGGCATTTCACTTATTGTCTCCTTTAAAAGAGCCACTGGGAAAACACACAGCTTCTAAGATGCAAAGGGAAGTAAATCATCTGTCCAAGAGAACCCTGAAGAACCTGTAGTTTCATATTCAAAGCAAGTTACTTATAAGTAATTTTTTCCCACCAATATGTACAAACAGATCAGAGTATAGCACAATACTCATCCTCCTCCAAAGCTTCTCAGGGAGATCTAATGCCTTTTCAGGGCTCAAGAGCCATTTGTAAAAAAGCAAGCTCTTGGCACGTATGATCGGACAAAACATAATCCTTTGAGCCTTTCTGAAGAACATCTGGAAGGACAGCAATTATCCATGCCCAGAATTTCTGCAGCAAACTAACAACTCTGGGAAAACTCCATGCACTTCCTAAAATCTAATTATAGGAGGTCCCTCACCGGTCAAGAGGGAAGTTGCTACACAGAGGAAAGAATTAGAACAGCATTTTCTACCAGCACTGTACGTAGGCTACACCTACTCCTGTCTATGGACACCAGGGAATTGGTCAACTTGTCAGAAATCCTGAAGAACTCTTCTAGTACCTTTTTAGATATTCCCACAAGTAGCTCGAGTAGCTACATTCTGAACAAAAAGGGAAAGGTAATCAAGAGCAATCTTCAAAGCAAGCCAGCACACAAGTAAAGCTGCCTCCCCAAATCTTCCCTGATTTTAGTTTTACCTAATCCTTTAGAGCAGAACCAGCCAACTCAAAGAAGGCAGAGGGCAAGACTTCAAGACTTTAAGCCACAGTAAGAATAGAAAAGCCAGCAAAAAAGCCTCTTGACTAGCACTGTCCAACCTGACAAAACTTTATCAACTGAGAAAGAGAAGGCACCTTTTGCTATCTCCAGTGATTTAGGGGCCTGCAAAGCTTCTTGCTACTCAAGCAGTGCCCATCCAAACTAGCCTAAGGAGTTAGGAGTGCTTGCAAGGTTTAGTTTTTCCATAGCTGGTGTGGTTCTGAAAAAGGGGCACCAAAAAGCCCTTCAGCTGGAGGCTCCACCTACTCAAAACCAAGTAATTCACAGAAGGACTACAAAAGTGGAATCCCAATCTCAAAGTATGTTCTTGAAGAAGACAAGTGACACACTGGGAAATCAAGGAGGCACAGAATGACACCTCCAGGGCAGCAGCTTCTCTTGTCCAGTCAGAGCTGGAGTGGCAAGGGAGAGCTTCACCCTCACATGCCAACAGTCACCAGTTTATAAGCAGCTCGTTATTAGTCTACTCTGGAAATAAGGAGTAGGAGGGGCAGGAAGAAATTAGGGAAGTTCATATTTTCTCCTGCAAAAGTTGAATCTTTTTGTTCTATGATTCTGTGATAATATATTTACAAAAATGGTTTTCTTATTTCCCTGCATTTAGTATATTAAAGGAAAAAACCTACCTGGAAAACTCCAGCACGTTAAGAATTTCAAAGGTTTTTTCTTTTCCCAACTACAAAAGAAAGCACAGATTACATGCATAATTTACAGTATGCTGTTACATGCATAAACATACTAGTCAGTTAAAGCACCTTCGCTTACACCTCCCAGTGTAAACAAACTGTGGCAATAGCTCCCTCTCCTGGTTAAAGTCATGGAGAGTCCTATTTAATGAAGGTATTCTACTCTTGCTTGAACGTCTAAAATTGTGGCATCCTCCTCCTACTAATTTTACACCATTTCAAGGAACTAATACCTTAGTCTAGAAGGACAAGCATGCTTTGAAAGTTGAGCTGCATATTTACTGAACAGCTATCGCCTAAGAGACATATTTCAGACTGTGAGCGTTATTCCAAATTAAAATAAATATGCCATCAGGTTCGGTACTACAACAACCTTGACCTGAACAGTCTTAATATTTCTTTTACTTGAATTCACAAGCATATTAGATTATAATTTTTTGTGGGGAAAAAAGGTTAACTGAGGAGTAATTCTTGTTATCATGAACAACTGTTTGCCGGCCTTGAGTATGAGCAACCTGAGGAAGGAACAGGATTTAGAAGCACTTTATCTTTGCCATTCCTGTGGTGTAACACATGGAAGGAGCAGTGGGAGTTACTGGAGTCTCAGAACTCCAGCGGTATTTGTAGCATGTGGTTAAAGAAAGGGCTGTAACAAAATCTATTCGCAGTACAGACTTACATCCTACAAAGCATGTAACAATTCAGCAATACATCCAAGACCAAAAGCTACCTCCAACCCATGTTACATATGCTGCCACATATGCAAGCAGTGAGAAGAGGCAGGAACCTCTGGTAGTGACAGCTTCCGTTGCTGGCTGTAGACTGACCATGCTCCCAGCTTATGAATTAAGAGTATAGATACAGGTCAAGTGGGCCTGGGTCTTCCTGCAGAGCAAAGGAGAGCCTAGGCAGCTCTAGATGACACTGCTCATAAGCTCTACCTCTTAAACCAAGCAGGAGTTCCCTGTGTAGCTGTAAAAGGTTTGTGACAAGTCCTAGAGAGCAGTATGTTTTAAGTGCTTAGCTTGGCAGCGTGCCAAGAAACCTGCAGGTGAATGCACCTGAGAGGAAGAACAAAACCACATCAATTACTATTAACAAGCACCCTTCTATGTACTCCAGAAGGAAAGTTGTCATCTTCATTGCACCTGTGTAAATCTGGAGCCACTTTAGCTTAGACTGCAACTTAAGTCAGAATGTGGCCCCATGAGCCTGAGACTGTCAGCTCTAATCTGTTAACTACACACCCCTGCATACAGAGCTTGTAAAGCAGATACATCTTCTACAGAAGACCTTATCCAGAAAATCTCCATTTTAATACAAAAAAAATCCCAATCATTTAGAAGTACAGTAACAGTTTAACATAATAGAAAATCCCCCAGACACATGAATTTCCTTCTGATGGAGTGTGCTCGTCTGTGCTTCCCAGACAAGGGGAATATTCTTCAGGCACAGCTGCTGTCATTTCCCATATAAGCTTTCAACTTCGTAGTGCCCATACCACACAGAATGGTAGAGAACTTCGCATCTAAAAATAGATTAAGACAACTTCTCCCAGGCTGCTAAAGTCTTCTGCATGTATCGTCCCAAAGGCCTTGTGAAGGGGCATTCAAGGACCATGCAGGAGACATTTTTGCTCAGCATGAGCTTGGCAGTCTGTGCCATGCACATCTACTTACCGCATCAATGATGACCGAATGTGGAGTCCGTCCTGTGAAGACATAACCAAGTTTTTTTGCTCCTTTCACTAATGCTCCTTCATCTGCCAATACAAGAAAAGCTTAAATTTAATATGGCATGTAGAATAGGCCTACAAAGCCCATATTTAAATATGCCACACCACCAAAACACAGAAGCCCCCTTTCCCACATACTCCTCCACCTGTAGGGTTGCCAGAGTAGCTCTGCACACACTTCCACAAGAACTTTCCCATTTTAGTTCTACAAAGGCCCCGCAATATCAACTACACAAACTTCATATTCAATCCAAATAAAACATCCTGTAATTACTGAAGCATCAAACTCCATTGTTGGGGAGGAGCCATACTTTTCTACATGAAACAGTGGAAATACCTGTTCTAAAAGCAAGATCAAAGCTGTGTTATTCTAAGTTCTGACAACATGCACTTAACCGATTTCCTGCAAGACACAAAGTTCAGGTGCTACAGAAATATAGCATTGTCTTCTGCAGACTGAACTGGGCAGTGTCATTAAAAGCTCAGATAACCGAGCGGAAATCAGAGCCAACACCTCTGCCTCTAGTAGGTAGTTATACAGCCGTGTTAAGGAGCAAGGGCCATTAAGCACAACCAACATACAAGTGGGTTTAGTGTCCAAATCAAGCAACCCTAATGTCTCTACAGCTCCCTTAGTCTCCTCACAATTCAACACTGACCAGAGCTGTCTCTTCACCCAATTTTTCAGGCACTTTATGAAGACATAAATAAGAAATTACATTGCTTCATCACTCAATACATCACTACAAGAATTCTAGAAACATCCCCAGTAAGAGAGATAAATTTGACAGGAAGCAGGGCCCTGCTGCTCTGCACTTCAGCTCTGCCTACCTCCTTCAATACCTCTGTGCCACCTGAAAGAAGGAAGAAATAGGTGAAGGGCAGGCCTGAATATGGCCAAGACTCTGCTCTTGATTATACTGTTTCATGTATGAGCACCTTTTATCTGCTTAGAGCAACATGCAAAGCTACTGCATCAAGAAAAATAGTTTGCTCTCACACCAAATAAAAATGTAACTGTTAATGCAGAAACAAATCAGTACTTCCACAGATCAGCTCTGTGCACTGAAAGTTTTACTTCTGCTTTCCCTCCCTGCAGAAAGGCCAGAGTAGGTGGTCTCATGAGCACAGAAGGGATTATAAACCCAGCTTAGCTCTACAGAAACATCATACACTGGGCAGTTTTGTAGAAAGCATTCAAAAGCAGTGTGCACTGATGACAGAAGATGCCAGACCTACTGCTAGCATCATGGAGGACATCTTGCTTTCAAAATCAATGACCTTTACAGAAATCTGGACCTTCCTTACATCTACTTATACTCCCTCTCTTCTTCCCCCTCTCAAAAAAAGACAGTAGCCACCAACCTGGAGAAGAAGCCTGGTAGATTATTGTATTTCCTCGTCTCTCGGGAACAACAGTATGACACACAGCCAGCAGAGTTAGGAACTCCTGTATGTGCACAGCTGTGGGCTAGACATGACATCAGGAGAGTCAGGGTTAGTGTCACACACAGACCAAGAGGCAGCTGTTCGCTAACCCGAGAAGACCCCAGACCTTGAAAAACAGTCTGCTCCCTCTGTAGCAGTTGTCTCACTTGGTCCTGGAACATCAATATAGCAGAGTTAAGGGCCAGCATTAATGAACTAGAGTGCTAATGGTAAAGACCTCACTTCAGCTGCAGAGAGCCAGGAAGCCAGAACATTCCCCCACTCCCCACCCCCCAAATATAAAAGCATTAGTTTTGTAGCACCCCAAGCTTTGTATAGGCAAAGACATCCGCCACAAGATGCTGATGATTATCACGCAACAGAAAAATACCAGAAAGTAGGTAACCACACCCAATGGATTGACAGCAACCACACCCAAATTAGACTCATTGCAACTGCACCCTGAATGAAGAACTTCCAGAGCTGACAGCAGCTGATTAGCCAGTAGAAGGCAACATCACCTGCTCTTACACAAGCATACAAATTTCTGCTCGGCTGGATGACGATCAATGGTCCCTACACACTCAGCATCACGAGAACAGGCAATATAAAACATTGTTCCCAGACTGCATAGTCACCAGCCTCCCCAAAGTGCTCAAAGAGACACCAGCTCTAAGACTCCATGAATATGCCATGGTACTTTGGCAAGTGTAACAACAGTGACTTGAAACGGAGTCCCCCATCCCATTCTTCCCATTCCTCCCTCTGACCCAGTGTTTCCAGTCCCATAGCAGTCAGGAATGGTACTCAACTGCCCAGCTCACAACCTGCCACACTGATCTCATCCATAGTTCACAAAGATCTTTAAGATGCTTGGCTGAAAGAGCTGAAATGAACACCTTCCCCTGCAACTCAGCTGTATCTGTAACACCCACAGTTGGCAGCATCAAAATCTGACGTCACAGAAACCATGAGCTCAGTGACCGAGTCAGGTATGTACTTGGCAGTTCTACCTTTGCAGATAGCCCTAGCTAACTTTGCAGATTCTCACAGAATTTTTGCATATGAAAATATCATCTAGTTCCCAAAGTTTTAATTAGCATAGTATATTTTGTATATACTCTGTCTTAACAGAGCCACCTACAAAATTAATAGCATTACAACAGCTGTTAGCACAAGGTTGGGCCAAAACCCCACTACTATAGCATTAAAATCAGGATCAGATGGACAAAAAACCTACAAGATTCCAGTAAAACAGGATTCAAGGTTTTAAAAACATTAAGATGCTCATACACAATTTGTTCTGCTTGTGTACACCAGAATGTTTAACAGAAAAAATGCTACAGTGTTCAAATGAAACTTTTTCAAGCAAGAGCTACATGCCACCAAGAATCCTCTGATGAAAGACTAGTTTTACATGTATTTTAATAAGACTATATGCAGTACTACTGTCTGAAATGTATCACAGTCATTTTACAAAACCCTTTAATCACACAGAACCACACAGACATTAAAGACACTTCCACACAGAGGAGCACTTAAAATGCAACTTCTCACAGTTAGGCTAGCAGCATTCAGAACTGGCTCTCAGACACGTCTCGAGCCAAGCTGTGTGACAACAAAAAAACCCCAAAGTTTTGTTCTATCTCTGGTCCTATTTCAAGGACAAGATCAAGAATAGGGAAAAACTGTTGAGTTTTGGGGGTTTTATTTTCAATATGGTGCACATAGCCTACCTACTTGTACAAAAAAGATGCACTGGCAACAGCAAGGTTTAATTAGTAGGACATAAGTTACAATGAAAGCCATAAAACAATGTCAGCCAGCAAATGTGTTAACAAGTATGCGTATCAGAAAAAAGTGTAATAAAAGACTGCAGATCCAATACTTCTAATTCTTGGTTCACTTCATGTACTTTGTCATCAATACTTTCAAAATAACTGTTTCACACAGGACCTTTATCTTTGCACACTGTAACTTCTGAATTGTATGGTCACGTGCCACTAAAGTAACAACCGTTATAGCTCTTGACATGCTCTAACGCAGAGGCTGTGTTCAAGAAAACAAACAGATGGAATATGATCAGAGAGTACTGTGCAAAATGTCAAGTCCACAGCAAATTACTGGTCAGGAGGTTACTCCTGCTCCACTGTTTCAAGTGAAAGCAGTGTCTCCATCTCCAAATGCACACCCTGCCAGATTCTCCTTTTAGCATCCACAGCTACAGACCTTTGATGTCCTTCTTACATGTGTATCACCTAGCCCCGTACATGCCTTCATAGTACATGTTCTATCAGCTGGAAACAACCTGTCTCTGGTCACGTCAGATTTTAATCTTTCCTACATACATATTTCTGCTTTCAAGCCAGCAATGTAATTTGTTGCTGCTTTGGTATTTTCACAGCTCTCAACGGATTACACGGCAATCTTTCAGTTCCATAGCAAGAGACCACCAGACAGAGGCCCAGCTTATCATGTCAGCTCCTCCACACAGCTGTCATTTGTTTCCTTTCTATATTGTTCCAGCACTGACACAACATTTATTGCACTGGCATGAATCAGTATACAGAATTCCAATTCCTACTTCAGAGCTGTGAACAGAAAAATTCATTAATGGTTTCTGTGGCAATACAACCCTTACATCACGCCAAGCTCAACCCCAGCATAAAATAGAAGTTCCACAGGTTAACCAATTCTGCTTTTTTACTTGTTTTCTTCTACTAAAGCAAGTATCTGCCATTTTAGTACTCAAATTCTTACTGATGGTCTCTGAAGTACTCCTTGCCTGCTCATTTGGCAAGCTCAACTCTGTTTCTTCCCACCCCACTTTTTCCTTCTCTATTTATCTGCAGCAGTAACAAAGTTTGCATATTTTAGTTTCTGGTTCATTTGTCCACTGGTAGCTCTCATTCTAGGTGCCTTCGCCCCCCACTTTTCCTCCCTGTGTGCCAGCAGCTCTGGGTGAAAGCTATTGCTTCTCTTTCTCCATGTCTTTTCCAAAGATCCATAGAACACCTGGTATACAACCACCTACGCCAGCGCTATACCCCACTGGCTAAACTACTTCTGCACACTGCCCCCATGAGCTGAGAGTTACAGACACATTGAGACACAGTCTCGTATTTCTGGAAACGGTTTCTGGAAACAGTTTCTGGATTGTTATCTACAAAGCATTACTGACGCTGCAAGCAAAGATTCCCCATCTAGAACACACAGCACTATCCATCATCAACCATATTACTCCAGCCAACTGTTCACAGTCTGATTAACTTCACATGCAGCTTCCTTGTAATTTTAAGATACTGATTTATCTCTCCTCTTACTTGTAGCACATAAGATCAGTACCTCCCTTCACAGTATTTACAGATGAGCAGGACTGGTAAGTTTTTGAGCAAAAGGTCTAGAAATGATCAACAGGATACAGACACAGTCTAACAACCGGAGCTTACTACTTTGCATAGAGGTGGCACATTTCTGCCAAGGACAGCTAGTAAAAGACCTATCTACTTCATTACCAAGGAGAATTATGACTCATCATCTTAAAGAGATGTGACCTTACTACTGTTTTTTCATTAAGATACTTGAGGACCAGGGCAAGGATCCAGTCATGTTGGGTATCTCTAGAACAGTGAAGCTGGTAAGGATATTTCAGGCGCAGATGCAAAGAACACATTAACCAGCACTGGAATATCAGAGTTAAGTGCAAGCTTATCTTGTCCAAAGCCACTGAAATATGAGCTATAATAAAAGATATTGCCTTGTACTTGAGCAAAAGTACCAAAGTCTCATGCACAATACAGGCAAAAGCAGAAGAGTGAAAAGTATTTCTCACCCAGCTGTAACAATTTGTCAGCTGTAAAGTGGTATGTTTTGACATTTTTCAGGCAACAGTTACTTTCTGCACTGAAGCCTCCCAGAGGCTCTTACCACCTTAATGCATTTTCGCCCTACTGTATTTCAAACTCCAGTTTTTCATTCCAGCAACAATATACTTTTCTTGTTCTGCTTTCCTAAGGAATAAGGATCAGCTGATGACAGCTGTCATTTCAACAGTGCCTGGTGGGATAAAAGCCTCAGTTCCTGCACAACAGTTATCTGGTCTGCCCGGCCAGCTGCTGAACTACTCAGCACACATACTCACTGAATCCATTCAAGCATCTACAGCTACACAATGTGCTTGCTGCTTCTTGCCCAAGCTGTGATTTGCAGGCCACAGAAGAGAGTTTATCTGCAGACTGGAATTAATAGAGGAAGTGCAGAGAGAAGCCAGGGAGATAACAGACAAGTCTAGGATGAGATCCAAGTTTATTAGCTCTTTCACTTCTTGACCTCCTTCTCTGCACTTGTATCAAAGTAAAAAATAAATGACCCCACATCAAACAGGCTTGCATCTCCACAATGGGTTTATTCACAGCACATGTGCAACTCAAAGCATCAAGATAAAGACCACCTAGCATATTTACTGAACTTCCTTTTAAGTTTTCGGAAATAACTGATCTTTCCTTATACTAATAAGAGTTTACACCATTTTCCCTACAGAAACAGGCCAGCATCATGCTCTTGGCACTGCTGCACAGTTCATCCAAGAGAAGGTGTTACAAAGAAAAAGGACAGGCAGACAAACCTAGGTACTTCCTTCCACATTAAAATCCCAGAGAAGCAAAGAGAAACCTCAGCATTTTTTCAAGACAATTTATCCTTCCTTGGAACACTTCCTGCAGGGTAATAATTCTTTGCCTGTTACTCAAGAATGGACTTGGGCCATCAGTCAGTCCATATGCACCAGTGGCCCAGAAGAGACATCAAATTTAGAGGCAATGCAGGAAGCTAGAGATCTTCCTAGCAGATGGAAGACAGTCTCATGAGGGCAAGTACATTATTTTTTATTTTCAACCTGGAAAGAAAATTACTTGGCACTGAGACAGTTCTAAACAAACACTCATGACTGGAGACAAAAAAATAAAATCTTCAAGACCAGAGCAATGAGCACTTAATGAGTGTTTGTGAAAGATCACATTAACAGCTTTAGCTGCAAAAGGGCAAGTGTTTAAAGGGAATTCACTGCCCAGCTGAGTACAGCACCATCTTACCCCACAAGGCAGCTTGTGCTAGAACACTCCAGCTTTATTGCCTCAGTTCACTAAATGAGCAGAGGTTGCCAGACATCTGCAAATCACAATCATGTTCGGGGTTGGAAGGGACCTCTGTGGGTCATGTAGTCCAACACCCCTGCCGAAGCAGGGTCACCTGCAGCTATCTGTTAGCTACAAAAACTAAAACATTAAGGAGTTTTAAGTAGAAGGAGGACATTCATGCACCTTAACAGCTGACCTAAAGCCAAAAGCTAATGGGCTAGAAACACGCAATTCTTCCTTTGCCCGCTCTCCTGGAATCCAGCCCTCATCTCACTGATGCAGTTTGACAAATGGATCCGAGCTTCCTGAGCAAACTGTCACATGTAGTTCTTGCATTCTTGTGTCTTGTGCTAAATCACCACTTGTCAGTGGGTGGCATCCATTCCCTCCAGCACAGTCAAGCTCCAAAAGGCATCTTTGGCCTACACAAGGTACATCTTAAGTCTTACCAGCCAGAAATTTCCCCACCAGCTGCAAGAGCTAAGTTCACAGGGTGTGCTCAGCCTAACAAGTCAGCTGTGCAGTGACAACAATATTTATCTGCTCAAGCTGCCAGCCAAAAGCAAACTTGATGCATAAGGATTCAGCATGTAAAGAACCGACTTCCGAGTTGTCCAGACTACATGACACCTAAGGAAGCTACCAAAATCCTTTATTTGTCTGCTACAACAGCAAATATTCCTTCTACCTGCCAAAGTAGAAGCTTTACCCAGAGAAGATTAAAGAATTAGAGATATCCTGAAGTTAAGGAGTCATCTCAAGGCTAGGTGAGAAACCCCATCTCCCAGCCCATTTGATCTATGTCCCTTCTGCTGACTCTATTAAAACGTACCAAAGCACTTTTTCATACAGATGTCTAAATCAACAGCCAGTGAGGAAGAGCTCAAACACACTTAGTTTGCAGAATGAGTACCTGAAGTCAGCAACTGCTATAAACCATAACTGTAGCCACAAACAGAACACAAAAGAACAGGAAGCCACTCAAATCTTATCTCCAAGTGATGTGCAGTCCTTCCAGTGCAGATGATTGCAAATGTCAAACAGAAAACCAGTACACTGTCCTGGCAGGGCCACCACCCTGAAGGTTACAGCACAGAAGCCATCTTCTGGCTCTGTCACCCTCAGGAACAAATGCTGACACACAAAGTAATTAAATATTCCTTCAGGCATTTACACCATACTGCATTTCAACTTCTTAGGTACTGTAAAGCAAAACACATAGCAAAGCTTTACTGCACACTGACAGTATGTTGTAACTGTGTTTTAGGTGCTCATGCTAAACTTAACCAGCCCAGTTAGAAAAGTTATACTCTTTAAGGAAAGCAATCAGCTAACAGAGTTTGTCATTTGAGTTTGCGCTTGCCGAAGCCCAGATCCACTACTACGAGACAGCTTCTACAGAACAGAAGGGTCACATTTTTTTACAAGTGACTTGTCTGGTGTCCAGTCAGACACTTCAGAGCTGCATGGTTTCTGAGTAAGCAATGAATGACACTCTCCTAAGGACGACGTCCCTTTAGGACACAACCAAATAGGCTAAGATTACTGATTATGTCTCAGGCTAAGCTTAATCTTGCAATTACTCCCATCTCTTACATCCTTTACACGATTGGAATTCCCAATATTTGAAGTATTTAAAGCAGGTCTTACTCCAGAACCACCCTGCGGTGCTCTGGATTACTGTTAAAAATGGTATTTTAACACTATGGAGGTTTGAGCACTCCAAGTAGTTTTTCCCCTTTAAAGAATAACAATTTATACCATCATTTGCTACATGACACTATCTTCCATACACACTAGCATACATGAAGCTGTTTTACAGCTATCTGGTACTCATAAGTGATGTCATTGCTTCTTTAATTTACTAGTAAGATAAGTGGGCAGAAAGGGGTTAGGTGAGCTATTTTGCTTCCTTTTCCTCAACTCTGTGGTTGCATGACACACCTGTGGAGCAGATTTGATCACACAAGTATATCTGTTAAGCATTCAATTCCAGAGAGGCCTAGTATAGGGTGTTTAAGAGACATGCCATTCAAAGTAGACTTACATGGTCATTTTCGATGTTTTGCAGCAGTCTTGGGTCATCAAATTCACACGATTCACTGGTGGAAGGAGGTAGCTGGCTGCAGAGCAAGACAAGCACATTCAAACATAACAATGGCAACATCCCAGTCTTACTACTACATCTATTTTGTTGGGAAGCAAAGCAAAACCAAAATAAGATTCCACTGTCCTTGAAAGCATTGTGATAAGATCATATGAGTAATGCACAAAGTGCTGAAAGCAAGCAATAATCTCTTCAGAACACCAGCAAGAAACCCGAAATGGTTACGCCTGAAAGTGCATTTGAGAAGATTCAAGTGTCACTTCCTAGGACAGACATAGAAGCAACTTTTAAGTGTACTTGAAATACACTGACTTCAAGGTGACTTGCTTTTAAGATAGGTCAAAGATCCATATCCCTAAGTTCCCTCTCTAGTCAACGAGTTCTGCTTCAAGTTGATCCCTGGAGGATTTTAAGCTTGAGTACTTCAGATTACTAACTGAAAGAAATTTTTCTCAGAACTGACTAGAAAAGCAGCACATAAGGAGAGAAAAAGATGGTAATGTAGGAAACAGCAACATACTGCAAGAAAACATGGCAGCCACAGCAATCACATCTCAAAGTAGCCACATACCATCATATCATATCACGTTCCTAAAAGGTGATCATAAAAATGAGACTGTGGAGAAACCTACCTTAGTTCTTCAGAAAGTGGCTAACAGCATTCAGTGTCTACTTGCTTCTTGGGCGTGAACTCACTGTTTACCTCTATTTGCCAAAGCCACATCAGCCCTCTCTGGCTCTTTCCCATTTTCCATTCATCTGAACATGCTACTGACACCTGCACAAGCCTTCTAGATCTTCACTCCTTTCTGTACAACAGGAGACCCATCTCCTCCATTCATTAAATCTCTGAATAAAGAGGAGTGGTTCTCCTAACACACGACACCTCCATATCAAGCTCTTTCCCAGTTTAACTACTAAAACACAGCATTTTAATACAGAAGTTCCTCTGCTTCTCCTTGTCAGGTTTTAACTCAGCAATTGCAGAGAGTAACATTGAGTCTCTAGTTAGAGGTAAGGTTACTGTAAAGCAAGTTACTCTTAGCTTGCAATTCAAGTGTCTGCAATTATAAATAAGCACTACTTCAGCATGCATCGAAACGACCCCAGCCACCACCTATCCCTCATCCACCTTCACTCTATACAGAAGAGAGGATCCATCCCCACCCACCAGCTCTGCATTAGGCTCCTGCTGGAAGAGCATTTCTCTCAAACACATTGCCCCCTTGGACTTCTAGTCCCAAACTGGAAAGCAGTCTTTATATAAGTTGTCCCCATTCTGCTATACAGAACACAAACAGCTTGGAACAAATTTACCTGAAGTCCTCTGACGAACGTTCTCTTACCAGCTCAGGAAAGTGACTGAGGGGTAGAAAAAGGAAAATAGAACATTTATTCTACCGCGCAAACAAAAAATAGGTAGAAGATGAAGAGCAATGAGTTGTATGATCAGCTGTTCATACATTTGAACTAAGTTTTCTGCCTATTGATGTATCCAATTTAGCTACCGTGAAATTCAGAGGTTAACTTGCACAGAGAACTTACAAGCTTAAGACAAAGATTTAGTATGCAAGACTCAAAAGGCCAAGTGCTGTGAAATAGTGGCATAATTCAAAGGGACCCTTTTGACAGAAACAGAACAAAAAAAAGTGAGTATCCCTCCTGTGCAAGGAATATTTAATTCTACAAGCACAACTGCAGCTACATGGTTCTAATGAAATCCTGGTTCATCTGAATAAGACACAGAAACATGACTGAATTGTTAACCTTGGGCTGCATCTCCTTCCCTCTGAAAGGCCAGAGGTTATTCAGCACTTCTGGTTCAGTTTAAATCATGATCAGGTAAGTTCAGAAGCAAGTTTTCTCTACTTCATGTAAAGTACTCCCTAGGTTTGTATTTCATACTTAGTGTTGCAGGACACAAGTCAAAGCTATTAACTGAGACCATAAAATATAATGAAATACGAAATGAAGAACAAAAGGTTCTAAGCCTGTTCTGATATACATGTACCATCAATAAGCACATATTAAGCTACCAAGTTTCTAAAAAATCATACCTACCCATATGTCACTCCAGCGATACTACATTTCTTAAAGTTCATGATATTGCACGTTAGAGTACCTGTTTTATCAGAAAACAGGTATTTCACCTAGAAGAAAAAAAATATCTAATTTTCAACTTGCAAAGTAACAAAACTCAAAGTGGAAAATAGATTAAGTATCAGGAAGATTCTGAGAGACAAATGGCTCAAACGTCACTGTACTGGCCAATCCAGGCTTATTACAGCTTGATTTGCCTTATCAAAGCTACAGGAAAATATATCAGGAACATTACTTAATAACATTATTTCTTCTTTATCTCTAAATCTAGAAAGGCTCAAATAGTAGGTATCAATTGCCAAGGCTCGAGTGTGGTCAGTACAGATGTAGCTGCTTGTGCTAATTGAACACTCACCATATCTTTCAACTGTACTAACCTCAAACAGCAGGGCTGGAAGTTAAAACAAAGACTCAAGCTGGTTGAAGAATCATTAGATTTTAACACACTGAAGAAATTCGACATTCCACAGATCACCAAGAACTTGTTTGTAAAATACATATAACTATGTATAAATACGTATAACTATGTGGTTCAGTTACACACCTATGACTGGTAATCAAGGGAAAAAGCTAGGATTTCTCAATGATGCTACAAAATTCCAATGGCAAAGTTGTGCTTTCCAGTAACCTTATTTTGGGAAACACTTTCATTAAAAAATAAATCTTATTTGTAGATTTTATAACAAATCTTTTACAACTACAATATACAGCTATCTTTATCTGAAAGGAAAATTGAAATGCTTCAAGAAACACAATCTAAATAAGGAATAGAACTGCATTTTGTTTTCACTTGCATTTCCTGTAAGGTGGTCAGAAGCACACAGAACTGAGTATACAGGTTTCGGCTGTTGGCCTGCTCTTCAGCCAAGCTTAGTCCTGTACATTCTGTTCCAGCACAGTCAAAACCACATAGCATTTCTTCAACACCCTCAAGGAAAAAGTCAGTTTACCATGAACATAAGTAAAAAGATTCAATTCCCAGGCTTAAGCCTATGTATATGACCTCAAATTTAATCCTGTGATATCTCATCATTTCACTTGTAAGACTTGGACTAATGAAAATAAAGATGTCTCATTAACCTGAGCCACACAGCAACAGAACAAAGCAGATTTGTACAGCACACTCTCATACCTTCTGCCTTCCCAGAGCATATCACAAACACAACACTGGAGAAAATGTTGTCCTACCTGCCCAAGTTCCTCGTTAAGGTTTGAGGTTCTGGCCATTGCAGGTGTATCTGTTTCAGGATAATACATATCTATGTCCTGAAATGAGAGCAAAATTAGACCTATGCTACACAGATTAAACAGTGAAGTCTCCAGTCTTCTTTTAGTCAGCTCCAATTTGGCTTGACTGACTTAATTCCATTGTGGAAATTCTGAAGGCTTGAGACACAAACATCCCATGCTGAACAGGGGTGCCTCCCTCCCAAAGTATATGTCCATACTGCACGTCCACAAGAAAAGCCAGATTCACTTAACTAATTATCATTTTCTTCATTGCATCTCCAGTTTAAGAATTTAGTACAGTGGAAAGAAGTTCTACCAGGTATTAGACATGCTAATCATATGTCTTCAGTTACAACAATGCAATTTACTGTAGCCACATCCATGATTGAAGAGACAATTTAAGTGACTCTAAATCAACTCCTCTTATTACTACATTTAATTGGGAGGGTAAATAAAACAGCTGCTACATGAACCAAAGCAATTTCTCAGATAAGCTAGTCAAGCATTTCCAGTACATTGTAAGCAGCTCAGAACAGACACATTAGACCTTTTGACCTGTATTTTAGAGGAACCACTACAGCTTTCTTTAAAGTCCAAGGATTAATGCACACCAAGACAATGTACTCCTCCTGGTTTTGTGCAGCTTAAGAAACACCACTACAAATATTTTTGGTCCACAACTGAAGAGAACCACACTGAAGTCAGAGCTCACCTGAATAGTGGGATCACTGTTTTGCTGCATGAGACACCACCAACTTATCTCCTTACAGAAATACCATGAATCACACCAGAGGTGACCTTACAGCCAGCCTCAAGATTTGGGAAAAAAAAGAAAAAAAAAACACACCAAAAAAACCAAACACACACCACACAAAAAAACACACCAAAACACACAAAGACACACACCACAAAGTGAAAAACAAGATAAAAACACACACTCAAACAAGTCTAGTCTTTCTGTCTGCTGTGGCTGAGAGAAGCTATAAGGTACTGGCAAGTTTTCAAAAGATATTTACTGAACATGAGTCAGCTGAGAGATCTCCTTCAACCACTAGAGCTGAGCCTTCCTTCTCATCCTGATAGCCTAAAATACACTCTCGTGATCATATGCACAGGAGACCTTCCTACAGCTATATCATTTCATTTTCTGTGGAACACAGAACTAATAGAGAATAAATCCTCTGAACTTCTCCCTGCCTTTCCCAGAAGTTGCATCAGAAAAGTCATCAGAAAATCTGGTAAAGATTTCAGAGTGAGTATGTGTGGTTTTTTTAATGTCACTTTCCAAAACTGACATTAATAGATTTACTCTTGTTACTTACCCAATTTATAAAAAGAGCCTGAGTAAACTTGACAACTTCCAATGTCACCAGAAGACTGATTGGAATAAGGTTGTTGTACAAGATTATAAATGTCAGCAGATTGTATCCAAAGTTGACAGACAGCATTTCTGTGGACCGAAAGACATAAAGCATCAGCAGACAGCAGGCAGAAGTCTGAGTGGTACAATACAGGGGCAATCATCTTTCTGCAGTTGGCCTAATCAGATTTAGTAGTGCTAAAATAATCAGCAAGTGTGTTGAGGCCTAGTATAAGGGCCTTTTTAATATTGATTTGAATAGTACATCTATAAAACACCCACAGAACACATGCCTGGATACACAGTACATTATGCCAGGTGAAGGGCAGGATCTGTGAGGCTAGACATTAGAGAACAGAACAATTTCTGAACAATTATTGCTGAACAGATGGTGAGAAGTATGATATTCCACACTATAACCCAAATTTAGAGATTCATCTGATGTGTCAACTGTCCCAGTTAAGAGCCACCAATATTACTAGTAACATAACTTCACCTTTCAGAAAGTGCCTACTTGTCTCAGTGGAGTTAGAAAACAAAAAATGTTCAGATTTGTTCTAAAATCTGCCAGCATTGGCAGAATTAAGAAGTTACTCACACTACAGAAATCTAAAAACAAGTTAACTGTTAAACAGCCACCCCATAAATGAACTAAGGCATCCTACTTAAGCAGAAGAGCTGTCATTAATGGTGACAAGTTGCTCAAATACATCTGCCAGCACACCAGGTGCTGCAGGGAAGGGGAAGCATTTACAGACAGCCGGAAGGAAGGGACAAGGCTCAGCAGAGACATAGGATGAAGGCTCCTGCTCAGGGTGCTGCCTACAACCTCTCTTCACACCCAAAGTCTCCACATTTGTCTGTTCATCGCGTTCCCTGAAGCTTAAAGAGGCAATGCAGTCAGCACACAGAGCACCCAGCACAACGGGGTCACAGCCCACAACTAAAGGGTTTTCAGCATTGCAAATAAGTCAGTAAGAACGCAGACAAGCGAACCAGAGAAAACTGCCAAAGTCTAATGAACACCAGAGCAAGATTTCAAGTTTGGACCCAGACACCTCCAAGCATGAGCACACACCAATTCCATATCCCTGCTCAGTTTACAGAAGAAACAGGAAGAGCAGAAACACACCTGATACTAGAAAAGGTTTTTCCAATACAAGCTTTATAGAAGTTACAGATTTAGCAAAAATTTAACATCTACCTGCCTCATCTGAAAAGTCTTTCCCATGTGCAGCAGTTACGGAAGTGACAGAAATCGTGCATTCAATGTACAAAAAAGCATCTATACAGACTATGTCATCCTAGTTTATTACAGGTTTCTCCTGTTTCACATCAGCACAGGTTCAAGAGTTTCTCCCATTCATCTTTTCCAGTAATAGTTCCACCATTGGAAGGCACAAATTTAAAAGTTTCTTCATTAAAAAGCACAGGGGAAGGTAGTGAAGACACATTAAAAGTTGCTGATACTGCTACTGGAAGATATTACACCTACTAAAAACCAGAGTCAAACATGAGGCACTGCCATGCTCTTCCTACATGTTTTTTTTTTTTCATTGCTATCACAACAGCTGTTCTTAAACTGCAGAAGACAGACATCCTTTGCCATCTGTTTTGCAATCACCAGCAGAAAGACCATTTGCAGTTCACGAGAATTGTTTTCAGACACGTATCTCAACACATTTGCAACACCACATTTTATAGCTTGCTAATGTAACCCCCTCAAGTGAGAAATCTACTGGAGAGCTATTTATTTCATCCTTAAAGATGGGCCTTATGCAAACACTTATCTGAACTAATGAATTCATAGAGTATGAATAAAAACAAATAAAACCCTTTAATAAGCATGCTAAGAGATCAGTTTTCTCATTACAAAATAAGTCAGCAGCCAAAACAACTCTGAAACATTACTGAATAAATACAAAATCATAACATTTAGCATTTAACAGTTTTCTCTATGACAACAGCAGATCAGCATTTCTGACTGAAAAAACAGCTAGAGAAATCCTTTGCTTCTGCATGCAAGCATAAAGTTGAAGCCAGCATCATTGGACTGATACCGACTATCCTGCAGTCGGGTACAGTCAGACATGATACATAAGGCAGTAGTACACGACCTGCTCTAATGACAAATTCATACACAGCATCTCCAGAGCTGAAAGAACTTGAACACCAAATATCCAGAAATAACTCTTGCCCCTCTTTTGTTTCTTCCCTACTGCCTGGGTGGTAGCCCAGTGATATTTACCTAACCTTTAGAAGGTTTTATTAACAGAAGCCTCACCAGCAAGTTCACTTATGCCAGCCCATTCTCAAAAAAATAAAAAAATATTGGGCCATCAAGAGTTAGCAACAGGTTCTGTTTCTTGTGTTTCTTTCTCTATTTCTTATTTTATGCATTCACTTAGCAAAGCTAGAGCCTGGCTGGCCCTGCAGCCCGATACATCCCTAGAGCACTGCCTGCGTACTCACTGTTGGAGCCAAGGTACCAGACAACTTCGCCATGTGTTCTGTTCCATAATAAGGCACCTACAGAACTCACGAGGGCCATCACCAGGAGAATACAGAACAAAACCAGGATCTGCACGTTGGTCACTTTCTCCACATTTGATCTCTTCAGAGGTGCTTTGGTTGAATTCTAAACAGCAGGAGAAAAAGAGAGTCTGGCAATGGCTTATATAAGAGGAAATTGCAGAGGCAAACTCAGTCTTAAGTTTTAGAATTGACTGCAGAACTTGCTACTTCAGCTCTAGCTCAATACCATAGGCACAGCTCAACATGGTAGTAACAGGAGTCAATACTCCTAACAACTCCAAAACTGGCAGGACATTGGATTAAGAGAACCATTCAGATCTAAAGACCTAGCACGCTCATCTCCTGTCTGTCCATTTCACTGACAGCAAGCAGAGATGAGCAACACATTGATGATTCTGGTCTCTCCAGGCACTCCCTGCCATTAAACAATACAGAGACTGTAGTCTTAACCTAATTATCTCCAAGTGCTAAAATTGTAGGTGGTCATTACTGCCTACTCAGCTGTTAAACCTGTTTGAAACGTTGTCCAGCTACCAGATAAGATAAAATACAGTTAGTTTTGCTTACTTATTGAAGTGTTTTGAGACAAATTCCTCAATAAGTGCCAACACATGTGCACATGCAGCCTCAAGCATAACAGTATCCTTGTATCCCTAAAAGTCTCCAGGTCTTAAACAGCTACAATGAGTCAAAGCGTTTTATGAAACTCAAGTCCAAATGACAAGCAGAATACAAAAAATATGGCCAGCTTCTGTCAGAACATGCTCTAGATCTCCTTGAAAACTTTACCTGCATGAGTTTTGTATCATGTCCTGTGTACACCACAATACCCAAGACCCATTGCGTGTTTCTCAGTTGTGCACCTCTTAGCAAGATCTGGTCTGGACCAACAGGAACTGGGCTGCAAAGCAAGAAGTATGTATAGCCTCAAATTTTTGATAACACTTTAGGAAAGTAATTCTCCTTTCAGCCTTACTCCCCCCTCAAAAAAAACACACCAAACCATAAAAGGAGGAAAGTAATGGACTCTTACTGTCCACACAACACGAGAGCACTGCAACCTGTGTAAGTCTAATCCCTGCGAAAGCACAGTAGGGCAACAGTGATGCGAAGGGAGCTGTTCTAGTTACCCAAAACTTCTGGACTTACGTGGCAGCCATAAGCCTACTCTGTACTTCACCTCAACTCCTACATTCTCTCACACCAAGGAGAGAGAAGCATCGCACTTGCAAACAGACCATTCTGTTCCAAGCACACTGTAACCTCATGTATGCCATTAAACAAACATTTTGGGAAAACTGTATTACCCATGTGATTTTCAAGTGGGATGGAAGTGATCATCTATTCTTCTATCTGTCTCTATTCAGCCGAGTTGCTCAAGGAATGCAGGTTTTGTGCAGGAAAACAAGTACAGCAAGATGAAACCTGTATGTTCCTACTGACATTTCAAATTCTACAAATTCAAGTACTAAAACTAAGTTATTTTCTTTGAAGAGCTGCAACAGATCAAAGTCACACTGATAAAGACTCCATATTCTGAGATCATTTTTCTCTATAGATCTGAACTTGGTGCAGCCCTTGGCTCTAGCTGGAAGGGAAAGGTTTCCCATTTCCTCTATGCATCTCCTGTTACAAGCAGGTCTAAAAACCCCAACGATTTCCCCCACTCTTCCTTCTCTTCAGATGTTACTTTTGATAAAAAATCCCCACTATGATACCAAAGACACCAACTTTCCCATAACAAGCAGAAGACTGCATAGGAAGACAGAACTAAGTTATCTTACACTGGCAGATGCTCTGATTGACAACCGCTAATTATTACCCTCCTCTTCCCCAGCAAAACCCAGGCACGTGCTCAGTGTTGCAGACTAAAAGCACACAGGAAGCATTTTTCCTAACCAAATGAATTTATGGCTTTGTGGTCAAGCCAATACCTTTGGCCATCTAAGCGCAAGTTTCCAGTGAAGTCGTACAGATGACGGTTGGGTCCTTCACATTCTATCCTTCCAGATACTTTCATCAATTCTTCTCTTGATTGGAGACTAGCAGTTTGAGACAATCCCTGCAGAGACCAATCCAAAGATTGTCAAAAACTCTTATTAGAGGACAACCTAGGAAAACTGTGCTTTCTGCCAACATCTAAGATATAAAATGTAATTAAAAGCGTGGAGGTTTTCTGTCGGGTTTGTTGGCAAGTTCTTTTGGGGTTTTTTGTTGTGTTTTTTTTTTAATGGGTATTCAGTAACTCCTCCCTGCAAGGAAAATACATTATGGACACACGTGATCCTGCTTATTAGGATTAGGATTGGTTTAAATACCTCTACACAAGACAGTTGTATTACCTACGTCATCTCTCTAACCCAGAGGAAAGTCCCATCCACAAAGCATGAAGTCGCACATGTGCAGGAGGAAGTAGGCGACAAGAAGTATGAGCAGGCTTGGTTTTTCTCACAAAGTACAGCTCCACTGATGTGTTACTGCTGCTAAATATAGTCACTCCTAAACATAGTCTCTTTTCGGTCACTGCAGCCATTATGCTCTGATCCTACTCAAGGTTAACTATCAACCCCATCACGCAACTGTAACTTGCTACTCTATCTCAGAGCGCGCACAAAACAATCCCATTGATTTTCATCTGCCTACGAACAACTCCAGAGTGATCCATTCAGCATTTCTTTTGCCAGATTTTGACTGCACCACTGCAAGCTGGAACAAGGTCTTAAAAGGCCCCGCAACTTTATTTTTGCATTAAGCATGTGTCCTGAAGCAAATGCAGTTTGACAGGAACTCAAGTTCTGATCTGTTGGGCAGACCCAGAACAGTAAATCACATTTCTACAACAGTAGTAAACAAGTAGAAAGTGTACAGCTTTTTTTGAAAAAAAACTGTTATTTCAAAATCCTAATTCAAATTCTTTTTCCTTTGTAATGAAAGAAGGCAAAGACTTCAACTATTTCTAAACACCGTAATCAATAGCATTTCTTCAACAAAACTAGAAATAGCCAAATAAATTCTACTACTTACCACAAAGAAAACAAATTAACTTAAACACAGAATCATAGAAAGCTTTGGGTTGGAAGGGACCCCTAGGGGTCATCTAGTCCAACCCCCCTGCAGCGAGCAGGGACACCGCTAACTCGATCAGGTTGCTCAGAGCCCTGTCCAACCTGGTCTTGAATGTTTCCAGGGATGGGGCCTCCACTACCTCTC
>Ga0065711_1027117_pt1 | contig 53894 bp, 32 predicted proteins | sample Hoacrofraction12_FD_59098 | JGI IMG/M metagenome (GOLD analysis project Ga0065711, IMG submission 59098) | Hoatzin crop microbial communities from Cojedes, Venezuela - Epithelial fraction 12 v2 (version 2) | ecosystem: Host-associated > Birds > Digestive system > Esophagus > Crop | place...
CCTCTGAGGGTGACGGAGCACTGGAACAGGCTGCCCAGGGAGGTTGTGGAGTCTCCTTCTCTGGAGATATTCAAGACCCACCTGGACAAGTTCCTGTGCAGCCTGCTGTAGGTGACCCTGCTTTGGCAGGGGGGTCGGATTAGATGACCCACAGAGGTCCCTTCCAACTCCTACTATTCTGTGATTCTGTGATTCTGCTGCCAGCTCTTTGCCAGGGCCTGTCCTCTGTGCACAGGATCCTCTAACTTCTCTGAGACTGTTTAAGCTCAAAAAAGACAGATAGATGCTGAAAAAGGAAAAGGCTGCTCTTTGTTAGTAGGAGCAATGCTGAAGTTTTTCTAGATTCACCCTTCTCAAGAACTACTTCAACTCAATGACTGCAGGTGTGCTAGTCTGTCCAGATCCCTGTGGGTGAGAGCTGTCTATTGCGTCCTCGAGCAGTCTTCTCATAGCTTACACCCTTTTAAAACTTTTTGTAGTGACTAAGGCCCTGTGTTTTCCTTATTGATGAAGAAAAGCACTAGAGAAGCACCAAGGATTTTGGGTAGATGGCTGCAAATTTGCAGACTGTACAGCTTTCTGAGTGACCAATAAATCCAGGCAAAAGCTCCATTTTTTGCATGTAGCCCTAGACTCATAATGAAAGCTCTCAATGAAATGCATATGTGAAAGGGAAATGATTATTCTCATAAGTAGGTAGGGCTTTTTTTTTTTTTTTCCACTTGATGATGCCCATAAAAATGGAGGGTCGATTTTTAAAATACTCCAAGACTGATCTTTAAAAAAAAAAAAAGACACCACCACTCTTCAGTATAATTGTCTTGAAAAAATTCTGGGGTAAGTGTGTATAGGAGTAATGTGCATTGTCAAGAGCTTGGAAGAGCTGGGACCTTCTGAAGAATGCACAGCGAGAAGCTGTGCAGGCAACCAGTGTGTCGGGGAGAGTGTTTTCCCAGCACACCCTTTCGCTGAGCTGAGCCAATGAGAGGCAGTTCCTTGACAGCCCAGCCAAACCCGCAGAACTGATCATTGTTGTCTGCAGAGCAGCGTGCACGTGCTTGGTAGGATCAAGAAAAACAACTCTCCTTTCCAAGAAAGCAAGAACTTGTTCAGGAATTTCCCTTTGATTGTTAGAAAAATTGGCTGCTAGGTAGCAACACATCTGAGCTGCCAAAACCTGGGCTCAAAAGAAGATCAGGACTCATTGGGAATATGGCAAGTACATGTTTGGGGGTTTTTTCCTCTATGTTCTGTGATGAAGAAAACAGAATCATTCATGATGGGAAATTTGAGCTTTGTAATCACCTTTGGGGGGGACCTTAATTAGGTGGAGTCAAACTCTTGACTTTGTTTTAAAGCACTATGTTCTTGACTCAGCACTATGTTCCCCTGCTTCTCTGGCAGAAATTGGGCTAGCCTGAAGACTAGCCAGCACATCCTTTGCTCCAGATGTTAGGACTCCTCCCATCTCAGCCCTGCCAGGAAGGCAAGTCTGCCACCCCCTGCTATCCCCACCCCATGTAATTAGTGCTTTGCCATGACCAGCGTGTTTACAGGTGACATATTTGCTCTGCTGTTCATTCCAGGAAAATGTTGCCCCCTGGTCTCCCCTCTAATGGTGGGCACTGGACTTTGGCAAGGGCAAAGGGAATCATGGGAGCACAAAAAATGGGAGATTGATAAAGAAGAAATGACTGTGACATTGGTATGGCCAAAAAATACAAGAAGGACAAACACAGATGGAAACCAGAAGGAAGCAAACGAGACTGAAACAAGGAGGAGAGGTAGAAAAGTGAGGGAACAGATTAGGTCTTAGGAGGAGCAGAAGTGTATCCATTTTAAATGTCCTGCAACTAGGTAAACTAGAAATTGTCATTCTGATGGGGAGATCACGCTGCTCGGTGACAGCGTGTTGGTGCACACCCTCACCTTTGCTCCTTGTGCCTGTGCCTTGTCTGGTACCTTGCTATCCTGATCCTGACCTTGCCCTGCTGGTCTGGTGTCCTGTCTCAGTTAATCAGACAGACTGCATCAATGGGGACTTGCCTTTCAGCTGGGGCTGTTGGATGGCCCTGGGTACCACCACCAGACCCTCTCATTAATACCCTCTAGTATTAAAGGCATCCTCTACAGTCGCGATCATAGGGTTGGACTAGTGACCCACAGAGGTCCCTTCCAACCCCTACCATTCTGTGATTCTGATTCTGTGATCAGCCTGAAGACTCCTGGGAACAACAGGAACAGAAGATTTCACTTGATCACAGACCTGATAGCCTGCACAGAGCTGTTTTTTTGTTTCTCATTTTGACTAACAAATAAGGAAAACTGCAAACACTGCAGTAGATGTTGATTCCCACGGCCTGAAACAACAGCTTGCCAGTGACCGAGTTGTCCTTTGTCTTTTGCATTCAGGAAGCTGCTAGTTGGCATTCAGGGCGTGAGTCTTGCCCTGGTCCTCCTCCAGAACACATGAGAATGTTCTACAGTAGTGCTAGAGGGTTGCTAAAACTATGACAGAGAGAAGAAAATCTGCTGCTAGCAATCTTGCTCACCCAGGTGGGCTGGAGAGCCGGCAGCCCTCCGGAAGGTGGCAGCGGGCTCTTGGCGCTGGATACCTGCGTGGTCCAACAAAGAGGCGAGAGGTTAGACCCAGCAGCAGAGGAGGAAGAAGCACAATCGCGAGGGATGCCATGGCCCCGCACTGTCTTTCTGGACATGTTTTCAAACCACATGGGAAAGGAAGATGGGAACTATGAATTTAAAAAAACAAAAAGAATTTAAAAGCTCAAAAGAGTTTGGCAACAGCAGAAGTGTTTAAGTGTTAGTAGGTGCTGTGCAGTGGAGCTACTCACTGGTGCACTGGAACAAGTGCTAGTGGGTCCCCAGGTGCTGATCATGCTCAGCACCTGGATGCTGAAAACACGTGTCTCCTCTCAGGGTCAGGCCTTCATAGCCCAAACTTACACAGACACAAAGTTCCCCCCTCATTTTGCAGCAGCAAATGTTATAAAACACCTTTATAAATGGTTTTAGAATACTATTTTGAGAATAAGTCTAAGTTTAATTATTCATGCTTCCTTTTTTTCCTAAAAGTTACAATTTTGTCACGCAATAACCAGTGTGATATCTGCTTTCACTGCATCCTGCTAAGAACGTGGTTAGGAGTGAAAAACAATGCATAACTGCATGACTCGGTAGATGTGAGTGGTGGAACTAGCTACAGGGAAGAATTAGAGGAGGTATTTTAATACCTTTACCTGTATTGGGTCGTAAAATATTCCTTTTATTTGCAGAGGTGGAAGTGCCCCTGAATACTTTGAAAATATATTGATTAGTACATAGAACTTAAACACAAGGTTTTCCAGTATTCTAGCAATACTAATCTACTAGTTATTATTAATTTAAGACATACCTGTATTCTGTCCTCCTCCTTGTGCAGCCTGAACCTGTCCTAAGGAGACACCAAAATGGAAAACTGATTTATACCATGTTTGATTCAGGACTACTGCTAACATGGCTTTTTCACTGAGTCTCATTTTATAGCTGTCAAGAGTTAATGGTTCATATAAAGAGAGTTTTCATTCATATACTTTCTCAGATGTTAACTACATATTTTGAGCCTGCTTGAAAAAGGATTACCTTGCTCTGCCTGTCATATAGATTAGCCTAGTTAACATTCCCTTCAGTTGTGAATATTACTTGTAGATGTCTCTGATCTGCATTTAAAAGGTTTGTAGCTGCTGCTGTGATTTTCTTTCCCTTATAACTTTCCCTTTCTGTCACACTGGTTATCTATGTTTATTTCTATTTCAGTGCCATCCAATTGTGCTGGTTGTGTGAGGAAGGTTAAAAAAAATCCCAAACCCAAAACAACCCCCGCAGACCGGATACTACCCTTTCTGCAGAGAGTGAGTGGATACAAGCAAGCAGGCAGACTGCAAATGATGAGACAATGACAAAAATAACGTGGGAGACTTCATGTGTGTGAAATGTCTTCACCACTGTCTACACAAAAGGCCTTGTTTAAGGTGATTGGATTATTGAATTCCCATTGTTCAAAAGTACTTAAGGCTCAAAGAATTTGCAGATGAAAACCACGTCTTTAATCATGCCTTTCATTTCATTAGTTATTCTTAAGAAGCTTGTTAACAAACTTACCCTTTAACAAGCCTTTATTCATTAGTTTTCCCAGAAAAATTAATTCCAAAGCCTGATGAAATCAGTGGGAATGTTCGAACTGACTCCTGTGAACACTGGACGGGGGCCTGTGAGATATTTTTATCAAGAAGTTATCATAAATGAGACCATTTTGAATGGTTGTCTCAGGAAACAGGAAGTGCTGCTCCCTGGGAACTTGATACTGCAAAATTAGGTGACAGCAAATAGCTTGTGTTTGACCCAAACTCGAACCTTCACAGGCCACTGGAAGCCCTTGGATGGGATTTCTAGGAGCTGGCCTGAGAGACCCCGTAAACTCCAGAAGGAAATAACAGGCTCATCTGCCAAAACTGGCAAGGCTTTTAAACTCTCTAAGCTTGTAGCTCTGGCTCCAGATGGACCACAGCTAGCCCAGGCTGAGTTTTCAGGCTGTGGAGGGAAAAGTCTGTGCAGCAGTATGGTATGGGGTTGTGCAGGAGATCAGTGTGTGCCAAAGAGGTGGAACAAAATTAACTTTGAGCCTGAGAGCTCACCTTGCTTCAGGTTTGCCACAACTGAGCCGGAATATGTGTATAACACTAGTCACAAAGTCAGTAGAAACACAGTGCAAGAGAGAAAGAGAGATTAGCTCAGTATCAGACGTATTTTATGCCACTTTTTTAGGGAATTAACCCTACCCTCCACTCCCTGTTAACAAAGTGGATTTCTTTCTATGCTTCTTTTAACTGCTCTGGGCCTTGGGGCTGTTCCCGCTTGCTGTATCTCACACAGGCGTGCTACCACCATCCCTGCAGTGACCTGGCTTCTGCCATGCTTGTTCTGGTGGGGATAGAGGAAGAAAGGTTGGAATCTCACTTCCATGGTCTGCAAGGCTTCTTCTTCCTTCAAGTCTGAGATGCCAGTGAGCCTGTGGCATTTAATTGTGTTCATTAAACCAGAGCTCTGTGAAAGCAAGAGGCTGAGGCAGGACTGGGAGAAGTCTATAACAAACTGGGGATGGGCAGTCACCAGGTGAATCGCAAGAACCGGGTCAGAAGTGAAAGCAGTGGAGTAGAGAAACCTTGGTTGGGAGCAAGTCCTACAGTGGGCAGGGGTGCATGAAGGCAGTAAAGGACGAAGGCAGCAGAGACAAATGCACTTTGGAGTGGACCTTGCAGGTGATGGGAACTGATTTAAGAAGGCAAGCAGCTACTCTGTGCACAAAATATGGCTGGCCTTCTGCAGCTTGGTCAGCACCTTTGATGAGCTAAGTCAGGACGAACTTGGGGGGAAAGGCAGCACCCAAACCTAAACACTAGCTGTTCTCCCTAGTGCCAGGACGGAGCCCTTACCCAGTGCTTCCTCAGGGTATGAGCCATGGCTGGAGGAGAGCTTTCAGTGCTTTCTCTAGCACTGACACTGCTGTTGTCTTCCCAGTCTTTGTTTTGTTTTTTTCTTTTTACTACTACAGTAAGTCACAAATGGGGATGAAAGCAGTGTAGTGTACAGTGGTAGGCAGGGCCCAGCTTAGGGTCCCTGTCTGAAAAGAGATGCAACCGTTGAACCGAGCTGGGCATGGGGTGCAGGGCAGAGCCTTGCCTGCGGCTGCCCAGGCACTCACTGCCCGATGCTTGGTTGCCAGCTCAGTGCCTCAGCGTGGCACCGAGGATCGTGACGTGGCTTACGATTGCAGCGTTCGCAGAAGCACTGAATTTATTCCCTGTCCTTGTCTAGGGTCCAAGCAGCTGTGCAAGAAGGGATTGCTTGAAAAGCTGGGATGGGAGAGGGCAACTGAGTTCATGGCCCTCGGCAGCGTGCTTGGTTAAGTGCAGTTGGAAAGAGGCAGGAGCTGTCATCATACCAGAGTGTGGCTGAACTTAAAGTTCTGCCCAGAGCAGGAGGGAGTTAGCATCCACTTTTAAAGCCCACTGCCATTGCTGCTTCCCCTCCAGGACTGTCCTTTAGCACGTACTGCACTGATGAAGCGCTGCATTTGCGAGTAGAGCAGATAGGAGTAAGATGTCAAATGTCATGCTAGTCGCATCAGTGGTTTTTCATTGAACAGTTTTGCCACATCAGATCTTTCATGCAGGGCTCCTGTGATGGAGCAGAGTCTCTCATATTTTTCCTGTTTCTGTATCTTTGCTGAACGGAAGATAAAGGGGAAAGAACAACAAGAGCTAGGATGGAGGAGTTTTGTCCCTGCTCTAATGCTCTGATTGGCAAGTCCAGCTTTTCTTTTGCCCCTGTGAACTTTTGCCAGCACCAGTGGCTGGAAATGGAAATGCCAGAGCTAACAGCAGCCACAGCTGTGCTCATGCTGACTGTGCTCTATTTCAAGGCTATTTACTTTTGAGGTGTCTTTTGCAGGCAAACTACCAACGCCCTGTGAGAGAGAAATCTGTGAGTCCCTGTGAGCCGAGATGGACAGCAGAACATATGATTCTGTCCGGTCAAGCCAAATACTGGTTAAGGCAAACAGCATCATCAGAAACTCTGGCCTGAATAAAAAGAGTGAGTCCTAAAGGCTCCTCAGGCAAAGAAAATAGATAAACTGCTTAGTGTATGGTCATTGCTTCAAAACGCTATTGTATTTTCTATATTTTATTTTAGCCAGTTCTTCTCTTTTAGAATCAAGAATTCAGGAAACCAGATACAAGTACAGACATGCTGGACATGGTCCTAGAAATGAAGTCTGTGAAATCAGAAGTAGGTCTCCACTATTCCTCCAGCTCACAATAACAATAAGCTGTCCCTGAGCCTGATCACTTCAGTCTTTTGAGAGTTAACGTATGTTTAGAACTTCAGTAAAGAAAATTGTGAAGAAATATGGATACAAATTGCAACAAAGTGTCCACCGAAAGTCTTGAAAAAATTAATGATTTTTATTCTCCTCTTCTTCATTTTTTGACTAAAGGTTTGACCTTACTGAAGGCAAATACATCTTTCCCACTGATTTCAGTGTTGCCAGAACTTTGCCCTCAACATGCATCTCTCTCTGACTGAGGAACCTCAGACGTGGTTTCCTAATTGCTAGTAAAGACAATAATGGCCTCTTCCATGCTCAGCCTGCAGGAATAAGAAATAGAAAAGAGAGCAACAAGCAGGACCGGGTTTACAGGCACATTAGGTACCGAATGATGTAGATTCCCACTGAGTTTAAACTGCTTCGAATTGTGTTGGCACTTCTGTAAATCCTGCCATAGACACACCTGCACGTTTGACTTGGTAAGATTAACCCCTCCAGCCCCTGCTCTTATTCTGGGCTTGCAGCTATATTTGACTTAATGATGCTTTCCCTCAGGACCTGAATTGCCCAGAAGATACCTGCCCTGCCATGTGCTTGGCTCTGAATTACTTGGGAGCAGAGGTGGCTGCCATTACGTATGTGAGAGTAAAGCTGAGCTCAAGGCACTCTGAAACAGCAACAGAGCATAAAACCTAATGATGGCCCAGCTCGCTTTTCACTCAAAAGCGATCATATCCTCATGCTGAGAAACTTGCAAACAGTTGAAAATGTTCTCCTCTACTTGACGGTGCAGCTGAGCAATTACAGATTGTATGGGAAAACACCTCTAAATACTTGCATTGCGGGCTGTGGGCTGGAATGGGAGCTGGCTTCTGGATTGAGATGCAGAGGTCTGAGCAGCCGCCACTCTGCTGTCAATAACACGAGCAGCACGCCAGGAATAACATCACATATATGCCAGGCTCAGAACCACAGCCTGAGGTTTTCGGAAGAGCATTGGTTGAATGTAAGTCAGCATCTCAGAGCTCTCAGCCCTAAGAGAGGCAGCCCTCTGCATCATGTATCTTACAACTAATCAAGTCTCCCTGTGAGAGAGTACGACAGAATGAAGCAGTAGGAAAATACAGTTCAAACAGCACAGGCTTTGTCTCCAGTGTCGCGAAACCCAGTGTTTGTCAAGGCTGAAATGTGCAGATATTCACTAGAAAGGCTTCCCCAGAGCTGTGGGTAATCAGCATCTCTGACATTCAGGCCAAGTGTCTGTTTTTCAGTTTAAATCCAGACTTGGATTCAGTCATTGAATTTGCTGAGGCTTGAAAGGTTATTGAGTAATTGCTGCCTTAAAATACACTGTACTGCATGCCTTGTGGCACATACTTCTTCACCATACTTACTTGATGCTGCAGCTACCACAGATGAGTATGCTGGGTGGATGCTGCTAGAACCTAAAAATAAGAGATTTTAATTTTCAGCTCTTGAACCAAAAAGCCCAATGTTAGTGAATAAGAATAAACAGAGAAGGAAAGATTAAGGAAAACCAGCTGTGGAAAAATCATATGAGAATTCCTTCTTAGTGTTACAAAAAATACAACTTTCATTTATTGAAAGTTATCATGAAATTAATTCTAAAATGAGTCTTGACCTATTTGTTGAACTCTTAGTCCAGACATGTGAATGAAGGACCTATTGGTTGACTCCTATAGCTGAAAATCATGACAGCATTTGGGAATGGAGAGCTTACTTCCACATGAATCAGTTTATACGCCAGTACATTTCATGTGAAGATAAAGACTAGCCATAAATTTACTTCAGATGAACTCTAATCTCAGAGAATCTACATGTTTATGTTTACTTAAGATACACAAATTTTTTATGTATCTTGAAGGCACAATGCTAACTCCAGCCCGTCTACTGGAATTAATTTTTTTATCCACTCCTAATATTTCTACATTGAATTATTGAGTTCATGAGCCACTAAATCATGGTATATTCAGCTGCATGTCTTGTCCTTTAAACTTTAGGAAAGCTGTAGGTCAGGAGGAAAACAATTCAAGCATCCATGTTACTGACCTATATCTCTGACCCTGTGCAGTCCAGGTCGAGTCTTGGCTGCAGCTGCAACTGTTGTGGTTCTGGTTGTTGCAGGTGTTGTGGTTGGCTTTGGCGTTGTGGTGGAAGGATCCGTTGTTGTGGTTGTTGGTGTTGGTGTTGTGGTGGCCATTTGGGTAGCTGGTGTCGGCACTGGGGACGTCTGATACTCTTTGCGGACGGTGTCACCTGTAGGGCATTGACACCATCGCTGCAGCTGGACGTGTGACATGCGTGGAAGCATCATTAATAGCGCTCACTGTTTAAGGCAACCCAGACACTGGTGTCCTCCTCAGGATGCCTACAAGCATCCTCCTCTGTGGAGCCATTAGCTGCTTCGTTGCTGTGTGGATGTGTAGCACGTGTGCCTGTGTGCCACAGGGTCACACCACTCTCCGGAGGGTGCTGACAACAGCCTGGCATAGCCTTAGCGTTTCCGCTACACTTTTCTGCGCTGGCCAGGAATGCCTGTCAACCTGACAGAGGTTCTCTGAAATTGTTCAACCAGTCAGTTGCAGTTTCTGTTTTGCCATCATGTTTTGTCAGTGTAATTAAGCAGTTAGAAAGGCCGTATAAATGGAAATCAACTCACATCTGGCAATAAAAGATGGCCATTCTGAGTCACAGACCAGAATAAAATATGTGTTGCCCACCACAGCACTGAAATGCTTTTGGCAGAAAGACAACTTTCGGGTAATGGAGTTTTGGGGAGCAGGTCCGTGCCGGAACAGGGAGCGTTAGGGCTTTGGCTGAGGGGAGTGGGGGAGAGCACCTCCTGGGAGGTGCTGATTCCTTCTAACTTTGACTCATCTCACAGTTGCTACTACTTTTAAAATGTATCATCTGTTGTGAGAACGGAGACGATTCTCATTGCAAAATTTGCATCCTAAATATTCTATATGAAATTAACACATTCTTTCAAGTCATTGTCTCAAAAAAGATCCTTCACCGTTACCTTCTCCGTCTATCTACAAAAAAGTGCCCCAAAATATATTCCATGTTCACCTCAGTCTTGTTCCTCTCCTCCCTGTCCGTAGCCCTGGGGATGGCCAGGCAGACTGTGTACGCTGTGAGGGACTGGTGTGCAGTCTATTCACTGCTGCACAGCACAAGCTTGTATTTTATTGCTGGATGTTCTCATTTTGGAAAGCATCGTCATGAAACTGTCTGGTGGATTAATTACCACCTAATTCGAGCCAGTGAAAAACTCGGATCTCAGGCAGTTTTAATGGGATAATGCTGAAAGAGAGCTCAGAAGAACAACAAAACAACTCAGCTGAAAAATTCGGTATGAATGGCTCTCTTTGGGCTGAACGGTGTCCTGCTCCACACTGCTGCACTAAAAGAAAGCAGGCAGAGGGCACAGTGATTCTTCCTCTGCGATCTGGTGCTGCAGGAGCAGGAGCATCGGCCGGATTTATACCCCAGGCTGCGAGGAGCAAGGAGGCTGGGAGCTAACAGCATTAGCAGAAAAGCCAAGGAAGGAGCACAGTAAGAGCAGAGAAAAGATGTTGCCTTGGTGCTTGTTGGCTGGGTTTCTTTAGCCTTGAACATAAGGGGAGGTCTCTCGAGGGCTAGCTGTTCCCAGTGCTCCTGCAGGCAGGGTGCCCATCTCCCTCACAGTACCTTCAGAGGGTTTGCAGGGCACATGCCCTGCATAGGAAATTGCTGAGAGCCATAATGCAGGCTTTTGAAGTTCATGATGCCCTAATTCACCCAAAGTGCCAGCAGAAATTAAACCGAGAGGGTGCCCTCTCTTCTCTGAATTGTCAGATGCCCTTCAAGCACAGTCACAGGGGCTCAGGGTTGGGTTGGTGGGAAAGAGTCTGTAGAGAGGAGGCTGGATGGGACAGGTAAAGCTGTATGTGTTACCAGTGTCAAACTGTCTCCTATAAGCATCTGCAGGCAGTTTAGACCGGGAGGGATACTGTAAAAGAGCATGAAGATCCCCAACCCATACCTTGTTCTGATGCTTTTTCGGATGCATGAGCGGTATCTGCACTCTTCGTAGCTTTAAGGTCTTGTTCTGGCTTTTTAGGCTCTGAAACAAAATGAAGCACATTAGGAAATGCAGCTCTGGAAGAAAATAAAGTCCCCTATTTAGAGATCATAAGTCCCCAGAAGAAGGGATCCCATCACGTGGCATTAGGTAGGTCAGTCAGTCTAATCAGAGCTTTCTCAGTAAGCGAGAAAAAGTGATGGCTGGGTGCCTCTAGACAGTAGTCACCCCATATTTTTGGTGCCAAATTTAGACATTTTTACTACCCAAAAGCTGCTGCCAAAGTCAATAGAATTTCTGAAATGAGCAATAAATATGGGGTTTTACCACTAATAAACCAATACTCATAACATTAATGCATGATGCTGTTGATTTTTCTTCCGAGTAGTAGTGTGTCCTGAGAATCAGGGTCATGGTGTGTGTAGGGTGTTTGGGGAATACCAGCTAACATGCAATATTTCAGTCACTAATTCACATTCAGAAGAAGTTCTTTCTTGCCTGACATTGTCAGATTATTATGGGGCCAAATCCTGAATGCCAAGGACTGGCTTAGAAGGAAAAGGGAGATTTTTTTGGTCCTTTTTTTCTTCTAAGACTCAGAGTCATCAAAGTACTTGGAACATTTATTACAGCTCATTTACTGCTACCCTGCAAAAGAATCTGCCTCTGCTTTTATGTCTGACTGAGTACTAGAGGATTTTGATCTTCCATATTTTTCTCATCTCTAGCTATTATGGCAGCATTGACCTATTTGAGACATTACTCCAGGGTTAACGGCTTCCTAAAAAATTGTGTTATTTTTTAAAATAACAGCTTTTGATTGTTTTTACCAGCTGTGAATTGTTACAACTTTGGGGAGGTTTTTTCTTGCTGTGCCCAGCATTTGGGAAGCATTGTAACCACCAGCAGCATTTAAAAAAATGTCAGGCACTATGAATCTCTGGCATCCCTGGGATGAGGAACAAAATTGCATCTCTGACAGCTGATCAGGTGTGAAGCAGTGTTTTTCGCTAATCTGGCAGCAGGTGAGTGTAATCCTCAGAAGACTGCCTTTACCTCCTACAGATAATGGGTTTAAGTATCCAAGTGTGCAATGTGGTCTCTATAATTTAAATCAGGAGAAAAAGGTAGCTTTTCTAAAATTAAGAAATATGTAGAAAATCCTCTGTCACAAGATGGCCCCAGCACCATATTACAGACATTTTTATCGTAAGAACAAACTTTTCCTAGCTGAGATGGCTGGGCTGAGGCAGCAGGGCTAAAAAGGTCTGATGGGACCAAGGGAGGCTTGGGGAAGGTGGATCGTAACTATCAGGTCTCTGTGCTACCTATGGGACAGGGCTAGGCAAAGCAAGGCAGTGGCATCCTCAAGCACTGAGTTTGATGTAACAGTTATTATTTGCTCCTTTGATCCTCTTGGGTTTTCCCTGCATGAATGCACGATCTTTGTTACTAGGATCCTAACATTTTCATTCACGCTGTTTGAGTCAAGAACAAAGTGAAGGAAAGCTCTTGCGTCTTTGGTTTGCTGCAGGAACAGTCTCCTGGTAGTTTGTGTGCATGTCTGAGTTGTGACTTGATGATTCCCCCTGTTCCTCTACTGATTCTCACATAACATGGGTTTTAGCGCTGGTGGAAGAAATTGTTTCTTGCAGCCTGCTGAGCCTATCTTGGCTGCGATTGTCCCTGGTCTGGTGTGAGACGTCTGGGCTGGTACCTCACATGTGGGTACATTTGGGAATGGTGAGAATTAGTGTTAGTGATTGTTTCCTAGAAAAAGCCAAAATTTCTAAGGTACTGCCTCCCTTCTAGCAGTACAGTTTTGGGCCAGTAATTTCTGTGTGCCTGGTCAAGACACATATACAAATCTCTACCTGTTTGATTGTAAATACGAAGTTATTGCAAACAAAAGGCATGGCTTAGGGTGATGCATATTCTGTCTGAACAGCTACAGTGTTAAGAAGAAAATGTGCCTTTGTGCAAGTAAAAGCCTAAAGATGAGGACAGAGCTCTGCACTGTTCTCCCACAGACCAAACAATAACGGGCAGGAGAAGAGCAGGACTCCGTGTAACCTCTGTGTGGCCTTGGAGGCATGCATCCACTGACAGGCACCTGAGTTCATGGAGAAGATACAGTGCATCTTGTTATATCACAGCCCACAGAGGACAAGATCAGGAAGGCTGAGGCTCAGCAAACAGCAAAAGAGCCATCTTAAGGAAGTGTATAGTAGTATGAGACATTCATTTCGCTTTTGTTCACGGCCCCAAGGAAAAGTCTGAAAAATACACAGTTGTTTCAGGGAGCACAAACAAGTATCATTTCAGTGACGGAGGCACTGCACGTACACTTGAATATCAGCTACCACCTGGCATGAGGTCTGATGAAAGATCTCTGAAAACAACTAAATAATTTAAACTGAGTTGAGTCTTACAGAGTAGGATGCTGACTAAAATGGTTATACAGAGTTGTTCCTTTTCATATCATCCTTAGCTGAAGTTGCAGTGCATTGCCATCTGTGTCATTAGTATTATATTATTATTTATTACTGTACTTTCAACACTGAAAATCCCAAAAGATAACACGAAGAACATTAGGAGAAAATCAACATGTAAAACCTCAATTTCTTTCATATAATCAGTGCAACATCATACTCGCTAACAGATTTAAATCAAGGGGGAAACTACTTGGGAACAGAAGTCTGTAAAACATGGTATGGTGAGAAAATAGAAATTGACTGGGATAATTTCCATATGCTTAACATCAAAAATATCATGAGGGATTTGGAGGAGATACTAAAGAATGCATTAACTTCTGGCTCTGAGTAGTTTTATCTTAGTATTACACAACTGAGAAGCTACAACACGTAGTTGTGAATGGATGTAAGGGAGAGTCAGTCATAATTACTTGCCTGATTTAACAGCTGTGCTCTTTGAAGAAGCATATTCAAGAGTTGATGGATATGTCACACCTTTTCTTGGCTTGCCCTCTAAAAAATATCATTAAAAAACATCACATAAAATGTCTAAGTTTTCTTGCAACAAAACTCCCATCTAACATATGCGTTCAGAATCAGACCCCACTTCTTTACTGCCGCACTCATTTTCTTGAAGATTTCTTTCATTTGATGGCAGAATCTCAAAACCATGCCACTAAAAATACCAATTCCTAAATCCAACATCATTAAAAAAAAAAGTTAGAAAGCGTGAAAACACAGTGCTGGGAAGGATTTGAAGAGGCCAGCTGGTTCATTCCTTTGCTCTCAAATGGTGTTAAGCATAAGGGGACCATTCCTGGAGGACATCTGTATAACCTGTGCTTAAACTCACAGCCTCCCTAGGCAGCCTTTTCCAGAGCCCCACTATGCGGTTGAGTTAGAAAGCACTTTTGATGTGGGATTCACTTTGTCACGCACACAGCATTCTTCTCTGACCTCACTTTTGCAACATGCCATTTCTGGCAACAGCCTTTTGCGGTAATAACAGTGAGAGAAGGCTATGCTTGTGTGTGGGAACATATGGTACCTATGTTTAGATCTAAAATGAGGGTCTTGCCTTAAAACAATGAGGTACGTTTCCAAGTTAAGCTTTGAACCACAAATCTTAGTGCTGCATCAGATGCTATCTCTGTTGGTACATGTGGCCATGCAATTCCATCTCTTGGGGCAGTTTTTAAATTCCTGTATGTATCACTGCATGAAAAGTGTTTCAGAGAAGCCCAGTGTAGGGCAGACTGCTCTGGCCTCTAGGAGTTTGTGGATGTAGGAATTCTGGACCCTGGTGACTGTCTCTATGAGAAGCTGTGCTGTGTCATGTGTCTGGACCACCTCAGGTGAGACCTAGCTCCACCTCCTGCAAAGCCTGAGACGTGATGGTGATGCCAGGTTTTCTTTCCTTTATTCCTTCACTGGATTCATTTAGAAGGTGTATATAGCAGTGCGAGCATGCCAGTTGTCATCCTGGGTGGCTAATCCAGAGACAAACAGCATGGAACAGAATTAGCTGCTACAGACTGAGCTGGGAACTGGGTTTCCCCTGCGATGGCACACAAAGAACGGTAAATGCCAGAGGAACTGGTCGTCTACTGCAGAGATGGCCATGGAGCTGGAGAAGCACTGTCCTTTGTCTCTTTTCATGTTTTTTCTCCTTTGTTTTACTCCCTCTGAAATTTCAGATGCCATTAAAAAACCCTAGAAGAAGAAGTTAGTTTGAGATAGTAATGAAATAATGATGTAAGTATCTAATCCGTTTCTCATTTACAGTGGTATAAATTGAGAGCAGCTCCACTGAAGTCAACACAGATCTGCCAAAGATCGGAGCTGTCAAGTTAGCGTGTAAGGACAAGCCTGAGAAGGCTAGCTCCTTGCCTTCAGGTCTCTCACAGAAGCTGGCCTAAGTGAAGGGCAGCAGGGCTTCACTGCCACTTCCCTCCAAGCCAAAACCTGGATCAGAAGCCAAGGAGGACTAGGCAGCTCTTCTGCCAATTTTGTAGAAAGACGGAAAAGGTACAGGATTGCAGATGATTTTCCAAATGCATTTCTTTATCCCCAACAGAGGAAAAGTTGTCAGGTATAAGTGGCTGTTACATAGATACAGCGAGAGCATAATAATCTGATTTTAATTTAGAATATTTCTGTGCTAATCTGATTTCTAATGCAAACCTGAAGCCCGCTGCTGTGCAAATAAACTAGCCGGCACAGGGGCTGCCTGCTCCCAGACTCTGAGGTTTTTGATCAGCAGCAACTTGCATCCCATATGTGATCAAGAGGTAGGTCTGAGGCCTGACCTGAGCAGGAGAAATCGTAATATATCTCTGGAGCAATGGTAATATATCTTTGCCACTGTCTGGAAAACATTGCATCTAGATTGGAGTTTGCTTAACAAACTTAAGAATGGGTTCACGTGTGGGCTGAAAAGCTCAGCTTCTGGCTGTTGAAGTATAAGCTATGAAGTGGTGGCTGCTCACCCTCTCACGCTTATTTGTGACTGGCAAACCCAGAGATTTAGGACTCTATTTTCTTAACCCACTAGCTGCAAAACTCCCGCTAAACTGAATGGAGTCATTCAGCTGAGTGCCAAGGCATTTCAGTGCTTGAAAGTGAATACCAGGGTGTTTGCATACCTCCTGGTGTGCTGGCTGCTCTAATCCCAGAGGACAGACCTCGTCCCCCTCTGCCCCTAAATCACGCCGCTTCATCGCCCAAGGTCCCCCGAGGATTCCTCTTCTGTGCTCTTTTGTGCGGGTGCTCATTCACAATTTGAACATCACAGACTCTCGGTGACAATATCCTAACCGGGAATAAACCATTGGCACCTTCCCAGGGTACCGTAGCACATGAGGGTCTGGTCTGCTGAAAGGGAATTCGGCTGCAGAATGAGGGATTCTGTTCAAAACTCTAAAGCAGTCCTGAAATTAATGCCTTAGGTGACTTTCTGGTTTTATTGGGGAATGCTTTACGCAGCTCTGTCTTTTTATGACTCATAATTGTAAAAAAAAAAACCCAGCTCATCTTTTTCTGAGAGTGAGCTCTATCTGCATTCAGCCTCAGGCTGCTGAGATGAACAGCAGAGTCTTCCTGGGGTTTTAGTCTGCTAAATTTCTCTCTAAAATTCTAAAATTCCCATATTTTCAGTAGTTATAGTGAGAGTTTTCTTCCTGTTTATATACGAAATATGATAGGATGTATGAGATATCATATATTGTGTTAGATTTATGCTTGAGCTAGTTTATAAACCAAGTAGTTCTGCTAACATCAGTGAGAGCACTCAGCATGCATAAAATTAAGTGCATGATGGACAAATCTCATCATGCCTACACATACCCAGATTTCTCATCATCCCCTCTTACATGTAAATTTCTCTTGTCTATTCTTTTATAATGTCTCATTAATAAAGAATAAAGATTTGTTACTATAAATCAAAAATTCCTACAGTTTTATGGGATAACAACTGAGCAGCTGCTGAGGTAAGTAAATCTTATTTCCCATTTATGTACCAGAATTACAATGTGCTGTTTGTCGGGGGAAAACCAGCAACAAGTACAAGCAGCAATTCAGCTATTCCAGGAAATCCCTACTCATCCAAAATAAATCCTTCTCATAATGTGGTGTACCCACGGCAGAATGCTGTAAAAAGTGCATCCAAATCTACTAATGCAAACTCCAGACAACCATTCGTTTTGGTCAGTTTCTGAGACCTTCTTTGCTGTCCACAAATTTTCATATTTTTGGAGGCTGTTCAGTTGCCTGAGCTGTTGATTTTTCCAGGAATGGTGTAGTTAACTAACATCACTTGGTTGTAGCTACGCTAAACCTTCAAACTGCGGACCGGTAAGAACCAACCCACTGCATGGATGCAGCCAGAAGGTAGGATTAGAAGTTGTGTGTAAAGCAATGTAAATTAGACCCTCCTTTCACATAGGTAGAATAAGTGCAAGTGGGTTTAAGATAATCTGAAGCTGGTGTAAACTGGATCTGATTTACAACCAAAAATCTGTGAATTTTGTCAGTGAATCAAGTGAGCTGCTGTGTACACTATGGGGAGAAAAAAGGAATAAGCATTAAATTAAGATGGATTTTCCTGCACTGAATAGATATCAAAACTGTTTGGCTAACAGAGTTGGGAAGAATTCATTACATACTTGGGATGCACCAATAGAATTGTGTAATACAGCGTTTGCAGAAATACAGTATGCCTGTATGTGGCTTCAGATGGGTTGACCGAAGACAAAAGTCGCTTCAGGAGATGCGAACTCTGGTGCAGGCTGAGAGTGCTTCAGGTGGCCAAAAGGCCCTTTAGTTCACTTAGCAGCACCACTTGAAGGGGCAGAGAGCAAGTGAGATAGGAAGACCTCCCCGTTGGTACCGGGGCTTGGATTTTATGCATCAATAGTGGGAGCTGAGGTGCCCTCAGAGGGTCAGTCCGGATCACCTGTCACCTCTCGCAGTGGGCTTGGACCCACCCTGGGCTGAACCGAGCATGCCGCTGGCAGGGTGCATGGCTCTTTGCAGGCCTTATAGGAAGCCCAGAATAAAAACTGTCTCCAGTGCTTCATTCATGGTAAAGCTAGGTGGGGTGGGCCTGTGGTGACTAAAGAGGTCTTTGAAACGAGAAGGCTGCTTCCCCCTCTGCCCGTTGCTGCCTGGCTCTGGTACCAGGGTACCTGACACGAGGAAGGACTCCCTCCAGCGCGGCAGTGACAGGGACCGGACCCCGTTGGAGAAGCTCCCGTGGTAACCGGAGTGGCCGGCGACTTTCTGGACGAGGACCTTCCCACCTGTGTTGTCAATAATACCACTGCAAGGGGAAAACATGGTGTCTGAAGGTGGAAATTCCCCCCCAGAAACTTAGAAACTGTTCAACAATGCAAGAGGTATGGAGCGTTCACTTTTACCTTTAAACCAGGGACTGCAGTGGAGCTGTGACACTACTGCTAAGTCTGCTGCTGAGAAACATTTGTGCTGCTGCCACATAGAGAAGAGCAGTTTGTTACAAAGTGCTGTCGGGATCTGTTTGCTCTTCCCACTGAGCTACTGGTCCTGTGTTTAAGGTTGACCTAGTTGCACACAAGAACAAGCTACTGCCTTCGTTAAAATTTCTGCAAGCTTGACAATGACTGAAGATACAGGGAGAGGTACTCAGAGGAGTTTTTGGGCCAACCACGTGGCAGAAATACAAATTTGAGGCAAACCTCCCACTTGCATGACTTTTTCTGTTGTAAGGAATGAATGTTTTCTTTGAGTACCAGTATGTGTTACCTGCAAAAAAACAAAGCCTGGGTCTGACCTCAGCCTGGAGTAAACTGAACACAATATCGCTAGAAGCTGTAGAAAACCTGACAGGCTCCATGTGGGGTGCACATTAAAAGGTGTTTGACATATGAAGTAACATCTATCTCAAGGCAACCAGAAAACCTGCAGTGCATGCACTCTGCTGTGGCATCGTTAGGAAAGCAGGCAAACCAGGGAGCGACTGTGGCTCTTGAGGGGTGGTAGGGATGGCAGTAAGGACGCTGCACAGGAAAAAAAGTGACGGGCAGCAAATAATGGTGCAGAGTATGTTAGAGCTGTAGCTTTCTCTGATGATTGCCAGAAGCTGCTGGTGAAACAGCTGTAAGGAAAGGAAATTCACTGTCTGAGGAAATGCAACATATAAGCTAACAGAGCCAAACACAGCCGGCAAACAAGGAAAACCGAAACCCTTGCTTGAACAATACGGGCAGCCAGCGGAAATTTGAATGACGGTGGAAATTGCAGTTGCCATCAGTATTTTGTAACTTCCCTTTCAGACAAGCTCTGTGTGCAGAGACAAACAATTTCTATTGTGCCCTGGTATCATAAGGAAGAATTTGTGGTTTGAAAGCCGCCCCCCCTGGCCGCCACCTCCCCAGCGAGGGGCTGAACAGACGGAGCTGCCGCTGGGAGGTGGCAGCCCCGTGCATGCAGCCACGCCAGCCTGTGCACTGCGCAGTGCAGAGGTGAGCTAGCAAGTCCCTTATCTATTCAACTTTACTCAAGGTCCCAGCTATTTCACAGAACGGGAAGCGCTGCAATAGCTCGACTAACTCCGAGTGAAGCCAAGTTGCCAGTCAGGCTTTGTAAATCCTTACTGCATTTTCACCTGAATGCATCCTACCTCGGCTATGGTGTGTTTGAGTTGTGAAGTTATTCTCCATTAAAATTTAATGCACATTTTTGCATGGCTAATAAAACTCAACAAAATTTGTGCTACAAAATTTGTATTATACATGTTCTTGTCCAGCGTCTTTTTCTGTGGCAGGAAAGTACATTACTCAGGCTTTGATGCAAGGACAGTTAAATTCAAATCTGCAGAACCAAACCCAGTCCCAGAAGTATCAGAATTATGTGTATTCATCACTGGTGATACGCGTATTTTTTTCTGAAGCTTTATTAGTAGCAGCAGCTCCATCCCTATCTTCCACTTGAAGACTAGAAGCACAGTAGCAATTTGCTATGCATAAATGAGAGATCTGCAAATCTCAAGACAATTCTCCTAAAGTTGAGAAATATCTTCAAACACGACTGCTTTCAGTATGAATACAGGATTGACAGCACTTAGAAGACTGGATCCATTGCAGCACACATGGCCTTTCTCACAGATTTTCAAACCTGTGAGGCAGTGGGAACTTTACAGGGTCTGAAAAGCCGAGAGCTCCTTATGCTGAAATGATGGTTTTGTCCGAGTGCCTTCCGCATTTAAACTCACTCACCTGTGAATTGCAGCATTGCACACACTGGAAAAGGAAGCATAGATGTCTGTGCCATAAACACGGTGTTTTACATCTTGACATCCAGGAGGGCACTTTGCAATGAATTCTGGATTGATTATCTTCCCTGCTTTGACATCGCAATCGATCTGGGGTACATCTGTGAGTACAAAATCTTGGTAAAGTCAGAGGGAATGTTTTCATAGCTGAGTGATCTTGTCATGACACAGTGAGTAACGGAGTGACAGGGGTGCCCTCCTCTTCTGCCTTCATATCAATGGTTTTGTGATACGAGACATGTCTATGTGTTCTGCATCTGCAATTTAACACATAATAACCCCTATACTGAGGGACATGGCTGTAACTAAGGATGGATTACAGAAGCCTGCAGGTATTTCTGACCTTCAGTGTTTGCCTTTCTGAAGGAGATATCTGTTATGACACTTTGCTGGATAGAGAAAGAAATGCAGTCACCCAGGCTGTGGTTAAGGTGTGGGAAGGCGGAGTAGGGGAAGGGCTGTGCACACACAAAGCAGGGTGCTTCCCAAGCCTCCCACTGTGTTCTTGCAGCTCCCTGACATCTATAACACCAGGCTGCACCCACAACCCATTATCTTGCCCTTAATTTTTAATACTATTCACTGGGTGCGATTTACTTTTAACAAGGAGTTGAAGTGTGAGCTCACAACCCCGCAGCAGGCCTGTTTGAAAACTAAACAAGCTAAATAATCTGTGGACAGGAATGCTCCTACAGCAATGTAGCTGAAAGTTGCACACCTTGGTGCACAGGAGATGTATCACTTGTCCCATGCTAATCAACTATATATGCTTTGTGTTAGAGGAGGTCCATGTCACAGGTTTATGTCTCTCTCTCTCTGTGCAAGCCATAGTGCTTGCTTAGATCCTTGAGTGGTACCTAATGACCTACGAAGACTCATTTTAGTAGTGATGTACACAATTTTCCCTTTGCACACATTCAGTAGCACACACTTTACTTAGGGATTTGATTTCAGTAAAAGAATCTATTGGCTAACACATGCTCCCGTTGACTCTGCAGACAATTGCGAAGAGTTACCAGAATATAACCTCACTTTGCACTTTTTTTACCGATCAGACATTCCTGCTGTAAAGCAGCCAAGAATACTACTGGGACTACTTACATAGCTTAGCCTTTTTCGTCTTCTTTGTGGCTTCCTTAGCTGCGTATGTACACATAAGAAACACACCTAAACCAAAGAAAACATAGTATCAGGAAAAAGGGGGACTATCAACATCGGTCACCACAAGATCCTGTGCATGAGATTTCCCAAAACTGAATCAGCAGATTGAAAAAATGAAACAGGAACATTTTCAGCCACAGCTAGATTTCTACTTGCTCGTTAACTTCGCAGTCAAGATGGCATCTACTGTGGGGCAATTTTCTGAAGGGGATTAAAGGTCAGTTCAGCTCACACGTTCATCTGTGGAACTCACTGTCAGAAGATGCCATTGAGTCCATGTGGTCCAGAAAACCACGAAAGGCCTCAGAATTTCCAAAAGTGGTGGCAAATTTTTGTAATTGGAGTGCTATAGATGTCAGTGAAATAACATGCTCTGTGCATGAAGCAGCTGGGAAGTCAGGGAGAGAAAGACCCTTTTTAATAGCCCGTCAGGGCTATCTTGTAATTGTGTGTTGTGGCATTTCACTCACTGGTGGTAGCAGGTATAGGACACTGGGCAGCATTACGGACCATATGAGCTTCCAGTGCGGCATGTGCCAGTATCCTGTCCCAGCAAGGGAATTTATTTTCTTCAGTAAGCAGAATTATGATTTGAAAAGTCTAATAGTAAAATGGACATACACTGTTATGTTAAAATATACATCACAATACATGCATGTATCTTACCTTGTTAGGTTTGCTTGCTAAGTGCTTGACATTCAAAAAACTCTTCATTCTCTGTGCTTGTTTTGTGAGGACTATGTTACAGGTAACTAATAACTCCATTACAAATATCTTGGCTTTCCTATTCACCTTTCACTTCTCTGAGCTTTCAGAGGGAATTGAAACTCTCTATGATGTTTTGGCTGATCCTCTCATCATTTGTTAAGTTAATATTACTAGAATACGCAACAGCAGTCTTGTTTCTTTCTTTTATGCTCTTCTCCCCCTAGACCGGTTGCAGAGAGTTTGCAGACTTAATCACACCTAGAACTTGCTCAAAAGGAAAATCAGTCTTACAGAGTCTGAAGTGACAGCGTATAGATGCAGCGTTGGTGCTTTTTGCCACTGGTGCAGTTGTGCAGCTGTAAAAGGCAAAACTGTAGCTACATAGAAAAGGAGAGAAATGGTGGAAAATAAAGTGCAAAGTCCCAGCTACATGCAGTGTTAGGGCATAATTCAGTATGGAGAAAGTAATTTCGTCTCTTAGTAAAGACAGAAGAAGTACTTAGGTAGCTATGAATTTGAACTAAGAATGGCTATCCTGACAGACTGGAGGATCCCAGCTAGAAGGATTATCGCCTGGGAATATCACAATTAAAGTCATACAGCACTGTTAGGCTATGCAGTGGCTGGATCTCCATCAAAGGGAGACAGGTAAGCAAAGTACGCTAAGAAATCGTGCTTGATCAACCAGAGTGTTCATGTGAAATGAATTGCAAATTCTGGAGTTACTATTTGTTCCTGAAAAGCAAGATCCATTCTGACTGCCCGGGGAAAGAAATTAAGTCACATTTATAACCTTTTTCCTTTGACACCTTCTTGTTCATGGAAAGAGCAAGAACACAGAGAAAAACTGGGAAGGGATGCTCCAATGGAATAAACAACTTTTTTTTCTTTGGAGGGAATCTTTATGTTACAGACCAAGTATATATTCAGGCCAAGCTGTGCCATCTGATACGGACTGCATGCAGCTGATCATGTACTTAGAGATGTCTGCAAATAATTACTATTATTTCTATGCCAAAGTCAGGAAGTTTGGGTAGTCTGTTTCTGTAAAGCCATGACAAGGCCACCTGCCATTGAGAGCTTCATCAGCCGTGGAGTCCAATGGAAAGAGAAGAAGCCAGCAGCAAGGGTCAACCAGGACAGTACAAACCCTCAAACTGCTAACTGCTGTACTTACCAAAGAAGGTTGCAATGACTGTGGCCTTCATGGTGAATACAGCAAAATCTGGATGTGTCACTAAGGACCACTGAAAAGGAAAAGAAGAGTACATTAGGCTGCATTTGGAGGTATTGCAGATGATACTGGAACAGTGGAGAAGAGGGACTGTGCACTCTTCAACCTTTCACAGTCCTCACATGCTGCATCCTCTTCTCAGGCTTTGTAAAGGAGTTGATGTCCCCAGTGGGCTGTGGCACTCCCATGGACTAGTTTTTTACTTCTGCCCAAGATTTGCCTTTTGCCTTCATTCCACATACTTCTTTCTGAAGCCAGTGGCAGGAAAGGGCATGATGGCTATGGACACACTCTGACAGCTGTTCAAGTTCATGCACTACTCTTCTAAGGCATAGTCATAGGATCATATTGTCTGCACATCGAACTGCACCATGTATTCTCATAAAGATACAGGGAACATAAGTCCATTCACTCCTCAAGGACGTTGCATAAAGTATCTTGCAATCGTGCCATTGTTTGTGAGCCAAACTACTGGTTTCTTTCCTTTTCTGAGGATGAGTGTGTGTGCACATGCGAGCACCTGAGATTGAGAGGACCCTGTCAGAACATCTGAACAATGTTTTTTTCTGGATCTGCATATGTGATTCCTGACTCCTACCACCCCTGAAGCTCTTGGCCAGGCTACAAGAACACAAACTTACCAGAGACAACCCCTCTCAGCTTCTCCTGAGCGTCACCTCCCATGCTGCTTTTGCAGTTATTTGGGGATTGTTGAGGGAATGCTGGGTTGGGTACTCATAATTAATCTCAGTCATTAAAATACTGCAAGATGCTTGACAACTATCAGAGTAAAAAGTCTGAGAGGCAGAAAATTTTTGTGTGCTGTGCAGGAAAAGGTTAAGGATCAAAATAAACTTGGTCTTCAAAGAAACTGATTACATGCCTACAAACGGAAAGATTTGTACTAAAATAAAAATCTCATTTGCTGTCAAGGGAGAAAATACATGGAATGTTAAAGATGGAAATGATCAGGAAAAGTAAGATCGGCCACCCCAGAAATTTAGACTGACCAGGCAGATACAGGACAGAGAGGAAAAAAATCAGCAATCTGTCTTCCTGTACAATGTTTCCACATTTTTTATTTTAACTGCTCTTCTTTTTCAAACAAGCTACATGCTTCTTGAGTGAGGATGACTGAAATGGAATGCTAGGCTAAACTGAATTCACCCAGTTCTAGGCCTATATAGTTTATAACCCTTTTTACATGGACCAGCCGCACCTCTGACTTTTGCTTCTGTGCTACGATCAGCGAGCTTCAAATACCAGGACACGTTAACAGTGTCACTTCCTAATAGCACTATGTCTCTTCTTAATGATCGCCCTAATCCAGTCCTCCTGCTAGGCTGCTAAAGCTGAAAGCAACAGAGGTTGCTCAGCAGACACCGAACTGAATCCTGGGGGTGTGGAAGGTGGCTCAACACGGTGACCGTGTCTTTCTGCAAAACGGCGGACAGCGTGGTTGGGGTGACCCCAGGCTATATGAGCCATAGCGGCCAGAGCTGTTGTGTGGTAATCATCTGCTGTCACTGTTAGTTTCCGTGAAAAAACCTTGCCCATCTCCTCAAACAAAAATCCATTTTAAGCATTTACTGCAGCGTATTTTCACTGCGAAAGGCAATAGTAACGGTATGTAGAAGAGAATTTTGAGGAACTTAGCTCAGATGCTTTTCTCTGCACTTGTATGTCTCAACCCATCACCACATCAGAGATACCAAAAAATTACCACCTGCAAGGAGTTATCCCTTCAGGTCAATCTGAGAAAGAGAAGAGGAAGAATAAGAGTTGCAAGTCATCTGAGGAACCATGCACCTTTAAAAGACTATACTGGCGCTGACTTCGGCTTTGGAAAAGGCATCTTAATATGAGCAATCCCAAAATCTGCAGCAAATAAATTCAGCAGTGGCATCTTTATTTGAAGTCAAAGAGAGCTGTGAGAATTTGTCCTGACAGTATTTGGCTCTGCACTGAGGTATTTTCATCTCCAGCTTAATTAGAGTAGAAAAGGTCTGAGATGGTAAAAGATCCCTGTAAAAGCTAGCTTCATGGGTGGGTTGCTGTGTGCTTTGTGGAGGGAGTCCAACACTACTTAACTTCTCCTGTCTCACAAAATGTAGAACTACCTGTACCACCAGTACAAGTCTTCTCATTGCTTTCCGAAGGCCCTGCCGTCCCCAAGTCCTGCTGTCCCCAGGGCAGGGCCAGCTGCCCCAGGAGCCATCCCAGTCCTCTTGGGTGGTACTACCTCAGTCTTGGCTGCAATTACAGTCTCTACCTACTCTGCAGGTGGCATTGCTTTTCCAGTCAACAGAAAGTGGGCATTCTTTCCTAAAATATTATGAATTTCCTGCAGACAGATGCCGAGAAATCTAAAAGGAGTTCATACATAAAGCCTGTCGGAGGAAAATGAGTTCAGCAGACCCCTTAGCCTGCAATAACAGATATTTTATTAATAAAAGAGTTAACAGAAGCGTTTAGACAAGGCTGTTAGATTTACTTAGCAGATTTGTTGTCATAGCTACACACAAAAGCATCCTGTTGTGGACTCTGTACTCTTGCTAGTACAGTTTATACCAGTATCCTGATGGAAATAAATTATAATAGCAAAGAAAGAAACTTATTTTTGCCACTATATTAAATTCTACATTAGGCACTGACATGCCAGGAAAAATGCACAGACATCCTGTGACACAGCTCTGGTGGCAGGACTCTCAAGGGGGGTCCAGGTCTTCAAACCTTGGACTGTCACATGGGGGAAAATGCAGGAGGATTTACATTGCCAACCATGAAGTGTCCAGCTTAGAGGCTCCAGGCTTTCTGTTGTGGGAAGTCTGTGTGCAGTCATTGTATCTGGGGCCTGGGGAGTCACCTGCTTTAAGCCATAGGAGATCTCCTATACTGTACACTAGCTTGGCATCCGCTACTTGAAACAGCAGCCCGGAATAAAACAGTGGGGTTTTTCGTTTGTTTGGTAAGGAAAGGGAAAGCAGTGCTCCAATCCCTGCAAGTGACAGGCTTTTTAGTCCGTGTAGATCCACCAGGAATTTCGAGGATGATTTATCTGTAGATCAAGAATGATACTTTGCTATGAAGTACAAAGCTATTGTTCTGTTGTTCCTTTACCAAATAAATAGACCCCATTACAACAAAACCCAAAGTTTCTACTTTGGGTTAGTCTGCAGTACGAGTTTTGCTGAGATTTCTCCACGTCATATTTCTCTTAATGCAGTATTTGCAGTTGCACTCTGTACTGGTAACTAGTCACCATTCAGTATTAAATCTCCTTAACTGCATGCCGGATCTTTGTTTATCAGAGTACATTTTCCCATCTGTACCCTGCAGACTGCCGTGACAGAGGTTACCCTGATGCCAGGAAAGCAGTTAGGTATATGCATTACATTAACTTGTGCTTAAATCCCATCTAAGTCAAGTATAAATGTAGTAAGAAACACCTTCCTCAGTGTTTCACAGTGCAGATCCTATTTTACCTTTTAAAATCAAAGTTCTATTTGAAAGGATGTTGATTATATTTTCCTTACCACAAATACTTGAAAAAGTTGAATGTTAGTGAAGAGACAGAGTTAGTAAACTATTCTTTCTGCATACAAAGTAAGATTTTTATACTGACCTTTTATTAGCAGCTTGACTTTTATAAAGAACTGAGAGCTGCTACATGCTGCAACCAAACAGATGCTTTCAATCCATATAAATTGTCACATTAAGGCAAACTATAACATTTTCTGATGGAAGTGTAGGTTTTAAGTCCTTGATTTTTGGTGTCAGGCACTGCTGTCCATTCCATATGCAAACTGAAATTCTTTGCTGGTGCCACGTGTTTTGTCTCTGCAGGAGTAAGCAGTTTATTTCCTCTAATCTCCTGTGCCGCAGAAATTAATTTGTGTACTCTCTTTGTACCACAATAGTGTGTGTTATTGTTCGCCTTCTCAAGGGGCTGCAATATTGCAGCAGCACTGGTACCATAAAAAAAACAGAAGTGGACTTTGTTTGAAGTCTGAGCAAGTAGCATAGAGTTAACAACACAATCTCTAAGCGCTGTGGGTGGAGTTAAATATGTGCCCTTTATGGGACAATCAAGTGGGCTTGATGTACACGTGAGTAAACTGGTTTGGATAAACAGGAGCCGATCATCATCATCTAGAATAAAACATTTGAGATTTCTTTTCTGTTTTCTTTTGTTTCTTTTTCAAAAACTGTTTAACCCTGTCTTTGTTTCTTGCTCATATCCTGTCCCCACGGTGTTGTACCTTGCGCAGCAGTAGCACAGCTGTTCACTTTGGTGCACACCAGGGAGTATGGAGAAGACTTGTCATAGCGATTTAGTTTCACTCCCTTTCTTGTCAGAGGGAAGGAATGATGTATACTATGTGCTCTGTGTTGCTCTGAAAGTCTGTGCATAAAAAAAAATCCAAGTGGTTGTTTATTTTAAAAAGGCAGCTAATGAGTGCCACTGAGTCAGCAAGGCCAAGTTCATAACTGTTTCATTTCAGAGGCTTACATTGCCCTGTAGGAATCTCAGGCCAGGTCACTGGGTACCCAAAGATAAGATCCAGGGTGTTGTTTTGCAACAGTGAGCTTGTTTGCATGGGATGCTAAACTTTACTTTTCGAGTGGTCTGAAATAGAATACATTCATCCAGGAATTAAAAAATGTCACAGACCTCATCACGTTCTCTATAAGAAATGTGACTGAGCGCTCATCTGTTTTGTTTCACATATGAAGAAAATTGCAAGGGGGTTGCTATAAATGAAGCAAGAGAAAGCTGATGTCTGTACTAGCACCATCTGCAAAGATAGCACATGATATACTTTACCATATCAAAGAGCAGAAAAGAAATTAGTTGCCCACACTGGTTTTGGGAAGTGTCAAGAAGAAACTCAAGGTTTCCTGTACCATGTGCATTCTTCAGTCTTCTTCAGCTATTAGAGGAGCCTCTACTGCAGTTACAAACCCCACATCTTGGCCAGACAGGTGGAAAAACCAAAAGGAAGAGCTCTGTCTCAAAGTCTGTTGCCTATCTGGGGGCAAGTGGAACTGGGACCGGGAACCTAAAAATGCTTCCTGGAGGTGGTGTTGAGCTTCAGAGCACCATGAGGCATGCTGCTTAATTACCCAGCATCTCAGAAAGAGCAGAGAAGGAAACACTGGCTTTTGTGGCTACAGATCTTTCCCTTGTAGTGGAGGAATTGTAAGAAGTATCGGACACCGCACCTTACGCAACGATGTGTTGAACAAAATGAACAACCAAACCACTGCTACGGCCCTGGCTACCTGTGCACAGCGTTGTTAGCTTAGAGGTGGTCAGAGGTTACACCCTCTGCTTGGAGAAGCCCCAAGAGTTCAAGACAACCCTGGAGAGAGCAGAGGCCTCACCTCTTCCAGGACCTCTACAAGGTGATTGAAGAGAATTTTTGAGAGTGTGCATTCCTGGTTGCACATTCCTGGTTGCACAGGAGCCCTGCTTCATCATGTAGAATGCGGGGTACCCCAATCTTTTGTGCCCTGGAGTCTGATGGTGTGGGATGTGTTTGATGAAGAAGGAAACATGAGTTCAAGCTCTCTGAGGCCACGGACAGCCCTGATGCAGTTATCCCTGATTAAGGGTTCTCACCACTTGCTTCTTATAACAAAAGCTATGACTGTTGTGGCTGCCACATCATGTTTTAAGTGGTGCCTGCTGTTCTCCATGAGGTCCCAGGCTCGGCAGAGGGCTAGGGGGCCTGCCAGGAGCCAGTCCCTCTCGCGGGGTACCTCTCAAGTCACTCTCAGGTCACTGAAATGAGGTATGCGTGGATACAGAGGTCTAAATTCTACCCAAGTTGCAGTTTTGGCACAGGAGTCCATTTTTTCAGAGCTGCTCTAAGAAATGTTTATATGCAGATTTGCAAGAATAATTTAGTCCAAAATAGCTCCATTCAGGTAGGTATAACGAGAAGATGCTATACCCAGCAATTTAGAGCCAAATAAAAACACCCAAGCAGCCCTGCACTACTCATTTTGTGTTCAGTTCCCTGAAATTAAACAAACATAAGGTTGAAGTTAACAGTGACGAATGATTTCTCTGCTTTCCACAGAGCTGTTTCAGAAGAAGGTAATTTATTTAAAACTGTAGTGTAATTGAACTTGCCACACCTTTCTCAGAGCCTAAATAAAACTGCAATGATTATACTTTTTCATCTGTCTCAACGAGATAACCATCAATTATGCTGGTCTGACCTGCCCCTTCCAGCAAAGGAAGAAGTACATTTAGAGTATGTCACCCACTCACAGAGAAAATAGAATTTGGACTATCCAGATGAGGATTTCTGTGGGGGTCATTACAATGTACTTTCCTGGTTTCTCTTCATGTATTCTGCATTATTTTTTTTCATTTTGATGCGCAGCTTTTATGGCTCATTGGGAATCGCTGTTAGCTCAAACCTGTGAATCCTGTGTGAAGTCCAGACAAGCTCCTTTCTCCATCCATGAGCCTCCTCACCAGGGCTCTTGTCTGCTCACGCATCTGTCGCCCCCCCCGTGTGCTGGAGCTTGCTCACTGTTGCAGAGAACTTCTTTCCCTTTTCTAATTTAACTACTTCAGCTTAACATCAGTCAGACCCCAGCCAGGTGCCATCAGTCCCTGGCACTGCCGTTTTCCCAAGGAACTGAGGGCAAAGGGCAGTACCTGAAATCCAGCCGTGCCCGAGGGCTGTGCTACCTTTGTGGCATGAGATTCGTGGCCATGTTTCTTTCACTTTTTATAAAATGCACCATTTTCTATTTCCAACAAATGGTTTTAACAAGTCAAAGTGACTTTTTAAAGTGCAATATACAGTTTCTCAGGCTGGACACACAATGAAAAGCGCGCTGACTAACCACGCTATTGTGCTGCACGCAAACTACGTACTATTGTAATGTGTCAGAATTCCCCCGAAGGTACATATTTCACAGAATGGTCTAAAAGTGAAGAATCTGTGTTGAAGCCACTGAAGAAACTGCACATTACCCTGGGGATGGTTTCTGGAATTTCTGTAGCATGTTCAAACAAAACTTGACACCTTTATTTCTGTGGTAGAAACTTAGAAGTAGAAATGTAGAGAAACTTTAGGATGTTTATGCTCTGCTTATTAAAGCTCCATATATCCCTTTACTACAAAAGTGAGTTGTATGTCTAGGTCAAAAGCGAAGCTGATCCTTAAGCATGCTAGTAAATTTATACAACATCTCACAGAAAACCTTTATCAATTCAGTACCTCCTGCAGTCAGTATGACTACTGATGCCTCATGCCATAGCCATGGACTAGTTGGATAAGGATTGAGAAAATATACGTTATATAAAAAAATATCTGGAACTACCCTGGAATGTGGCACCGGTTTGAAAGAAGGCAGTAAGTGGTGAAATTCATCAATGTCTAGCAATGACAATTTGATCATGGAAGCATCTTACACAAAATATCTTCAGGAAATGAGGAAGCACTGGGGAAGCTGTAGAAAGCATTTTGAAAAGCTTTGCTGCTTCTGTGCTGGAAACCAGTGAAACAAATTTAAGAAAATAGTTTCAATTTTGTGTTATAGTTCTCTGTAAAAATGATAATCTCATGCTCCTTGCACTGTTTAACATTTTCCCCTGATATGTTTTGTACTTTTGAAAGAAGATTATTTTTTCCTGACTAACTGCATTGTTCCTGCCTTGGAACCTCTCCCTCCAGCTCTCTCAGGTATCTCTCCGATACCTTTAGTTTAGAAAAGACCAACCCATGCTATAAAGGAGGTTGCTGCAAAAGGCAAATCAGAAAACAAGCCCTCAGTCATCTTCTAGTGCTGCTTTGCTGGGACCTCTAAATCCTTTGCCTCCTTGCAGGGTCAGCTGCCAAGGGCCAGGATGTCCTATCCCACGTCCCAGGACATCGTGTGTGGCCACCCTACCCCATGCCCTGCAGGTGGAGCCCAGGGTCCCCCCTTCCTTAGGCATGGGGTATAGAGATGTCACCTGGATGCTTAGAGGAGATGCGCAAGCTGTTATGGTAGCTAGGTGCAAAAGGCACGTCCGGATCTTCTGCTGGAGGTGGCATTCATGTCCTGCTGTTCTGAGCCATGAGGGACTCCTGAGGGCACTCAGTAGATATGTGTTTTCTCATACTCCTCACAGAGAACACCAAAGGCTAGTCTTTAGTCTAGCCTAGTCTTTAGGCAGAGCCTACCAATACTTCTAAGATAAGATAGATGCTTCTCTGCTGTCTTCTCCAGAGAGATCTTTGGGTTTGGAAGTCTGTTCTGCCTCCTCCTCTTGGGTCAGAGGTGAATCCTGCTCCTTCAGGTCTTATGGTGCAAGGCTGCAGTGAGGATGGAGCCTTACACCTTGTTACTGTGGCAGGCTGACCTCCCAAGCTAGTGGTCATTGCTGCTTTGGCTTTGCAAAGGGCTGTTTCAGTTGTATCCCTCCCACCTGGTGCTGGTCTGCAGCCTACCTATAACCCAACAGACACATTCAACATGAGGTCTTTCACCAGATCTGACTGTTGAGGGGAACCATTTGAAAACTGGGGACCTGTAAATACTGCTTCTATTTTTTAATGACTACAGGAGACATCTCAGGTCTCCACGTTGCTTTTGGGATGAAAGTGAGCTATAGGTTTGCATGGGTCTCAGCATTATAAATGAGGCTGTTATGGGTAGTGGTGGGTTTCTGAAGACGTGCTGTTGGTGGAGGTGCTGGTGAGACACCTGACATAGTGTGGGCCAAGCTGTGCAGCCTTATGGCGTGTGTGTTGGAAGCCCTTAGCAACTGGTAGAAGTGGGCTTTGTACCAGAGGGATGGCTATACTTCCAAAACTATATCCCTCGATATCCGAGTGCCCTGGGGGGAACCTGAAGAGCTAGAAAACATGGTGGCAGAGAAAGTGTCCTCCAGAGCCTGGTCCTGGATACTGCAACAGTATAGGTGCAGCAGGAAATTGTTGTGAAGCGTGTCTCAGGACCAGGCTGATACTGATTTACTGATTTTGCATATTAGAAGCTTTTAAAACCTGTTGTTCCACCATAGATATAAATCACAGGATTCTGTTTCTGAGAGCCCAACATCAAAATGGAAAATTGTGCTTATCACATGGACTGGGAGCAGGAGCTTGTAATTTATGGTCTTTTGTTTCTAGAACAAAACTAAGCCTGCAGACCTCAATATTGCATAATCCACTTCCATGCTCAGGAATTTTGCTCTGAACTTTGGCTTTAGGAGATTACCATCTGAGCTTCTACTTCAAATCTAATTATTGCCTAACTTACGTATTTCTTTTTACACATGGATTTCACCATTCAGAATAGAAGATGTAGACCATGGAAGCATGGGACTTTATGTTCCAAATCACCGCATATTTTGAGATGTAGTTTGGTAGAAAGACTGTCCCCAAAGCAGGGTGAAAGAAGACTTGTCTGACTTGTGTGACATCTGTATGTGACCTTGCAAGAAATCCCATTGGTACCAAGTTGGTCTGTTGCAACTACTCTAAACTTCTCTCATCTTTCCCCTCCCTCATTTGGACACTCCTTTCCTTCCCATTTAGCCTCTTTTCCAAACAGTCTCTCTTTCTTCATACGCTTCATGCCCAAAACTTCTTCCACCAAGCGCAGGAGAATAAAATGCCTCTTGCTGCCGATGCATTGCAAGAGAGGTGAGAAAGATGGGCTCCCACCAAGGCAGGCAGGATGGGCTGCCACCGTCCTCAGCTGGCTGGCAGCTGTGAAAATAGCCCCTGGAGTCACGGAGTCGTTACCCTTTCGTAACTCTGACTCACTGAAGGTGACCAGGGCCAGGATACACAGAGCTGCTGCCAGCTTTCCTCTATGTTTCACCCTTGTTCTATGGACTCAAGAGTAAACTACTCATTCGGGGCAAATAAAAAGAACAGAGCCTTCTGAATCTCTAAAGGAACCTGGCAGGGAGATCGAGAGTCACAGAGGTGGCTACATCCAAACTTCTTTGTAAACAAGTGATTTTGGAGAGGTACAATTTTCCACAGTTTTATGTACAAGCCTGGAGGTGCTGGAAATCCCCAACTCATCCTGGTGGGGACTTTAAAGGACTGCATGAAGCTACATAAAATCATTCAGAATTTTCCCAGAGATTTTGGTGCATGTAAAACTGTCACTTGGCAATTATGTGCTCTTTTTCTTATGAAACCAGCTGCCAGCTGAGAGACCGTTGGCTGCTCTGTTACATGTGTCACGTTTACAAAGCTATTTTATAAGGTGACAAACTGAAAAAGAGTTTGCAAATACAAGTTGATCTTGAAAGTATCTTTTATATCTATGCCTATGGGATGTCCTGTAGAATGAGACACATTAAGGATAACTGACACAGATTGTGTCCTTAATGTGCCACTGACCTCTCAACGCACTCTGAAGCTCCAGAGGTAAAACGAAGGTAGGATGGACTTAATGAGTACTAGAAGGCCATTTCAGTTATGACAATAAGACTTGTCAGGTTAAGAGCTGCTTAAACCTAGATGATTTGAATGAGGCAGAGGAGGTTATAAATACTCGTCTGAATGCAAATGTGTTTCCAGTTTGGGATACGAGCTATAGATTTGTGTGCTCTGCTTCAAAAGGGAAAGCAATAGCTGCAGATGGTGTTATTTTTTTTAATTAAAATACTTTTTCATAGGAAATATTGCCGGTTCCAAGTAATTGGGAAAGTTTCTTTCTGATCAACACTCTTTTATTTTTTCCCCCAGATTTCATTTGCTGAAAAATGAGCCTGAATAGGAAAGGCAGCCCAAGGTGACCCAACCACGTCCTGCTGCAGAGGAGAGAAGAGATGCCACCTCAGAGAAGGTGGCCAGAGAGGTGAGGGCGAGCAGGCTGCAGAAAGAGGGAGTGGGCTCTGCTCCTCTGTTGGCAGAGGATGTGGGAGCAGCCCTCAGACACCACAGAACATACAGCTGCCCCAGAACAGGGTTGGGTGCAAAATGTTTGCGGAGCCCAGAGCAAATACTCGGGTAGCTAACCCATGAGTGCCATGCTGTCAGGACTGCTCACGTCTGATAGCCCCAGTGTTTGCAAGGGTCAGACATATCCACACAGTCTGCAATCGCAGCTGGCCAGTAGAGCTACCCCATACGTGCCTTAGGAGCCTACAAGATTTCAGATCCCCGACTTGTCCGTGGGCCACAGCACTGGAAGAAAAGCTCATCAGTAATACATGTTCCTGTTTTGTCTGCAGCAAGTCCCTTCACATCCCTCCTTTTGTCGCAGCTTGCTTTGCACAGAGCATTATCAGGAGCAAGTAAAAGCCAGTCTTACTGCTCCCCTCCGTAGCGCTTGCAGCAGTGCCTGCAGCCCCTCTGGGTCGGGGGCTGTAAAGGCTCACAAGGGTGACGCACCCTGTTGCGAGCCAGACAGTCAGAGTTTAATTTACTAATAGAGATGCAATTTAAATGGTTACAGATTTTCTGGGCACTTCTGTGCCTCTCCAAGCTTCTGCTGTGGCGGGGGGGGCTGCGCTGCCTGCGCAGCATTCACCCAAGTTTTCCAAGTGTGAAATCTGCAGCAAATAAAGGAGCCGGGATGCAAAAGAATGGCAGCTGCCCCAGGGCTGTTAGAGAGGCTCTTTTACAAGCGAATGAACCGTCAATTTGTAGTAAGACATTGTTTTCTAAACATAGCATAAAAACTGTTATCTTGCCTGGCTGGTCATTAGAAGAGAGATAATTATAGTCTCTGTGCAACAGCCGGGCCCAGAACAGGGGCCTCATTGTCCCAGGTCCCAGCTGAGCTCTAGCCGAGGCACCCCAGGCCAGCGCCAGGACAAGGGGGCTCCTTGTGCCCCGGCAAGTTCAAAAGAGGAATTGAAGTGCTCTAAGTAGGTGTTAAGCACCTATCTCTCTCTCTCTCTGACTCTGGCCTTAAAAACTACCCCACAGGAGAAAGGAGAGGAGGGCAGACCTGTGGCTGCTGTAGCTCCATCTTCCCTGGCTTTACGTACAACACATACTAGGACTATTATTTTTCTCTCCTGAAAAAACACCAACCCAAAATGTAGTTTTGCATTTATTTCTGTTTTGTTCTGTTTCCAACAGAGACTAGTGAGACCTGTATGATGGATGGGCTTTCTGAATGAAGGACATACTGTGGGTTCAGTGTCTGGTTTCTGAGCCCTGAATGAATGTGAGGTCTGAACCTCAGCTGATGCTGCAGTGGCTGGAGGAGTCCTGGTGGACTCAGAGCTTCAGGGAGCCACCACATCCCCCAGGGTTGTCAGGAAACCCTGGACCGTTGCTTTTTACGACCTATCCAGACAAGACACTGCCTTCCCACCCCATTGCAATGCCAGCGTGCTTCTCACTCGTCTGGCACTGCCCATTCCTGTCCCTCTGTATGGGGAGTTCATGTTTGAGTGCCACAGCTTTTTTTTTCTATATGTTTAGCCTCAAGACTCTGGAGGAGGAATATAGTCACAGCTGCAGATAGTAATCTATCACTCTTCTTGCTCATTTCAGCTGGGTGCCCTACATGACTCACCTATCATCATTTAGGAGACTTTTGGTAAAATGGACACTTGAACATGCATGTCCTCAGCCTTGGGTTGGCATGTTAAGCTGCTGGGCAGTGTTTTCTTTCTAGAGCTTTATTTGTGGCTCAGGGTGAAAGCAAAAAAGTTAATAATTCTCCAGGCAGACCAGGTACAACCAAGTCTTTGACGCCACTGTTACATAAACTTCAGGTTTGTTTTTGGCAAAAAAGGAATGGCCAGAAATAAATAATTCTGTTGTTTCACATGAAGTAATTAGCCTGTTTTCCCAACTTCTATGTTCGCATTGTGTCTCAGGCAGTCCCCTTTTAGAAATATTCCAGTTAATGAAATTTGACGCAAGGGAGAACAAAAATTAACTTCACACTACTTCTGTGAAAGTAAGTTACTGGGTGAATGGGGAACACCTAGTTAATATCTCTACTAAAGACTTTGGCAGGATCTCATTCTTATCAGACACAAGAGAATCCACATGGGGTATCTTTCATGCATCCCAAGTGTGTGGAAACCTGGGTTACCTAGTAAAACTACTTGGTTCAACCAGCCAGTGATAAGTCATGTGTAAGAATGCTACCAGGGAAAGAAGTGCCTTACGTAACGTAGTGAGCAAGTTCAGAACAGAACATTCTTACTACAGGTGGAAATGCAAAAAATATTCAGCTATATTGGCAGGACAGTCAAGGTCTCTTTTCTGAAAAATGTTTCTTATGTCTTCAGTAACAGAAAGACGGGAAGTCTGTTCTGTCATCCCAGTGAGAGCAACCCCAGCAACTCGAAGGATTAGGTAAAATATGCAAGCAAAGTAAGTCGGTTTAAAATATGATTCTAATTTAATATTCCAAAAGTAATGTGTGTGTAATGCAGTTTTTTTTTCTTGAGGTGTCTTTGCAGCTCTGAAAGAAACCAGTCTTACAGACATGACTATCATTCAAGTGGTGAACTGAATAACATCTGAAGAACATGGACCTACAGATACAGAAAAACATGAAGAGAGATATTATTTGAACCTAGTCAATGGAAGGTGTATTTAACTTTAGGATGCATATGGTAAAATGCAAGCTATAAACATATATGACTCCATTGCTGTTCTCGGTCAAATGTATTTTAAAAGCCTTCTAAACTGCTTTTTCTCTGTGTGTCCTTCATGTTTTTTCAGTTTTTTTTTTTTTAATTTTGGAGAGGTTAGAGGAAAAGGACTGTGCTCCAAGGAGGAGCTGCCTGTGTAATCTGTAATTCCTTTTTTGCTCTGGATGTGGCGTAGTTTCCATAAACTCTAGGAAAAGAATAGTAACTGGGGTTGAAAGTTTGCTTGAGGCATCTGGTTCGTGTTCGTACTAGTCTGAGAGAAATCGCATTTTGAAGAGACTTATCGAGACTCTAATCTCTCCGCAGAGCTGAACGACTGTGGCAGGCTTGACAATGCTATTCATTTTTGGAGCCTCACCAGCAAAACAAGCACTCAGCACAAAAGGATATATAGCATCTAGGCCACTGTACTGTTCACACATCTGTATCTATCCATCTGGCAAGGGAGTTCGCACCATATAAATACATATCGCTGGAATAATACAATTTTCCATGCTGTATCTTGGAGATTAGTGTTCCCCAGTGTTAGGTAGTGCTAATTAACGGTACAACATCTTCCTATTGATCAAACAGACAAAGTCTTGAAAGCAAAAGTGTTTTAAATTTAGGGAACAAGTTGCATTACCTATTACAAATTATTTGAACAGTAGGCATATATATGGCTATTGGTGTGTGACTAATATACACCATTCTTTATCAAATATTTAAGCCCTTGCTATTCAGGCAAGTGAGTATATGTGTCCACTTTATCAGCAGGGGTTTAATGCTTTTATAAATACTTAATGAATTATATATAATTTAAAGTAAAGTTTCATTCTACATCTATGTCTTCATCTTCTTAGGTCTTTCATCCTACGCACACAGCTGGAATGCTAAACAAAAAATTATGTCCCTACAGTTTCTTAGCAGTGAAAATATTTAACTGTTATCAACAGGCAAAAAAGCAACTCCCCCCTCTTTCCCATAAATAAATATAGCAGAGAAATGACATCAGAATTACCTTGTTTGAGGGGTGCAACTTTTTATTCCTTTTCTCCGCACTGTATGAAAGTGCTATTTTGTCCAAGCTTTTCTGTACCCCAAACTCCAGTCAACATTATTCTACAGTAGGAGAGAGGCAGGCAGCGGAGGGAGGCCTGGACACCTTTTCTCTTTCAGAGAGGAGCTAATCAAACATTCCCATCAAGCTCCCAGCTCTGTGAAAGGCACATTGCTCTCCCTCCCTCCCTTCCTCTGCTCCTCTCTCCCTCTCTGTCTCTCTCTCCCTCTGTCTCTCCCTCCAGCACACACAGACGTACGGAGCTCCTTGCATTGATTTAGCAGCTGAATTAGGCGGTCCTATTTTAAATAGATGTTCCCTCCCACATATTTTTGGTAGGGATTTCCATGCTCCTTTTGCACTAGCCTGTCAGATTTGTGAAGTTTTCTCTTTTGGGAAGTGAAGCTTTACTCAACTACTGTTTTGGTAGAATTTTTTTCCTTCTCCCTGTGCAGTTCAGCACTGTAGTGAAAGGGCTACAACTAGTTGCTGGGAGTAAACCACACAGCTCAAAAGTCTGTAAAGACCAGATCAGTTAGGTGCGAGTCAGATTAAAGAGGAAAACAGCTTTTGAAGAGACAGGCTGTGATGCCTTTACTCATGTGAATAGCATCGTATTCTCTCTACAGTTTCCTGAAGTTGGAGGATTAGTGACAAAGCAAGTCTGTGAGTCTGGCCACAGAGAGGTAGCAGTAGGACATGAGGGTTAGCATGGACGTTTTGCGGATGAGACTGATTGTGGGAATTCAGTAAAATGCTCTCAAAGTCTTCTAAACAGTCAGTCATTAAATGTGACCTAGCCAAATGAGATATACAAATGACTAATATTTTTAAGTATCTGTACACAGCTCTCCTAGAATTCTTGGTTCACTTTAAGAATAAAATTTTATTGAGACAATCAAGATCACAGAATTTACAAGATTATCGCTGAAAGGGTTGATATCATATTCTGGGATGCTGGAATGCAACCTATAATCTGTAATTCCACCTAGGTATTCAGAAGTGTATAAATGACATATATGAGTGAACATACACTGTTTTATCTGAGATGATCATTATCGATGAAAAAAAAAATCTAGAATAAATACAGAAGATAGATAGAGTTCAAAAGACCCGTTGGAAAGTTGTGTAGTTCCTGGCTACTTCTGATCTAACAGTCCCATAAATGCATTTGGTTTAAGTGAAAGTGATTATCTGGGTTTAAGTGAAACCTCTTATTTGTGAATCTCTCACTCTTATTTGTGAATCTCTACTCCATTACTTACGGAAATTGTGTAACAGCTCAGCATATCAATAAATAGTACAACAACAAAGGTTTATCAAGAAGTCCCAGCTGTGATACTGAGGTGTAATGATCCATGATTCATTTGATCCTCTTAATACAGAAGTCTGGGCTTGGCATGGCAGTGCCTTGTAAGGCAGAATGAAGTGCACTGTCAGAGAGCTTCTCTGGACAGCAAATCTGCCAGCAGATCTACCTAGAAGATCTACTGAAAACCCCCCCCTAAAAGTCTCATTAATTAAAGTTACCGCTTTCAGGATATCATCACCCTTTTCATAAGGCTTTGTGCAGTTTATTTATTCAGATAATCATGGGCAAAGGGACTGAGACCTTAGGACTGGAGATTTAGAGGTACATAGGTGCTCAGGGACAGACATGAATATTGGCGTTTTGCATCTAAGTGGCTACCTGTCACTTCCCAGTGCTGATGGAATTCTGAAGTCCCCATGATAACTCCTTACCTGCACATGTTGATAGAAACACTCATTTCGCATTTTCCATGGACAGATTATCTAATTTACAGGTAAATAGTATCAAGAGCAAAAAGTCAGTTTGGACCTGGCAGGACCTAGCTCAAATGCAGTGATGTGTGAACACAGCTCTGCTGCTTCCAGAAACCCAGCAGCAGTGCAGCCCTGTTCACCCTGCAGCCACCTGAGCTCTCCCAGCCCGGCCAGCTCTGCTCGGGGCTAGGGGTCAAGGATGCTGCCAGTGGGCTGGCGCATTTCTGTGTCACTGCCTATGAGCTAACCTGGCATCCTGGAAATAAGCATCCCGGGAACCATGGAGCAGAAACACTGAGTGGGCAGAAAAAGAAAAACTGTCTAAGTTTGTCATTATCCAGGGTATTCAGCCTCTCATTATCGTGTGTAATGGAGAGCTGAAGAGTATCAAAACAAAACACTGAGAAGAGCACTGGCTGTCTCTTTTTATCACAACATTTCCGAGTGCTGCTGCCTGTGCACTTGCCTGACAGAAGCAGTTTCCAGCCACCCAAGAGCTGGCAACATGAAGTGCGGGAGCAAGAAGTGAACCACATTGTGTGGCTCTGCTTTGGTGCTGGGATTTGCCACAGGGGAAGATCCATTTGCAAAAGAGCTGACCATGCAGTCAGGAAGCCACCAGTTTGAAGACGATAGGTATTGTCCAGGGGATGGACAAATGCTCCAAATCTGTACGTGTTCATGTCTCCCACCTTCACTTCTAGTCAGAGGCCTCTGCTTGCGTTTTCTGCTAACAGGTAGTACTGTTTGTGGTGGTAGTTTTTAAGTTTTACTATACTGTGTTTTAATTGGCTTGTTAGTAAAAACAAGATTTAGCAGGATCCATTGAAAGTATTATTAAATGTGTGAATGCACACTTTGAGTAGGTGACAAATTTCAAGGGACAGAGTCTTTACTACTGCATGACATAGATAGGCACATATACATATATACACATACATGCCTAGTAAGTAAGGCTTATGCATATTACAGCCTCGCTCCACCACAGCAACAGCAGCTCAGTAAATCCAAAAACCAAAGTCGTTACTCTATTCATTTCCATGTGGGTAGCAGTGACATGCGAAGAAGCTTTGTTTCCACTGTATTATGAAGCCTGAAAGCAAAGGAACACAGACCTCTAACCTGTCCCCTGAAAGTCTTAATGAAGCAGCTAACAAACAAGACCAGCAACTCGAAATACTTTGGTTTCAAAGAGGCTTTGAGAACATTCTTCATTTTTGAAGAAAATGTAGTGACTGCATTGAATTGTGATCTACTCAGAGGTTACATATGCTCTGGAAGAAAAAACAGCAGAAAGAGTAGAGATCTGAGAGATGAGTGTAAGCAAGGTCAGTGTGGACAGAGGAGATAGTCTGGCCAAGACTCAGTAAGGAGGTTTGGTGTTTTCCAAAAAGGTTAGTAGAAGACCTGGAAGACCCGACACTTGCTGATAGATCTTGGACACAGTCCCTTAAATAAATCTTCATTTTGAGATCATCTGTTACGCAGAATTTTTAAGGTATACAGTTTTTGTTTAAAAAGCATTGCTTTGGGTAACAGCTGGGTAAGGGCGATGTTGAGTAACAGCTGAAAATCTGACTTCACTGAAGTGAAGTTCACTTCAGTTAATCTAAACCTCATTACAAACCTACCTTCAACTTTTTTAAACAAAGTTTTTGTTTATAATGTAATGGGTGGGCTTACATGTTTCAGCCAACACAAAAATGTAAGATCCCTCATGTCTCCCTCTCTCTGTGTGCAGTGATGCACAGGTAAATGAAATGGGGAAAACTCACCTATTTGGAAATGGCAAATGAATCCACCTGTTCTGGGTTTGATGCTCACCAAATGGTATGGCCCCTGAGCTGACGCAGGCAATGAAGTGACCATATACAACCATTTGGGCACCATCAGGGACAAGTGTGCTTTTGGACTCAGGTGTCCAAATTCAGTCCAAGTTAATTACTGACCTGGCCCATAATCTTTTGATCAGAGCTGGCCTTTCTGTAGTGACCAGAGCAAATGTCTTACATGAACAGGTTAAACTTTTGTAGAAGGAGGAAGACAGAAAGGTTTTAACATGACAGGTTCACATAGGTCAACAATCCAAGTAAGAGCAGAGGATGGTGGCTTCAAAGGCCATAAATTGCTTCCAAGAGGTCTGTTCAAGGTGTTGATGGCGGTACACACCCTGTGGAGCAGCACAATCTGTTGTGTTCATCTCCCTAGCACTCAGGAGGGACTCCTGCCTCCATCAGCATTAACATATGCAAAGAAGATCATATTTGTCTGTGTTACAGAGCAAGGTATGCCTGCAAAATTTTTAGAGAAATCTGAAATTTAGTTGGGAACTTTTTAGGGGGGAAGTGCAGAGTCTTCCCCACACTGGGTCTTTGTCCCGCCTGTGCTCTTCTGACGTGGGGCTGCAGGCCACACTTTTAAAACCATGAGATCATTTGTTCTCCAGGCGACAAGTAGGAAACGTATAAGGACTCAAAGTGACTCAGGGCTAAGCTAACTGGTCTGTGATGGTTACATGGAAACTGTTGAATGTATCTTCTCAGATGAGCACTACAGCTTTAGTAAGCCAGTACTATAAAATCCTGACCTCTGCAAATAAGGACAGCAAGCACAGACAAATTAAATGATTTCTGGGAGATCATGCATAGCTGTGTCACATCTAATCCCATCCAAGTACTTAAAGAGAAAGGAACAAGTTTTCTGCTCTCAGGCAATTATCCTCAAATCTTTTCCTCCACATACTACCACAGGAATCAGAAAGCAGAATATTCTCCAAGTTCTAACACCCCAAGATGTCACGCACAGCCTGGCAGTGCTGGCTCTGTTCAAAGACAGTGCAGCTGCACTTGGTAGTGTTAACTCCTAACAAGTGGCAGAGGAGTTCAAATTCTGCAGTTTTTCTACATTTCTGAGGCTCTGTGAAATAAAATATTAACTTATGTATTAGTATGCTTAAGGAAACCTGTGCCTGAAAACCATTTATACATGAAGAAAACAAGGCATGGGGAGAACACAACAGAAAGTGAAAAATATAATAGGATGGCAAGGCACGTGGGAGGTGAGCATTGTTTGGCTTTAGCTGCTTAAAGCACTTGCATCTAAACTGACCTTGGGTAAATAAAATAACCTATGTCCTGGAAGGCTTACGTAAGGTATGCTGATGTGTTTGTCTTGTCTTTGAGAAAGGTACGGAGGCTGAATTATGTAAGCTGCAGCCATTGCCAGCATCAGAAACTTCTTTACATAGTTAGAGCAATTGGGTAGCCAGGCATCTGTTCCTTCTTTTTATGAATGAGGAGACCTCCTGGGTCAAATGAATACATAATGTTGGCATGCTTGACTTAAATGGATGGATACCAAACTCACACTGTGTAAATTTGACCCACTGGGTGTTTCTCAATGAAGATGGCAATAGCCATGTTTCCTGAAACTGCAGAGAAGCTGGAGTTTGTCAGCAAGCCCCAAGCCCCAGGTTGATTTGTTCACCCCACAGAGAATGGAGGGAGAAATGGTGACAAAATCAGTCTTTGCAGGTTTGCCAGGAGGCAATGTTCAAACAAGAGATGATAAGCCTCTCGTCCTGGACCTCCTGCAGCGTACGGCATGGGAATAAGGTCTGGCTGAGACCCTGCTGTCCCAGCTGGGCAGGCTCAGAAAATGAGGATTCATAGTAGGAAATGTGGAACTGTGACCAATACCTGAAGAGCTTCAGCATTTCCAATTCAGCATTGACCATTTTAACTGTCATGGATTTAGATTATCTTTTTTAAGTTCTGGGCAGACATCTTTGGAAACTTTTGACCTCATCTGCCTCTAGAATAATTGAAAGACATAAAGGAAATTCACCTCAGGCTTGGAAAGAGAATCTAATAAGGCTTTTGAGCAAACTCAGAAGTTACAACTATCTGTAAAAAGCGTTTGTATACTCTGAAAGCCATTTAATGTGTAGTGCATTAGGTGCGGGTACGCAGACAATACTAGTTAGGATCAACAAGTCAGCTGGGTTTGCTTACAGATCTCAGACTGTAGCAGGAAGAAGCAATGTTCACAAATATGATTTTCCTTTAACTAATTTGAAATATATCTCTATAGGAAGAAAGAAAACAGAAAGAGGATGCACTTGCACTTGAAATACAACAGGGAGCTATCAGGGGCATCAAGAAATCTTCATTATTTTTACCATTCTGCTGAATCTACCTCCTATGCCCCATATTCCCAACACCAGATTTAGAACAGAGGCTGCCACAAATGCTGTCTTGAAACTTAAATAAAGTGAACAGTAAATGCCGGGGCTGGAACAGCCGCTGTCACATTTGGGATCAGGAGATCAGCCAAGGTCAACTACTCGGGAAGAGTTTGCCCTGATTATGGGCACAGGCCTTTGGATCTGAAGAACTGTAACCAGCTTTACAAGCTGTGATGTTATGGAGGTGGACTATGATGTTTGTATCTCACCAGTCCACTATCAGCAACCAAGCGACTGCCACAACGGAAATGCATTTTAAGAACCCTTTTTTTGGAAGAACTTGCAGTTATTGCAAACAAAAATGTATGGTGGCTGAACAGAACTGGGTCTGCAGGAAGCACAACATATGGAGTTTGTTCATCTTGAATCCAGTGTAGGTGGGGATTGAGTCTTCCCTGGGTAAGTGGGATATATTCCATTGCTCCGCTACCTCATGTGAAACCTGATTCATCAGCACAAAGCTCCTTGTATGAGGAGTAAAATCATCTGGTTAGGATAGTGCTCATTGTTAATCAAAAGTTTCAGCAGTGTTGGATTCAGTCCTCAAATTTGCAGACGAGGACCACAGCTCTCAGAAAACACAAATGGCTTTTTCAGCGTGTTTTCGCTATCTGCGTACTGCCAGTGCGAGCCATGTGCTATCACTGCCACTGTTAATCCAGGTTGCCAAGAATACCAGGTCTCACTCTGGATCCCAGTGCCGCTTTCCCTGGCAGTAAAGCTCGACTATTCCAGGCAAATCAGGCCTGGAAAATGTAAACCCAGTAACAGTCTTCTGTCTGTTCTTCCTGACTATTTTCCTGACGTGTTTTCTGTTTACGCTCTGTAGGGCATCAGGTGTCAGAGCAAGCAGGTGATGCCAGTAAAAGCCACTTCACAGTAGAGAGCTCGTGGCTGCCTCCCAGCTACTGAATGCATCCCCTCTGTGGTGCCCTTATCCTTGTCTTCTCCAGCTTTGACTCTCGGCACTGAAGACTGTTCAGAATGCAGGTTTTTTCTGGAGGCAACATGCAGAAATCAGAGTGCTGCTCTGGCAAGCAGAAGTGTCCAAACATTCAGTGGGGCCAGAACTGCCAGTGTGTTTAATGGGTGGATTAATGTATTTACTGGTATGTATCTTTCAAAACAGGTACTTGCCAGAGTTCATGAAAAGCCCCTCTGCATGCACCCCCATGCAAAAGCTCACCGTGTAAGGGCATACATCGCTCTTTCTCCCAGCCGAGTGGTGGTGGCTTGGCCCCCCTCCAGGGCCTCCTTGCCCACTGTGCTTGTAGAGACCCATTTGCCTCCAGGGAGGTAATGCTTCCAGGAGGGATCCAGCCGGTGGAGGGGGAATGGGGTTGCATACCCATGTGCCTGTGTAGGAATGGGGGGATCTCAGCATGGAGTGGGAATACACAGGGTCCCCCCCAGCTCCTGTGGGGTGCTGCACCTGTATAAACCTCTCTTTATGTGGTTCCAGGTGCTGGCAACACCTTCCTTGGGGGACGGTATGCATTGTGGAGGCAGACCCTCCTGTGTTTCAGCAGGGGTGAATTTAGCTGGGAAGGAAAGGAGAGAGGTAGTAGGGTCCTGGCACTGGGGGCTGGCAGAGCAGGGGAAGGCAATGGGGAAACTGGAGAGAAAATCAGGGTCCTGTTGGAGGGGAGGGGCAGGGGGAAGGTGCTGTGGGCTGTAGAGCACCTGCGACCCCTGTCATGTGCATACAAGGAGGGTGTAGAGTGATGCGAGGGCCTCACCAGGCATATAGACCCCAGTGGAATGGCAGAAATGCCACCACTTGCCCTTCTCACCATCGTTGCCCTGTCCTTCTGCTCCTCTCACTCCCAGTGGGCAGGTAGAGATGCTGTCTCTGATGTTTCTTTAACCGGTCACCACCAAGGTGTTCATTGCTGTAAGAAGGTATTGAAGCTCCAGACTACCATTAGTCACTAAAACACTTTCAACTAATTACTCTGTTGTCTGTGAATGAGCCCAACATTGGAAGTGCTGCTGTCTGCCCAGGGCGGCTGAGCCGGCAGCAGCTCTGCCGCTGCGGGGGGCTGCGGGACAGGGCTGCAAGCAGGAATCCCGCACCCCTTCCTCCTCTCAGGATACCTGTGGCTGGGCTTTTGTTGTAATATGTCTGCAAACGGGTCAGGGCTGGGGAGTACAGACTGTGAAGGACTGCTATGATGCTTTTTGCTGCCCATTTCCACTGTCTTACCCAAGCATCACGTTCTTTGGGGCATTTCCAGCCACACAGCAATGAGGTGTACCCTAAGGGACAAAAGATGTAGGTGCAAGTTTCTGCAGTGCAGTAGCCTGTATCTATGCTTCTGTAAGCCAGTAATTTTTCACAATTCACTTCCATTTAAAAAATCAGAAAACAGACAGTATGCATAAACATCACTCTAGACTGTAGCAGTTCAATTAACTATGAACTCAGTGATGTAGAAATAGAATAGCAAAGCCAAGCCATCTGTCTTCTATGATGCCTTTAAAGGCCACAGAAAGATCCAATGCAATTTTAAATCCTTCTCTGAAATCAAGCCTTGAGAAGAAATGCTGCTGTTTTGTTACATTCAAAAGAAGAAAAAAGAACTCTTCAAATCTTATTAGAAAAATAAATCTCTCTGAATAATCCCTATCCTCTGTTCCTTGCCTGCAGTGCCACAACCATATATTATAAGGTGAGCTCTGCATTTTGATCCCCAAATTAAGTAAATTACCTCTAACAAATTGCTTAGTCACAAGCACAGTTAAGCTAGAAATACCATTTTCATTCTTATAATTGCCAGCATTAGATGTCCATAAGAATTATGAAAGGAAAGTCTCTACATTTTATGCTTGCTAAGTCCTCAGAGTGTTTTGTACTATGGAAAATACTGTAAACGCTTTCAAACTACTTTAATAATTGACATTTTCCAGCTTAGATTCTCAAAGCTCTTTCCAAAGAGGAGCAAACAATGAAAGAAACTGAAAGATAGTTTTGGGGGAGAGAAAACTGAATTACATGCACGTTCTTATAAAGTAACAGAAGAAAAGAAAGGCAAGCAGCTTTCACAGAAAAGAAAGCCGAGAAGCACAGAGCTTACAGAACCCAGTTTGGAAAGGTGCCTGGTTTACTGAAGATACAGAGGAGGACACCTATCTGTAGAAAGACTAGCAGCCTATCTCCTGGGGCTTGCTCCACAAAAGTCATCTAAGAAGTAGTTCCCCCCGACAGCTGCTTGCTGCCATCTCCAGCTGCTGACTACCACCCCATAGCTGGCCTGGCCAGCCCTTGCCTTCCCCCGCCTGAGCGAAGGATGATGCCGGAGGAGAGACCTGGCCTCTAACCTGCCTTGCTTCGTTTGGACTGATGGTAGTAGGGGAAGCTCTTCTGCAAACAGCTCCACAAGCAGCTTTTAAAACTGGTGGCTTCTGTCAGAAGACATAGGGATGTGGGAGGCAGTTGCCTTTTTTCAACCCAGCAACAACAAAAAAGTTGTTGCCAACAGGTCCTGGGTTTCCCAGCCCTGTGAGGGATGCCCATGGTCCTCACGGCTCCAGAGACATCCAGGGCTCTGCAGACACATGCTGAGAAGATGCATGTGCTGGGGAAGGAGTTGCTCAGGACAAGGCAAAAGGGAAATGTTTCCTGCTGCTGCACCCACATCCCTGCAACACCATGCCATGTGCTGAGATCATTGCCTGGATTGTGATTTGCAAAATCCTAATTGTTTCTGTTGCATACTGATAGGGGTTTGGGAGTCCCATGGAGAAGACCAGGCAATAATCAAGCTCAGAGTAAGACTGACAAGGCATCTGTTGTGTTAATTTTGGTGAGTTACAGCTACAGCCATACCTTAATGTGTCCAGATCCTGGTTCAGTTTCTGCATCTCCACTGACAGCTCACCAAGGCAGAGCAGCCCAAAGCTGCTTTAAACTCTCCATGGCGAGTTTATCTTAGGCTGTTCAGTGCTGGTGGTGGCTTCTGGGAGTCCCTTACCATTGTTGTGGTTTTGCCTCAATTTGCAACAAAAGAACCACGCAGTTACTCTCTCACTCCTTCCCCCCTCCCCGGTGGGATGGGGAGGAGAATTTGAAGGAAAAAAGGCAAAAACTCGTGGATTGGGATGAGAACAGTTTAACAGAATGGCAAGGAGAGAAGAAATCAACAATCAATAATACTGATAAAAGCATATACAAGATGCAGTGTTCTCACCACCTGATACTCAGCTTGCTCCTGAGTAGCAAAAGCCTCTCCTTCAGCCAGCTCCCCACTTAAATGCTGATAAAAGCATGGCATCAGATGGTATAGAATATCCCATTTGATTGGCCATTTGCTCAGCCCAGCCAGCTTCTTGTGAAAATTAACTCTCTCCCAGCTGAACCCAGGACACCATAAAGTGAAAGATGTTTATGATCAGTGAGAAACGCGTCTGGCATGTCGTGTCTGCATGATGAACTTGCAGGGAGAACAGAGGAGACGATCTTGATTGATGGCAATGTAAGAGAAGGAGGTGTCAGGCCTGCAGAGCTGCGTAAAATGGTGCGTTTCACTCCCAAGTGAGCTAACAAAGTACGTAGCCAAGCTGCGATGTTAAATACTACACACTACCCAGCGTTACACAGCTCACTGATTGCCTCGGCTGTTTGCTCTGGAGCGGTGGAGCTGCTGCTGACGGCCCAAACGGGTTGTAAATAGCGGCTGTTGAGGCCCCCGGTGCATCACGGAGCAGCTTTGCTTTCAGCCCTCCTTGCGTCTGCTGAGCTCCCCTCTCACCGTGTCCTCCTCACAGGCTTTCTGCCATCGAGCCTTTTTTGCTGTGGATTGGGACAGAGTGTATAGGTACTCTGCATCGATGCTCAAGGGAGCTCAGACGCCTGGTGGGATGCCATCAGAAGCTCACCTTGTCTCCTCTGTGTCATTGCATGGGAAAGCCTGTAAAGAAACCTGCAAGTGCTAACTAGAACTGTTTCCATCCAGCTGTTCTTGTCCAGCTAAGCAGACAGTGATTTTTTTGGGAAACTACATTTTAAAGCTTCTGCTGCTCTAAATTGTATTTCTTTGGTCTTCACAAAATTAATGCTTTACAGCTTTCTTTTTTCTTCTCTTAATCTAGTAAAAGGTCAATTTACAATAATGAGTAAGAAAATTGAAACAAGTACTAATTTGCATGTAATAAATTTGGTTAATTTGCAGTAAGCAATTGTTTGCTTTTAGTCTGTTGCTCTGTTTCTTTTCATATGCAGGAGGGGAAGGGATTTGGTGTTACTGTGAGGGATGCAGTTTGCTGAACAACTCTGCCTAGTTATGGGAAGTTTTAAGTAAATTGCTTGTTTAATTTATTTCACATTTGCAAGGTTAGACTTTCTGAAGGTCACAGAGTCAGAGGCATAAAGTCAGGCTGATGCCCGGCAAGAGATCCAAGAAATGAAAGACAACAGATAAACGGACTTCAAAAGAAAACTGAGTACAGCCCTCTGTACATTGTCTTTCTCCATCATCACGTCTGCTCTTCTACAAGAGCGGTGCATGCACATGATGACATGCAAACAAGCAGTGTTCAGAAAATGGGCGATCAAGAACTTTGCAGCAGATATAACTGAGGAAACTGGTACAAATGCTAGATTTTTTTTACCTCTTTGTTTATTTTTGTGTTTTTTTTTTCCTCTGGAAGAGTTTTTGAAGACATTCTGCAATGTCTTTGCCTTTTCATCTGTAGGAAACTTCACAGTACAAGTGAATCTTCATGGAGTCAGTTGCTATGAAAATAATGGTTCCTAGGAAATAGAGGGTAGTGCTTGGTCTGGTATTTGAGAAGAGATTTGCAACATTGTCACTTCTGCTGTCAACTGTTGTGTAGAGTGGAAATCAACAGGCTGAACCAAGAGCGGTCCCAGAGACCCCATCAGTGGGGTGGCAGAAGTGGGGTGTGCGCGTTTCATGAGCTTCTATGCCATAAATGGTTGTGGGAGAGTATGTAATTTACTGCTAATGGTGTGGCTATTGTTGCTAAGCTACAAAACTTCAGAAAGTCTGAGAACAGTTTTATGCACAAGAATTTCGGTAAGAGGGACTAAACTTACCCTGCAGCGCCCAAGAACTTGGCTTCGGTGTCCTCCTGTTTCACTTGTTCTGTGACTTGGCCTCATCTTGAGACGCTGTGGATGAAATCTTCGTGAGTTACAAATAGTCAGTTTGCTGTTGCTTGCAAGGGAATAGAACTTCTGTCCCATATCTCTAGGTTAAAAAGGGATGCCCTTTTCTGCTGCAAGGGACAAACATAAACACATAAGCAAGGGCATGATGGAGCAGGGAGAAGGGACGCTTCCCCTCTGACGTCCTGTTTCTCCTTCCCTCAGCACTGTGGGGAGAAGCTGCAGGGAGGATGCAGGCAAGATCCTGGCTGCTTGGGTCTGGCAGGAACAAACACAGGTGTCTGGGAAGACCTTGGGTTTTGCTCGGTGCCTCAACAGCCAATCTTACGGACCTGGTCACGTCTCAAAACTGCTGCGGCTGTAAACACCAAAGTTGAGCCATTCTTCAGGGATGGGGGGGGATTTCACCCTGGATTTGCAAGGGATAATGTTTGTGATGACCCTTTCTGAAGGAGAGCATTGATGGTGGGGTTTGTTGCAGTCGCACGGCTTCTTAATCACAAGGTTTTACACAGGAAGGGTCAGTGCGAGGAATCTGAGCCAAAGCCCTGAATTTTCATCACTCCAGGCAGAGGAGTTGTTTTTTTCTCTAAGTGATATTTAGAGATTTCTGTGCTGAATGTCATTATCAATGACAACATTTCAGATGAATAGCCCCACACATGTATTCTGCGGCTACAATGTGAATAATTGTGAACGCTCCTCAATCTTTCTCTTCCCACTCCCCTCTCCCCCCTCAGCCTAAGTACAAACACTCATTTCATGGCTAAAGATATACTCTTAAACCACTTCTGACATTTCCTTGTTGTTGCCTAATGAAGGCTGCGTTAATGGGCTAGAGGGAAGTTTTATATAAGCCCTTGCTGAGATGTTGTTGTAGGATCGGAAGTGGGCTGCAGTTGCAAATGTTAGCATGTCTCTGGAGTTTATTTAACTGCAAGCCTGAATGTCTGCATGGCGTACAGGGCTTTGTGTCCCTCGCCTTGGTTTTCTGAGTCCCAGTGAAATGTCACAGTCCCAAGGACTGTGGGATTCAAAGATCAGCCACGCTGCTGTCCCTGCCAAGCTAACAAGGGGCCTCTATGCACCCCTGTTTGGAGGGAGACGTACCACCAGGGACGTGCCTGCTGCTCCTCCTGGCTTTCCCAACCCTTTCCAAACACTTTTACATTCTGCTTCTTTCATTAATTGGATTATTTGGTTTTTAAGATTGTTGCTGAGTGAGTCAAATTGACCCACGGCTGGTTAACAAAGCCTGAAATAATAGTGACAAAGTCAAAGCAGTGCTGAAGGGGGAGACCGGCCACACAGACCAGGCTAGTTTCCCGGCCCTGCTGAGTGTGCTTAATCCTTGCTGGGTTTATCCAGGTGTCAAGGTAGGCTTGAATGGCAACCAGAGGCTGGGAATGTGCCCTCTTGCTGCCCGACAGTCTGGTCTTTCATCCTTTGTTTGTAACCTGGACTAATACAGGGATTTACCGACCGACTGGGGTGAGATGGTTTTCGTGTGGGGAATCTGGAAAAGCTTTCTTTGCTGTATTGTCCGTATACTAAGGAAAGAAAAAGGTCAGTTCAAAATGGGGGCTTCCTATATTCAGCTGTAGGCTAGGATGGCAGGACACTTCTGCTCTTTGAAGGTCGGTGAGTTGAATGCTGTAAGTCCTCTAGACCAATAGATGAGGTAAACCTGCGGTTGTGATTAAGTAGAAAAAATAATTTCAACACTGTTAATGACTGCCCAGACTACAGCTAATTTTTACTTTGCTTACTGTGCAAGATCCTGTATTAAAAAAGTGAGATAAACCCGAGTTTTTCAATGCAGAAGTGCTGTGAGTGCATTCTGCTATTCAGAAAGCAACCAGATTCTTCAGGATTAGAGACAGCTGAGGCTTGTCATCTTCATTAAAAACCTTTGGGATCTGCAGCTGAGAGACCATATGCTGAGCATCCCTAGACCTGACTGTGCCCATTGAGCTGCAATGTATCTTGTTGGGGGAAGTACAATTCCAGATTTTTGCAGACAGAGGCATGAGGGATAAGTCTTTAGGTTATTGAGTAGATTCATGGAGAGGGTCTTAATTGGAGAACATAATTTTATGAGGCCAAAAGTATCATTCCAGGTATAGATTGTGGCAATACAACTAGCATTGTTAACCATTTTTGTTGCATATAGTTGTAAATGAAGAATGGCCCCAAATCCACATTGTTTTTGCAGAAGGGCTTTGGGGAGATAACTCTCAGGAGTAGTTTTTTTGATGCGTACGCCAGGCCTATGCTTTTCTGTTAGCATGGTAAATGCTTAGAGGGCTCTTTGTGGGCAGAATAGGTAAGAGCTAGCATTGTGGGAACTCCTCATGTTTCACTATTCCATGGGGATGCTCCATTTTCATGGGAGTTTGGATGAGGAAAAGCAATTAGGAAAAACTTTGCCTGCTTCTCAGTAAGAACTCTTGCTGAGAATTTTTATTAGAAAGTGTTTTGGTGTTATATTCACCCTAGTGCTAGCCTGGTCTTTCCTCACAGCCTTCTAAGAGAGAGTCAGCTTTTCTCACACTCTCTGACCCTACGTGCTCTACCTCTTGTACAAGTTCTGACTTCTTTCAGAAGCTGAAATGTTTAAGACTTTCTTGTGAGTTTAGCCAAGGTTTTGTATGGACATTTGTCTCCCAGAGAAAAGATTGCCAGTTCAAGCAGTACTATAGCTCACCAAATAGGCAACAGCTCCCCAGACACTGGTCTAAGCTGCACTCCCAGCCTGCCAACCCATGAAAGCAATTTGCAGGGCAAATAAACCATGCTACACCTCTTGTCCTTGCAGATGTTTGCATGCCTTGGTTGGATTGTGTCATCCCAGGAAAAAGCGAAATATGAGATAAGCATAGCAATTTTACTGTCTTTTACATGTTGCATGACCAATATGAGTCTTCCTTGGCTTACCAAGGTGTTCTTGTACTTTGATAGTCAGACAGCGATCAGCGACTTTCATGATGCTCTACCATCCCTCCTTTGCACTCCCTGTCCATGCCACCACATTAAGGTGTATTTTCAAGACTGTGTATTTCCAAGAATGTATAGTGTCTTTCAAATAATAAGGTGCATCATCTCTCCAAACGTGAATGTCTTCCCTTGCCATGGCTCCAAGGATGGGAAATGGTCTGGTAATAGCTCCTCCAAATTGTGGGGAGATGTGGGTCTTCTCTCTGGAACTAGGACTTGAACATTCAAATCGTTGAACTGGTCGTTTGCCTGGGATGATTTTTTGCTGATGGGACATTTCATAATGCTTCCGTACTTGACATCCTCTCTGCGAAGGAAGCTGAAGGCTGGGTTATCAGTTAACAAGGTATAAGTCAAGGATGAGCTAAAGCCCGTTTTCTGTTCCCTTGAAATCCATGCACAGGCCACATGCTGTCCCAGGGACTGGCTAGCATGTTCTCAGAGAAGTTAATTTTGGTCATTTCATACAGCAGTTTATCAATGATACGAAGCATGCCCTGAGTTCACCAAGTTTCCCCCACTTCTCTGTATGAACTTTACATGACGCGAACCTATTTGAAATTTATCTTTGGTGTGGGGTGAAGCTTTGCCAGGTCACATCACCACAGAATCACAGAATCACAGAATCACAGAATGGTAGGGGTTGGAAGGGACCTCTGTGGGCCATCTAGTCCAACCCTCCTGCCGAAGCAGGGTCACCTACAGCAGGCTGCACAGGACCTTGTCCAGGCGG
>Ga0065711_1002221_pt1 | contig 53887 bp, 29 predicted proteins | sample Hoacrofraction12_FD_59098 | JGI IMG/M metagenome (GOLD analysis project Ga0065711, IMG submission 59098) | Hoatzin crop microbial communities from Cojedes, Venezuela - Epithelial fraction 12 v2 (version 2) | ecosystem: Host-associated > Birds > Digestive system > Esophagus > Crop | place...
AAAAAAAAAAAAAAAAAAGAACAGCTTAAAAAGTCATGTCTGCCACTATGATTAAACCAGCAAAACCACCAAGAGGAAATTCTTCCTCACACAACATGTTACTAAACCATGAAACTCATTGCCACTAGAAGTCACAAGGGCCAAGGCCGTACCAAGTTTCACCATAGAGTTCAAACTTTATATGGATCTCAGGATTCCTAAGGCTTGTACTCTCATAATTGAAGATAGTCTTCAACTCCAGAACATGAGGCTTATAATTGCCTTAATGACTTCCTCTTGTAATTAATTCTACAGTCTAAATAAAATCTATAATTATTAGAAGTCAGAGTGACATACTTAGGGTGAAAGTTTTATATTTGCACGTTATATGGTTCTTCTGATGGATCATGGATGAAACTAAGGTTGATGCAGTATAGGAAGGCTTACACTCCCTTGCACTCCTATATTTTCCTGACTTCGTCTCTTTTTTTTTTGTTTTTCTGGGGTTTTTTTGTTAGTCGGGAGATATCAGTAAACAAGAGTTTCACACTTACAGCTCATCACATTCCTAATGTTCTACGAAGAATTGAAAATATGCCGCACTGACATTTTCCATGTGGTGACAGTAGGGGAAAAAAACATTTTCCCTCCCGCTCGTAAACTCTGACTCAGGTCCACAATCAGAGCTGTGCTACCCTACTCCATGTCCTTGAGCACAACTGCTTTGACTTTGCCTGGGTCCTGCTAAAACGTGTAAAGTTGCAGGAAAGAAAGGGGAGGGACAAGAACCTTTACCTCACCTAAGTGCACTGCAAGAGCTGAGCTTTTGAGTTAGATTTTCAAAGAATTTCTCAAATTGCTGTATGTTGGACAGTGCATGAGTGTAGGCTGTTGGCACCAAGAAGTATTGAACATTCAGATTGCTTCAATAATAATGTTTTAAAATCATATTGTCACAAAATTAGCAGATTTGATTCACAGGCAGTTTATGTGAACCCAAATAAATCCAGCCAACAAATCACAGTAATTTACATTGCTGCAAAAAATAAAACTCTGATTTACAGGCTGCTAAATATTTGTACCCCGGTACTAAATGGTTCAAATTACATCCTGTATTGTTATCTGTGGACAAGATGATATTATTTATGAATGCCAAGTTTTCTCCAAATGGCCTAGATTTATTTTGTCTCTGCAAGGCAATGCTGTAGAGATTCATCTATGAGTATTGCAGTGATAACTTCTTAATTTATATCTCTTGGAGAAAAACAGAGAAACATAAAGCTTGTGAATGATATCTGATGATAAAACTTCATGACTTCCTGTTTTTAAGAAATGATCTTTGAAATGTTCTTGTATATTAAAAGAAACTTCAGTGCTATCCCTAAAGCACCTTTTCCTGTTGAGGTTCATATAGCTGAATACTGATTTATGGAAAGCCTGGTTTTATGCCTGGTTAATTATGACATCCATAGCAAGAGCTGCACTGCTTTCTTTATTAGCAACTGCTGGTTAACTGAATAACTGGTTGCTCTCAAAATGTATTGTACCTTTGTAAAGTAAGAATTCGTCTACAAGAAGGAAGTGAAAGTGTGGTGTATACAGCTGCTAATTTTACATGCAACTGCTGTTACATAAGCCAACGTGTTTCTAGCGATAAAAATCACAGTCTTCCGGATCCAAATAAATCCTTTAAATCAGGAAGACTCATGTTTCATCAGTAGAAATACCTTCTAGCCTCACAAGATACATAGATTTCTTTCTCAAAAGAGGTGTCCTGGATCTTAAGGCTTGAAAAAACTCTGAAAACACGAGCTTAAGACCACTTTTAATGAAGATGAAATTTACCATCCAATATATTATACAAATAAAAAATAATACCTCTGAATGCATTTGAGTATGTGAAATAGTGTCTCACAAAGGATGCAGGGAAAGATGCTAAGATTCACAACGTACAACAGCCCTCAAGCGAACATTTCAGTACCATACTCCATCAAAGACAGGTCACAGAAACCCACTTTGTTTACATCCATAAGTAACCCTCTAGTACAAAAATACTCCAAAAAATCCTCCTTTCCATTTCCAGTAAGAACCCTGAATATGAAGCCACCTTCTCACTTCCGGTCAACAAACCATCAACCACTAGTTTTTGTGTTCCCCAAATCTTGTTCATCCACAGAATCACAGAATAGTAGGGGTTGGAAGGGACCTCTGTGGGTCATCTAGTCCAACCCTCCTGCCGAAGCAGGGTCACCTACAGCAAACTGGACAGGACCTTGTCCAGACGGGTCTTGAATATCATCCATACATTATATCATATGCCTGTATTTCTATTCTCATGCTCTCCTTTCTGTGGAAGGAAAAATATCCTACAAGATTTATGAAAACCATCCTCTCCTCAGTCTGCTCTCAGGTTCTCTACCTTGATGATGTCATGATGATGCCATTTATTAGTTAGGAAAGAGATAATCTGCAACTTTTGCTGAATTCTTCTCTAACTATTCCCTTGCCTTTCCAAAACACCCTAATCTACTTTGTTTCTCGTACCTATCAACACTTCTTGGTCTGAATCACTTTGTGTGCTCTCTGAAATAAAAAATAGCTTTTTTTTTTTTCGAGTTTTCTCCAGTAGGCCTAGTACAAGATGTAACTGCTTCTTAGCTAGGGCTCAAAAGATATAATAAATTATTACAAGCCTACAGGATCTTACCTATACATATGTGGCTTTGAATTATTCTGGTGATGATGAAAGAAAATGAGAATGAGTGATTAACAGGAAAAATGTAAACTACTAGCTCCTCTTACACAACAAAAGCGCATTTGATGTGTTCTGTGTTCGTAAAAGCCTACCCCATCCTGTATTACCTTTTTTATAAAACACTGACAATTTCAGGCTGCAGTGGATGCTGGAGGAACAGCTAACGGAACAAGGACTTTTTCACGAGACGCTTACATTGACTCCAGTGCATTGTACATGTACCGTAAGCTTGATTTAGCCCAGTGGCACCAATTGAATCATATGGGGATGGTTCTTCATGACTTTGTATCTTGTATAGGTAATTTTCTCTGAAGCAATGTGCATATTGACCACTTTTGTCTCATTCTGCAAAGAGGCTGAAAGTGGAAGACAGGAGGACAAAACCTCCTAGCTCTTACAGATTATCATTCAGTACCTATGTCGCAAAATGGCTGAAATCAAAGGAGTAAAAGGCAAGGTGGAGGATTAGGAAAAGTCACAAGGCTAAATCGTAGCATACTGATTTGTCATTCAGAGATTCAGTACTAGTTGATGACAGAAGACCACTAAATCACATGTATTGTTAGGCCTAATATTAAAAAAAAAATGTGTAATTATGATGAGGATATTAGCAGGGGTATTCTGCTTTTATTAATTATCCAGACTATATTAGCACCTAAAAGACTCAATTATGATGAATGGCCCAATATCACAGTAACCAATCATCTTTTCCCTAATTTATTTACAACCTAAGGAGAAAAGCCGATCTAGGTGGCCACTTGCAGACGGTTCTGTGTTAATTCTGCTCATCCTTTGAGCTGGCCGGGTATGAGTCAGCTCCAGTCCAAAAGCCATAAAGCCCCATTAACAAGGCACCGAGACATAGGTCTTAGCTCTGTGGGCTTATTACTGCACTAACAAGGCCAAGCTCTGATTCGCTCTTAGAAGCTTTGAGTCTGGGTGAAGCTAGGCCTGTCTATATCAGAGAAGAGGTATGAGAAACGCTATTAATGTTATTAGAATTAGTCAAGCTTTTTGTTGGAATTGTTTTTTTGCAGAAAAATGACATCATAATAAAAATAGAAATTTCACAAAAAACATTCACATATGACAAAATTCAGCAGAGTTTTCAGTTGTAGGCCAAACGCAATCTGGGTGGCATTAGGAAGACCATTGCCAGCAGACTGAGGGAGGTGGTCCTTCCCCTCTGCTCAGGACTGGTTGAGATACCTCTGGAGTGCTGTGTCCAGAGAGAGACATGGACATACTGGAGAGCGTCCAGCGAAGGGCCACAAAGACGATTAATAGACTGAAGAATGTGAAGAAAGGCTGAGACACCTAAGACTATTGAGCCTGGAGAAGAGAAGGTTCAAGGGCAGATCTTATCAATGTGTAAAAACACCTGACAGGAGGCGTAAAGAAGAACGGAGGCACTCTTCCCAGTGCTGCCCAGTGAAAAGGCGAGAGGAAACGGATACAGGCAGAAATACATGAAATTCCATTTAAATATTATAATTGTTTTTCTTTTACTGTAAGGGTGATCAAATACTGATCAAACAAGTTTCCCGGAGGGTATTGAGTCTTCATCCTTGAAGATACTAAACACCCAACTGGACACGGCCCTGAGAAGTCTGCTGTAGTTGACCCTGCTTTGAACAGAGAGACTGGACTCAACAATCACAAGAGCTCCTTTCTAACATCAATTATTCTCTGATTCTGTAAGTCGGTAATTTCTTCAAAATAAAAGCATTTAAAGAGAAGTAAAAACAATGTATAGAAAAATTTTATCACAGGCAAAATATAGTCAACACCAGAACAAAATTAATTCTGTGCTAAGACAGGAATGATATGGAGCCTGATAACATTAGGTGCACCTTTTCTTTCCATTACAAAGAAAGCTCAGCCAGCTCCCACTTCAACATCCAAAATTAGATGAGACAAATTTCAGCCTTCTTCACCAAACCATAATCAGCACCCACGTGGCTGACAGGGGGTGAAGCACACAGCAATTAAAGACATGCTATGTGGTACAGTGTAGCACCCTAGATCTAACTAATTGGAGGAACACTAAGCTAACAAGGTAACATTGCTTCTGACAACCAAGCTTACTCAGGTCTGTCTCTGTGACAGGGGTTTTTGTGGAGTGACTGTGTTCTAAGTGGTTTGCTCTGGTCTGTCACAAGCCAGGAACTGATTTTCATTCTACACATCACCACAACAGAAGGTAACAGAGAAGATTGGTGCTCCTTCCTGTGTGTAAAGACTCAGTGATATTTTTGTGTGAGCCATGAAATGCTCAGTGGCAGAAAAACCTAATACCAGATCTACAGCTCAGCCCTGCATTTAAGGACCTGATGTTTTGAAAAGAGAGGAAACAGATCGCTGGAGAGCTCACCTTGCGAGACTCTTCACAACAGAACCCTAACTTGACTGTTAGTGGAAAATAGATGATCACATTATCCACCGGCATAAGGAATCACACAGAGCAAAATCTGTGGCAGTTAGAATGCAGCTATGCAGCTACTCATGCTTGCATAATCGTATTAAACATTTTCATTCATTTCTGCTTGTTAAAGTAATATGATGACTTCCTCTAGTTTCAAAGATGGCAATGAAAGGAAGCTTTACTTTTCTCAGCCCGCTGTGCAGCTTTAGTGCCAAAGGCAACAGCTTTTTAATCCAAAGCAAGAGTTACAAGATGAAATACATTTACCAGCACAGAGGAAAAAAAAGAAACGAAAAAGGGAAATAGGCCCTTCTCACCTGCCCGTGTATAACCATGTGAGCTAAATTAAAAACATACACTGTCAGCTGGAAACTCATTTGCTTGAAGAACCGTTGGCAGGTTTTGACAGTGCGCTGGTAGAACAGGGCTACAGAGCTGCATTTCTTTCCCTTTCTCTTGCTGCTCAGTAGTACAGAAGTGAGAGCTGAGGAGCAATTTTGCTGCAAGGCCAAGACAGCTTTTCTGAACGTAAGTCACAGGTTTCAAAGGACGGTGTGTAAAGGAAACAGTCTACTTTGGAGTCCATTTATAACAGAACAGGACAGAACTAGACATGGAACAGCAGCCTGTGGCCCTCCCTCGGGAACTTGCTGTATAATGAAGGAGGTGCCAGTTTTGAAACTCAAAGATGGGAATGTAGAAATCATGAAAGTGCAGGCACCTTCTCCTCCAGTCCGCTCAATCCTCTGTCATTTCAATAGACAGAAAAGAGTAACAGCAGTTTGTTCCCCACCACTGCCAGCTTTACATGGAGCGTGCAGCTATGTGTTGGGAGTGTTAGAGAATTAAAACTGAACTGACAATGATCAATGCATCTTAGTTCAGCACCACCGAAATTAAAGACACTTTTACCCAATGGCTTCAATGGAAGCCGAACTACTGCCTGAGTAACAGTGCTTTAGCTCTTATTCCTTTATTATCAACTATAAATAATAGTTTAAAAGGCATGAGCCATCATTATAGCTTTTAATTTGCCTGGTCAGCTCAGTTTCACTGGTGACATACTAATTTCAGCCAGTTTCTCCTCACTACTGTGGCAGCACCTGTGTCCATCTTTCATGTGAGTCTCTTGCACAAGCAGAACTTGCAGAACTGTTTTCAAAGACAGTAAAAGGCAGCTTGGTCCTTCTCTCACACAATTACATAGTCAAACAGGTAGCCTTCACCTTTATGGCATTAAACTACTAAAATGAGAAAGTGCTGTTTCTCACTTTGGAAATAGTGCCTTTCCTGATGCCTTCAGTGGCCTTCAGGAATGAGGAGTTCTGCAGGATCAGGCAGTGATCATTCCTGCATATGCTTCCAGCACCTGGTCATACTGGCATCTCCTACAGCTTATCAAACTGTTTCTTACAGACGTCTGACAACCCTCTGCATAGACTGTTAATCCTCTTTCTCCTGACCATTCTTCATTTATATTTCATGAGTTGGGGTTTTTTTAATTTTTCCGCTTTTTTGGTTTTAGTTTCCCAGAATAAAGGAATCACAACATACATTAGATGCTTATTTTCCTGTAACTATTTTTAGACATAAACTAAAAGAAGATTAACTCAATTTTTCTGTATTTCAGTTAATTAGTCTCCCCTTGCACGTGCTGTTCAGACAGTCAATTTGAATTGTGTCTTGTTGTCTATTTGTGAGTCATTATCAGGTCAATAAAGCAAGAACAAACTCATAGTTGTAGGGTATATTTAGTGAATAGGTAGTAATGCTCAGGTTTACCGAGGATCTTTTAAGGAGGTGATTTTTTCCCAGTGAAATTTTTCTTTTTTTCTTTCCCTAAAAATGTCAGCCTTTGTCTGAAGATCTATATGGAGCTACTCTCTGGGATGTCATGCTATGTCTTGTAGTTTTCCTCAGCTATTTAGTTTAAGACTTCAGTGAACAGTTGATTAGAAGCTACAATTTCTCTGTGTAAGGATGGAGTAGAGAAGAGAATTGTGGTCACACCAGTAACGACTGATGGAAGCAGAACAACTGCCAATAAGGGACCTGAATTAATTTTTTAGGTTGCTTTTAGCAATGGCTTCTTACATGGATAAGAATAGATTTTAGTATTATAGAGAACAGTAATATAGTTTCTCAGGTTTTCACGCTCGCTCAGAGATCGCAAGTATAATTTACACAGTTAATTTTAATATAATATATATAAAATGATTAACCATATCCACATACTGAAAAGACATTCAACAACATTCTTGCCTCAGAAACAATAGCTCGCTTACGTTTTACTCAAGAAACTGAGAACCTCCGCTTGATTTTCAAAGTACTTTAAGAGAGCTATACATGAATTGTTGTGTAAGAGGCAGGTATTACATAGCACTATTGTTGGTAATGCTGTTTAAGGGATCATATAATAGGGGAAGTGAATAAACTAAGATTATAGTCACGAAGGTCACCACAAAAAGGAACACTTTTTGGTTTAGGAACTGGATTAATTATGTATTTCTCTACTAGTTCATGGATAAACTTCTCTTTCCAAAGCTCCTGTCACATCATCAGTCCTATATAGTCCAGTACACCAAGATCAAAAATGGCAGCTGAAAGCCATTCTTCTTATAACAATCTGCAGAACAACTGAAAAATAACTGCAGATTGCCATGGAAAGAAGAATGGCAACATATCCTTACATTTTCCCTCTTCCACCTTTTTCTTTCCCCCACCATTTCTCTGAATTTCCTCACAATATAGTAAGATACTTATAGAAATTGCAACGTTAATTAGGGAGGGATGGAGAACAGAATTCTTAGACATGCAAAATACGTTGGTGATGTTCAGAACAGTTTAGTAGGAGTATAGCACAGTTATTACTGAGAAAAATGTAAGTTGTGTCTTGCAGCTGCAACTGTTAGCTGACTGCTTGTGCAACTAATTACTTTCCAGAAAATTCAAGTCAGTATTTGTAACAGGAATATTTGCTGGTAGTCACTCATTAAGAAAACAGTCACCCACAACTGACCAACACACAAACACGTAGTGTCCAAAACACCTGGACGTTTTCACTTGACGCTTTTTTGTGGTATGGAGTGGCAGAAAGCAAAGCTGAACAAGCTAAAACCAGGAACACACACTCTAGCAAACTGACAAAGGAAAACTGTGCCTGCATCTCCATGCAGTAACACTGTCTCTTCTTTTTTAAAAAAAAAACATGGGAATCAATACAGCAATAACTGCTGAACAACTTGGCTACTCTTAACTCTGTCTTTTCTCCCCTAATGCCTTCCTTTATGTTCTTCCCTTTATCTGTGCTTAACTCAGGTGAGTAAGGTTACACACGTACACAAAGTTTTAAAGGATGTGGGCCATCAGATTTCACATGTTCAGAGGTTGGATAAGTGAATTAGAGATGCCACTCTGTGGCATAATTTTTGCACTATTGCTTCAGTATAGAAGGATCAGACCATGGCTTGACTTCAGAAAGGTTACAGCAGACAAGAGGAGGCAGCAGTGGGTTTTTATAGTTAGTCTAAAAAGTTGATTCAAGCTCACATGGTTTGCCTGAACAGTACAAACCAAACACAAAGATTTTGTGTTTTTTTTCTAGCGACACATGAAAATCTTACAGAAACAGCTAATAAGTGGTCTATTCAAGGACCACCACCCATATCAAGTTCAAGGACTAGTACAGAAAACTCCAAAACTAAAAGCAGCAGTATTTGCAGCTTCAGCTGATGAATCAGGCCCTCAGATTGAGGTCTATGACAGCTCCATGTTTTCTCTGACTGCACAACACATAGCATACACTGATCAGTGTTTGCATATGTCAACCAGACAAAACGCTTGCTCTGACATCTGAGATAAACTGCTGTTCTAATCCCAGAATATTCCCCATATAAATTACAGTTCCTATTTAGACTGACCCTTAGCTGGAAAATCAGTACACTTGTCTCTGGCAGAGGAGACATTCAAAATACACCCACACTGATATTTGAAGTTAATCTTGCAGCCCCCCTCAGCCAGCACTGGTAAAATAAGCAACCGGATTCAATCAGATCTTCATCAGATCTGAGATGGAAAGTGAGATTAAGGTGTGAGATTAAGGTTGATCCTACCTGTCAAAGGAGGTATTGACAAACATGGTGCTTCCTATCTTCTCAATCTATGTTAGATCTCCCCCCTGAGACTGTAGTGTGTCTGAGAAGCCTGTGAACAGAAGTCAAAGTGTGTTTGCCCTGCCATGTGTAGCTTAATTTCCTCCAAGAAGTCCAAACAAGCCCAGTATTTCAAAGACTGAATGAGGGGCATCATGCTGAAAGTTAAGTAAAAGCTCCAGCTGAATGTGAGGTTGGACTTACAGGTGCTGTGATCAGGCATAAAGGAGGGACTGTAGCACTCGCTGACCTGTGAACTACAGAAACACTTTTCCAAGAGTGACAGTGGTATTACCTGTGTTCTAATCACCAGCTGCACTTGGAACATCACTCCTTTTAGAGGGTCCAAAGGAAGCAGCGAAGCCTAAATCTGAATCTCCTATGGATACAGTGAAAATTACACAAATGTTTCCCCTGCTGAAGAGAAAATCGTAGTTATTGTAAATGTCTTGGTTCAATCTATACTGCATTCCTCATAGCGAAGGTGAGTTAGGTTGGATGGTTTTTTTTTGGTCAGCCTCCACGAGTGTAAGTGAATGGAAGATGGGAAGGTCTTTGTGGAAGGCCGTAGTGAAATCACCAGTGGCACAGGCAGTTCATGATCAGGACTTAAACTTATAAAGACTGTATATGAGCATATGTACATTGGTATCACATTACTTACTGTGTGTATTTAAAAAACATGATCTGCCATGGTACACAGACAGTAGTCATACCATTGCAGTAGAAGAAACAGTAGAAACAAATGCCAGCCGATAAGTCTTGCCCCAGTCTCCAGTCCTGTTCAGATTTGGGGTCAAAGTTTGGAGTCTCTCCAGCTGTAAAATTGTGATTTATCTGTGTGTTGTAAACAAAATTTTTCTAATTTTCCCTTACTTAATAAATAGATTCTCAAGAAAGAGTAACTATTTCTACTTTAACACACTGTAAAATGGAAGCTTCCAAAAACTTACTATATCTAGACCATTTTTTTTATTGAACCAATACAGGCTAATTGATCTAGGAACCTGTTTTGTTGCTTACATTTCCTTCTAAAACAGCCCCTTCTTATAGTTCCACCTTTTTTTTTCGTTTTAACGATAGGCTTTGGTGAACTAAAATACTGCACTGAGATTCTTTAATTACACGCTCTGAAACCAGGCAGAGAATTTTTAATTGTTAATCTAAGAAAAAGAAAATCAAAGCATGAAGATGCAGAGATTTGGAAAATGTTTAAAGGATGAAACACCAAAACTCACAGACAATTTCAAAATTAGCTGACAGTTACCCGCTAATTTACATTTCCATTTTGATATCATCAGAAAAACTCAGTTTTCATAATATAGGCATGAAAAAAATTTAAATTTATCATATTTTGACAAAGTTGCCACTGTAGTTCAAGAGTCTGTTTTGATTAGAAATCTGTAAAGTGATGACATGGAGAAGGTGTATGAACTTCAGCAAAATCAATGCTGCTTAGTGCTGTAGTCTGTTCAGTAACTGCTTTGCAGATTTTTAGCATTTTAGTTGTTCTTTGTTGTTTGAATTTTATAGAAAAATACTCAAAAACATTTTCACCAAAATGATACGATGTCACTGAAAGAAATACAAGCATAAAAACTAACGTACCAACACAAGATCAGAAAGATGTGCATCTTCACAAAATAAAAGCAAAGCTATGTTTTCCTGAAAGGTGAAAGTCTAATGCTTCTTTAAGGAATGATAAGGAAAAAAAGTCAGAAGTCAGCATTATATATTTATATTGAATATACCAAAGAATATTTAAAAACAGAGATGGAATTACTCATTCTGTTAGTGGCAGGAAAACTACACAGTCTCTCCTCTGTTGCCTGATACGCAAGTCCATTTTTGATACCTTGAATTCATACACACTCACACACACACAAACACACACATGTGCATGTAATGATAGATGCCAGAGAGTCAGGAAATAAAAGAAGTGCCAGAAGTACAGTCCATGACAGCAGCCAAACATGGTGAAGGAGGAGAGAGATAAAAAAAGCTCAGATCAAATATTAGGTTAATTAATTTTATAATCACACTTTTTACAAGAGATTTTTCTACTATTAAAAATAAGCAAACACCGAAACATGTTTTGAAATTTAGCAGCCACACAAGCAAAAATTGTCACAGGCTAAGTGGTCTTCACTCTTCACTGTGGCAAGATACATTTCCACGAGAATTCCCCAGGCAGTCTCCTGATTTTACTTTAAACTTTTGTAAATCCAGATGACTCAATGAGGAATTAAGTGAATGGAATCACTCTGGCATAAACCTCCAGTAATTCAGAGGAAGCTCAGACCCAAGAGATTAAAGATTATGTGTGAAAAACTCTGGGTAATGGGCTGCAGTGTTCACATGGCAGTATAAAATACCAAGAAATATACATATTGTAAAAAAATGTTATGAAACCTCACCAGTCTACCATTGTGAAAATGGGGGGTTTTTGCTGTTTTTATTGATAAGCATATTTTAAGCATCCACATCATTAATTTATATGCAGATCTGGTTTCTGAAATAATAGTACTTTTATTATTTTCACAGTACTCAGCGAAGTCCAGCAATTACAGGCTTTACTAAACAACATTCAACTAATCAAAACAAGGTAAGCAAATGACGGAAAAAGTAAAAGAAAAATGTTTGAGAGTAAAATAGCACATTTTCTCAATAACTTCACAACAACACAGTTGTAAAAAATTGTTGATAGAATTACAATACAATGTTTATGTCCCCTTTTTCTGAAAAATAGGCATCTTTTTGTCTGGCTGCTGCACAGTGTGAAATACACCAACAATGTATAAACCTGTTACCAAACCAGTGCAGAAATGTATCTCATCTCCATCTTGAGACACAGTGTGCCTTATTTAAGCATAATTTGTTTCTGTCCTAGAACCTGGAGTGCTACACTTACTGTTTAAGAACATTCATTTATGTTCTCAATTTCCTTAAATCAAATTTTACAATGGTAGCAAACCGTGAACTTTCATTACGTTGTATGAAATGACAGTCCTTAAGGATTTGAACTCTCAGTAATTTTACTATAGGTTCTAGGAAATTATCTCTTATAGAACTTACAACATACGTTAGAAACAGGCCAGCAATTCAGTTCATGTTAAATATATATTACAGGATTATGTCGCAATTTTTAAACTTGAAAATTACTTCCCCGAGTAGCACGCTTCATATTCCAGTTAGCTTATTTATCATTGCCAAGACAACTTTAACATTAGCAATCTCCAAATTATTGAATTTACCATCTTGGTTGTTTTGTTAATCCTGAAACATTCTCCAAAAGCTACTCAGGGTCAAGGTATGTCAAAACAACATCTAAGGAAGGAAGCTCTTGAACATTACAGCTCCGTTTATATACTCAGGAGATTCCTGAAGGTCAGCTGCGAAGCTCTGACAAACAAGCACTCTCGAGATGCCAGGACTGTGAGGAGGCTGCATGAACAGCCTTAAAACTGCGTGTTAATATATTTTCAGTGCTTTTGAAATCTTGCAGCCTTGCATCTCAGGAGACAGAAGCTCTCTAGCTAGATAATAACACAGGCAGCATGAACCACTCAACATTTGTACACCTGTGTCCTGCAGAGAGCTATAAGCAGACCCAACGATATTCACATTTTGGCCAAGAATATTAATATATCAAAATTACAACTTTTCTTGAGTTTCATTCAGGACCATGGAAACAGGATTCTAGCTGATAACCTAGGACTGCTAAATAGCAGATTAAACCCTGCTTCCAGTGACCATACAGGGAAAAGTCCCATTTCCTTCAAGGGCAACAAAGTTTGGCCAAATCTGAGAGTGACTGAAAACCCCACCCTACAGTCTGCACTGAGCCTCTCTGACTCCCTATTACAGTAAACATATTTAATGATAAAGTGTTTGAAAAATTAGTATATTTTACATTTATCTGCCCTCAGGCAACTCAAGAGGGTTTTATCTTTCTCCTTAGAGGTGATAACTTCACTAACTTCAAACTAAACCTTGCAAGCAGCTGAAGAAATACCATGAAAAACAGCAAGAATTCTTAGGTTCAGAGAAGAGAAAGAAGAGTTGACCTTGAAAATACAGTTTTAGGCAACAGGTTAAGTCACCAACATTTTACTCTACACTTTTCTCTGTTTAATGATTAAAATTTTTGAAATGTCTCTTGGAAATACACAGTTAGGAAAATCTTCATTCACACACCTGCACCTGCACATATCCCACCAACATAAAGCACAGACCACACCTGATTTCTTCTAGCACTATTTTCTGAGCAATAACAAGGATGCAGGAAGGAAAGATCCTGCTTCTGACCACAGAGCTGAATGGACAGCTGGCTTCAACAGTTGTTTGAAGTCCTCCAGAAAAACCTAGGGCAGTGTTTAGGAGCCACAAAGCATCGGAGCTTACCAGCTGGGCACACACATGATCACATTTTCCCCATGACTCTAGCCCAGTTTTATGGGTGATCTCTCAGTCACCTCATATCACCTAATGCCATAGGGAGGACTGAAAGAACAATTGTCCCAGTATTTTTCTTCTCCTTCCTTCTGTGGGATTTGGCTGCTCTTGCTTCCATGGCATTCACACAAGAAGAAGTGGGATATTCCCCTAATTGATTTCCACATTGTAATAAATCAAAATTTATTTGCATTATTAAAATTCAAGCAAGATTATTCACCTAGCCCAAAAGATTCCTTTTTTTTTATTTCAGGAGACTGAGGTTGCTGGGTCCATCATAATGATAAATTGCAAGCTGCTCTACAAGCAGAGCTTTTCTGATTAATATATTTTGTGCAATAATACACAACAAGTAAGTCACCTTGGGTCTGCCTTCATTGGGGGTTATTAACTATGTCAGAATACGTTAGCTAAGATGATCTTCATTTCTCCTACTGATTGGACACAGCTGCATGTTCTGATGTGGTGGAGTACAGATTTAAAATTACCTGCTTAAGGCCCCAGAAGGCAAAGGAATTTCTGAGGTGTACAGTAAATTTATGCTTCCTCCTATGCATGTTGTGATTCAGAGCTTCTTCTACGTTAATTTTCTCCCCGTGGATTGGGTAAGAAACTTCAACAGCCAGCTGCTCCAAAGGGACGTCCAAACAAAGAGAGTCCTCAGAAATTACCATGCATACTTGTGCTCTGTCCCCTGATGATAGAACAACTCCAAAAAAGTCCTTGGTTCAAGCTGTCACTCTCACACCACCATACATTTGTTTACTATAAGTAGCTTTCAGGGAAATCTGATGTTCGGGCAGAATAAGGTGGATTTTCCCCTTCTCAGCACAGGCAAGCTGAAAGGGAATTGAAGTAATATTATTAAATGAAGGAATATTTTTTTTCATAAGGAGTGCCATAACTTTGCCTTCCTTTTTCCCCATTACAAAAAGAAGTTGGAAAAAAAAAAGATAGAAATACCCTGTAGAGCAAGATTAGAAAATGTATTGGGTGAGGTTGATCCACATGTAATAAAAATAAGACATTAGAATGGTAAATAATATTTAAGATGAAAGTTTTTTCTATTGTCATCTCTTCTGGAAAGATCAATAAGATGTGCTTTGGACAAATGGTCATGGTGCTAGCTAAGGAACCTGCTTATTTTTTACTCCTGAAATGAAGTTTATTATAATAATTTCTACAAAAGTCTTGGTTTTCAAGGAACGAGGAAACCAATCCATCAGAATACCTCTCACCATCACTAATCATGAGCCTTGCTACCACTTTTAAGTTATTTTGATTTTCTAGAGTCTCCAGATTTTATACATCAAGACATTTGACATCCAAACCTTGCTGATAACCTAAACTGCATAATGTGCTTGTTCCACATCAAAATGTTCAAAGTGATTTACAGACTGTTATGGCACAGATCTTCCCATTAGTTCTATACAACCTCTTTCTGCACTTATCACAGATAAGTATTAAAAAGAGTATCTTAGAGAACAAAGAATCACACAAAGTCCCTTGCAGATGGATTTATCTACAGGCTGGTTGAAAGGGCTACAACTATCATAGATTCTGGATATGAATAAGATATAGCAGTTCAGTAGAAGTTAAATGTTTTCTACAGTAACAACTAAAAAAATATTTGATTATGAAAGATGATGTATCAATAAAACACAGAAAGGTTTCTTTTACCCTCTTTGTGAAATCTCAGAACAGTCTCAGCACAGTCCATGTCGTAGTTTATTCTTCACATTACAGGAAGGACTATTTCATAAGAACAGGTCCTCGGACTGAACCAAAAGTTCTGTCTAGGAAAGTGACCTGCAGGAGATGCAGAGAGCAAGCCATGCATCAAGCCAGGACTCGCTGCGCATCACAGCCTACTCCTGACAATCCATATCTGAAACACTTCCTGCACTGGAAATCACCTCTGGACCCTTCCATTACACCAAAAAATGGCAGTTCAGTAAACATTCTGCTGAAAGGCAAAGAGAGTTTTCTGAGCTCTGGCTCTAGCCTCTATATCAGACAGCAAGAAGAGCATTCTGAAAGAAAATGTCTCCTATGAGATTTCTGAGGTCTGTGTTCCAGAAAGACGTGTCTCAGACTGCTCTTACTGCCACCCCCCCATAGTGTACTTGTTCAGTGCAGGGCCAGAGCACAAAGTTCTAGCACACCTAGACTGAAGACCTCTCTCTTTGACCGGCTGAAAAACTGTTCTAATTCATATTACTTGTAACTCCCTTTTACCCAAGAACCTTATAAAAGCTTCCTGCTTAACCAATTAATTCCTAAAATTTGCGACAAGGTTTTCATTCTGCACTAGCCTCAGGTTTTCTCTTGTCTGTTGGTTTAATGGCTCAGAACATCTCCATTCATAATGGATCAGGTCTCTCCTGGTCTCTTTCTTTCACAAGATTTAATAAGGAAGCACAGATGTGCATTTGAAGCAGTCACACAGACACAGTTACCAAATTTATTCACAGTATTCAGAAGGTCAGGACTACATTGAAGAACATGAAAGAGGTGTAAAATAACAAAATTACTGGAATTAGTATAGAAGAACTGTATGTCTTCTATAGAAAAAAAGAGAGTTGCTAAATATTCCTTCTGCAATATAGCCAAAAAGGCATAGAAATGTGGACTCCTAGGATTTTTCAAGTCCACCTCTGTTTATTTCCTCAAGAACTAACAGCTTCACAAACTAGCAAGGGTTAGTGGCAAAGCATGACCCACCAGCTGCTGTTTTCTGGGTATGTTGCTTACCTTTCTGATGCAACGTCTCTACCACCACCTCCTTCCTGTGCAGAGTTGAGGCTTATCCTTTACTTGTATCATTTTCACAAAACTAATTTTTCCTCTCAGTTCACAAGTTAAATGAAGCAACAGTCTAACAGGTGAAAGGACAAATTTTGCTTGCAACAGGGACACATGCTTCCTTGGGGATTTGTATCCACCTTGTAGGTCTAAATCTTGCCATAACCACGTTCATTTTCAGAAATGTTCTGTGCCTGTCAAGTCGAAAGGGACTTGGACGTTAGGAAGTGGCACAAGAATTATTATATATGTAAAATGGGGAAATAGAGATGTGGTTTATGCCAGAGTGTGAAATAACTGTTGTAACAAAGGAGATTTTCTTTCGGGTTTGGGGGTCAGAAGGGTTTTAGCTTTGGTCTGACCAAGCAACTTCACAAATTGAACAAATGAAGTAAGGCAGGGACTAAAGTTAAAAAACTGCTATGGCACTAAAGAAGCATGTTCTAGAGGGGTGTCTAGCTGGCAGCCTGGGTTGCATGGTAGCCCTGACTATAATTGGAAAGGTCAAAGAACTTTGCCTTGCCAGAGAAAAGGCACCACAGCGGGAAACTGTGTAACCAAGATACAAGTGAGGGCTCGGCCATACACTGCAGAGAACTGTTACCTGAATAAGCTAATCAATCAGCTGACCGTGGTTTCAATTTTCCAAATCATAATCTTAGTCTCTTGAGCAAATTCTCTGCTTTGATAAATAAAATTAGTTTGGTCTGGTTTAAAACCAGATGGCTCAGAACTTAAAATCAAGGGTGTCAACAAGTATTGCTAAACCAGTTTCATAAAACTGCAGAGAGTTTCCTCAAGTCAAACAGGGAATACCAAACCTTTAGGCTTCTGTTCACAGCAGGGAATTCAGGATACCTTGATTTCTTTAGTCTGCAGAGTTACAAACTGAGTTTCTCTTTTAGTTTCCTGTGAAGAGCCCATTAGAGATAATGTCCTTTTATCCAGGGGAAAGGCTGTTCTTCATGAATCTTCTTTCTTGGCAGATTTAGTATATTTTGATATGATCAATTCTCACAGCATCAAAAAAAAATTATTAGAGGGAATTGCTTATTTAGTCACACAGATGAAAAGGCCAAAATATTTCATAAAGTTCAATAATTAGATATAGTGCTGAAGAACATCACCAGCTACCAAGCTGATTAATGTTGTTTGAGGCTTCACTGAGCACAAGATGTTTACTGTCTTAAGTCAGGTCAATTTACAGAATACTCCTGGATTAAACTCCAATTTATTTTGAGACTTATCTTCCTGTTTCCTCTTCACTGTAACAAAAACTAATTTCATAAACATTTGTAGATAATCACTTGTATCTCTCTGTTGATTAACTCAGTCTTGGGTCAGATAAGCCGCGTGTTATTTATGATATTCTGTGCTGTTCTTTTATGGCCTTTTGCATTTTATTGTTGTATGTGACAGTATGATTATATATAATTGATAGATAGTTTCATATTGAACAGAAAGAGCTCAGTAGGCAACACATAATCCAAACCGTTTTTGCTTCTTTGGGGTGCATCTTTTAAACCATCTCAACCATGTACTATTTGGAAGACTTGTATTTTTCTCAATGCCTGTGGCTTGTTAAATGTGTACTTTAATTGATTTATTATGGAAATAATTATTCAAAAATGCAAATATCATGCATAGCAAAGCAGATTAATTTCCTCAGCTAATATTTTCTGCTGTAGCATGAAGGAACAAGGCACAAGATAGCCATCTCCCTATATATCCCTACATATAGAAATACTATGACTATTTGCTGCAGAAAAATTTTGACTGCACAAGGCACACATTTCTTCATTAAATTTGATTTAGAGCTAAGATCAAACTAGGGACATTTACATGAAAGGTTTCATGCATTCAATGGGGATCCCAAGCCCAGCTCCTGACATACTAGTGAGCAATTCTTAATCCAAAAATATGGTTGAAGGAGGGAGTCAAGGAATTGAAGACAAGCTTAAGACCTCCCTCTGTGACTACAGATTTTCTATGTGAGTATTTATCACTGTTTCCAAGTCAGATAATTGAGAACAGGTAGTCTCTGCTAAACTAAACCAAAATTTTCAACCTGCTTTCATCCCATTTCAACCTCAGGCACCTACTTGAGGTGTCTAAGTCAGGAGAATATTAGCCCTAGGCTCCTGCTAAAGTCAATGATGAGATATAGGATAAATTGCCAGCTGGAAGTACCTATCTGTCTTTGACAATCCTTGACAATCAAGGATATCTAAACTCCTAACTCTACATCTTCTACACAGTTAAGTGTCTTATGTTAGTTGGGAGGAATCCAGACTTTCAGTCATATGGGAAAACAGTGAAAAGAAAGAAATGTCAGAGTCTGATTCATCCAACTTCTCCCCACTGTGCAGATCAATCCTTAATTATACTATCTGCTTGAGAACAATTTCAAATCTTTGCCTCAGGACAACTTCCCTGAAAATAAAAATGTATTTCTTTGAGAGGAATAATAAAAAAAGCAGTCATTATCCTGTATAATTCATAGATGGTTAGCAGTTTTGATTGATGCAATTTGAAAATACAAACACAGCCTGTAACGTCTGTGCTATTTTCAATAATGGGTAATTATTTTTAATCAAAACGATGGATTGCACATATTTTAATACACTTTGCTAATTTCTTTGTGTTCTATTTCTAAGACATAAAAAAAATTCACTTTACAGGTTATCCTGCAGTCTTCCCTGTTACAAGAGAGTGCATGTTCCTTTAAGCCTCAGAAACAACATTTTGCAGCATATGAACATGTAGAGTGGTACAGTCTTACTAAGGAAAAGTGGATTCATTTTTGTTAGTCAGCACCTTTTCAATCTTTGGAGAAACCTGGGGCTCCTCTAAGGTATCTCATACGGAAGCAATTAAGTGTGCTGAACTGAGAACGGCCAAGCCTTAATCTAACACTGTCCGTCATATGATGAGCAAAAGACACGGAGAGTACTGCAGAGTTCACAGCAAGGAAGATGGGCTGGATCCTGATCTTCCCTACGGTGAGTGACTCCACTTAAACCAACACGAAAAAAAATAGGATCATAGCCAGGGAAATCATGTTTACTCACAGCCTGAAAAGAAAGTCAGATCAATGCAGCTCATCATGGAGACATGCGAGAAAGAATTACCTTCCATGAAACTACTGAGTATGGGAACAAATGCTATAGACACAGTTGTATTGTATAAAGCTATGACTATCAAATGACTATGCTCATGAATTATTCTTCTAGACAGTATTTCTGAGAGTCCTTTAAGTTTGAGATGTAACTGTGATTCTGCTGGGGAGTAAGGTTATAATTGCTCAGTCCAAGGCTCTCAAAATGTCATAACAACATATTTTATAATGATCAATTATTAGCCACCCAGCCACATTTGTACACTAATAAACCAGTCTGGTTTGCTAGGATGCATATTTTATGCCTTTTTCTCTTTCACTTTGAATTAGTTTGCATTAAAACATATAACAGCTATATTTGTCAGACACAGGGAATGCAAGTGAACCTGTTAGCCAAGCTCCTTCACAGTCCCTGGACAATAGCTAGGGGATACTCCAGTAAAACCTCCTGCAGTTGGTGGGATAACTGTCTCCTTGCCTCAGGGAACCACAGCATTAAAGTTATTAAATAAAACAGCCACCCTGGCAGTTGGCTATGAGAAGCAATTTATACCATTGTAAATGGATTAGCAAAATGTAATTTCTTTTAACGTTTCCATTTCAATTATTTCAAATAGATGTGAAGTTATAAACGTTAAGGAATTGTTTAAAAGTTTCTCACAATGGAAAAAATAAATATGTTAGAGCTTCGGACTCCCAGGTGAATTTTCTATGTTTTTCTGTTTTCTTTATGTTACAGCTTTTCACATACTACTGTAGAAGTTGTCCATTTGGAGACCAGAAGAAAAAATATTTGTGCTCCTGATGAAAAAGGGTATTATACTAATCAGGAAAGTATAGATTTGAAATGTCTTGAGAACCAGAGGAAAGCCTACGGCTGTTCTTATCCTACGTTTTCAGCTGGTATATTTTGACATCAAGAGCCTGGAGCACTGCATGAGATACCCAGAGAGAGACTATACCACATATCTGTTTGTGTGAGAAGCGGGGGGAATGTCTCTTGAAAGTATGCCTCTGTAGATTTTCTCAGAGAAGGGTTAATTAATATACATAGCTAGCAGCTCAGAAACTATTATATTATCTTATGATGATTTCAGCAATATCTCACATAATCTCTTTTTTTCTTTTTTTTTCTTTTTTGTATGATGTTGCAATTAAGCAATAAGTTATAACAAGAAATATGACTACTGGCATGGGATAATCATGTCCTTGGGGTGTGATCAAGCACCAGGAACAAATGAGTGCTTCTAATCCTCTATTGATGCAATTACTTCATGATAGCCGTATCCACTGAGAAACTACATTGCTACCATGAGTTATTGCTCATTGCTTTTATTGCTTTTATGTTTAAATGTATTATCCAAGCAAGTGACCAGACTCGTCTCAAGCTGCCATTTTGTTTCAGACCACATATAACAGGGTGCAGGCTGGTTGCAGTTGGCCCCCTCAACGCCCTGCCAAAGCCACGCACCAGAGCAAGAAAATTTCCACCAGACACTCAGCTGGGTGCACAAACCTCCTGCCTTTCAAAAAAGCTCTCCCACAACAACCACGCTTGCAAGCTGAATTAAAGTTGCCATAGACTTTAAGAGAGAGGGTGGTGAGGGGCAAAAGTAGGGCAGCAAGAAATACGGATGAGGCTAGATTAGTAGAAAGCAGCCGTGGAGAAGCCTGAGGGCTAAGATGGCAGTCATCATCGATTCAAGGGAAGCGAGATGTCAAGGACAGGGAATGTCAAGTAGGAACAAGAATAAGGCATCATAAGGGTGCTTAGCAGTGTCAACTCTTCCAAAACCGGCACAAATAAAGCTACTGGATTGTTGTGATTGGTCTATTTGCTGCTTGATATCACAAGAAAAATATAGAAAAAAATTATACATTTACAATGTACGTCTGTCCTCTCCCTCCTGCCTACACAAAACTAATTAAAAATATTCTCTCTCTCTCTTCCTCTCACACCCCCACCCCCACTGGCATCATCTTGAGATAGTCTTCGCAAACAAAGTTAGATACAAGCAAATGCTGTACATGGAACTAATCATGTCAATATATAGATAAGCAGCAGCAACACAGTAGTGCTGAACAAATAATCAAATGCTGAAGGAAGAGCTACAGAAACACAAACACACTCCAGGTTTCTGCAGTCTGCAACACTGTCTATGGTATGTATGTATTCCTGAAGCATTAACACCTACCTTTGCAGGTGATAGAATTTTGTGGCACAAATCGTATTTATCCAATAGGTTTTTACACATACTTTACTGCAGCTTCTCACATAGGTGACAGAATGAATTACGTTTCTGCTGATGCACACACAAAACACGCTGATATTTTCAGGTGAGTCTACACACATATGGTTACACACACACACTTACACACAGAGCAGCTTGAAGGCACATTGAAAACTGGCTCACCACAGTATCCGTTAGGTTGGACCACTGAGTCTGTTGCTGAATAAATGACAGCACACCAGGAAAACAGCAAATGAAAATTTTAAGGTATTGAATGGAGAGTAAATATTTTCAATGGTTTCAAAATTTGATTTTGTTTCATATTGAACAATTTTTAAATTATCCATGAGAGAGAAAGAAACCTCAGCATTTAGGTCATTGACCAATACTAGAATCATATAAACTCTAAAAATCTCTGACCGCAGAGGAAGTGATGAATGATCTTCCAGGCATGATTATAAAGGGAAGTCAGAAGCCCCCTACATGTATATTGAACAGAGTTATAGGGCACTGCAGGAAACTAACACAACTTCAAAATCTGCTTTGGTTTACTACATTGTCTCTGAAACCATAATACCTTTGTTCGACTGCAACTTCATTGAAGAAAGTTTCCAGTACAGTATTTCCAACTCAACTGAGGAACTCTTCTCCTCTTGCCGCCCAAGAGGTATATAGCATATACTTGACATACAGAATGTTCTTTGGCAGAAATAAAATAATGAAATTTTATATTCCTAATGTAGATATCTTTTTTTCTTCTTTTCAACGTTCGATGTGTCAAAATGTTGTATAATACTTGCAAGGGAAGAAAATACACTCTTTTGCAGAAGAGCTCATTTTCAACCTTTTTGTTGCCCAGTAAATATGGCACAATATTCACCCCAAATTTGCACTTACCTGGGACCTCTGTGATGTTACTCATTATGGTGACATTACTTCTGGCGCAGCTGTGCATTTCACTGCAATAAATCGAAACCAAGGAAAACCCTCCTTTTCCACTCACTGCTCCACCATGCATTTGATTTTCTGCATATCTAGAAAAAGAAAGATATTTCTGTCTGAAAAAATTGGTTTTCTTAGTAAGGTGTTTTCCACATTCATGAATAAATATTATCCCTGTTGCCCATGGTCTTCCAGTTCAAAGGGAAAATGGAGGGTGGAAAAGCGGAACACAAGGGAACACTTGATTACATTGTTTCTTTCAAGCAGTGACCTTTTATGTAGCTATTACCAGACATTAGTTTGAGTGCTTGTTGGCTGGAATTGGACAGGCTGAATAAGAAAGACAGTCATCTTCCTCAAAGGCTTTTGGCCTCCTGTGTCAGAGCTAGAGTCTGTTGATCAAACTCCCACACCAGATTAGAGGTTAAAACTTCATCAGCCCACACTCAGGGCAGCCAGCAGAGAGGAGACGGATTCGTGATGTATCCTTCTCCCTTAGGGATGGCAAGGAAAGAGAAGGCTGCTGGCTCATGGGCTGAGGCGGTTTAGAAGAATGGCACTATGGATAAAGATGAATGCAGGCAGAAGCTGCAGCTGGTTCGTCACCTTTTGATGAGTACTTTGGAGGATGTTTGTGCCTGAAGCACACCCTCACAGAAGTAGGGAGAGATGCAGAGGCAAGCAGCACAGCTGGATGCAGCAGCGGTGGTTAGGTAAGCAGCCATGGTTACAAAGGAAGAAAGCAGAGGAATTCCAAGTCATGACATGAATTTTAAGCACCAGTTGGATGAGACTAAACCTGTGTAACCACTCGAGCTATATTAGAGTGAGGAAATTGGAGGCTGCATGTCAGGGGGCAGCTCAGGCCAAGATTGTGGGTTTTCTGTGGGTGGCAGGGCAGGGCCTGGCAGCCGGGCATTGGCCATGTCTGTGGTGATGATAGTCTGGGTCCGACCCGGTTTCCCTCCATGTGCCTGATCCTGACCCTACACATGGGACAACAACCTATCCCATCCCCAGAGAGGTGGCTGATGACCATGGGTGGGGCTGTCCCCTGGTGTGTCCTGGCTGCCTTGCTCCTGGCTGGGGCAGTGGGACAGGCCCTGGATGCCAGGCAGTGACCTGCTACCCACCATGGGGGGCCCTTGATGCTCCTGGACCCCAGAGAGTCACCAGCCATCGCAGTACCCTGGCAGGAGCAGCCCTCAGCTGCACTGTGTGTAAACTGGCCCTGTGCCCCAGCAGCCAAACCTCCAGGAGAGGGGGATGCCCACAGTGACCTGAGTCCAGCCAGTGGACATGAAATAAAGCTGAGGACCAGGCTTACTGCATTAGGCTAATTCTGCTGTCCATCCACATTGGGAAAAATTCAGCCGGACTATTCCAGGGCCAAAACATCTTCTGGGATGCAAAGGCACAGCTCTCTATAGAAGCAAAATTTCATCTGCAACATATATCTAGCACATTTGGTGACAGATGAGGCTTTCCCCCTTGTTTGTTTTCCATGTGTTATTTCTATAGTTACTTACACAACCCTCTTGCTTCCTTCCAGCCTGTGACACTGCTGATACGGTGTTTTGATGGATCTTGTTCTCTATGGCCCATTTCAGCAGTGTGTTGTTTACCCTCACGTCTCCCCCACTGCATGGAGGGTTGAAGGGATTTCGCTTCTGGCAACATCAGGACTCTGATTCCCAGTGGGTTCTATTAATGTCTCATCCTAGCTCTCATTTTCCATCTGTTTAGATATTCATATATCTTGCTAAAACTTAGCAAGTAAAAAGCTCTGTGGGACTGGCTTGTCTGGAGGCTGTTTGTCTTTTCTGTACAGCTGCAGGCAAGCATCTGTAAAGTTTCAATATTTGCTCTGAATGAAATGTCGCTCAGCTAGAACTCTGTTTCTTGTAGTATTGCTGGTGCAGACAAGACATACCCCGTAAACAGAAAAAGAAAGCCCCTTAGGACACTGGTGCTATTAGTAACAAAGATGATAATTGCTCTTCCTTGGCCTAATTTTAGATTACCTATATTTCATATTTGTTATTATTAACATATATTCTTACCTTATCCTTTAAACTGTCACCATAATCTTAGTTAGAGGTAGATCCGTTATTATCGGATATACTGGACATCTTTTTTAACTGTTGTGTGAATATTAGTATTTAAGAAAGCACAAATGTGGACAAAGATGACCTTGAATCATCAGAAAACTTTAAAGGAACACGAAAGCTAATTCAGTTGATTGTCCCTATCCCAAAATAGGGTCACTGTCAGTATCTTGTTACTACTAATAGATGGTAATTTTTTCTTACAGATCTCCACAGACGGGCACACTGCAACTTTTGCAGCCATTTCATTTCTCTGTGTCATCAGAATATTGTGCCCATATCTTGCATGCCAACATGAATATTTCTTGTAACAATGTTAACTTGCTGTTTCTTACCTTCCCCAGTGTGGATGTCCACCATGTACTATTTCAGTGCTCTACCTGCTTAGATGGTTGTCATCTAGTCTCCTGTTTAGCCTCAAACAGCTCTAATGTCATTTTTTAAATCACAGAGAAGGGATACCACAAGCCTCAGCAAATACCACTGAAGAATCTAGATGCTTCCTGGAAGAGTAATGTTTAACAGAGATTTTAATTTTTACCTTTAAATTCAAATTTGCAAGTCCATGAGCTGTACTATCAAAACCAACAGGAAACCTTAACCTGTTGCACTGCAACCAGGAGGAAAAGCTTGCATTTTCTACAAAAACACACAGATAATTAGAGAAACTGCTACACAGCTACATAGAAAGGGTAACAGCTTTCACCTCTAAACTCAGGTATGATCTGACATAGCTATCCAGAGGTGAAAATCTCTCTTTTCCACCAACAAATCCCTGAGCAAAATATATTTAATCTCACATTAACTAGAAGTAACTGAAACCTGTTATGTTCGTTGTGTTTCCAAAGTCTCTTTTCTCATGTAACAGGTTAGAGTATTGGATTGGGAAGAGGGATTTTAGTTGCTTTATTACATAACAAAATCATTTTCAGTTTTTTATATGCATCATAATAGCTACATTTACCGTTCTATTATCATTAGTGCTTGAGAACACCTTTCATTTAGCTACTTAGAGATTTTTACATAACACTCCCAGAGGTAAAAGTCATCATCTTGCTGAGTTTGAAAGTTTTCTTTTCCAGCACCTTATTCTTCAATCTCGAAGGCCTGACACTTTTTAAACTCTTGGCATTCTCTTCAGTAACAAGGTTGAAATTTGAATGTGCTACATCAATTTGGCTTCGGTTTGATGCCTCACCGAGGCACAGCCTGTATGAGAAGAGAGAAAAAATGAATACGAATGCCAAACATATATAGGGATAACTAACTAAAAAATCTGCAGGTCTCAGGCTGTAGCTGAGAAGAAGCACTACCCCATAAGTCACAATGAATTTATTTTGCATGAAGTGATAGAAATAGAAGTTACCAGCAATATAAGAAAGCTCTATAAATTTAGCAACACCAGTTCAAGAGAAATTTAAACTAATCTGGTAGCAAGGCTGTTACTCACTACACTGTAAGGACAGAGAATGATTTCATGAACTGATTTAATAGTTAAACAAATATTCAGTCCTGAGAGGAGAAGAAAATCATACAAACCTAAGACTGGTCCCAATGGATGTCTTTTATCCTTTGATGCTGTCTCTTAGTCTTCAAATGTTCTTGTGTTTCTGTGCAAATAAGCTGCTTACAAAATCCAACTCTTTCAAGTATGTTCTAAGCGCTACTGTCTATGTCATTTTACAGTAAACACTTTTTTGTTGCATAGCAATATGTTTCTTTTAGAAGATGGGTAAATATGCAAAATGTTTCTGTAACTATTTGTCAGATAGTCAAACAGATTTTTTGTCTATCTTCAGGCCCCTTTTATGTTCACTCTCTGTGAACATATGCGACGAGCTCTCCCAACACAAACACTTGAAGGAATCAAATTGCAAGCTCTTTTTCTACCAACATTTGCACAAAAAATATGAGAAGAGTATATTTTGTCATGTAATGGAGTAGAAACACCCTGTGAATTCTGATCAGCTCTTATTGTTCCTGATTTAGCAGGAACCTGTAAAGTTTTGTTGGTCCTCATGCTAGTACTATTCAACAATATAAAGATCTCAGGAAAGAAAGTGATAAATGGAAGCCAAAGTCCTTGTTAATATGTCAGCAACCAGATGTCGATGAGACTATGTCCCAGTTTTCTTGGAGTGACTCCAGGTGCAATGTGTGAAAAATGAGCAACCGCTCAAATCATAGCACAAGCAAAGCTAATGTGCTGCAGAGAGAAGACAGACATGCCAAAGCACTTGCCTCTTCTGCAGCACGGACTGTTATTGTGGACACTTCTTCAAGGATCGGTTGATTTGCAGCTTCAAAGACTCTTTGCACTTACTGCACTGATAAAAGTTCCCCAGTCTCTGAACCTAGTGATGAGCCACAGGCTGTAGTGAGCACACACCTCAAAGACCACCTCACCAGGCTTATGTTAACCACAAATGTCCTCAGGAAAGATAGTATTTTATTGCAAGTTAGGGATGGAATCCTATCTGGATGCAGCTTTGCCTGAAGCCCATGAGCTCAGTCTGCCTGCATCATGTTTCATCATGCCATATTCTTGTGACATCTCCGTGCACAGAGCTTTCAGTCTTACCCCTGCCCAGGATGCAAATGAGTATAGCCTATAAAGTCGTTAGAACAACACATCTCAAGAGCTGTGAAATTGCTATGGAACAGGCTCTTATGATGTCACTGGTACAGAAGCTTTTGATGAATATGAAATTTTGCCATTCTTCACATTAAAATAAATGAACTACCTATATTAGCAAACAACTGGATCTAAATCATGAGTGCCTTTACTAAACTGAATCTCATACACAACCATCCTTTTCACATGAAGGTTAGTATCACATTGTTTTATCGTTTGGGGGTTTTTGTAACTTAAGCTAAAGCCCTTAGACAGCTGCAGATCTTTTCTAGAAGAAAAATATATTGTTGTTGTTGATTGCAAATGGCCTCTTTAAAATGTTCCAAAAGACAGAAAAGAAAGAACAGTCTTTCATTTTTCCACTTTTCTTTCCATGCCTAAATTTCAACTTTGGCTGTTTAGGTGGTTGTGTTGCTTCATTAATACTCCAAGAAGATATAATGGACCAAAGATTCAATCACAGTTATTCTTAAAGCACAACTTCAACAGCATCTTTTCAAGAGTAGTGTGAAGAATGCTTTGATTCAAGCTTCTGTGTACCAAAATGAATGAGACCTTTTATGATGAGTACTTACAAATGCACCCAGGAAGCTGCGAATGATGTGACTGGCTACAGGCACGCCTCCACGCTGCTAGGAATTACTAAAACAGTCATTCAACTTTATTTGGGGGAAAGTTTTTCCCTTTGTGAACTAATAAACCAGTCTGCCACTCTCTCTGTGATTCAAAACACGTGCAAGGAAGTGCTATTTCCACAGAAGTTTCCAGATTTTGAGATTAGTGTGGTAAACACTCAAATGTTTTTTTACTCTACAGTCACGCAACCATAGAAGCACAAATGGTTTTTGTATTAAGAGACTAGCCAACACTCGCAAGTTCTTATCCCGTGACAACTATACATTCATGAAAAGCTCTGTGATGTAGTATTGCTAGAAATCCTGCAAGCTGTATACATTATTCATACCAATTTTACAATAACACATGATTAAGCAGAGGATACAAACTTAGAGCATGAAGATGTCTTGCTATGGACAAAATCTCATTGTTACATCCGATTCCACTCCTCATCAGTCCTGCCATAAGTAGGTACCTGTCATTCAGGATGAGGAGTTAAAAGCCCTAGTTATGAGAGCAGTTACATCACTCTCTATGTGTCTTTGATAGTAGAAAGCTGCGTATTTCTGCTGCCTTAGCAAGATGGGCCCCTCAGACTGCAGGAAACATGCATCTTCTAGGTGAAGTGATAAATATGGATTTCAGCATGAACAACTAACTACTAAATGTAGGAACGTTTTTAAAGATGAGGAACAAAATCTCAGAATTTGAGTTAGGGGATAGTACTAGCAACATAAATAAGAACATTGTTGCAAGTATTTTTGAAGCTTTCTAGGATAACACCAAGAGTATTATGCAACACAAAGTGGTTCCAATGCAAGTGGAACAGAACAATGACGAGGACGATGGTTCATCTAGGTTGGAGGAGTCACCAAGGTTAAGTCAGCCTATGCCCTGCATCAAAACCACTTCCATAAAGACAGACAGATGGGTCATTTTCGTAGAAGACTCTCTCCTGAGGGGAGAAGAAGGCCCCATATGCAGACTGGATCCACTTCTGAAGGAAGTCTGCTGTCTCCTCGGGGCTAGGGTTAAAGACGTGAAGTGAAAGCTTCCTCCCTTTGTACAGCCCTCCAATTATTATCCATTATTGATTTTTTAAGTAGGCAGTAACAAAGTTGCAACAAGAAGTCTTAGGGTGATCAAGAGAGACTTCAGGGCTTTGGGACAACTGGTTAAGAGATCAGGAGCACAAGTAGTGTTCTCCTCTATCCTTCCAGTTGCAGGGAATAATGAGGAAAGAAACAAGAAGAGCCAGTAGATTAATACCTGACTCTGACCCTGGTGTCACCAGTTGGGTTCTTTGATCGTGAGTTTGTCTACATGACACCAGGTCTGCTGACAACAGATGGGGTACACCTATCTCAAAGAGGGAAAAGGATCTTTGCGCAGCATTCAGCAGGGCTCCTTGAAGGAGCTTTAAACTACATTTCAAGGGGGAAGCGTATAAAACCAGGCTCACTAGAGATAAGCCAGGGGGCGGGGCGGCACATCAGTGTTTCAGGGACAGTGTGCTAGTGAGGTCCTTTGGTCTGCCATCTCAGTGTAGGCAGGGGATGGAGATCCACATAGCAGCAAAGACACAAGTGTTGTTGATGTGTTAGAAACCGTGGAAGCACCTGAGAATGGTCACGTAGGAATTAGGGCTTCTCACCCAACAAAGTGGGAGGATCAATAGCCCAACTGAAGTGCATCTATACCAATGCACGCAGCACAGACAATAAGCAGGAAGAGTTGTAAGCTACTGTGCATCTGGAATACTATGATATAGTTGCAATCATGCAAACATAGTGGAATGACTCTCACAACTGGAGTGCTGCAATAGAAGGCTATAAACCCTTCAAAAAAGACAGGCAAGGAAGGAGATAGGTGTAGTAGGGGTAGCCCTGTATGTCAGGGACTGTTTTGATTGGCTAGAGCTTAATGGTGGTGATGATAGGGTTGAGTGTTTACGGGTAAGAATCAGGGGGAAGGCCAACAAGCCAAATATCGTGGTGGGAGTCTGTTATAGACCACCCAACCAGGGTGCAGAGACGGATGACATCTTCTATAAGCAGCTGGGGGAAGTCTCACAATTGCTAGGCCTTGTTATGATGGGGGACTTCAGCCTACCAGCGATAATGAAATGGCAGCATTTTCAACTCTCAGAGAAGTTAGGAGGGGGTTTAGCAGAACTGCTACCTTGGACTTCCAGAGGGCAGACTCCACCTGTTCAGGAGCCTGGCTGGCAGAGTCCCTTGGGAGGAAATCCTGAAGGGCAAAGGAGTCCAGGAAGGCTGGACACTCTTCAAGAAAGAGATCTTAAAGGCATAGGAGCAGGCCCCGTGTGCTGAAAGAGGAGCCATCGGGGAAGAAGAATGACCAGACTGAACAGAGAACTTTAGCTGCAACTCAGGAGAAAAGAGAGTTTATGTCCTTTGGAAGAAGGGGCAGGCAACTCAGGAGGACTACAAGGATCTCGTGAGGTTATGCAGGGAGAAAATTAGAAGGGCCAAAGCCCAACTAGAACTTAATCTGGCTACTTCCATAAAAGGCAATAAAAAATGTTTCTATAAATACATTAGCAACAAAAGGAAGGCTAAGGAGAATCTCCATCCTTTACTAGATGCAGGGGGAAACATCGTGACAAAAGATGAGGAAAAGGCTGAGGTACTTAATGCCATCTTTGCCTTAGTCTTTAATGGTAAGACCATTTGTCCTCAGGGTACCCATGCCCCTGAGATGGAAGACAGGGATGGAGAGCAGAAGAAACACCCCCAGAATCCAAGGGGAAATGGTCAGTGATCTGCCACACTACTCAGATGCACATAAGTCTATGGGGCCAGATGGGATCCGCCCAAGGGTACAGAGAGAGCTGGCAGTAGTGCTCACCAAGACACTCTCCATCTATCAGCAGTCCTGGCTAACAGGGGAGGTCCCAGATGACTGGAGGCTTGCCAATGTCCATCTACAAGTAGGGCTGGCAAGACGATCCAGGAACTACAGGCCTGTCAGTCTGACCTCAGTGCTGGGAAAGGTTGTGGCACAGATCATTCTGAGTGCCATCACATGGCACACACAGGACAACCAGGTAGTCAGGCTCAGTCAGCATGAGTTTATGAAAGGCAGGTCCTGCTTGACTAACCTGATCTCCTGCTATGACAAGATGACCCACTTAGTGGATAAGGGAAAGGCTGTGGATGTCGTTTACCTGGACTTTAGTAAAGCCTTTGACACTGTTTCCCACAGCACTCTCCTGGAGAAACTGGCTGCTCTTGGCTTGGACGGGTATAGTCTTAGCTGCGTAAAAAACTGACTGGATAGCTGGGCCCAAAGAGTTGTGGTGAATGGAGTTAAATCCAGCTGGCATCTGTTCACAAGTGGTGTTCCCCAGGGCTCAGTGTTGGGGCCAATTCTGTTTAACATCTTTACCAATGATCTGGATGAGGGGATTGAGTGTTCCCTCAGTAAGTTTGCAGATGACACCAAGCTGAGTGGGAGTGTCAATGTGTGGGACGGTAGCAAGGCTCTATAGAGGAAACTGGACAGGCTGCATAGATACGCCGAGGCCAATTGTATGAGTTTCAACAAGGCTAAGTGCCGGGTCCTGCCCTTGGGTCACAACAACCCCATGCAATGCCACACTCTTGGGGAAGAGTGGCTGGAAAGCTGCCTGGTGGAAAAGGACCTTGGGGTGTTGGTCAACAGCCGGCTGAACAGGAGCCAGCAGAGTGCCCAGGCAGCCAAAAAGTCCAACAGCATCCTGGCTTGTATTAGGAATAGTGTGGCCAGCAGGACTATGGACGTGATCACCCCCATGTAAAAACGCTAGAATTTTAAACAATTATTTTGTTCTACTATCGGAGCCAAATTTTCCCATAGAAAAAATAATTCCCTAACGCTTTCAATCCTGATACAATACAATTTAACTATCAGTATTAAATTAGATTTAAAAGCGTTACCAGGAAAGGAAGAGTAATGCATAAAAAGTTTAACTTTTCTGAAGGTTAGATGCCACCTAATGGATGGGTAGACAGTGTGCAGAGTGACCTACCCTGCCTAAATGGTGGACTCATTAGCCAGTATCTAAACTGGGTTCATTGCTAAACCTCAAGAAAATTTAGAAGTGCCAATATAAAAAGGCTGAAGGAAGAGCTATGTATTGATACCACTGGGTGGAGTTCTGATCACTTTTAAGAGGGATGCAGAAACAAATGTGTATACCAAATTTCACCACCTAAAGGTCAAGAGGTACTGAGGTCAGAATTGACTCCTACCGAATACAAATAAGAAGTGCTCAGTCCTTTGATGCTCTTCTCCTAAGGAAGAGACACTTTCTTGAAAATCTGTTTAGGACTCTGACTAACAGAGTTAGCGACTTTGGTGCTTTCCCAACAATCAGAGGTACCAACATAAACTGACAACTATATGACAAAATGTAAGGTCAGCTAAGGGAGGGACTATTGCAATTTACTCTAAAGGACAGAGAGAAGATCAATCAATATTTATTACTAAAAGACTCTGTTGGGAATTTCTATACTTCAAAGGAAGTCAAAATTTGTCCTTGAAGAGTGAAAAAACCGTGCTTTTCTAGAAAAGTGACCTGACCAGAATCCAAATATTTGTTCTAAAAATTCAGACTCCTGCCAGGCTCTGACTTCAGGAATATCCAAAATCAATACCCTTAGCATGCCTCCACAGATCTCTGTGCAGAATTCTCATTCCATGTATTAACAGAGAACGCTATGCCAGAAGCAAAACAGAAAAGACACTACTCCAAAGCAGTCTCCAGATTTTTAAATTGTTCTCTTGAAAACAATAATTGGGCTGGATTATAGGATTTGCATCTGACATCTGAGGCAAATTTACCTTGGTAACTAATTTAATTGTCTCTGTTGCACATACGGGACACGTGGAGTGTATTGCAACCATAAGAAGATATGGTTTGCAGTTTGTTTTTAAGCTCAATTTAGTCATAACCTAGTTTACTAAGTTACCTTGTTCTTTGGTCTTAATGTCGCTAAAGTATAAAGATGTCACAGTTCTTGTAGTGCATTTGCCTGATAATATGTAGTGTATGAACCTTAGAGTAGTATGCATTCTGTCATATCTTTCTGAGTTTATTGTCTTAGGGTTGCCTTTCATTCTAAAGGTCACAGAATTGTCAGGACACTAGAGGTGTCCTGTCAATTAGCCATACTGAAGCCATATTTCTTGCCAAAACCAGGATACCATACTACTAAGCCATAGTGCTGTCATACTACTACAACATTAGCCATACTAAAACTAATTGCCAATTTAAACATAGCTAAGGATTTACTAGTACTATCAACACCATTCTTTTCCTACAAGTTCAGCTCAGCTCATTCTCAACCCCTCTTCTGTTCTGTGTGTGCACAGAAAGTAACATATGCAAAGGAGAAAAATAGCTCTCTCCCTTTTATAATAGATATCATCTGTGTGCTGGAGGGGCAAAATAAGGAGAATTTTCTCATAATTCCTAGTCTTGCTTAAACCTTTGTGCTTGCATTGAATAAAAAGCAGAATCCATTTTTATATTCATTTTCAAAGTGTTCTGTGTTTCTATTTATGGAAACAATTCAAAGTGTGCAAATACCACATTTTTTATAATTCTGCTATATTTACGCTCTACCTCAGTAATTAAAATACACAGTGATTACCATAACTAAATACTAAAAGCTCAGAGTTTTGTATTTTTTTCTTTTCTGTACCTTAAATTGCTCAGTATTTATTCCTTTTTGCCGTACGGGCTTTCAATTTAACAGTGTATTAGGAGAGTGTCCTTAATCTTCAGAGTAACACAAGCAGTACAAATACCTCACTGCACTTACTGCAAGCATTTAATCAATCTTCACATTAATTATTTTTTTTTCTCTTTACATGATATTGAAGTGGACTGATTTTTTACCTTCCATTGTTTTTAAAACTAACCCCATATTAAACTGGAGCTCCTCTAGCCATTTGGACATTCATACAGTACAGACATCTTGTAACTCAAGTCACTTCAACATTATTCTATCTTCTCTGGAATATGCATATAAGGATGCTATATGACCTTGAGCAGTAGCTGGCAAATGACCTTGAATGTTCTTTCGAAGTCATATACTTTGATTCAGTAACAACATCCTTAAGAGAAACTATCTATTAATTTAACTATATTGTACTACCCAATCTATTTATTTTTATTTTATTTCTTCGTTTTTAAGGATCTTTGATGTTAATTAGACAATAATATTGTTTGAGACAGGTTTTCTTCACTAAATAAACATATATTACTGAATTATCTCTCTGAGTCTGATTACTAAATTATGTTAATAATGATTACTCTTGTCTTCCAACCATGGCATAAAAATATCCTTTGAAGTTTTGCATGTTCTTAGTAATAGGCTAAATAATACCACAGTGGAATCCCATTTCTTTTTGAAGATGTTGGCTTCTACATTAATCATTTTATCTTTTACTAATTCATTACTAATTACTGCAGCGCCCCAGACACCTAGTCATACACCAGAATGCTCTGCATCATATGAATACTGAACAAACAAAAGTTTATTCTTTCAAATACAACTGGAAATACTGTTAAAACTAGTGACAGTCATATTTCAGTAATATGTATGCTTTCACTCATTTATCTCTTATTTCGTGAAGTGTTATTCATCTGTATATTTTTGGAAGCTGTTGATTTTAATTATTATTTTAAAATTTTCAATTATTGTAACAAACATTGCTTTATTTCAATGTGTAATTCTATTTTTCTATTTCTGCAACCTCATTTAGTATCCAAAATGGGATAGGAATGGAGTATTAATCTCATGAACACCGTTTACCAATAATTCCATATTTTACATATGTTGATGAAGTAGGTTGGTGAGAAACAACCAGTTAATGCCATCCTGCTATTGAGCATGATAATATTAGTAGTTTTCTTTCCTTTCTGGTACAATTCGCGTGAAAATTTACTACTGACTAGCACTTTGACCTATTACTCTCCTCCCTGTGATTTCCAACTTGTAGAGACAACATCCGATCACAGGCATCCGTAAGGTTACCCCACCCCTGTCTCTGGCTGGGTGGCTGGTAGGCTTTCCCTTGCCACAGGCTCCTCAGCCCTAAACAGAATCCTGTCCTACGGAGCATGAATCGGAGGGAAGTCTACAGTGCCCAGTCATCATCACTTTGAAATCTAGATGCAAAAATGCTGGGTTTTGTGCATATTTTGCTCACTCCCCCTGTATTTACAAATGAACAAAAGTGAAATTTCTGCATTGGCAGAAGAGAACATTCTAATACATTTTTAGTTGTTTAATATTTTTTCTGCTTTAATTGATCCTGCAGTGTTTTGCATTTCACAGAAGTGCTCTTTTGACACAGCAAGTTGCTGACCATATACTTGGCAAAATAGTGTACTACTCACAAGAAATCTTGCCTAAAATAAAATAAATTATTACAACAAAAAAATTACAATGAAACTATTGTTGACAGATTTTAAAGTTGTTTTGGTTTTTTTCTCTGGAGAGAGATTCTGCACAAGTAACTGCACTGAGAGTTGCATGTTTATTGACTCACAGTCACTTTCAGATCCAGCCTGCTTGGTTTACAGAGAGATTTGTTCTGACTGTCACCTGCAAGATTCTGAGAGCCAAGCCTGCAGATTCTAGAATGGGCATCATACCAACAAATCTGGCAGCCAAGATTTGTTATAAGGAAGACCAGCTGAGGTGTAAAAGTCTCTTTGGACATTATTTGAGGTGGAGATTCTGCAAGCAAATTTTAGCTCATAGTTCCTCAGATAACAGGCAAGTGAGAGTAGAGACCCACTTGTTCTCTGTTGCCTGTAGTCCCTCCACAGCATTAGCAGACGTGGAAAGCAATCAAAAAATATTGTCAGAAAATTTCGTAGATCATGTTCAGGAAGGAAAGCAGAGATGGGAGTTGGAGGAGAGCATTATGAATCACATGTGAGTAATAATACTTCTTCCAAGTGAAGGCAAAAGCAGTTGTCTGCTAGAGAAAAAAGTGCAGTCAAACCTGTACCAAATATTCAAATGCAATGTTTTCTATTTTTCTTTTTACTTGAAGATTTGGGAATGGAGAAAAGCAATTAAGAAACTATGGAAGTGTACATGTCAAATTTTAAGAAGAAACATTTTCTTACAGAGTACTTGGTTTGATCAAAATCTTAGAGAAGCTCACCCCCAAGAAAGCTGGTGCCTAATACATCACAGATTCTCAGTGATTAAAGCTCAGGGGAGTTCATCTGGGTCTCTGAATTACAGGATATTGACCCATCAAGACAAGGCAGTGGTATGCTGCAAATGGAGAGGAAGTTTCCTTTTCCCAATAGATTTTGCTTTACTTATTAAAGAGAATTGCTACAGTCATTGCCTTATGAAGCTCCTGAGCTTATCCTATAACCCCTGAATGGAATCAGGCCCAATACAAACATGTAAGTTAGGGAGCAAGGGCTGTTCTTCATGCACAGGTGCTAGGCAAAGAGTAATTTGACCACACGACCTAACATAGCTTTCCCACAGAGCCCCAGAAAGGGGTAATGTGAACCCACTACAGCTCCCAATTCTTCTGCCAGAAGCATGCTCCCTCCACACCTGACGAAGACCTCTGCATATAGGCAGAGCTCATGTGTATGTCCGGGGCCAGAATATTGTGAAAGGCATGGGTGTGGCCTGCAGCAGAGAGCAGCCAGATGACCTCATGGTGATTTAATGCTTTGCGTAGATCCTAGCATGCAGGTCCCTCAGGACTTCACTCACTGCACTCTATGCATGAAAAGAAAATTACTCTTTTAGTGTTGCTTGTATGCAGTGAAGATCAATTCCAGATCTAATTCTTTCCTTGTATTTGATGTAACAACTCTTAGATAACATGCAAGAAACAAAAGGCATGTTGTTGTATCAGGATTTTTAAGAAGTTATTCATTGCTATAGTTTAGTTGAGATCTGTGAAGAAACACATGCGGCATATTTTGAGAATGTGCTATGCCAGGTTACCCGAAGTCACAGTGTGTTTAAACAACCACTTTATTCTACCATCTGGTACATGATAGGTTTCTGATAAATACGTGCCTGTGCTTTGACTGTGGGATGCACACAAGTATGGAGGCTGGATTCTTGCAAGATGTTTGTCTAAGTCTCAGACAAACAACTTTGGCAATGTGCAGGAGCTTTCTGCGGGTGCAGCATTAATCATTCCCCTTAATTTCTCTCAGCCCCCACCACCTTTCCCAAAAAACAGTGCTGGGGCAGCGGAAGTTGAGCTCGTACTGTTTCTGTAAGTCAAAGAGGTGACCATAGATAAACAAATGTACTCAAGTACAGGACTAGATTTTTGTAGAGGCAAAATCAGCACTTGCCCAATACAGCTGACTGCTGAGCACTCCACAGTCCCTGCTTTGGAGAAACAGAATAGTGAGAGGGTCTGGTATTTGACCAACACGTTATGCTAACCCTCCAAGTTCAGTCTCCAAAGTCCTCTGCCACTGGTCTCCTGTCTGGCCTCTCCCCACCTGCTTACATTTGCCCTTTCTCTGCCACAGGAGAAGGCCTTTCCCCTGCCTTGTTCCCTTCCCTCCTTCGTCACACAACAGCAGCTATTCAGGTGAGCAAAATCTCCTGAGGGAGCAGCAGGAGGAGGATGTTACAGAAGAGAGCGACGACTTTTGGCAGAGATGCACAGGTACATGGTCACCTGGGGCAGGAAGAAGCAGCTCCAGTACCAGAAGGAAAGCAGTCACAGGTAAAGAAGCAGGGTGTTTTACTCCAGAAAATGACAGGCTGAGGGATAAGAGAGAGACAAACAATGCTGTGAGCATCTACAACCCTCCAAAGTCTGCATGAGCCCCTATGAACACCGTAGACCTCTCCCAGGGCCACAGAAAACTCAGGAACCCCTCCTGCTCTCCCTCTTCTATCTGCAAGTCCTGAAGCTGTGGACATTTTCCAGCCTTCATCATCCAATTCTCCTCAGCGGTTCATGTCATCCTTCCTCCACTCTTTACTGCCATCAGAATTGATCATCTTCGCCCTGAGAGAGTCCTCATTCTGCTTTGCCAACACCACTGAGAAACCTTGAGCTGGTTCCAAGCTGTTTTACTTTCCATAGATAGTGGCAATGTCACTGCAGTAACATGTTGCTCAGCGCAGGCTGCAAAGCCTGCCCACAAACCTGGTAAATGCTCAGATTTTTAAGATGTAAAAAGATGGAGTTGTGAGGTCAGGTGTGCAATACCAAGCTCAGCTGTCTAAACAGGTGCTTCCCCAAGCTGCAGTCACACACTGCTGACAGCAGTCCTGGTATATTTATGTTGAGCACCTAAGGGCCTTTCTGGCCAGTGAAGGTATAATTAGATAACACTTTAGAGAATATTTTATTGAGAATAACTCCGTGTAATGCAGAATGGAACAGACAGCTTGGGTCTGATTCCCAAATCTACCATTTTTTTTGTTCTTCTCAAACTTCAGATCCTAAGAATTTGTCTTCTAAGCCTTGCTCTATATTTCAGTCTCATCTTGGTACACGAAGCTTTCTGAAAACCTAACCTCTTAATATTTCATCTATTTTGTGGTTGAAAAGCATATTAGATAAAATATGACAGAGACAACCCAACCCCAGTGCTCCCTAGTTTTCAGGAAAATTACCATTCCAGATCAGGCCAGTGACACGTCTTTTCAGACATGTTACCAGTGTTGGCCAGTGTCTGACAGGGCTTTAGAGAAAGAAGTGTAAGCAATAAATACCCTTATGACTAAGATGAAAGTTAATTTGTGTTCCCACTTAATTATTTCTTGATTTATACCCTGAAGTGCAAGGGTTGAGCTCTCATAAAACTGTGTCCTTTGGAAAATAAATGTGTGTTTCCATTTCTTATACTCTACCATAGTTCTTTTGACTGCTATCAGCACGTTGTTTTAGTAATATCTTGTGGCAGTAAGTTCCATCAGGGGTTTTTTTGATGTATAGTACAAGGGAAAAGAGCCGAAATTTTGGAGAAGTTTTGTAAATTGTTATTTACGTAGTACTATATAGCTACCCAGTGAATTACAGAGGAGTCCAATCCACTGCCTTTGTCAGACACCCTCTTATAGACCTGTCTCTTGCAGACCTATCATGCTTTCTGTTATACATTCAAGGAAAGAGCTACTTCTATCTTGTTTCACCTCCTCTTTCAGGAAGCTCATTGCATACTGCTAATCATTTTCATTGTTATTTCTGGGTCTTTCCTACTTCTTCCTCCTTGCTGAGGTGAGACAAGTAAAACTGAGCAGTAGCTGAGGTTAGCACATTGTAACCTTCATTATTATTCACTGAGCACTGCTATCTGACCTTGGAAGAGTGTTATATGTTGTTCAGGTTTGTAATTCTGTCGTTTCCTTAAGTAGTTATAGTTATTTGTGAACACAAACCACGGAGTTGTTCTCCCCGGCGCATACGCCTTGCTTTGCTGAAAGGAACATCTTGAACTCCTCACATACGTTGACTCATTATGACGGATGAAGTAGGATGTGACATCCCACTTACAGTTCCCCAGCATAAACAGTTGAAACATAATAAGAGCTCCCATCTGCCTCACTCCCTTACTGCCCCAAAACTGAAAGCAAAATGAAGAACCAAAGTGATTCACATCTTCATTCAAAGAACAATCATATTAAAAAGCAAGAACATCCACATTTTTAAGTAGGCATCAATGCTGAAGTTATGCTACTCTTATTTCAAACACTAGCAAAATTCTTATTAGCTTTGGAGAAAAATATACATGAAGGGGAATTGTTCCTGGTATAATTTTATGTCTTCCTGGAGATATTTTGTCCACAGGCTGGCTAAGGTTAGAGTCTTCCACACTGCACACTGGTATCTGACAGCGCAAACTGAAATTTATCTCAAGTGAAAAGATGGGGTATGCTATTTCTTAGCACGACATGGTTGTAACAGGAATATGATAATCTCTGGGACTGGAATCCATTTCTTGACCAGATTTTTTTTCTGTAATTAACAAACAGCATAACAGTTCACCGAAAGTCTCAATAGGACTGCAGTGTACACAAATGTTTTCACAGGTACCCCACTGCAGCAGAATAAACCGTAATTTTCCTATTTCATGTAGCTACTTCCAGACAGTGAATGCCACCCAGGACTTCAGTTACCAGGAATGGAAAAGTAATTCATGCCCAAAGCAACAGGGAAAAAAAGTCTGTAAAAAATGAACTTCAAAAAATTACCATTTTACGGTGATACATTTTAGGAAAAAAGCTTCCAAAACCCAACTGAGATTTAAGCCACATAAGTCCAAAGTACTTTGAGAGCTCTGATGGAAAAGATGTAAAGCATTATTTAAAATCAAATTCAACCTCTATATAGTTCTACAGGAATTTGACCTATCCTATTTCATTTTATTACCACTACTTGATAGGTCAGGGACTGGTATGAGTTTTGATAAATAAAAACCTTACATGCTCTCACTTAGATGAAATTGTTGAAACAATTTATTTTTAAAATATTTTTTAAATTGTAAAACTTATTGAAAGAATTTATTTGTAAAAGATCATTGTTAAATAAAATACTAAAATTAATTAAACATTTTTTATTATTATTTAGTGGGAAACTCACCCTCAAAGAGCAATTAGATATGCATTTTGGACACTGACTATGTCTACAGAAAGAAATCAGCACAGAAACTGAGGTTGGTTCTGTATAAATGAAGCATTCAATTTGTGTTAATGGAGTATTTGCCCCACTTTATTTAATCTTGTTGAGAAAAACATATTCACCTGTACAGGGCAACATTCCATCTTCATCTCGTCACATCAGAGGGTGTATTACAATAGCTGTATGGGAGTCCATGTGGCGCAAAAGGTCTTTCACTCAGAGTGGTGGATGCCCTGGGAAAGAGCACAGACCAGTCCTCCCCTGGCCTGCTATCCCACCAAATCAAGCAGGTCCTCAGCCACAGCTGCATCAGAACTTCTTATTCAGTAGCCCTTGATGAAGATGTCTCCATGAACTTGCTGAATTCTACTTTCAGTCCACTTAGGGTTTTCAAAACCAGTTGTATTTTAACCTCCACAACATCTTGTGGCAATGAATTTTACAACTTCAGTTAAATGGTGAGTGAAGCTCTACTACTTTTCCTTTTTTTGTCTTCAATGTACTACCTAATCACCTTGTTGGGTATCCCCTAGTTTTGGTATTATAACAAACAGTGAAACTTATTCCCTAGTCACACTGTTCACAGCATTCTTGTTCTGTTACCCTTGTTAGTGCTTATTTCTTTTCCAAGATAAAACAGTGTACTTTGACTAGTGTCACTCAGCAGGTGAGCTATTCTGTGTCCTTGGCCACTTCTCTCCCTTCACTGTACCTTTTTTGTTCACTGAGGTTCTTTCTGATATACCAAGATCAGAATTGTAAAGTGCTCAGGATCTATGTACACAAAGAAGTTTAGGACAAACACAAGGTTTTCCTTTCCAATTTTCATCTTTTCCTTTTTTCCTGATCCAATGTGCTTTTTTGAACACTATAGACAATGAGATGACTCTTTCAGAGGATTATTCACAATGACTTCCCTAAGGACTCTTTCATACCAGCTAATTTAGAGAGTATTATTACATTTCTACACTTAATATTACTAGATATACTGGGTACAATCCTACCCACTTTACCACTTAGAGTAATAGGCTACCACTCTCACTATTATTATTACTACTCTCCCATTTACTGTCTGCTGGGTTACTGGACAATAAGATACAGCAGTATCTTGGGACAGTACTTGTAGCAATGTCAGGCAATACCCATAGCACATATATTCAGTTTACTAATACATCTTACTGCACATACATTTTTATGTTACAGTCTTAATTCTGTCCCTTGTAGATGTTTCAGCTTCAATTCGGGTAAGTTATTGTTCAGTAAGAGGATTTCCAGAATAGATTATATCATGTTTTCCCAGATACTTTCTCTCTATATATTCTTTTCCGCCCACCTCAGACCCACTTACCTGTTCACTAGCTGCACCACATATGGAAGTTTATCATTTAGGTTTGAAATTGCTGTTCTTTGTGAAAAGGTATAAAATAATATGCACATGTAACACACATGAGATTAATCCTTCTTTTAATAAACAGGTGCATTACTTTGTGTCAAATTGAAATCTCTTGTATAAATAGCCTGTTGTGACAGACTGTTGCATAACTCATTGAAAATATATTCATTTATGCATTTAGGTATTTATGGAAAGCTTTTTTTAATTAAACCTTCCAATATATTTATCAAACCCTATAAAAGGTTCTTCCATTCATTGGGGTCTTACTGGGAGAGAAATTTACAACTGCTGAAAGAACCTATTTCAAAAGCGTGATAAATCAAAAAGATTTTAGGAAGATACTTGAGGGGCAATCAATAACAATTTTTTTACAAATCTCACCATAAGTTTTTGTATGATTTGCTGGGGAAAAACTCTGTCCTGGAAATAGGCAATGGTTTTGAAGTTGCACGTTTAGCTTTGGTGAAGTGGGGCTGGAGAGCACCAGGATCAGATCAAGTCTAGATATGAAAAGGAGACTTTCTGGAAGAGGGAAGGGATTGTTTCTATTTGAACTATGTAACAAATATTGAAAAGGCATGGTTTTCGGGGGCATAAGTTCTCCACAAGCCAAATTCATTGATAAGTCACTTCAGAAAACAAAAGTTCTTGACTTATCAAAAGAAGACAGATGCAAATGCTGGAGGAACCAGTGTTGCATGTACCATGCTGTATCACTACGTACAAATGCAGACAGACACCTATAGTTTGGCTGAACTGTTCAAGAGCAGCTTACTGCTGACACCTTGCATGGAAAATTGTGCCCATCTGCAACATGAAACCGGGCGCCAGCCCAGCGGCTCCACATGCAATGTCCAGAGACACCTCAACAGACAAGTACGCCAACTTTTCACGTGTGTTCTGGGAGAGCAGCCTTAAGAGACAGCTTCTGAGATGGGCGGAACCTCCCTGATGGGAGGCTGACAGAGGTAGCCCTGATGAGAGGAAGGCAGGATGGTCAAGAGACACTGTTGCTATGGCAACACTGCCTGGGAAAGACAAAAGAGGAAACCTATGATTAAAAGGGAACAGCTGAAATAGGAGGGAAAACGGGGCTATCAACGCAGTGCCAGCCCAGCAACAGTGCGTGCTGTGACAGGCTGACACGCACTCATCACCTCAAATGACCAAAGCTGCCAGTCACTCTGTCAAGCAACGGTTTCTCTCGGCCTTTTGGCCAAACTCTGGGTGCTGCTAGGAGGCCACAGACTGAAAATGAGTTTGGGGTGTTCGAATAGCCTTCAAACCGTTTTTGCGAGGGCACGGTGCCCAACATAGCTTGCATGTGTAAATAGGCCCCAATAGGTCTCAGAAGTCTGTTGCCATGCCCCAGTACCAAAGTAACTTCCAGAAAAAAAAATTTTGCTAAATAAAGGAAAGTATCCACTGCACCTACATGATTCAAATCTGAAGAGAAGAGACGGAAACTTGTAGGCATTCTTACGTGCTTATAGTAAAAGCAATTGCAGGTTGGGTAATCTTGACTTAACAACTCCGTGGCACAACAGCAATTGCCAGTATTCTCTTTGTGAATGGATCTGGGCAGAAGAACACCCTTAAAATCACCCAGCTGATTTAATAGAAACCCAGAAGATGCAGGACATTGCAAATTATTTTAGCAAAGCTGAGTCATCTATACAGAATTTGTATACATTGATCTGTTGCGCAGACCAGCTAGTAAAAAAAGAATTTATGACAGAAACTGACCTAAATTACAGCAATTTGCAGACCAACATTCACCTATCAAATGACCATGTAAAAGTATGGCAAGCTACTCAGTCTGTGTACTTTCTAGGGGAGTTCTCACTGTCTATATACTGCTTCTAGCCAGAAGAGAAAACCCTTTTCCTTACATACAAAAAACTCCAATGCAATTAGATCTCAAGACACTCCAGAGTAGTACAGGCTCCTGCATCACTATTTTCTACTAAAATCACAAAAAAAGGCATCTAAAAGAAAACAGAAAAAGGGGAGGAAGAAGAGTTACATATCAATGCAATTACATATACTTGCCTTGGCTGTTTACCTTGCAAAATTTTTATGATATATTTTCACGACGTTGTTGAAAAGAATGGAAAATAACAGCACCCTTTTGTAGCATGGAATTGATACATAGTGAGATTAAATGAATTACTGAAGATGACTCAGGAAATCTGCACTGGAGCAAAAACTTGTGTTTCTCATGTTCTCGCTCTGCACCTAAGGATAAGGTTAGTGTTCCCTTAGGCAGTGGTACTTCTGCAGCACTGCAATATACATTGGGAAAATAAGGCTGCAACAACCACTGAACGTTACACATAGAATGGGTTGATTTTTTTGTTGGTTTTGTTTTACGTTTGTCCCAATGCTCCTTCAGAAGGTAAAATAAGTTATTCAGGCCCTGCTTTTTCATAATCTCAAGGGTACTTGGTGTGCGGATAAGCCATCGATTTTTGTTCTCAGTCTGTTACAGTCACATACATGCAGTAAAAGTAATTTCCTCGGGACTAATATCATTTGTTCTCCGGGGTTTTTCCTTATGAAAACTGAATTTTGAACAATCCTTGTGTAACCTTTGATGTTAAGGTTACATGAGATTGAGATCCATTTTTGAGATGAGAAAGGTATAAAATTTTGCTTCTGCAAACTTTCCTGATAATATTCTTTATGTAAGGGAAAGGATGAAGGTTTTTCTATGTGATAAAATTTTCAATTGAAAATAAAAAATCTGTTAAATTACTTTCCCTTCCTGATTTGTGCACCAATTACATTAAAACATCTCTTTAATCTAATTTTGACTTTCACTCTAAAGTTATTAAAATTCAGGTTTTAGGAGACTATGACTTTTCCCATCTTAGAGAAGTACGAATATTTCATTGCTATATTTATTCTAAATCGGAAACAAAAAAGCTCTTAAATGTAAAGAAGTTGTTATACTAGAGCTTGATGAAGGATTACACAGGAACATGAGTAAGCCTTTATCTTGAGAAACTGGACTGAAACTTTACTTCAGTAATACAAAAATATATGTTTGGACTACAGACATTTGTACACCTTAACTAAAGCAATATTTAATTAGAAGCATTTTTTGTGAGTAGCTTCTCCTGACAGACAACTCCATCCCAAACAAACCACATCACATTGGTTGCATTCCTGAGGAAGAGCTGGTGGGGACAGACTGCCATTCTCAGATGTAATAAAGAAAGCCCACCCATCCTGGAGCAAAAATAAAGCGGTCCTCCTCCCCCCCCCGCCAAAATCTTACTGTTTTAATGCATCTGCAAAAAAAGCCTGGTGTAGGACATCTGACCTCACTGGATATTGATCCTTTAGTTGTCAGCATCACATTGTCAGTGGCAAGAGGTTTTCCTCATTAAGGCACTGTGGTCACTACAGTGTGCAACACCACTGTGATGTGACTACAAGGCACAAAAATCAGATGCCTGCCAACTGCTAAGTGGCAGACCTTTCTTTGCAGCTGGGCAGCTGCAGTACATCCATATTGCTGTCGTCAGTTGAAGTGAACTTCTGAACAGCAAGGCCTGGGGCGTAATATAAGAGGGAGTAAAGGACAGTTGATGGGTAGGAGCTGGTGGAAGTGCTACTGTGCAGCCATAGGACAGTGGGATACCTTTATTTAGAGATGGCTAAAAGCAAGATTTCCTCAAAAAATTTCCTTTGAGTTCCTTTTAAAAAACAGATAGAAGAACAGTACCTGGATCTTCCTTTTATTCATATTGAATGTGTTTGTCTCTGCTTGGAGGTGATATTTGAGATCTCTTAAAACTAGTATAATCAGAAATAAATACATTATTCTTGTCTGAAATGTGACTGAAAACAGACCAGGAAAACCCTCTTTATCTCCAGAAGCATGAAAATATCCCTGAGAACCCCCATCATTTCATGGAACATCTCTTTCTGTCCTGGAAGAACAGCTCTGAAAGTGGTGTCTTGGTGCTCAGGGACGAACACCTTGATGTATTTCCTGACCAAAGCTGGGATCAGGAGTCATATCTTTGATTCCCCTCCCCAAATCAGGTGTCCACAGGAGCCAGAGCCAGGCTGGCCTCTGGGTGTTCATGCTGCGTCCAGCACACTCCATGTTCCCTTACACCATCCCATGCTACTGACGTGTGCCCTAGGCATTTCCAAACAAAACAACCCTATGGAAATAAGTGTTTTTTATGCCAGTTTGTGCTTGTGAAGGATTTAGGACAGAGGAAGACAGATCAAACACCCTGCTTTATGTAAGCTTTCAACCGTGAGCTTGCTAGCCACCTCCCTTTCACCTGCACAATTCCTAATATTGTCAAAAGTAGAGAGAAACAGGAGATGACACGCATTGCTATAGCTATTTGTGGGTTCCACTGTGGGAGAAACAAGATCAGTGTGTGACCGGGAGACATCCACTGAATAATTTTTATCTACATTTTAGGAGAATGAATGTCCTATCCAAACTGCTCGCATCCAGCAGGACCAAGAGCATCAGAAGAGAAAGTACAGTACATCGTGAAACAGGTTTTTTTCCACAGGGAGCAAAGCACATTCCCAAATTATATTGGTAACAATAAACCTCTGAAATAATATAGTACATTTCTCTCCAGTGAACGGCATCGTTCTGTATTCTTCAGAGCTGGGTGGAATAAAACTGCACAGAACAAAGGTTTCAAGTTTCCCTTTTTGATGCTTTCAGACCTGAGCAAAAATAATTAATTTCTCTACCTCCACAAAGGATTTTGGCAGTTATGCCCTTGGTGGAATGCAATAATTGTCAGTAAAAAGAGTCAATTTCCACAGAGAAACTAACATGCAAGAAACCAAGCAACACACATGAGAACACCTTCTCTTCTTCATTTCAGATCAGCTTGGGGAGAGGAAATTGTTTTGGTTTACTTTTCAAAGTAATGCGGGGCACAAATCTTAACCCTTCTCTTGATTGTTGACAGGGATGTCTGAGGGTATGAGCACACTCCTGCTATACGCTGTTTGAATCACAGGCTAGCTCCCCTTGTTTTACAGCTGGGTTAGCAAGCTTCAGGGCTCCCTAATCTGAGTATTGCCTCTTCTTGGCACACAAGATGTGAAGAATGCTCCTCCATGGCTGTGGTGCTCTGGGACACGCCTGCCAAAGGTGGGTCTGACCATGTATAGGTGACTCAGGCCCTACATCTACCAGGAGTGTATATGGTTAAAGCTTCCCCTCTCCCTCCAGTGCTGCTCACGATTTGGACAGCTGCGCAACACACCTTGGATGTGGGCTGGTAAAACACAGCAGTAGAGGTAAAGAAGGTTTTCCAGCACTTCCCATTCTAAATCCCTGAAGTTCAGCTGCTTTTGATATTACTGAACTGTAATGACAAAGCTACAGCTGCCACATGGTATTTCACTGAGGATGAGCCTATCAACAGGTTTCAGCTAAAGCATTTCGGACATTTCTCAGCAAAATACAACTGACCATCTAGAAAAAAGACTCATAGCCATTTACTCTGGATATTCTAAGTGTTCTTATATTGAAACTGAGGAACCTGAAATATGACAGTGAGGTAGAGGAAGGTAGACCAGTTCTAGCCCCGGTCATGTGCTGTGGGCTTGAGTTTGGCTAAGGGTTAACCTCAACAGAAAAAGGAAAATTTCAGTTCACTAATGCAGAGCGACATGTTCCATGTTGCATTGGGGCAACTATCACGTGTGAGCTGAGCCTGCTCCATCCCTTTGCAGGTTCAGGATGCCAAGCAGAATAAATGCTTGCATTGCCACTGAACAAATGTCACAGCAGGGATGGAAGTGCTAAACGGGTTTTACTCCTACAGCTACTACTCCTGCTACTGAGATACCAGAAATGGGAACAAAAGACAGGGGGAATATCTCTATTCTGTTCTCAGAATTTTATTCGGTTGAGGCCTCAGAGGCTTGAGGAAAGGGAAACATACTAAATTCAAAGTCAGGGGATGAGGCCTCTCAGGAGATGGAGGGTGAGAATAAAGAAACAGGCATGAATAGGAACAGCAGGGAGCTGTGAGGCAGGGAGGACTGGGGAAGGGAAGAAAAAAAGTGGAGAGATGCTGTTGAGGACAAGCCCTGAAGGTGACAGGCACTACAGCTCATTTCCTGGCAGAGACCTGGAGGTTTCCACTTCTTGCCCACTTAAAACCTACCTCAGAGTGTATGTCTCCTGGCTCTCCTCACACCAGCTACACACAGCTGCTTGTAGTCCTCCATTGAAAGAAGATCACACCGTAGATTTACAGATTCCAATCCTACAGCTGACCCACTTGTGTATGGGAAAGGCAGAGGGGAACTGAGGAGAGCAAATACAATTTTGTAGGGTTATTTTGATTTTCAAATGTTAAGTGTTGTTCAGCAATACAGCTAGGAAACCCCACTAAAATCAGCCAAACCAGAAGAAACTTCAGCCCATTCCAAGGACTCTGCCTCTTACTTATGTTGAAGGGCACAGCCTGCCTATGGAAAAAACAGTATGCAGTCATGTAATTAAAGATTATATCGTGCCACATACAGAGGAGAACTTTATTTAAAATATGTACCACTAGATCTTAATTCTGGCATCTTCTAAAGTTTGTGGGATTGACTTTAGAGCCTTGTAATTTTTCTAATAATTTGGGGATGTGGTTTTGTTATAAATAAATGTGTGTGTGTGTGTGTATACACATTTTTTTTCTTATAAATATATATATGCACATTTATACATGTATGTATGTGGGTCCTACCACAGCCATCAGAAAAATACAAACTGTAAGAAGCAGTTCTGCTCCTTAGCTTCTGTGACAATTGTGTTTCCATCAGTGGTTAACTTCTTTGCAAGGGGTCCTGTTTCTGTCCTGGATTTGCCATCAGATATTAGGATTCTCTGTGGAACACATCTCATGCTCGCTCAGCAAATCCCTTTATTTTTTCTCTGGGAAGCTGCTCATAGGTACTCCATCACTCTGACATTTTTCAGCCAGGATAATGATGGAGCAAACAAGCACAGCAGCTGACTCAGGAGGAAGGTGTAAGACTGCAAAGTGGCTGAGCACAGAAGCTACTGTTTATTTATTTATTTATTTTAAAAATCCACACAATACAACAACATTTTTTGAATTATAAGCAACCACTTTTTCCAAGGTTAGAAATTACCTCAACGCTGATAAAAGGATAGCATAATATCTGACAAAGGCATACAGTGGTCACTGCAATGATGGCAGCAAAAATGGCAGCAAATAGTAAGTATTTTAAAGGCGGATAAGATGGCTCGAAGCTAGCAGTAACTGAGGGATCAGATGTGCTTGAATGTAAGTAGACAAGGAGGAAAGGGTCATGTGAAATTTGAGAAAGGCTTGTCCTCTACCTATTTGTCTGCATGCAGGAAACTTCCTGATACAGTAAACAATTAAATATAAAAGCAAAAAATCTAGAGATGGGTTCCATAAAGGTGAATACATCTTTTATTTTTTCATTTTTATACCATAGGTAAGATTGTTAATGATGGTGGGTTGACCCTGGCTGGACGTCAGGTGCCCACCAAAGCTGCTCTATCACTCCCTCTCCTCAACTGGACAGGGGAGACAAAATATAACAAAAGGCTGGTGGGTCAATATAAGGACAGGGAGCGATCGCTCACCAGTTACTGTCATAGGCAAAACAGACTCGATTTGAAATTGGTTTAATATATTACCAATCAAATCAGAGTAGGGTAATGAGAAATAAAACCAAATCTTAAAACACCTTCTCCCCCACACCTCTGTTCTTCCTGGGCTCAACTTTACTCCCAATTTTCTCTACCTCCTCCCCCAAAAGCGGCACAGGGGGACAGGGAAAGGGGACTGCAGTCAGTTCATCACACGTTGTTTCTGCTACTCCTTCTTCCTCGGAGGGAGGACTCCTCACACTCTTCCCCTGCTCCAGCATGGGGATCTCTTCCATGGGAGACAGTCCTCCACAAACTTCTCCAATATGAATCCTTCACATAGGCTGCAGTTCTTCACAAACCGCTCCAGCCTGGGTCCCCTGCACGGTCACTGCTTCCTTCAGGCATCCACCTGCCCTGGCTTGCGGTCCTCAGTGGGCTGCAGGTGGATGTCTGCTCCACCATGGATGTTCATGGTCTTCAGGGGGACAGCCTGTCTCACCACAGTCTTCTCCATGGGCTGCAGGGCAATCTCTGCTCCAGTTCCTGAAGTACCTCTTCACCCTCTTTCTTCACTGATCTTGGTGTCCACAGAGTTGTTCCTCTCACATAGTCTCACTCCTCTCTCCAGCTGCAACTGTGCAGGTTTTTTCCCTCTTTCTTAAATATGTCATCCCAGAGGCACTACCACCATCACTGATGGGCTCAGCCTTGGCCAGCAGCGGGTCCATCTTGGAGCTGGCTGGCATTGGCTCTACAAACACAGGGGAAGCTTCTAGCAGCTTCTCGCAGAAGCCACCCCTGTAGGACCTCTGCTACCAAAACCTTGCCATGCAAACACAGTACATTAATATACTTCATATGGCAAAGTGACGTAGCTTTATGTATGTTCATTTTTGTCTTCTCACTATAATGTATATCTGTCATAACTTGAATACAAGCTTGTTGTCCCTTTTCAGGAATGGAGGTAAAATCATAGTGTTCACTGAGTCATTATACTTCAAGTTGTCCCCATGGTCATATTCTTTCCTCTCTGTCTCAGAGAGCTTGCCAACTTCCAGAAAAACCCCATTACTTTCACTTGGCAAATGGTATTTCTTTCATCACATCATTGATATAGTTTTATTTTCTTTTGAACAGAGGCTGGTATGATTTATATTGTCTGACTGCAAATAGTAAATTAGCATCTTATTAAGATCTAGCATGGTTTATGCCATTTTGGTGTACTTTATTCACACATCCCTTCATTTTGACTGTTTTCTTGTAGCTACCATACTATTTCTTAGTCTCTGTCTAAGAGATAAAAAAGTACCTTTCAATAACCTCAATTACAATAGTGCAACATTAGCATCTTGGTGTTACAGAAAAAATGAAAGGAAACACAATTCTAGGTCTACTGCTAATGTAACTGTACATTTCAGAAGTACTTCAATACTTTAATTCAAGTTAATTTTTGTGTAAATAAAGTTATAAGTGGTCCCCAAAGAGAGAAAAAATGAATAATTTTAATTCACAGCTTGTCAGAAAGATTACTCACTCTGGATATGGAAGAGCAATCCAAGATGTTTCTCCAGCAAGCTTATTCACAACTTCTATAACGGACCAAAGTAAACTGTTACTCTGAATATCCTAAAGCAACAGAAAGCTTTGCACTTATAGCTGACCCCGAAAAGAAATCTGACCAGCTCTCTGTGTCAGCAGACGTTACAGAGTCATGCATAACTCCCCAGAGACACAGAGGAACGGAAGTGAGAAGGGACCTCAGGAGGTACATGGTCCAAACTCCACCCACGCCTAGATAGGTCCAACATCAATATCAGATCAGGTTGCTCAGGATCTGGTCCATCTAAGTGTCATAACTTGTAGATGTTACACTAAAGGTAGTTGAGAATGTTCAAAGTAATACATTACTCCACTGTCCTGAAGTCTACTGCCTCTGGTGCCAGCTTTCAGCAGAAGCATTATAGTAGGAAAGCTCCGTTTTGGTGCAGAAGGAAATAGCTTGTACTGGTCTTGAAATCTGGGCCACAGCATTGGCCTTCATTTACTATAGTGTCACATCAGAAAAGCTTTTCCCAAGGGCTGTACCAGAGACAGAACTATGGTTTGAGGCAAAAAAAAACTCTGAGAGGCGCCTCAGAGTTCCTCACACACTGGTGATTAAAACGTATCAGTGAACCTAAGCTCAGCTAAGGTCAAAAGCAAAGCTCCTGTTAACTGCAATTAATCACCAGAAGACCCTTCCATCCCAATTCTATTCCTACTGACATAAAAGACAAAATTCTTGCTCTCTTTGGTGACCCAGGATCAGACCTTTCAAAGGCAACTTGGGTGGAGGGGTGGGGGAGTTCTACCCCTTCACATCCCTATATGTATTTCTAATTTCACATCAGAGCAACTTTTTATGGCCAAAATACAAATCCCTGAAAAATAAGTTTTTTAATGGAATTGCTGACAGACTGTTAAGTAGACTGCCACAGACAGCACTGCTGTAATGATTAGTTGAACAGGCTGATTACACCGGCCTTGTGTGCTCTCAGCAATGGCAAAAACTCATTTGATTTTCAATACAGCAACCCTCTTGAATCAATATTTTGTATTATGTATTCCATTTGAAGTACTTGTACAAAGAGTACAGTATTATTTTACCTTAATATTTTATTTTTAGGGCTCATGTAGCATAATTAGGCACATTTTATGTAGGTTTGGCATACAGTTTAACAATAACTAGAATTTGCCAGTTTGCTTTACAGTTAGATCTGCAGCCAAATCCATATATGTGTATGTAGGCATATGTGAAAATGCACATCTCTATAATTGCAGTTCCTGATACTTATCTCAGATACATAACCTATGATTTTTTGTGCCTTTTCCTCCTGGATGTCTACCCAGAGACACCTTTAAGAGGAATAATTTTCAGCATGCATTGAGTGTTCTCCATAGAGGCATGCAGCCACAGAGATATTCAAACTCAGCAGTCATCTTTTAAAGGTTAGGTCATATAGATCTCTTTCTGTATCTTTCACTCTCATTGTTCATCTCCCTGTGTACAGTAAATACTTTGCGTGGAAGACAGACATACAAAGCTGAAAAGTGGCTAATCTCTTCAAATTGGAAGAAGCTCCTTTTAATCAGCATTATCATAACCCATGCAGCCCCAGCTATATAATGTCACCAAGGTAGCACAAAAATGACAATCATCATGGCAGTGGAGAGTCCTGGGGGGTCTCTTAAGCACAAAGTAACTCTACTTCCTTCTTAAATAAACTACTGCTTCCAGTCCAGGTAAACTGGTTCTGAGCCAATATATGACGATTTACCCCCAAAAGGAGCCTTGCCAGAAAGGATGGTCCCCATCGCACCCTGTCACCCGAACTCTCCACTGCCAAGGGACAGAGAGAAAATTAGAAAGGCAAAAGCCCAGCTAGAACTCAACCTGGCCGCTGTTGTAAGGGACAACAAAAAATATTTTTACAAATATATCAACAATAAAAAGAGAGCCAAGGAGAATCTCCATCTTTTATTGGATGCAGGGCGGGAACATTGCCAACAAGGATGAGGAAAAGGCGGAGGTACTTAATGCCTTCTTTGCCTTAGTCTTTAATAGTCAGACCAGTTATTCCCAGGGTATTCAGCCCCCTGAGCTGGAAGACAGGGACAGTGAGTAGAATAAACCTCCCATGATTCAGGAGGGAGCAGTTAAAGACCTGCTATGCCACCTGGACACTCATAAATTTGTGGGGCTGGATGGGATTCACCTGAGAGTACTGAGGAAACTGCCAGAGGAGCTAGCCAAGCTACTCTTCATCATCTCTCAATAGTCCTGGCTAACAGGGAGGTCCCAGAAGACTGGATGAAAGGACAAGGGGCAACAGGCACAAACTGAAGCATAGGAAGTTCCGTCTGAACATGAGGAAGAACTTCTTCACTCTGAGGGTGACAGAGCACTGGAACAGGCTGCCCAGGGAGG
>Ga0065711_1002354_pt1 | contig 53887 bp, 30 predicted proteins | sample Hoacrofraction12_FD_59098 | JGI IMG/M metagenome (GOLD analysis project Ga0065711, IMG submission 59098) | Hoatzin crop microbial communities from Cojedes, Venezuela - Epithelial fraction 12 v2 (version 2) | ecosystem: Host-associated > Birds > Digestive system > Esophagus > Crop | place...
TTTTTTTTTTTTTTTTTTTTTTTTTTTTTTTAAACTGTATGAGTGTTTGAGAGCTGCAGGACACCGTAAACCCAGGTAGCCTCCAGGCTGCCTCTCCAAGGTAGATTGGCAGCGGTGCTGCTCCAGCGTTGGGGCTGTTCGTGATAGCAGGCAGCTTGCTTCAGAGAGCAGCCTTCTCCCAGCTGTGTTGGTGGTCTCGAGCGTGGGGCAGGTTCCCATGTCTCTTCTCACTTTGCACTCTCTCTGGGGTTAGTGGGAGTACGAGGATCTGGGTGACAACAGCTCAGCATCCTGCAGTGGTAGTCTGATGGCTGGTAACAGCTCTGCCTCAATGGAGTTTAGTTATGTGCTCAAGGAATACCCCTAGGTACATTCCCATGGGCAGCAGAGCAGTGCCCACTGGTTGAGTTCTTCTCCTGCCACGTAGCTCATGTGTGGAGAGCCACATGTGTGGCAGGAGAGGTGACATTCCCCAGTTCTCCCTCAAAAAGCTTTTGCTTTGCACTTTGAGAACAGTGCATCCAGTGTCCCCAGCGAGCCTTGGGGCTGTGTCGACACAACCTGTTTTGAATGAAAGATTTGTTAACCTTTTATGTGGGGGAGAGGCATGGGGCAGTAGGAGAATATAGGGCATTAGAAAGTGGGCTGAGACCTGCTGAAATCCTTGTGCTTAGGATCTGGGCCTTAAAGAGCTTGTGCTGTCTGGTATTGCAGCCAGACTTTTTCCAGAGGCTGCTTTGCAATTTGTGTGGCTCCTCCAAGGAAAGTTGAGAGACGGAGCAGAGAGTCTGAAACTAAATCAGAGGAACAGATTCATCTGCGTTTGTTTTTCTTTTTACCGGTTGGGTTATGTACTGTTGCCTTCCCCATCGAGGCAGACGCAGGAGGCATCTTCTCTGTCACCATGCCCTCACTGGAAGAAACTTCGATAGCTTTGCCGAGAAGTCCGATAACCTCAGATGTTACGCTCCTTTTCAGTGAGAAAATGCAGAGTACATTTTCCTCTCCAGAAAGCAAAGTAGGAGGAGTATTTTCGAAGCTGATAGCTTCTAATCTGAGAAGAGCATATTGAAATAGTGACAGTAAGGTTGAAGACTTTGGAAGTGTAGGTACTGTTCTAATTTAGTGACGGCAGAAAACAAAGCGCTTAAAGAAAGCACTTGGCAGGAAAAATAGAAGTCAGAATTTTGAGGTATCTATTACTGCTTCTCCTGGCTTTATGGGAATATAGTATAATGCAGCTTATGATTGAAAGGTCTCTAGAAAAGCTGATGAAAATAAAGAAGCTGATCTCAACAGTTATATTTCTACAGTACTGAATCATGAGAAAGTAACTTACTTCAGGGACTGAAGAAGACCAGCGCAGTGGCAACATGTAAGCTGACCATGCCTTGGGCTGAGTCCACTGAATCAAAATTAGCAGCAAGTGCAGACCTGTGTGAGAAGGGGGAAGGGAGCATGGTGCTAGCACCCTTTGCTGCTTGGCCAGCTCAGGTGAGATGCGGGACATTTCTTTGTCTTTTTGTCAGAAGTTTGGGTGCTGGTTCTTTTGCATCCCAGAAAAAAGCCTCAGCAAACTTCAGCAGCAGCTGCAGTTTGACGTCTGAACTTGGGTCTCTGTTCAGGCAGATGTTTGCCAGCAGTAGATTGGGTCTTATCGTGGTCAATTGGTGCTATTGACTTACGCATCAGAACTTGTGTTTGTATCACGAACGTTTAATGATACTAAAGAATGAGTAGTTAAACTCAATGGTTTGTTTTGTTCACCTCACGTTAGAAATCTCTGTGCCTTCTGCCTGAAATCTGAGATTGCAGATCCACTTTGAACAGATGCCAGCATCGCCCACTGGAAAGCGACAGCCAAAAATCTGCAGCGAGACCCTCTCCGTCCTGGGTATTAAAGCTGTAGGTTACAATAGATACTTGGCTCTTGGCTGAGGTCCTGATCCATTCAAAATTCCCACTGACACCAGTGAGAGTTCTCTGTGTCTGCCTGTGGCATTACCTCTGATTAGTGGGTGGTTGTTAATGTGCCCATGCTTGGAATATTTACAGTAACTACCTCCTGTTATGACTCATTATCTGTGACTGGGTTTGGTTCCACAAACTACGGTAACTCTTTATAAAAGATACATTTATAAAAGAAACATCCTTCCCTCTAAATCCCAAGACGGTGGTTCCTGACATCTGTCAGTAAAACACCAGCAATTAAAAAATGAAAGCGGCGTTTGAGATCAAGATGCCAGCACATTCGTGCCGATGCTGTGTAATGGTTTTCAGTGTTAGCTGAAGAAATCCACGGTAAGGCAGCATTTTTAGGCACAAGCTCCAAACTTAGGGGTTTGTGATACTGTCGGTTCTCATATGGCTGCTGTCCATGGCGAAGAACTTGTGCTGTTCTGAAGGTAGTAAACGATAGTCATCTTTTTTGCTTCTAGAGGGAAACTTAACAGTTGCATCTTGGCAGATGCTAGGTCTCATCTTCAAAGGAAAAGCTCCCAGGCAGATGAAGCCTGGGGGATGAGTAGCCCCACAGAGCATCGCAGGGGGCTGCAAAGGGATGAGTACCAGTATCCACAGCAGATGTATAAGAATTTGTATGGCTCAGGCTTCTGGCATCTCTGGTCTGTGGCCACCCACAATATGCCAGAGACTTGTCATTAAATGTATTTGTGCCATTTACTGTGATTTCCTGCAAGGGATTGGTCTTACCCCTACGCTTTTTTTTTGTGCTGCAGTGTAGTCTTGGGTCAAATTAATGTTGATTTTCTTCCTCTACTCCTCATTGTATGTTATTGCTGTAGTGTGTTTAGGAAAAGAGATGTCTCCAGAGTTATGTGAACTGCTTCCTTGGGAGCAAAGACGTGGCAAATCCTGTTCCTCAGTCTCCTCTCTGCAAGTAATGAATCCATACTTTTATAAAATCCTCTATGAATGTAGTAGATGTGTGGTCAATCCTGTGTACAAACACAACAGCAGTAAGTCTGGGAGAACAAGCTTCCCATCTTACACAGCCTACAGCTGAGTGTTTTCAGACCAAGATCTCTGTGTTTGTGAGTTAATGTATATTGGAGAGGAATTGCTCCGATTACCCTGGGATTAGAGGTGCATGGGTTTTGTATGATTTGGTTGTGGATGCTTTTGTGCATTCAGCAGCTTCAGATCTATTTTGTGGGACTGAGGCTTAGATCACCTTTAGTTGAGCCTAGCTCTAGGGTCTATGTGAGCCAAACATTGTTTTCTTTTCCTCAGCTATGTCTCTTTGCCTAACAGATTTCCCCACTATTCCCAAAACATGTCATGGCCAAGTTTACGTGAAAAGACGTATGTTAAAAACCAAAATGGAACAACTAAAGGAGTATGTTATTTACAATAAACCTTTTATTTTTTTGTGTGGCAACTCGGGTAAAGGATTTCCTTGAATTTTCTGGTCTGGTTTCTTGCTCAATATTTGTATTGTTTTGCTGAGAGAAATGAAGGCGAAAATAATTTGATTTGCACCCTTAGGCAGGTAACAATTCAGTTCTTTTCATGAAGAGAGTGTAAAGTGAGACTGTTCTCCACTTAATTAGTTTTGTGAGAGTGATGTATAAGGCAAGGTCAGTGCTAAAGGAAGAAAGGGCTGGCATGGATTGAATGCTGCTTACGTTGTTTGAATAATTAGAGCATCACTCTGAGGTGGGAGGGAGCAGAGGGACTGAAATGAAGTGAGAAGAAGAGATATTCCTGAAATAGCAATTGAATCGCCATTGGTCTGGGTTGCATCACGCGTACACTGTTCAAGATCGACTAAATCTGAACTAGTGGTGGTTCATTACCTCTGATGCTGTGGCTGTGATTGTAGCTGAAATGAAGGTGTATTTATAGAGATTACTCTGTTCTGTGGCCCAGGTAATCTCTAGATACTTTTCAGCTGAGGCTTGACATAATTGATATAAGGCTCCATTAGTTGCTTTAAGAACAAATTGTTTAACCAGTACTTGGTATTTTTGATACCTGTGCTTTTAGTTACCACCTGATTTTGGACAAATTTCTTTTGTCTTAGTGGGATCAGATCAAACTCGCGCATTGTGTAATCCTTATCCTTACCCGAGTGGTCCACGGGCATTTGCTGGCTTTTGTAAAGTGATGGCTTCATCTCTGTGCATCACTTTTAGATGCCAGTGCAGGAAATCCAACAGCATTGCTGTACCGCTCTGGTGGGCTTCTGTCTCCCTGTTCGTGTCAGCTTTAACAACCGATACTGGCAACGCAGGTGGGGGACTCCATCAGCAGTAGTCGTAGTACCTATGTGGTTATTTTTCTAGTCGTCTTCCTCCTCCATCCACTTCAAACATACTGTGCCGAGAGTGAAAATGCTCATGTGGTGGGCTGACCTTGCCCAGCTGCCAGACACCCACCCAGCCCCTCTACCACTGTCCCTTCTCAACAGGACAGGGGGAGAAAACAAGATGGAAAAGCTCGTGGGTTGAGATCATAAAGACAGGGAGATCACTTGCTGATGACCGTCATCGGCAAAACAACCTCAACTTGGGAAAAACTTATTTATTGCCAATTATAATGGAATTGGATGGCGAGAAATAAAGACAAAAACTAAAACACCTTCCCCACTCCCCTTCCTTTTCCCCGGGCTCAGCTTCAGTCCTTCATTCCCAGCTCCTGGGGCAGAGGGAGGAGGTACAGCAACGCAGCAGGGATGGGGAATGGGGGTTGTGGTGAGTCCGTAGGAGTTCCCCTCTGCCATGCTCTTCTCCTCACGCTTTGCCCCTGCCCTGGTGTGCTGGGGTCCCTCCCGTGAGCTGCAGTCCTTCAGGATAAACTTGCTCCAGCGTGGGCTCTCCACAGGCTGTGGCTCCCTCAGGAATATTCACCTGCTCCAGCCTGGGGTCCTCCAGCTGCTCCCCCATGGTCTCCCTGTGAGGAATCCCTGCTCCAGCCTGGAGCGCCTCCTCCCCTCCTCCTTCGCCGGCCCCGGTGCTCCCAGGGCTGTTCCTCACACCTTCTCCCCTCTCTCCTCCATGCCGGGCAGCGTTCTCCCTGTCTCCAACATGCCCTTCCCAGAGGCACCACCGCCATCCCTGTCGGGCTCGGCTGTGCCCTGCAGTGGGGCCGTGGTGGGAGTGGCTGGGTTTGGGTGGGACTGGATGGAACCATCTGGAACTGGATTCTTCTGGTCAAAGAGGCCCCTGCTGATGGCAACGACATGCAGTCCAGCTGGCGCAACGGCTTGGTGGCAGAGCAGGGCTTGGTGGCAGAGCAGGGCTTGGTGGCTTGGCCTCAACTTCTGGAGACGAAGGTAACCTGCCAACGGCACTTCTCGTTGGAATGGGCCAAGCAAAAGGAATTCAGCGGGAATTCCTTCCTTCTGGGGGGTGGAGGCAGCCATTCCTGCTGCGTTGGCGGTCTCACCCGGGGCGTCAGCTCCTCGGGCCGGGGAGGGAGGTGACAGTGGGGAGCTCTCCTGTTCTGGGAGGTTCATACGGCTTTTATTCACTCGCTTGGTTTAATTATAGAAGTTTAGGAGTTTGGAACGGTTTTGCCCTGAACCCTCCAGCCTGTATTTGCAAATCTGGTTGTAATTAGCGTTAATCTGGTTTTGTTTGATTTTTCTGTTCGTTTTGTATATCGAATCCTCGGAGTTTTTTCTCTTCTCTTGAGGCTGACTTTTTCCTCACATTTTAGAAGTATTTCTGACTTTTGTTAAATGAAGGGAAAAAGTGCAGGACACTTTTTGGCCTAAAATAAGAAAGATGCAATGGAAATAAAGTTTGAAAGAACCAGAAAAGAAAGTTTAACAGGAGGGGGACAGGGAAGCCAGCTGGTAGGAGAAGGGAGCATTGCAGAACGAGTTCCCGGTGCTCCGCAGCACGTCCTCTGCGCGTGACCGGCCTCAAACACGCTCTTACCTGCCCAGCAGACACATGAGTGGAGAGAGAGCTTTCTTCTGGGTTTGTTTCTTGAGCCATGTTTTCAGGAGTTATCAAAATCTAAGAAGCTGGTAGGCACCTTCACCCTCTTCCCCCTCATGTCTCTCTGTAGTTCACTGGTACTGGCTGCGGTGTTTGTTCAAGTGCCTTAGGCTGGATCTCCTTCCACACGTTGTCAGTGTGCTGTCAATTGCTTACATAGAAACATTTTTTCTTTGGATTTTACATCTGCTCTGGATTTCTGTTACAGCTATCTTTTATGTTCAGTAGACATACGAATATCTTATGTTGCTCTTATATCTCAATCTGCCCAAGCTGTGCTACAATGCTGCCTCGAAAATGTTAAATTTATTAATTACAATTATACACAGTGCTCCGAACTGCTGTCACTTTTACTTTGTTCCTCTGAGGGCTGCAAGAGAAGAAGAAACTATGATGGAGCCAATTGCCACTGCAAGGCATTGTCACTTCTTGTGGGGTGCAGAGCTGGAATACCTGAACTGTGAAAGTCTCTTCTAGTGGAATAAAGATGTGGTGGTATTTTGGGGAGCTGTAGTATAGGTGGGAATTGCAGGTGTGTGCGTTTCCTGGGGGCATCATTGTTTGTAATTGTTTGAGACCATCACATAGTGCAGGTGCTCCCTCCTACTCCCTGCTGCAGATGTTGAAGGAGTATTTCTTCTGACTGTGAATAGGAGAAAGGTCTCTGCAGCCATACTGATGTATAATCAGTACAGGTTTGTCATGTGCTCTACTTTACGTTTGCTTCTCATCTTGCATACCAGTGACTGAATGTTCAGAGCACGCCAAAAATAGCTAACTGTTTTCAAGTGGCTGGGCGAGGAGAACTGTAACGACTTTCACTCGTCATTCTCTTGTCTCTTCTTTCCCCTCTGCCCCGTGTCTGCTTTCTGAAGAAAAGATGTTATTTTTTTTAATTTATTTTGGTGGAAGTCAATAAGAGGTGGTAAAAGTCAAATAAGTCAAAAGGGGTCAAATAGCAAGTCTCTTCTTGATCACCTAACGGGAAGGCTACAGCAGCAGAAAGACTGTGATGCCAGTCACAGGAGCTGAGAAGAGATTTCTGGGATGAAGTGTGACCTGGTTCTGTTCTGCTCCGGTGTCAGGATACTGCCTGGCCAGGGAGGCCAATAATCCAATAAGTCTATTTTAATGCTGGAGTTTGCTTGGTATCTGGCCTGTTGAGCTCACAGGCTTGTGTTACTTGTCCACTGGGAAGCTGCATCTTTGGTTTCCTTGGCTGGAAGAGGGGGTTTGGGGTTGGTTTGGTTGGTTGGTTTGGCTTTTTTTTTTTTTTTCTTTTCAAAATATCAGTGCAGAAACCAGTTTTCAAGTTTTCTTTTTGTAATTGTGTCTTTGGGAGGAATTTCTGTCACGTGATTTCTGGGATGTTGGGAGTAACAGACTGGTATAAATAATAGTCTTTTCATGTAGGGTATCCAAGTAGTAGGTGATGAAAAGGAGTGAAAGCTTTGTGGATATTGATGCAGTAACTCATAGGCAAGGAGAGAACAGCACAGAAGACGGGAGGAAGGTAAAATTGTACGTTTTCCTGGTAGTGTATTCAAGAACAGTAGATGTTCTTGTTTAGGACACAGTTTAAGCGGCAACAGTGAGTGTAGAGGTTGTCAGTTCTATTTCATGGCGACTTTCAGGGTTTAAACATTTGTATTTGTTCCCCCACTGGGACATAAGCAAAACTTCTTTGAAGTTACTCAGGAAAGAGAGACATGCCAGAATTATTTTAAGGAAAAAGACCTGTCAGGTTTTCCATCTGTATCCTTGTTCCACTCTTGATCTGAGAAGCCCTCCAGTCAAAACTGACATGTTTTTGCAAGACTTTTGAGAATGTTCAGAACGCCTAACCGATTTTTCTCATCAACGTTAGTAACAGATTTTGGAATATAACAGTTTTTAAAAAAATGAGTATGAGCTAAGCACAAGTTTCAGGTCGGGGGTATGGAGGATGGCAGGAAGAGCTGTAGCGAGGCAGGAGGTTTTGTATATGAGCCTTTTGGACTGTAAGTGTCTTGTTTTATTTCACTGCACATTGTATGGTGAAGGATGAACTTTCGATTGCTTTGCGCTTTGTGGAAGGAGTAAGAGATGCCAGGATGAGAATGCAAGGGCAAGAAAGTGTGATGGAGTGGCAGGAGAAAGCAAATCCCGTGAAACTTTGAACGATAGAAAATTAGCTTTGAAAAGGCTCTGGAGAGCACGAGGAAGCTGAAAAATGTAATGGAAGAGAGGATATTATGGATGTAATTTATCACTGTTTCCGGGAGTGTAATAACAGCCTGGCTATGTATTTTCTCACTGCAGAGTGGGGATTTATGAAGACCAGAAAAAAAGTGATGCAGGTAGCTGAGGCAGGAAGCGATCAGTGGAAAGGGGTCTGGTGGAGCAAGGGTCGAGGGAGAGATGAGGTTAGCAATGGCATGGAGATGGAGATAGAGGGGCACAGGGAGGAAAAGGAGCTGATGAATTTGCTGCAACTCCAGGGCTTTTCAGAAGAGGACCAAAGATATGGGTTTGTCATCACTGTTGGCAGGAGCTGGCAAAACTTAGCATTTGAGCCACTGAAGCAGTTGCAAATACTGAGCATTTAAAGCGAAATGCCTTTGCATACTGGGTTAACTCACTGAGTTGATTCCTGAGGTAGCTTTTCCATCAGTTGGGTTTTTTGCAGATTGTCAGAAAAACGCTCAAATTGCTAAGTGGCAGAAGAGGCTGAACTTCTAACCAAAAGAGATGGTACTGGATTTACAAATTAAAAATAAAAAACAAAAATGGCTAAATAGTTATGCTGAAAATGGAAGAAGGGAGACCCAGCTCTATGTGGTCTGTAGTGGTCTGGTCAGTCAGAGCTCGAGGATCTAAAAAGGCTTTTGTCACCTTTGATTTTTCACCTCTTCAGTGTACTGAACTAGGAGTATCTTTGTGAATGAAACTATTTGTTTAAATGAAGTTTTCCAGCCATCTTCCTTCTATACTTGATGTTCCCACAGTCTGGCTCTCCATTTACCTTTGGAAAAAAAAGATTTAAAAACATCTATCCTGGACTTGCTCCAGGTTGACAAGTGCTATGCTAATGACCAGTTGTGTGAAAGCCCACACGTTGTGCCAGTGTCAGTGAGCCTTGAGAGCTGCAAAAGTGAAGTCTGCAATAAGTACTTGATTTTATTTCTATTTTTTTTTTAAAGGTGGAGAACTCTGTCACAGAGAGGATAAATACATTTACTGCTGTGTTGTAGGTAATGAGTAGCCTGGTGCACACACAAATTTCCATTGAATTCAAAGTGTGCAGTTCTACCAGACTTACCTATCAGATACAACTATTTGGGATTTGGAGGCCAAATCTTGCTTTCACTGATAAAGCAGCTTGAAAGACAATTTAGGCACTTGTATTTTCTAGTGGCATGAACAGGGTTATCTTCTGTAGTAGTATTGAAAGCAAAGAATCCCCAACAGCCCTGTCTTTGAAACTCTTAGCAGTAATAGCAGACTGTAGTGAAAGCACACACGTTTGACAACCTAAAACACCGCAAAAAACCTTGACAATCTGTCCTGCAAGGTGCCAAGCATCTTTGCTTTTCATTTACCCAAAAGCTCTTGTTCGGGCCCCATATCAGTGAACGTCACGTATTCCTGTCATGTCCTGTTCCCACTGTCACAAATTCTTACATTAAATGTGTTCCAGAAGGAGCAATTGGCTGTGTATGAGAAAGACTGAGTGAGTGACAAAAGGCTTAGAAAAGAAATCAGCAAAAAGTAGCACGCTTTCATCCCTCTCATTCAAACATGTCTGAATGAGCTGTTTGTCGCTAGGAGAAGGTAATGCATTACTCCTCTTTCATAAAGTTGTTAAAATTGTTGCCATTAATTTATCAGCAAATTATTACACTCAGTGTGAAACACCCTGTTCTTTTATATGTCTTAAAGTGCTTTGGCCTCCTTGGTAGGATCTCTAATTACTGTTTTTTATTGCTGCTTTAAACCTTTTAAGCTATCATTGTGCATGGGACATGTTTGAATAACTACAGGTAAGAGACCGTGGTGGCTCATCAGTGTTTATTTGGGTGACACCTTAGAAAGAACAGAACTTGAACCAGCACTGTCTTGTCAGGTTAGATTGCAACATGGTTTGTACTGCTCAGCATCAGGCTTGCTGAGCGATATCCTCAGTGGGAGTGTGATACGCTTTGCATTTCATGGTGCTGACCGCGGCTGTCATGAATGAAGGACGAAGATTTTAAATGTTGGGTCTCTCATTCATATTTTTTCTTCTCTAAAATAAGTAGTACTTTTGTGTTGAATCAATGCTGTGTTTTAAAACAAGCCTGAAGATAGCTAGAAGAAACTGTAAATTTTGTATTTGAGGCGTGATTCTGCAATATCAGATTTTTGTGTGTGGGACGAATTGTCATGATAGTTCCAGTGATTTTAATGGAGGCTGAAGTATATAAGACAAATAGATTGGGCTCATGAAATCTGATCTCGCAGATCAGCAGAAAACTCTGTTGGTGAGTAAAAGGTAGCAGAAGCTTGTATTCAGTTTGCATCTTCAAAGATCGCCTGGAAGATGTTGCAACTGAAAGAATGTGGCATGAATTTTTACAATGTACTCTGCTGGATGGCCTTAGAGGCAACTGCTGCTTCTCCAGTGCCACTGTATTATGGTAGTTTGTGCTTCAAAATTTGGCTTTGGGAATTATGGTATCAAAAGTGCAGAAGTCCATCTCCTTCATTCTCTTCATCTTTCTCTCTCCCTCATTTATGTTTTGTCTTTATCCACGAGCAGAAGGATTATTGACTTAAAGGTCTTGAAGGATGGTTAATACCTTGACACTTATGGTGGGAATAAAGAGTCTTTAAAAGGTGGTAGCATCAATTTTTGACCCTGTCTGTCTAATACCACCACCAAGTATGGAAATGTTAGGTTTATGTGCATTTTCTAATCGATATTCAAATTTGCAGTACGCTATACGATGTCTCTCCATTTTACCATGTAGAGAGAACTGCTCATGATTTATAAATTCAAGCTGATACTACTTTGATTAGTGTAAGTTTATTGCCAGATAAACAATATCTTTATATGGAACATGACTCTGCTTGTAGGCTTAATACCCTGGCTGCAGTGATATGAGAAATCAGTGGGCTGGCTGGTGATTAGGCCCAGCTCACACGGCGCCTCGGAGCACCAGGCAGTTTGAAGCTTACAATCGAACTGTGGGATGAAACCAGATCTGCCTTTGTTCTGAACTTGTAAGTCACATAGCACTGAAGCGGGCTGCCCTCGTCTGCCCAGCTTTATTTCCCAAGATGTAATTATTCCTTGTTCGCTGACTTGAGTAAATCAATTAAAACTCTGTGTGTGTGTAACAAGGCTTTGACGTAAGCTAATTGATCAGGACATGCAGGCATAGAAGAAAGGCGTGGAGCAGATTTTTAAAGTAGAAGGCTGGAACTTCATGAGCTTTCTTTTGAAGTGGCACGGTGGTAGCCAAGTTCCCATCTTCTGTAAGAACAGGCTTTTCACTGGGTGTTGTGGTGTTAAAACACTCCTGTTTGGTTGTACTCAGGTTAGCCTTTTTTTCAGCCTGTCCTATAGGAAACAGGTGGTGTCTTGCTCCTTTTCCCTTCGTCTGGAGGAGGCGTTAAGGTACATGTGATGAGAACCTCAAGCTGCAAATACTCATGTTTGTCCACCTCTTTCAGCGGGTTAATATGCTTCACCAATTATTTCCTGCGCCTTGGCTACCTCTGGAAACTCGTCCAAGACCTGCCTGGACAAGGTCCTCTACAGCCTACTGTAGGTGACCCTGCTTCGGCAGGAGGGTGGGACTAGATGACCCACAGAGGTCCCTTCCAGCCCCTACCATTCTGTGATTCTGTCCCTTTTTCAGTCTCCTTGCCTCTGTGAGAGAGAGGGGATGAGAAACCCGTAAATCCTCGTGCTCTTGTAAGGGCCTTGTAAAGCATAAGGACCTACTTTTTGATCAGCCTAAAGCACTGGAGGGTACAGCAGAAAGAGCGTGGGCACCTTGCCAGTCTTTCCTGCAAAGAAAAGTTCCTCCCTTATCCTGAAAATCAGCAGTTGGTCCTACCCACAGCGTCTCGACACACAGGTCACACGGCAAGTCTGCTGCCGGGCAGGGGAACGGCAGCTTGTACCACCAGAGCGAGCACATGTGCGTGAGAAGAGGCAGGAGAATCAGCTTCTGTTGAGGACCCAGCCTCCCATTCATCACGCCACGATATTTTTAGAGTTCCAATAGTTTCTTGCCCTTGCTCTTCCTCCCCAGAAAAAGAATATCTTTGCTCAAGCTGCATGCGAACTACTGGGAATTGACGAGTTGAGTTGTTTGTGATCCTGAATCCAAAGTGATGGTAGGTACCGCTTGCTGCAAGCCCTTCCCTTTCAGGCCCAGAGCAAGAGCTGATGAAAAGCAGTATTGCCAAATCTTATTTTTAGCTTCTGTCCTATGGGGATTTTTTTTGTTGTTGTTTGATCGTTTGGGGGTTTTTTTTGTTTGGTTGGTTTTTTTTATATTTGGAGTGCTCCTGTCAGGGGTGTTCAGAACAGCATCACACTGTATGTTTTTTCTGTCTGTATTACTTGGTCCAGCCTCGCTGGCCGAGTGCCCTGTGACTGATGTATCCGTGCTGTTGATGTGACTGGCACACTGCTCTTGTGGCAAGGTATCTTGTAAAATAAGCGCACTGCCTTGGGCAAAATTAATTTGTTGGTATTGATGTAGTTATTGCATTCTCTCCTCCAGCCCCTTGCAAATATTGCTGTTGTCACATTGACTACATTTTGTTGTCCTGGATGTAGCCAGCTGAGGTGATTCTCAGTACTGATGGCATATAGATACGTAGGGTGTCCTTTGTGGACTCACACATTGGCTTGATGTGGCACTTGCCAATCTAGTGGGGTATTTCTTTTTGGTTTGGTGTTAATGTTCCCAGCATGCCTGCTCTACTTGGTTAGGTGAGAGGACTTGCTTTCCGTGAAAAATCTGTAGTGCTCTGTGCAAGGTGCTTTTGTCACGTGCTCATTGAAAACATTTCTGCTGAGAACATTTGGCTTAAATGGCTTTTTTAAAAAATTCTTTATTGATCGTGCATCTGTGCACTTTTATTTTTTTGGCTTCCCTTCAAGTTTTCCTCTTTTCCTCCTGGTTTTGTTCTTGCACTGGGCCAGGCTAGCTGTCAGATAGGCATGGGAAGTTGGTGCAAATCCTGTGCCCACGGCGTGGACCAAGCTCTCTTGTCTTTGCTTCTGTTGTGATTAATGCCTGCCTTCATCTCTTCCAGCCCCTTCCCTCGTCATACAGACAGCTAAATTGGAAACCAACTGCAGCTCTGCTCTAGCAGTATTTTGCCTGAGGTGCTAACAATTGACCAAAACTGACTCAGATCATGATTTTAATTGGTTTGATTTTTGCCATTGGCTTTAGAAAAAAAGGGCTATTTTAGTCCCTCTTCATCCTTGGTCAATTTTATTAATCCATCCATGGTTTTAAAAACCTCAAAGACTTTCAGCATAGAGGGGTAAACGTTTTGGAGTGAGGCTTACCCTGAAACGCTGATGCAGCGGTGGTATTTGGTGTTTCTAGTGGGCACCAATATTCCAGTTTGGTCATGCAGAAAATTGCCAGTTTGAGGGGGCACGACACCTATTGATTACTGTAAGAAGTAGTTTTTCATATAAGGTTGGAGGCATTTAAATGCCTTTTTTTTACTTTTGTTTCAGTTGTACTACCTGTGATGTTTTTCTCCTTGGACCGCTGGTCCTTGCTTTTAGAACCAACGGAGGATTATTCGGTGCCCATAACCGCAGAGATGAGTGATGACACGTGTTTGTGCTCTTTTGCTGTGGGATGAGTATAGTCAGTTTGTTTTAATTTTTAATACTTCGATTCTTTGGCAAACACCAGAGGTGTGGAAACTGCTCACTCATGCACAAAATGAATTATGCATGTGTACAGGTTTGGTGCCTGAAGGCATTTTCACAGGTTGCGCCTTCAGGCACACAGGTTAAAGAGCCTAGACTCCTTACGCACAGACATCTATATAGTGAAAGACCAGAGATATCCTTCTCTAAGGGTCTGTATAGGCTTTCTTCAGTCTGTTACCACCTCCTGCCACCCCAGCTGTAGGTCTCTGTTCTCTTTGTTGGGCTGATAATAACAAATTGAAGATAACTTGAATACCAGTGAGAATTGTTTCAATACCAGTACAACAACATCATCTTAAAAAGCAGATATTGAATTAAAAGTGTGTGAGCAGCTTTGTCTTTCTGTCCATGAGGTCCAGTTGGGTGCAAACGTTGGCTGCCCATGTTAGATGTCTTGAATGTCCCTGTGGTTCTAGGCTGGGTTTGTTGAACTGCGGTGGTTTAAGCTTGTATGAGATGTGATCAATAACAAAAGCAATTCAGGCACTGGTTAATTTGAAGTTTTATCTTCTTCATTTCCATGAGACATATTTGTTCAGTTACATTATCTGCTAATTGTATTTCTGAACAATTTCTTGCAGAGACCTACAAGTCTCTATTCTTGATATGAAAGCTGCATTATTCTCTAGGGGAAATAATCGGTGATTTACTGAGCTCAGCTCTTGCTGTCTGCTGTTGGCATCTGTGGTAAAACCTGAATTTTGGTGGGTAGTGCAGAATTTTTCTGTTTTTTTTCTCTCCTTTATGAAGGAGGTGCTTACTGGGAAGCTTTTCCTTGCAAATAGATGAGTTGGTTGTGATTATTTTTTTTTTCCCTACCCTAAGTTATTTAAAAACCATAATTTGTCAATAATTGCTTTTTGTGCTATTTAAAAGCACCAAATGGAAATAACTATGATCCATCCAGTCCGTTGTTAGAAGGCTATTCCAAATCAGAAAACCATGTCTCTCTTGAAAATGTATTGCTTCGAAACACAAATCCTGCTGGCTGGTGGTGGACTTTGGATTTAAGAGATGGGGGAGCTTGTGCTTTCCTGGCATGTGATGAGCACCTTCTCTCACAGCCTCATCAGGAGCAGCAGCTTGTGGAGCGAGTACAAGTCCTTTCCAGAAGTGGTGATGAGGCCAAAGAAGGCTCTTGACTTTTTGTGATGTTAATGGGCTGAAATGGAGAATGGGAGGCCTTGACTGGCACAGGCAGGTCCCGTGAGCTGGTATAAAGTTCAGCCGTTAAATTATGGGTTGATACCACAAAGTGGCACTGAAGCTCCTGGGGCATCATAGGAAGGACCCACTTCCTCCACTAAAAGTTTCTTTCTTTTTCCCACATCAATATTTATGAATCTTCCCCTGCCACGTTCCAGGCAGCAGTGACCCGCCGTAAGGGTATCAGCTGTTTATGGCAGATGTGGAAGAGAATAAAACTGGGGTATGAATGGGATGTTCAGGGCAGTTCGCAGATCTGTCCCTGTGGTGCACAAAATGTGTTGGGGAACTGCTGTGGGTATCAGGTATTCAGGGTAATTTTATTCACCTTCTTGATCACCAGAGATTTGATAACCATTAGAAGGGAGGATGATGGATGATAGTGAATGGTCCTCTATGGCCACAGCTTGATCCAGGTTTGAGGTGACCCTGACATCCACCATCTAAGGCAGTGTGGCCAGTACGTCTGGCTAAGGGATCCACCCCTGGGGAAGCAATGCCGTGCCCAGGTGCTGTTCAAGCTTTCATCTCTAATCTTCTGCGTTCTTTCTTAATCCAAGTTAGTGAGCTTCTTCAAGGAGGAGTGGGGTAAATAGCCAGTAGTATACAGGTGGTATGGTGATAAGACATATTAGTCCTCTTTGATCTAAAGTAGTAATAATTATTAAAAAAAAATCTATGAAACTCTATATAACCTATCAGAAATTACATTTTAAAGAGTACTTATCCAAAGCCCAAACGATATTGCATGCTGTGCCCTCTGCCTGAGGACAACAGGTATGATGTGAATTAAACCCTTCTGATCAGATTTATCTTTCACCCATTTTATCTTCATAGAGGTGAAGAGCTGGCCAGAATAGGTTTATTGTAGTTGACTGTCATCGTGACTTCTAAGTTCCTAGCTTTTAAATTGCTACCAAAATGTAATACCTGTACTTTTGAAGGCTTCTGTGCTTTTGTTTTATTCTTTTAAACTGGATGTGCACGTGTTTCTGTGGCCAGGGTACTCAAAAAGGCTACATTCATATATTGAATGAACAAATATTCTGTGCTCTGATTTGGAGCAAAAGGGGTGGTGGAGTGTATTCCAGCAATTGCAGAGTCACTGGATACTGAGCGTTGTCTTCAACACCATTAAGTCCTTTTTCAGTGTAATGTATGTAATGTGTGAAAGCTTTTCTTAATTGAGTAGTACTATTTAATATTTCAGGGGTTTCTTCTTTCCTTCATGTGTATGGGCTCCACCACAGTGCTTTCACACTGAAAGCAGATCCCCAAAAGACTAGATGTTCCAGGCTGCTTAGCTAAGTAAATTCTTCTCATTAATAATAAGGTCTGCATAACCTGGTGCTTCTCATTTCAGTGGAAAAAAACTTCTCAATGACCATATGCGTCCTCAAACTGTCTTTATTCCTTATATTGGTGGTTATGCAAGGAAATCTTATCTGCATACCGCTCCAACTGTTCATTTGTTGTTTGTGCTTTCATGTAGCAATGTTGCTATTAAGTAGTCACATACTGATAAAAGTTCTCAACAGATCAGAATTAGCTGAAGAAAATTTGTAGCTTGAGCACTGAGCAGGCAGGCAATCTTGAAAGTGAAATGTCAGAGGAGAATTGTGCATTTAACTTCTGACATTCAGATGGGCAATACAGACTCAGGATTATACAGTTATTGCTTGTCATTGACTTTATTTTTTTTTTTTTGTCTTTGTCTCCTGAAAACACTTCTGGGCGTCTTTCAGAATAGCATCTCTCTGTCCCTGAACATGTTCAAAAAAGCTTAGCTGCTGAAGAGTCATAGCATGAAATCTTAGTGCTTTTCATTGGAGGGAGAGATTAGTTGAGTCTGCTTTACAAGGGCGCTTACTTCCTTTTCCAGTACTATCCCATATTCATTATATCCTTTTCTGGGAAACCAGTCTCCCTGTGAAGTTTGTCTGGTGGTTGTGGGGTTTTCTTTTGTCCTCGAGCTTCAGTGATCTAGTGCATTTTACTTGTCCAAGTCTTTATTTTTCTGTTCCTGGTAAATATGCTCAGGCTAAATCCACAAGTCCGCAGTAATGCCTCGGTGGTGGAGTTGCTCTGTAAATACACTGTGTTTACCTGGTTATTGGATGTTTCTTGCATGCGTGTAGTGCTTTTGACTATTTGGTGGCTGCGGGGAAAACAAACAGGTGCGAAGGAGAGTGTCTGGAGATGAACAACTCCTCCTCAAATGCCTGTGACTTGTTGAATGACAGCGGTAAGACAGAAGATGGAGAAGGACCAAGAACTTGGAGGTGCATAAGCTGTTGCCTTTGACAGGAGACACCCCCACCCCCAGATCTAAGCAACTTTGTTCTTACTACAAAATCAACGTTTCTGTGTTTTCTGTTGCTTTATACCAGTGAATTTGGATTTTAAAGAATGATCATGCTGGGAAAGGCCTGCAAATGTACAGGACCTACCCAGACCATGAGATGCTGAAGTACCCTCTGGAGAAGGGAGAGGGAGCATCTGCAGTGCGCACCAGGATGCTCTGCATTTGTGACTCCAGCTGTGCAGCGGCTGGCACATCTGCAGGGCCAAGCGCAGCTCTGCGCAGAGTCACTGCCTCCGGACCCGAGGCGGCGTGTCTGTCGGCTCGCTGCCGCGTCTGTGGCTCAGCCCTTCCTCCGACTCGAATCTACGGTTCCCGTGCTGAGAGGAGCTGGCACTTGCCTGCAGCATTCTGCAGTGTGATGTGTGGTGCAGTGCAGATGCACCCCTAAAGGTGCCAGGAAAACAAAGTGACACAGGTACTGCTGATCCTGTTAAAGCAGAGAGATGCAGTTTAAAATTTCTACTCCAGCAAACCCTCCTACATCGAAATACTGAGTTCTTCAGCAGTGCATCAAACCTGCTGCTCGACAGGGTCTGTGTGTGTCTGTGATACCGCTTGCTAAGGCTGCCGATGGGTTCCTTGTCCTGTATATCGTGTTCTGTCTCTGGTCCTTCGAAAGGTCAGGAAAGTAGAATAAAAAGAGGCTTTGGGGCAGGTAGCTCTCACAGAGTGAAACAGGCCTCTGGCACAAGAAGAGAAATGGCGGTGGTGCCTTGGGGAGGAATGTCTCCAGCCATTCACTTCTTCATGGGTCCCGTAGCAGCAGTGCCTTGAGGTTAATCTGGAGCTGGCTTTGCAGGCAGCATCAGCACCAGCTTCCAGGTGGATTTGCACGCCGCAGCTGATCCCAGGGTGTTCCTCTGGAATTTCTCAGGGATTTTCACACTGTCTGTCTTCAGACCTCCCGTTGAGAGGCTGTCATGGGTGTGAGCGTCCTCGGTAGTGAGGAAACCTCTAGAGCTGGTGCAGACCGAACAAATCCTGCACCTACCTCTTTCCCTGGGCTGAACGGAGAGCGTCGGCTCCTGGAGCAGGAGCATGGCTGGAAATGCTCGAACCCATGGTGTCAGTGTGCTTTTGTGATCTGCTGTTTTCTCAGCTCATTCCCTGCTGACCTTTATTTTCCTCAGGTCCTACCTCCTTGCTCCACAGCTGCAAACCTTTCATCTCTCCCCCTCAATGCCCTTCTTTCCTCCACAGGTGCTAACCATCCTTTCCCTCAAGTTGCCTATTAAATAACATAATTAGGTTAATTAAGAGCAGTTGTCTCTAGCCTGTATTTAGCTTGGAGTTTGGTTCTGCTTTGTCAGATCTGGTGAAGGGATTATGTGCCAAGGACTTGTCTGATCTTTCCTAATAAATTAGTAAAATAAAAGACATGGTCCTTTTTTCCTGTTGTTAAACAGCCATGGCTATAGCAGTGCTGCACTTGTAGGCGTTAATTTATTTGTCCGACTGTGCGCAGAACAGGCCTGTGACTGATGCAGTTTAGTGCTTTTTACTTAATTTCTTACAATTATGCTGGTTAATTGGAACTTTTGAGAGAGCTTTTAGTTGTTACAGATACACAGGTGCCTCACTGTTTGTCCATAGTCCTGCATTATAACAATTTCAGTCATCAGCCCATAATGTCTGCATGTTAATTACTCCTTTTGTGAGATGAGGTTGGCAAATGAATCTTCATCAAGCAACTGATGAGTACATCTGTGACTTAGTAATTTAAAACTAAAGTTAATAAGGCCAGGTTCTGGTGGGAATCAACTGGTGGTTTTTGTTGCAAAGGTAATGAGTCTGGCTTTCCACTTTGCATGCCTCCATTTTTAAAGATTGGCTAAATTAGTAGCCAGAAGCAGATGTGAAGGATGTTATCCACTCTGTAGATGTTAATAACATCTGTGTCGAATAAACAAATCGCACAAGGCTTGTTCTCATTCCAGGGATGGTGCTGTGTGGGTGTTACATATGTGTTCCAAACGGGGCTGGTATTCCAGAGTACCTTCTGTAACTGTGGGGCTTCTTTGGGCTTTCATCAGACAAATTCTCTGTTCTCTGCTGTTCTGTTACCACTCATGGTTCACTGGAGCAGGCTTATTTGGCATCTGAGCCTTGTGTTAATCTGTGCACAGATGTGACTGGCCAGCGACTGTGAGGCAACTGTCCAGGCCAGGGAAAACTGGAGTCACATATGCTCTGGTTCTGTTTTTCCTTCAAAGAGGTATTAAAATGGTACCTCTTTCATAGTGGATCCTTCAAAATATTAGTGATTTGTATTCTGTAGTGAATACAAAGTAAAAAATGAAAGCCCAGGTGGGTTTGTATGACCAGTGTAACTCACCTGACTTCAGGAGAACAGAACTGACTTGTTCGATGGAGCAGTAGCCCCTAAAGTTGCCCTATTCTAGCTTGTTCTACTCAGAAATCGGGCTAAATGTTGGTGCTGAGACCTGCACTCGGAGTGTGTTTCTCTCAGGCTGGGGAACTTGCCCTTATGAAGAAGGTATGTTTCATGGCAGGGTTTGCATTTCATGCCTTGATTTAAGAACATCCCCTGTTTTTCTTATGCTCTGCTTATGGATGTTGAAGATCTCAAAGACAGTGTGGAAATGGTGTTCAGATGGTACTTCTGTGCTTCAGAGGGATTAAAAGATTGGCTAGAGCCATCTCTGTGCCTGAGTTGGCTGTTGCTGACTCTGTTTGTCACCTGTGACACTAACTTTTAAATCTGAGAATTGGAACTACCTGACATGCTGGAATAGAATTTCTGCTAGGTTTTTAGTGCAGGAAATCATATTTCACTGTAACTTAGAGCTTCACTGTTAATGTAAGTTATAGAAACTCATTAACTTTGGAATAAATACTAAATTTTACTCTTGCAATTACAAGGCAGTATTAGTATGTAATTTTAATCAGCTTTAATATAGAATGTTCAGAAAAATGAGGAGGTTTTAAAATGTAAATGGCACACAATTAAATGGTAGCTCTTTGCTGTATAATTATTAGTCTGCATGCCCTACATGTTCTAGATTACATGTGAATGCATTTTGTATGCTAAGTGAGAAGTAATTGGAGGCAGAAGATGTCTTAAGTGCAATAAACCAAAATTGATTCATTACATTATTATATTCAGGTTCAAACCCAGGTGAAAACTCTCAAAAATATTTGCCAGACAGAAGATGACTTGCAAAGGGAGGGGAGAAGGAAAACCAGCTGGAATGGATGGTCAAAGTAATGCATATCAGAAAAGTAAAATAGTGATTTGTATACAAAAGGATAAGGATATTTGTAAACCTATTACACAGATCTAATGCTATTACTTGAGTTATCTTGCTGCTGCTCATCACTCCAGCTGTTTGTTGAAGGTCCCATCCTAAGTTTGAATGGGCAGGGATTTGGAATGAGTTTATCTGGGCAGCATCCACTGCAGTTGGCTCTGGGCCTCTGGATCCCAATCTGATGTGCATCCCTGCGGCGCGGTACCCAGACCAGCAGATTCTGCTGGGCAGCACAGGATTTCTGCAGGGCAGCACGGGTGTAGCTTCCCTGCCTCTCTGCAGCAGCCTCCTTTGAAGCCTTTCTGGTGGACACAGCTGGAGTCGACTGGGGATGTTCGCTCCATCATCGCTGCAGTAGAGCAGTTGCAGAGCTAAAATCTCATAGTGATAAGGTGGACTGAGAGTGGTGCCCAGCATGGCCAGCGTTGTCACACAAGGGTGAAGAACCACCAGGGTGTGAGAAACAGTAGAATGGGTGTCTGAGGAGCTTACTGCCCTTCTATGCAAAAGCTCAGTTTGGCACAGGAACCGTCTCTACAGCTTAAGTAGAAGTATCTGAAGTGAACAGTGTTTAGCCGCAAAATGGGTCATGCACCTGTTTCGTTTTATAATGGTTTAAAATTGATAGGGAGAAAGATCTTTTGGTTGGGTCCATATCATTAAAAAAACTGGTGTTACGCTTCACAGAGTGACCAAGTGACTTTGTTGCTCTAACATCGTTATGTGAAAGCAATGCAGCTTCTAAGGAGTAGCACATACAGACACCTGTTTTACTTTGCATTGAGACATATGTAGGGTTAATAGTTCAGATAGTTCTCGTATATGCCTGTGGATTATTAGACTTTGGTACTTGGCATAATTATGAAGCTTAGCAGGCCATTCTTCTGAAGCTGTTTTGACAAAGCTGTAGATAGAGGAGTTTAAGATGAGGTGCTGAAATACATGCATTAAAAGGGAAAATATTTTCGATATGATCAGTACCTTGTTGTGAAGCATTCCAGCGCAGGATGCTGTGCAGATCTGACTTTGCAATGGTACTGTCTTTTAACTTGGTGGATAGGGACTTAAAAAAAGATTTCTGGGAAGCCTGTTTGGCACAATTAAAGAACAAGCAGGGCCAAACCTATCGGCAGATGTTCACCAGTGGAAAGGTCTGAGCAGTAGCTTTTGTTAGGAAAACGGTGCCTTTCACAACACTTGGTCCAAAATGCAGGAGTCTGTGGCTGGTGGAGGATATCTGCAGTCATTTTCCAAGGTGCAAAAATATCTGTGAAGTTAAATTATTTGGATTTATCTAAACAATATGAAATACATGAAAATAATGCAAATATATTCAAGTAGCACTCTGCCTTGGTAGTTGAGATTGTCTCCCTTGTTAGCTTGCACTGTTGAACATTCATCATAGCAGCAATTCTTAGCAAATGCAAGGTGAAGTATAAGTCCTTAGGCTTTTAGTTTTGTAGTTATAACAAATTATATTCAACCCCTACATTTGTTGAAAATATGATATCCTAGTTTGGTTTCTTAAGGACAGTGCAGTGTGTGATCACATGGACTGTCAAACGTTTTTGCCCAGTCAAGCTTTTGGGTGAAGTCACTGGGACTCTAAAACATACAGTTTCTGCAAATTTTATGGAAAGCGTATTGTTTAATGGAAAAGGACCACTGGAGGAAAGAGGGGAAATATTGTAGGGTAGGATGTGCACAGACACTGTGGACACTGGTAGGGGAGAGGTGTTGGGGGGGAGGAGAAGTGACCAATTGACAAAAATATAGTCATCACCACTACTGTAAACAGAGCAATTTATTTGGTAGCTGTGCTGTTGAGCATTGTTAATCTAGATAAATGCTCTAATCCCATTTAAGTCCATCGCAAAGCGCCTGTGCTGACTTTAATGAGCCTAGAGCTTGTTTCATCACTAGTTTAGAATTTTTTTCTTGGACCATGTCCGTGTGAGGAGGGAGTAGGGAATTAAAGGAGCATATGTTTTGAATTGGAAAGCAAATGCACAAACACTTTTGGGTGAGAGAGAGAAACTCTCTTACCTTTGCTATTGAGGAATAGGAGTATTTACCCACTTCCTTTGCCTGTACCTTTTCGGCCTCATCCATATCTCAACTGAGGAAAAGTTTGAACACGGCTGGTTTTGGCGTGCTTCAGGAACTGGACACTGAACGCAGCTTCGGTCTGACCCAGCATGGCCGTTACATTGGAAGGAGAGCAACCTTGTGTTATATGTGCTAGGGCTTATTTCCTTTTTATGAGCACTGGCCTGGGCACCCAAAACCACGGGTGGTGGACAGTGACTTAGGAGCTTTAGCTTTTGTGCTAAAAGGAACTTCTAGAAGTCATTTTTTGCTTTAAAAACCAAACAAACCTCTAACCCTTCTGTAACTGGTGAGAGGCTGCAGAAATCATTGCATTTGATGGAGTTAGGTCCACCTCTGTAATGATAAAGAAAGGCATTCCAGTGAAGACTTAGAAAGTATTTCTCAAGAGCAAAATATTTCCTCATGCACTTAACCCATCCTTCCCTTAGCCTTAGATTATACCTGCTGAAACCTATATGCTACATGTCTAGTCAGTAAGTTACTCAATTCTATGTCTGAGGATCAAAGCTTTTTGCATCTTCCTTCTGTTCTGGCTGTGAGTGTAGCCGGTTTGTCAAATAGACGGATAAATGAGTAGATTCCCAGTGTGTCTTCCATGCTTGGCAAGGGTTCAGGGGAGAAAATGCCTTCGGTATCTTGAAGGAGTAAAGCAGAATATTGAATTTTGGTTGTTGGTAATGATTGTTATATTGTGCAGTATGTGGTAGTCTGTCTGATGGAAATGAATGGCTTTAGGGCTTGACCTCTGGCTGGCTGAGGTTGCGTTTGTGTAGCAGTGATTTCAAACACTAAGCTGGACATCTTTTACTATAGCAGTGGAGCCAGCTCTGCGAGGCGAATGCTTCGTCCTAGGCACTGAGCACTCCCTGCTCCAAATTAAGTTAAGGCTTGGACTTGAAAAGATTGTATGTGCACAGAGCAAGAAGCAGCCACGTTAATTGACTGATTTGCTTTGTTTAATTTTTGATTTGGTGAGAATGCTGAAGTGATGACTCAGTCATGCTAAGATGTAATCTGGAAATGTCATATATAGGATGAGTAGTCCCTTCTAATATAGTCTGATCTAAATATTAGATTTATTTCATAATTGATTTCTTCTACAGGACAAGCTACTTCTGTCAAAAGTATTCCAATTAAAAAGAAAAAAAGGAGGAGGGGGAGGAAGCAGACCGTATAGCCTGTGGCTGTTGATGGGCTGTTGAGCTAAACAAGTGATGTGATTTGCTTTTCAGAAGGGCTGTTGCAATTATAGGGAAAGTGTAGCTGAGCACGTGCGGACTGTTTTACAGGACAGGCTGTGCCTCAGTGCACACTGCTGGCATGGCTTAAAGATAGCAGAGAACCACAATGTTAATTTCTTGGATCGATTCTATCTTGAGAAGCACCTAGGGGACAGCAATGCAGTTTTTGCACTTCAGAACAGTTTCACTTATTAGACTTCCCAATTTTCTGGGAGGTTTTTTGTTTACTTGGAACCTGCCATGAAGAGACTTTTTTTAAAAAAGAAAACTAAAGCCCTAAAACCAAACCCCAAATAACCCACCTCCCAAACCCTGAAAAACTGAAACCAGATACCTGAGGTGTTTAAATGCAAGCTGTTACTTTGACTGCTTCTCTGAGGCTGTATAATTCAAATAAACACATATCATGGAGTACAAAACCTGCTATTCCTGCACAAACTTAATACTATAACAGCACATGCGTATGTAGTCTTCTCTGCTCTGGCTCTGCTGGTTGAACCTGCAGCTCCCTATATTACAAGTGGATTTATGGTGCCAAATCTGTTCTGTGCAAGAAGGACACGCAGATGCTGTTAGAACCATGATGTTTCCTGACTCTTCATTTCCACGACTGTAGGCTTAAACGTGGTGTAATGTGGGTAACTATGTTACCTTTTTATCTAGATCTATATGTGCATGCACAACTGGAGTAACAGTGACAAGGGGAAAGTGCAGGCATCTGCTGATCACGGAGCGACTTTGGGTAACTGCAGAGAGGGGAGCTGGTGGGGCAAGCTTGGAGCTGCCGATGTGCGGCGTGGGGTAGAGCAGCCGGTGCTGAGCTGCCGGGGAAGGCTGCGATGGAGGGACAGTTTCCCTGCAAGTTGTGGGGAGATTTCAGGCAGCTGTGGGCTTGCTTACAAGCGCAAAGTGAAAATCTGTGTTGGGAGTGCACGAGTGCTGTAGCCTCCGAAGATGGGAGTGATTCATGAGGAAATGAAAGCCAGTGAATCAGGCACTTCATGTACGACACTGCTGTGGGTGTTCTAAGAACGTGAAAATCAGTGAATGGGACGTAGAAACAATTCAGAAGAACAAGGCTTTAATGGGGCAAGTATTTTTTTTCGTAAGTTGTTAATCAGTCTTTGAGGTGGGAAAGAGAGAGACTCTGTAAGATGATTTAGGCAGCTGAGGGCTCGCTTCCTCGTGTCGGGAACGGCGAAAGAATTAGCATGTGGAGTGGCAGAAGTGGTGGCAGGACCATTTGTCTTGCTAAATGTGCTTTAAAAAGCGAGGGGCTGTGATGTGATGGAGTAGTTCATTGGCTTGACTGGCAACATTATCTAAACAGTAGGGCTGTTCCTCTTCGGTATATCACCAGCACCGTACCTGTACCTGGCCTTCAGCACAAGAAGCCCAGTCTTGAAAAGCATGCAGACAATGGTGGCAACATCGCAGCCACAGTAGAAGTCCTTTTGGTTGAAGCCAAAGTTTGTCAGCTTTGAACTTTTCAATTTTCTGTTTATTATGAGCAAGAGAAATTTAGGAGAGAGTTACCATGAGTTTAGTGGAATGAATAACAACATTACAAGACAGTGAACCACATGGGTGAAGTACAACTGGCAATAATAATGATGTACAGCCACTTCTGCCTAGATTTCTTGACCAAGATCTGTAATGACTTGGTTATTTCTTTCTTCTATTATTACTATGCTGTACTTGAAAATTTCCTTTTCAGAACTGCAGAAATTGTTCTTTTGCAGTCCTGGTTTTCCTTAACATCTGAAAAAAATCTTTTTAAATACTCAATGGGAATATGCGCTTACTAAGATAAGTGAATTAGAAATTGAAAAACGGTCAGGTTTATTTTGCTTCTGTGTGCATTCAAAATTAGACTCAATTTCATGACGTTTTTCAGTTTGACAAGAAGTAATTGTTGCTAGTGAATGTTTCCAGTGCAAAAGTCTCAATTGTTCTATATTTTTGCAAGCCTACTCCTATTTAAAACATAATGGGAACATCTAATATTGGAGGCAAAATTGGAGATGAAGGGTGAAATTTTCTCTTGAGTTTTTTTTCACATGCTTAATGAGGTAATGCAGAATGCCTTTATTCTGGTGTTTTTCTCTTTTCAATACTATTTAGGAAATCTGCGTGCGTGTGTGTGATATATAATATATGAAAACCATAATGAGCAGAGATCAGTAATCTCTCATCTCTGCCCAAGGCGTCATTCACCATGGTATCTGAGCATCTGACAAATCAATTTGCTTGCCATTCAGTCTCTTTGAGTTCTCTCTGTTACATCAGAAACCCACTGAAGTTAATAGAGAGGCTTCTATTGATTTCTGGCAGTGTTTGGATCTCATCCTGATTTAGTTTTCCTTTCCTGTTACTTTCCACCACATTCTTTCTGATCCCGTGTCTGAAAGGAATTGGAAAGCCTGGTACTCGGAGGGAGATGAGCTGCATTTCAATATGTGCCTAAGCCGGCAGCACTTGGAGGGATCTTCAGCAAGGGAGATCTGCTGATAAGGAAGCACTAAGAGAGCCCACAGCAGCTGAGACGGATTTGCTTAATTTCTTCATTTTCTGTCTCTCATAGCCTGGGAAGAGCATGGCTGGTGAGGCATTATCGGAGACTCACAGGTCATGCCTATATAGAGGCTTATAAATTGGGGACAGGGCTTTGGGATGTGGTGCCACTGCGAACAGAATCGTGCGGAGTGCGGTGAGATGCTCTGGGCACACAGATGGTTTTGTCAAGGGATGTTGCAGGACCGGTGTGTCTGCTTGGGACTGCATTCATTCAAATGATTGAGCTGAGATAATTTTCTCATACAGCTGAAAAAGTCACAGCTTTGTGTCGTGGGAGGTGGGTTGTAATGGCTTAGCAGCAAGTGGTGGTAAAATGCCAGCCCTCTCTTGTGGTAGTCTGTGAATGAAATCCCCATGCAAGATCCTTAGGTCTGAACGTTGCCTTCACAGAGTAAAGGGTTATCTTCCTGGTACATGCTGGCTGTCTTGTAATAAGTTGGAGACAGGAGGGATTCATTCTTCTTTGGCCTCCCTGGAGAGCAGTGGCAGGGATGTGGGGAGCTTGGTCTGTGTGCCGATGGCCGGGATTTGGCTGCTGCTGAGCTGCTGAGAGCCCTGGTCAGGAGAGTGAATATGCTCTGTATAGTCCTCAGATACCCGAAAAAACTTCATTCTCCGTCTTGTAGGACTGGTGTCCACAGTGCAGGACTAGCAAAACCAGAGTGAAGCTGTGTCCTAGCAGTGGAGAAACTGCAGAGCTTCTGCAACGAGAGGAGCTGCCCCTAATGGGGCAAAAGTTGAGTTATTCAGGCTTAAAAGCAGTTGCGACTACCTGTGTTTCATGTCATTTGGGCTAGCTGTGAAGGCACGTGGAAGCTGATGAGCTCTCTGATCACATTTTCATTGAATGATATTCCCACAGTAAAAGTTGAAAAAGCTTAAATAGGAGGACATGTTGCTTGTTTCATTGTGTCTCCGGGTAGGTCTGTGAACCAGGTAGGTATTTATATCTTTTCTACGTGTGAAGAGAACCACTGTGAAGTGGTTAGATGTATCTTGAAGTCTGGTAAGGATCTAGTAAGAAACAGGCATATGCTCATATTAGCGTTCAAACAGGAACAGAAGTTTGGGCAAATGATTTGGCAAACTGTTGCTTGCGAAGTCTAGTAGCTCAGAGGCTGACAGAGATATCCACATGTTTTTGCTGCTGATTGCTTTAGCTAGGAGTTAGTCTTATGTTGACTGCTGTAGGTTAAAACTTTGTTTAATTGGAAAAATGTTCATGGATCTCACTACCAGGCTAAACGCTCTCAAACTGCTTAGACGATGATTTATTTTGGTAGTAACAGGAATCAGTATGTCCCACTTTGTGAATTTTTCTTTTGTTGCTTTGGGTTCTTGAGACTTCAATGATGTCTTATTATGTTTAACAGAATAAATTGCTAGTGACTGGGATTTTCTAGCACTGACTCAGTAACTTTTGGCTAGGTAGCAGAATGTGTTGCTTTTTTTGTGTGGTTCGTCTCTAGATGGCTTGAAAGTTGGAACTGTGTTTTCCGCTGTCACAGAAATGCATGCACAAGCAAATCTTGCAAAAAAATGGTAGTGAGGCTGCTTGGGGTTTAGTCTGATGTCTCGGTTCCTACAAGGGCTTGTGTGGAGGGCAGTTACAAACCCCAGTTTAAAGAGAAGTATAAGCTTTTTCACACTGGATATCGTTTGACAGCTCATTGCTAGTCTAATTGGCCAGGATGTACATATGTGAAATTAATATTCTCAAATAAACACACATCCCAATAAAACTGAATAAATAAAAGAGCTTCCTTTTGGCTCAGCGCCTGAAAGGTCACATTTGTGTAACAATGTTCAGCCCTAGCTTGCGTTCACACTGACTGTAGTTCTCCACTGAACTGTGAAAATTCCTGTGGGGAAAATCAGTAAGAAGAACTTAAAGTCATTTGCCATTTTTGTTGCATTCTAAGGTGTAAAAATTATGACTAGAAATAATTAGAGCAGAATGTCTGATGATGTGATAGCTATAATTATTGTGCATGTATTGCTACTTAATAAATCCACTGCTGGTATGTCTGCAACTGGATCCCACAGAAGTGCTGTTGCTTTGTGGACAGGTGATTAATAATCCTAGGGGGTTTCCAGTATTACCTTTGTACTCATTTCAGCTTCTGTAAACGTTGAGCTGGTCCATTCCCCTTGTAGCCTCTTGATCTCCAAGCCTGGAGGTGCCACGTTGCACCCTGCTGTTGTTAACTTTGGAAGAGTTAGGATTCTGTTAGCCTTTTGGCGTTGAATCTGTGATATTACCTGTGTGCCTTGCAGCTAATGGCTAGTGGTTTTAACTACGTGGAAGTAGAAGGGCCTTTTGGATGATGAGCAGAGTAGTTTTTTGTCAAACCTACTATTCTGTAGTGCAGCAGATGCTAAAAATAAGACACTGACATTTACTTTATTCCATAATAGTGGGTAGCATAACTGAGTTTAGCCAATTAGAGCGGATTTCTTAAAAGCTTTTCCATTTGTAAAAGCCTAGATGACATTGCTTTCAGTGGGATATTGTCAAGCAAATTATTTCATTCATATAGGTGTCGATCCTTAAAATTTCTACCCGGAAAGTACTCCTGTGTTTGAAGCCAAATTCTGTTTCTCTTACTTTCTTTTGTGAGAATAGTTTCAGAGTAACTGACGGGAACTGCTCGCAGACTGAAGACCTAATCAACATGATTGTAATTCAGATATTGAACTGAGTACCGACAGCCGTATCTGCTCTAAGTGAACATTGAAGATGTGCTGCCAGATGTCACAGCAAAAGGGAAATGCTAAAACATGCTTGGGGAAACCACAAAGCCATGATATTAACTGAGAAATGAAATATAAATAGCCTTGCATGCAGTTAATAAAAAAAGAGAGCTGAACTTCCCTGCTTAGGCCAGCATGATGACTTTTGTGGCAAACCTCGGGTACTTGCCAGCTGCCAGGAAATTACTACCTGGTGGTAGTGTGTGCGTCCAGCCCCTTATTCTGTTCAGTTAACACATATGCCTTAGCAGAGATGATAACTCTTAGAGGCCTTAGCTGAGATCAAGGCTGCATTGAACTAGGTATTATATGAATGCAATAATGTAAGGGCTGGTCCTTGCCCTGAAAAGGTAAGTTTAAATAGGTAGGACAGAAGAAAGGAGCGAGGCAGGGGGGGAGGAGAAGAAAAAAGGCCAAGTGAGCAGCAGCCGATCACAGCGTTTGGTGGTAGGTTGCAGCAGATCTGTCGGCGGCTGTTAAATGGGAAGACACACAGCTGCCGAGGGAGATGATTAGCTGCCGGTTGCGGGGCACTGGGAGGGTATCGGTTCATACATCTTCAGCACTCATATCGCTCCCCTGGCACTTGCTGCTGCCACAAAATGGCCTAGAGTGAACCTTTGCCCTGACATAGGACAGAAGTGTTTACGTCCCTGTCCCCTGGCTCTCAGTCCAGTGTCTTACCCACTGAACTGCGCTGCCTTGGATGTATTTGTTGGACAGTTAGTCAGGCTTGTGGTGTGTCGGGGTTTTTTTGTTTTGGGGAACTTTGATATCAATATCCTTTTTTTAAATGGGTTGATTAAATGTGCATGTTTATAAGGCAGGTGAAGTCACTTTTAACGTGCGAAAAACCAACAAACTCATGAGAAAATATTTTGACTAAAGAACTTTTTTGGTAACTGATGAGTGAATTGCTTCATTTTGTTCAACTGATATATCCTTGGTTTCAAAAACTACTTATGTAACAGGCAAACACATACATGTTTTTAATCTCCGTTCGTTTTCATAAACTCTTAAAATGTTTAAAGGAGCAAAACATCTCTGTAGGGAGTTTTTCTGAGAGACATCTTGGCATCCAACCTCCATAAAAAAATCAGTGGTGTATGAGTGCTAGCACCTACTTGTCTCTTGGAAAATCTCTATCCAAAGCCAAAACTGAACAGAGAGCCCAAAGATAAGATTACTTCTGCAGCTCTCTTATGAAACTGTTACAGTGGCTTGTGTTTCAGGACAAAAGGGACACACTTGCTTTGTTTAAATGTTTGTAAAAAATATAAGCAGGATAAAAATGAAGAAAGGAAACTTATAGGAGTGCTGCTATCATGCCATGTTTTCTTTTTCAGAAAGTAGTATCCATGCAGTGAAGTTCAGTCATGATGTAGGTGTGTTCACTGTAAACACTAAAGCAGTGAAAGACAATTCTAAGTTTGAATTGTGCTTAAAAAGTTTCACAAGGCGTAGTAGGCACTGCGGAGACATATGAGTTAATATTAAAGCAGCCTATTCTGTTTTCTCAGCTTAATCTGGAAATGGAGTGTGCTTAATAATGAATTGTCCAACTGCCCAGGCAAGCAGTCACACAAAACCAAAAGTATTTGATTTGTCTATGGCTCTGAATTTTTAATGAAAACTCCAGCCAGTCTCCTATGTGGAACATACTGCCTGAGGACTTGTATTGGAATGATGTTTTTCCCCGAGTTTCATACTTCTGTGGAGGAGAATGCTATGAATACCTCATGATTAAGTCACTTTGTATCTTGCCATACAAGACTGTAAGAGTATAAATTATTCAAGTTTAGTGGGTGTTAAGAGACTTCTGCATCAGTTGTGCTCTGAATATAGAAACTGGGAGGCTTATTCAGCAAAGAAAGGTATCTGGAACAGCTATTGGCAACTTTGAGAAATCTTGTTTTTAAAGAGAACGAGAGGGTGTGACTAGTCAAAAATATAATTGAATGAGCACGTGGTTTTTAGAGAAGTCGTTTGCTTTGTGCAGCTCTTCTCTACCAGGGATGAAATCCTCATGTTAAAGCAGGATTTTAGGTTTCCCTCCAAGTTCTTTTAACATGTTTTGGGCAAAAGTATATATAAGGTGTAAACCAGAACCAAATTCTGTTACTTCTCCTTGGCGTTGTCGTCATCTTGATGTGTCAAGGAGCTGCACTGGAGATTAAGGCAGACTCTGCTGGTGTAGAGAAGTCCAGTCTGGTGTATGTGTGGAAGATGACACAAGGCTGACTCAAATCAAGTGGACATAATTTTGGCAGTGAAATGCATACAGGGTCTCTTATTACCTTCACATCTGTGGTGAAGAAATAATTGTGGTGAGCATGAAAACAGTGACCATTAAAGATGAACTTGTGAAAACACCGTGCTTCTTGTTAGAGGTTTGAACTCACAGCAAGAGAAATGCACTAGTGAAGGAGCTGTGGCATTAGTTTGTCACGCAGCACCGAAGGGTTTAGAAACCCCCAGGCTGTGCTGCCATCGGCTGGGACACATTGCTGCCATGTCAAGCTGCAGAGCAGCGGGCTGGGGCAGCAGGGCTGGACCTGGCGCCGGGGGAAGCTGCCGTGTCCCCCTCTCCCTGCCACTTGGGCTGTGGGGGATGGCGAAGGGCAGCCCGACCGCCCAGCCCTCTGCGCTGCCCGTGGGCAGGCAGGAGCTGCTGGGGCATCGCCCTGGAGCCAGGGCCCAGCAAGGGGATGTTTCCTCCTGGTGCTCTTCTGCAGGGCTGTCCAGCAGCTAATTTTGAAGTTGCAACTGGTCCTCGGTGCCTGCTTATGCTTTGATTCTTTGCACAAAGCCCGCTTGCTGTAAGGCTGTACAGTAGAAACAGAACAAAACTCAAGAATTCCTGTATATGACTACTTTTGTTTGTCAGCATAAGTCAGTGGAGAATTCCCCTCCAGAAACAGTGCTGATGCTCTCTGTGCTTGTTGTGGATTCTACCTCCTGCGAGTCGTTGCATGAGGTGAACACACTTTGGCCAGTGGATTTTGGATCAGGTCCTATATGGTCTGAGGAGTGTGCCGCTATTGTATTGTACAGCCACAAAATGTTAGTGTAATGCTATCCAAGCCTCAATTAGGAGGATTATAGCTAAGCACAGAGACAAAAATTACTGAATGAAAGGTTTGGAGGTTTCATCTGTTCTTGTGTTTCAGGCCAGCATTACAGCACATGTACGCGTCATACGCACAAGGCCGTAAGATGCCTATAATAATTGCTAAGAAGTTTTAGGTCTCACACTTCACAATTAAAAAAGCCCCAACGTCAAACCCCGAAACAACAACAATGGCAAAAAAACTGGAACAAAACTTGTGAAAGAGAAAAACCCATCTAAAATACACCACCTGCTTGTAATTATCCAGTGAGGACCACGGTCTCCTTTCTGTCAGGAAATTATTATGTATGTACTTTGTCAAGGTGGTACCTGGAAACTAAAGACAGACTGCTGATTTGCATTTAAGACAGCTGAATAAAGTCAACTTTATAAGCTACTGAAGTTTTATGTAGAGTGTCTGCAGTTTTATATAGACTGTCCCAATTTCTGTTACCTGTAAAATGATTTATTATTTACCTTCAGACACCTAACGTGTTTTTCCCCTTCCAAGGCATTATCGGATAGCTGCGTGATTGAATCGGGCCCTTTAGTGCCATTGGTGGGATCTCATCGTTGTCTTGTTTTCAAGTCAGCTCAATAATTGTTGGCTGAAGGTAGCATCCCTGTCCTGTGTGTGTGCATGCTTTTTTCCTGTTCACTTAGAAAATAATATCAAAATACGTGAGGTTTGATTGCTTCGGGAGTTGCACTCAGATCGTACTTAGATTAGAGAATCTTAGATGCAAATTGAGGGCCGCTATTGTTCAGTGCAGAAAGCTGCTTTGTCCTCTTTGGTACATGAGGATTTCATCTGGTGCTTCAATAGAAGGATATTGGATTGGGCTGTTTGTTGCAAGACGTAGGTTTGACAGAAGGATATTAGTAGAAGGATATTAAATTTTACTGTTTGTTGCAAGATCTGAATTTCTGTGACGTGGACAAACTTCTTCAGCTTCCAGTTAATGGTTTCCAGTTTTATGAGGATTTCTGTATGGTACAGTGCCTTTCTTGTGCTTGTGTTTCTGAATTCCTCTCTCTTTTCTGTTGTTTTAGTACTACATTTGCATGGCTGCTGTCGATGCTTAAAGGAATGAAGTGCCCACGGAGAGACTGATTTGTTTTTTAGTGCAGGACTAGCTGCTTTTCTAGGTTGGTCTCTACGGCCACCTGTCTGATTTGGCTTTTCAGTCATGCTGTCAAAGCTATGCAACTTACCTATTTGGTTCATATTTACTCTTTTCAGTCTTCTGTGGTTATTTTTCATATGCAGTTAATCTCTTTTCCATGTGCTGAATACATGTGCTGTACATAGCCATGATAATGCAGCAGTAAATAGATCCTGCATATGATGAAAATGAATCCTTTTAATTAATCTTGCATTGCAATGTGTGTGCTTAAAAATAAAAAGGTCATACAATTTTAGTTACTTGTTCTTTTGCCACCGCCAGCAGTAACTATAGCTTTTGCTTCATCCACATGGCCTCATTGCCCCCTTTCCTGCCATTTACAGCAAGGATCCACCTCTTGTCGTCTTGGTTTGTGGTGTTGAAACCAGACCATGGATGTGTTCTGGCCTGCCCATTGTATGCCCACCGTTGTTCCCATGGCTGTTATCGACACCTGTTTGTGACAGTTCATATAAATATTTTTGAAGGTTTGGGGTTTTTCCCCTCACATCTGTACCAGGAGAAATTCCTTGCACATTTACTTCTGCCTAGCTGTTGGTGATGCCAGTCGGTGAAACTGCCTTTTTTGAATGGCCTCCCTTGAAGGGACACTGCATGATCAAGCATTTGTGGGGATGAAGCGCGTTCTTGTTTACTTTGTATTGCCCTGCAATCCTTTTGGATAAAAAGCATCAGAACTGAGGAGCGTGTTACGCACGTGCACATCGCAGTGGGGTTGGAGGACAGTCAGGGTGTCGCACAGCGATCAGGGTTGCCGGGTTGTGCCCATGGGAAAGCTCACCTTTTTGCTCCCAGCTCTTCACCTCTCTGCAGGACAAAGGAGAAGTCAGTGTTCATTAGAAGGCTCTTTCACAACATCCTCCACGGATTATAATGCTTGCTTTGGAAACGCAGGAGAGCTGTGGGGAGCCCAGTAGAGCGCTGAATCTGTTGTCCCCAGGAGGCCAGGTGCTGCCAGCACAACAGTTACACCTCTGTGCTGCCTCCTCCAGCTTTATCTCCAGAAACAGGAGTTATGCCCATAACACCAGCGTCTTACCCCTGCCTACAACAGGCTCCTCACCAGAGGATTAAATTTTCCTTGGTGTAAACAACTAATGGGCGCGTTCATTTCCATTTCAGGAGTGACAGGATGCCTGCCTTTTACTTGGGAAGTTCGCAGTTTTGATCCTTTCCTCGGGTGCTGAGGGTTAAAGCTGGTTATGTACACCTACATATTCTTTTTTTAAAATCTGTTTGTGTGTTTTTTGAAGGACAGCTTTTAAAACATGAAGCGAAAACTGACACACTGGCGACTTCTTTAAACAGTGGCTTGAATAACTTCACTAATCAATAAGTTATTGTCTCGGTTTTAGCTGGGGGAAGCACTTGAGTCCTCCCCATTTTACATCTTGCATCACGACAGAGCTGTGTCTGCGTCAGGGGAATGAGATGCTGGGGCAGGTAGTGGGGGGCTCCTGGAGCATCCCCAGATGGGGACTTTTGGTGCGGCCCCAGCTTGGTCGGGGAGGCCGAGCTCCAGGGATGCTTTGGGGTGGGTGAGATGCGTGGCAGGAAGGGACAGCGGGGCAGAGGGTTTGCACCCTGCCTGTCTGGAAAGTCAGCGTCGTGTTCCCTCTGGGGTCAGTTGCTGGGCAGGAGCTGATCTGTGCATGTAGCTCGGACGAGCAACCTGGCGTTTTGGCACTGTTTGACTTCTACATGCCTACAAAGGTATGAACTCAAGTGCTGTTTGCGTTTGCAGCCTTGGTATGTGTGCAAGTGTAATGGCACGTATCTACAGACTTTACGTGTGTACTCCAGGACTCATTTTCTGAGAATTTGGCACCTACTTATTGATTGGTTTTGAATTACGCGTCCCCTTTGTAAAGAATTTATCAGACAACTGCTCTCCTCAAGGGCCTGAGACCCCTTGCTTGCACATCAGTTCTCAGAACTGTCTTTTACTGCTGAGATATGAATATTTTGGGATAGTCATTTTCCATCAAGTCTTTTGTTGCTGCTTGCTACACAAGAGGGTTGAATCTTACTGATATTTTTCCCAATGAACATCTCGATGAGTAAAAGCGTAATTTGGCAGACATCTGCCAGATCACAAAGACACACTGTTTACAAGTAAAGTTATTTGTTGACATGGTAATTTTGCAGTATAATGTATACTGCAGCCTCAGAGAGCTGCAAGCTATCACACATTTAAAAATAGAAAGCCAGAGAATGTATGGATTGCTGTGGGAAATGCACTTGAAATCAGTTATCTGACATTGAAAACTAAATTAAAATGTGAATTTTTTAGGAAGTCAAGAAACTGCAGTAAAATTACAGAAGAACGTCACAAGGAGAGGGCTGGGTCTTGTTCTTCTATCGGCTTCAGCTGGGAAAGCAGTGGGAAAAGCTAGGAAAGCTTTTTCCTTAGTGGTTGTGGCTGGTGGTATTGAATGTGAAAATTGCGTTTTCCTGTCTTTTTGGCCTCTCTTACTTTTCAAATACCCTTAAAATGATGGATTTTCTGTCTTACTTCATTCCCTTCAGCCTTCTGCATTACTTCTGTCTGCCCAAATGTAGTTATTTCATTTTCAAAGTCTTTACTACCTCTTTTTGCTGAAGACAGCTTGGTGTCTGGTCTCACAGTGGGTTGCCACCTTCCTCAGTTTGTGGATTTTTGGAAAACCTTGCTGCTCTTGAAAGACTCATGGCCAAACACATGCAGAACAGGGGATCTTAGAGTAGGTTTGGTCGGGAAGCTGTGCATTGCAGATTCGTTGGTTAGTAAAGAAGGGTGCTGCCTGTGCAGATTAAACAAGTGGGAGAAGTATGCTCTGAAGCACATCTTGAAACATCATTGGTAGTGCAGCCAAGATTCCTGTAGATGCCTAGCATGTGTCATGAAGGAAAGATGACTGCATCTGAGGAGAAGGGAGCCTTGCAGGTCCAGGCTCTGTCCCCATCAGTGCCTTGCCTGCGTTCCTGCAACAGCAAACGCGATTGCTTTGCCGCATGCGCAGAGATATATTGGTGGTCTTTCTGTCAGTCTAGAAGAAACTGGGATGCAGTTGTGTCATATCATAATACTCTCTACACTTGCATTTAGAGACTGCATGGTCATTGTGTCAGGGTTCTTGTAACGCCTGGGATAAATGAGCTGGCACAGTTCAGCTGCTCGCTCCCCAGTAGTCACGCTCCATTCTGCCGTGTGTAATGTTACGATACAGTCGTCACTTTATCCTGAACTTTTAGTATGCTTGTGGCAGGTAATTTGCACAGGACAGAAAAATGTAAAAAGCTTTTGGAGGAGGAAGAGTTTATCTACTGTAAAACTATTTAGACAAATAGTGCCTTCCCCCAGTCCCCCAAGCTTGGAGCTGGTATTAGGCCAGTAACTGGAGCAGTTCAACGCAGTGTCAAGTGTTCTTAAAGCCCGAGTTTGCTGCTAATGAAATGACCTTTTGTCAAGAGCTTGGAAAATGTGTTCAACAGGTTAGTTATTAAAAAGATCAAAATTCACATTTACTGAGATAAGAGTGCAGTTAATTTTGATGACACCATATCTGTAAACATATGTTAATTATAGAATGTTTGATAACAGATGGTATTTTTTTTAGGCTTAATTTAATTACCCAATAATAAACATACACATTCTATTTTCCCTCATCTAGGAGCAGGTAAACATAGATGAAGAAATGGTTTTGGAGAGATGCTGTGAGTGATCCAAACAAAATTGATAACCATTTGTTTGTAGGTCCAGTTAAACAATATTTAAAACTCTGAGATTTTGAAAAGATGTTTCTGGGTTGGCAGCAGTAACATGTTGGTTTTGTACTGAAACTTCTCTCCCTTCTTTGTGTGCCTTTATTCAGAGATGAGATAAAAACTAAACAAATAATTGCATGCTTGATAAAAGTAGGTTTTATTTATCCACTGAGAAAATAAACTGCTTGCGGGAGAAAATGTTATACATGGAAAGTTATTAACTGAATTTGCATGGTGAATTCTTGGTCTGTGTATTGCTCATGGCAAGATGTTTCCAAACATTCAGTAAGTAAAAGTGGAAGTGAATTGGCCTTTTTCAAGAAGGTTTTATTCTGTAACTGGACCAGTCTAATTCTGTTAGTGACATGTCTGTATCTGTATTCTGTCAATATTACAATATTTTTATTATTTTTTTATCTCTAATATTTGTTTTTGTGGAATTCTGCACGTGTTTTCCTGCAAATTATTTTAAAAGACAGGACGTTTAAAGATTAGAAAAATCTTGGAATTTTTGCATAGGTGAATTATCTGCTTTGCATGACTTTATGACCGGGGGAATGTAATTTTTCCAGAATTGTGGAACTGCTGAGCATAATAATAAGAAAAGTCAGACGAGTGTTTCAGTTTTGTACTTTTCATTCTGGAAAAAAAATGTACTTTTTAAAACGAAAAACTTAAATTACAGTATTTGCACAAATTTGGAAGAAAATTCAGAGAAATCCTGCTTTGGCGATAGCTTTTACTCAAATAAGATTTTGCTCCAATTTTGGTTTTCATGTTTATTCTGTGCACACTTTGTCATAATGAATTTCACTAGTAATTAATTGATTGGAAATTAAGTAGTAGACTTGTAACATCTGATGAGGGGCTATGTAAAGCAAGTTATGATTTATAGGTCTGCCAGTGTCTTTTAATTTAAGTTCTTCTGTGCAGAACTAACTTTAGGAGAGATAAAATACTTGGAAAGGAATAACGGGAAGTAAGTGTCATGAAAACTGATAGTTTACTTGGCTGGGGTTTTTTTCCCCCAAAAATGAATGTATGTAATAATAGAACAGAATTATACCGTGCTGTGCAAAATCATACCTCCTACCCTACTACCAGAAACTCAGGAGAGTTAATTGAACTTGATATTCAGTCTGTAGCACTGAAAACTCCTAAAAGCTCATGTGGTGTTCTCCTGATGTGATTAATTGGTTAGAGGTTGACAGTTTTTCTTTTGTAGAAGAGCTCTACAGCGTTTTCTTCATTTGATTTGGTAAATTCTTTAACCTTCATAGCTTGTCTTTTTCCATATAGGAGGCGTAAAAATAAGAGGGAGTGTTAGCCTGGTTTTTATTAGCTATGTTAATTTGTATTCTTTAATGCACTGGTACAAGCTACACAATCGCTATCGATATTACGGTATTCATGTCATAATATACTGCAGCTTAAATTATTAGTGGCTTCTCGTAAATCCTGGCATTCTTTTTGAGGATTTTGAGGCAAACTGTGTCACCTAGACAAGCAAAGGTCTGTTTAATATTTTTAATCTGCTGCAGCATATGTGGAAGTGGTTTCATGTAGCAATTGGACTACTGCTCCCCCCATTCAAAAACTCCTATTTGCATTTAACTTTTTTGCTATATTTATTAAATGAGGAGATTCCAGCCTTTCCCGTTATTTCTTTTTAGCTTTTCACAAATTCATTGTATTGGGACAGATGATAGTTGCTCAAGCACCACTTTATTTTTTTCTCAGTCCATAAATATATCAAATGCTTTACTTCACAAGACAGACAAACTAATGGACATTGTATTTCCTTGGAGCTTTCCAAAGATCATCCTGCTGCTTTCTGGCTTTGGGTTTTTAATTCTTAAAATACTTTCTGAAGAACTTTAGGTATTAAGTATGTGTGTTCTGGAAAAAAAAAAAGGGGGGGCAAAGGGGAGAAACCCTAAAACACGTTTGTGGCAGGCTGTAGCAGCTTGTAAGTAGGTAGGTGCTCCGTTTGGTCGGGAGTGTTTGGACTTTTGGGTGTCTCCCCTGCAGAACTACCAGCGCCGTTCCCGGGAGGTGGGCTGCGGGCACCAGGGCGGGCTGAAAGTCACCGATGAAATCCTGGCGCTTCTGAAGGCGAGAGCTGTTGACTGTAAAAGTCTAGGATTACACTCAAGGTCTTTTATTTGGTCTGGCCTAAAATGTCACGGCTGTCGCTTACAGCGTGCAGCTTCCCGGGCCCCGCGGGCAGGGGAGAAGCTGGCTGTGATTGTAGCTGTGCCTGCGTAAACCCCCCGAGGGGCTGCCCCTCGCCCCCTCGCCAGGCCGGGCGCCTGGCAAGGGGTCCCTGGGCTGGTAGAGCAGAGATGATGTCAAATGTCATGGCTTTGGCACTGGTGTGGGTGTGAGATGCCATCGCGGCACCTTTGGGGCTGCTTGAGGAGCCGCGGCGCCGGACAGCACTAGCTGCCGCGAGCCTGGGAGCAAGGCTACCCCCAAGCAAGCCCCCTCTCCGCGGGGTCCTTGCCAGCCCAGGGAAGACATGTTTAGAGCAATGCTGTGTGTCTGCTTTTGCAGTTAGCGTGTGCTTGAGTCGCTGGTTTGTGCTGGTTTTGGTTCTGGGAGTGTTTTTATCATCTCCTCGCCCTGCTGGCTTTCGTGCTCCCCAGCAGTCGTCTTCGTCTCTGCCCATAAGGCTGGCTTGCACTTTCTCTGTCCTTCATTGCTGCACTTTCCACGTCCTTTCCACAGCTTTCCAGGTCAGGTGGTGGTGTGCCAAGGCTTCCCAGGCTGTTGACATGTTTGTCTCTTGAATCCATCTGCTGATTTCATCAGTGACTTTTTCCTCTTTGTTCACGTTGCTGTTGGTAAAAAGCATTTTGTTCTGCTTGTTTTGAGCTGGGATATTTCTCTGCTCCTGTATCTTTTTGCCCCAGGTTTCATCCCTCTTTGTTCTCTTTCAAGTGCTGAAAGTGTAGACTCTGGAAAGCAGCTCAAGAGATAATCCCCTGAAGCCCACTTAGGAGCCAGCAGTGATGTCCTGGTAGAGTCAAGCAGTTATCCACTGCAAGAGAAAGTCCATGCAACAAGTACAGCTCAACGTGTAACTAATAGCTCTTGCTGGGTGCTCAGATATTTAGAAATCCCCCAAAGGTGTATAAAATCAAGTTCTTCCCACACAGAACTCCCAAGGCAACGGACCTGTGAAAGTGGAGATGATGCTGCTGCTTTTTGTGTGTGGATTGGACACAAGGAAGTTAATTGCTCTTTCTGTGGCAGAGAGGAAAAGTTGCACAAGTTCTCATGGTGGGTTTGTAGCAGCCAGGAAAAAGTCAGGCTGCCGTGTCCGTGACGAGTGAGCAGTCTCCCTGCTGCCACCACAGCGTGCGCTTGCTTCCTTGTACGCTGGAGCCATGGTTCTGGAGCACACCAAACCCCCCAGTCTCAGCTCTGTGGCAGTTGAGGAATTCAGTTTTCCGACTCCTCCATCTCAGTGCAGTTTGGATGCTCTCATAAACATCCTCATCCCAGGCTCATCTCTTGCCTCAGCAACCTTGGCGTTCAGCGCTTTTCACTCCTTCAGTTTTTCATTAAGCTGCCAGAATAGCATGACCATGCTACCACAGTAGATTTTGTTTTGCTCTGACAATTGTCTGAAAAAAAATCTCTTTACCAACACACCTGATAGTATTTTGGCTGACAAGGACACTGAAAGTTATTGAAGCATGAGCTCATTTTTGAAAGTTTCTTGGCTATAACTCAAAGTGAACATTTTCAGGGGCTACAGGCAGGCTGATAATGTATAAGAGAGGGCAGAATTGGGCTCCTCTGTATAGTGGAGATTCAGAAGGGCTTGATTGCTTTCTCTAGAACTGTTTTCATCAAACATCTCTGAAAAATCAAGGTAATACAGTCCTGAAACTGTATTAACTCTCCTGTGGAGTATATGCTAAAATTAATTGACTGAGGTGCAGTTCTGTGAGGGCAACTCGCAGTGCTTTGGACTGAAGGACGCAAGGCCGTCGCTGTGAAAATGCCTTTGTTCTTCGTGGTACTAAAGCTTCCCACAGTTTGTGTATTACTGCAGGTACTTGGAAGTTCAAAACTAGAGAAATTTGTCCTATCAACGCACCAAAACTGCACGTGTACCAGCTTTTGACAAGCTTTAGTGAAGGTCTCATTGGCAGGAGAGGCTGTCATGGTCAGATCTGTGCTGCGCAAGCTGCCCTGAGGGTGCGTGCAGTGTGTTCTGATCTGCAAACCGGGAGGAAGGATGCTGTTTTAATTCTTTCTCTGCTCCCAAAGCTCACAACGCTTCTTTACTTGGAACTGGTTTTACACGCTTTATTTTAGTCCTGAGAAGCCTGAAACAGATTATGTTGGCAAGGAAAATATTCTGCTCTGTCAAGTATTATAGCCTTCTTCTGGTATCAGCCAGTCATCTTGAGGAGGAGGCTAAAATTAATCCTAGCACTATTTCCCCCGACGTCTTCATCTGGAAACTCGAAGCCAATGCAAATTGCAGAGAGGAGGTCACATGAAGGTATCAGATGATTGCAAGCTATTTATCTTGGGTGCCTCCTCAGCTCCTCAGAATAGAGAAGGAAAGTGGATAATGAATCCAAAGAAAGGCAGGCAGGCATAGTGTTCTCTATGCACTTCAGAGGGGCTGTGTACCTCACGGTTCACTGACTTGTTTGAAGAAACTGGGGGCGAGTGGGTGTATCTTTATATGCAGCTGGCATAAATACACTAGCGTAATTATGAATTTCGGACCAGATTATTTCAGTGCTATTACTCCTGAATTCCCGCGGATGAGGGCAGGGTTCGGTCCAGCATGTTACGTGTGCTCACACCGCTCCAGCCAAGTGAGGGTTAACTGAAAGAGTGCTTCTTGAGCTGCCGTACATGAACAGGTTTTAGTAGGTGCGTTTGTGCCAGACTAATACTCAGATGTTTGCTTTCAGAGGAAAGGATGCGATGGGAGGAAATGCCATCTTTGGCCAACACAAGAAGAGCTTCTGATCTTTGTTTCCAGCATGGAAATGCGAAGAGGCTGGAGCTACGAGATCAGTCTCGGGTGTGCTCTGGGTTGTGTGCACACGTGGACCAGGAGCGTACAATGTTTCTGAGCGTAATCCGTGTAGACACCGTTGTCCTCGTGTTGCAGGAGTGCCCTGTCCAAGCAGGCTCCCAGCACCTCGGGCAGAGGTGGAGTGTGCGAGGGCACGGGAGCAGAGCAGAGGGTTTGGTGCCGGTGAGGTAGTATCTGGCGTTAATTCAGGGAAGTATTTAAGCATATGTCCAGCTCAGCACGTGAGTAGGTCCTATGAAGTCAATTGCACTGGGCACTTTCTTAAAATAACATAGAGGGCAGATTTTTTCTTTTCTCTTTTTTTTTTTTCCTTTTTCTTTTTTCCTCTCCTCTTTTTTTTTATCCTTTTTTTTTCTTTTTTCTTTTGTTTTTTCCTTCTTTTTTCTTCTTTTTTACTTCTTTTTCTTTTTCCTTCTTTTTTTTTTTGTTTGTGGAACTGGAGCCTTTGGGACTTCTGTGTGTGTCTCTGGGAGCAGAACAGGCAGGAGTACAGTTGTGGCACTCAAACCGCTTCAGAGGATTTGAAGCTTTGCAGGAGCTGTTGCTGGCATTGCCTTCCTGAGGCACCTTGTGCTGGTGAATATCAAACAAGTCTGTCAACTCTGGCCACTCCTGAAGTTGGCCATTCCCAGGGGCTGATGGTGCAATAAGTTTGGGGAAAGTTTGATGAAGAGGAACGTGAATAGAAACTGGAGGATGTTTATACGTGCTTTATATTGCGTCAGGTTGCTGAGGAGCAGACTGTAATGGCTGTGAGGTCCATAGGGAGCTTCTGGATTTGACAGCACCCATAGTGATCAATACACAGCAATAAACCTCACGTGGTGATGTTCTCGGGGGATCTCTCCTTCAGGATTTTCGTGCCCTCCACATCTCCAAGGCTGTCTGTGAACTGTTAAATAGAAAGGCTGAAGTGACTTGAAGGGAAAAGCTGAACTTTCATGCTCTTGGAATGCTTTGTAAAAGATAAATGGATACTCTTGAAAATCCTTTTTTGTACAGGAAAATGACATAATGCTGTTATTTAAAACAAAACAAAAAAAACCAAAAAAAGCCCCAAACAAACAACACACCAAATTTTACAAAAGTGCCTTCAGAAGTGGCCTGTAGATACAGCAACGTACAGTAATAAGTGGCATCTCTATTAGCTATGAAGATGTTGGGGAAAGTAAGGTACAGGGAGTAACGAAAGCATGTCATGTCCATGTCAAAGGCCTTTAAATACATTTCTTGTGCAACCATGAGAAAGGAAAACTGTACTTTAAAACAAAGAAACAAAGCCAGCACCCCCTCCCCCTCCACTCAACTGACTGAGAAGTTTAAGATGCAAACAAAACAGTGTAAGGCTCTGTCTGCTTCTCTAGGGAATTACATACTGTATCAGACAAGCAGAATTACCCAAAACTGATTATACTTCATAATGTTAAAGAAATGAATGACTGCTACTTTTTGAGGAGTAATAAAGCCTCGTATTCGGTGTATCTGTGAATGCTGGTGGAGTTTTTATTTTAGTGTGCTGTGCTACAGTCTTGAAAGTCCATGTCTGTAGTGGTGAGAATGGAAAGAAAAGTGTAACCTGAGACTTTAAAGATCCCTTGCTGCGTAAGTTATGGTGTGCAGCAGCCCTGCCTCTGCCATGTGGGGTGGAACTGGACGGGTGCAGGGCAGAGAGGCAGCAGTGCCTGCTGGCACCCTTCTGGTGCCCTGGACCAGCCTGGGTTGGTTAAACCCAGAGTTTCCAGCCTTTCCAGTTTGATAGCAATGAGGATCAAACATGGTAAGGGGAAGGGAATGGAAAAGCAGAATTAGTGATGAATTGTTGGGGGCTATTAAGCTCTAGAGACATTTCCAATAGTGCTGATCATCTGTGTGATTACAGAGATATGAAAAGGTTTGGGCAACTTTTTTTTCTTGCACAGATTTGCTTTTGGCAATATCTGTGGGAAACTGAAGTACTGTGGCTGAGTGCAGACTACTCAGCACGTCATTGAGGAGAAATGTATTTTTAGCAATTCTGACTAGGTAATATTGTCCTTAATGGCATCCAGGCACCTGGCTAGGCACCAACCAGCTCCTCAAGTGTTAAATCCCCTCAAAGATCTGCATTGACTTTGAATTTAAGAGTAACTTTCCTGGCTGTGGTACCCAAGCTTTTAGCTTTTTGAGTAAACTGTAGAGTGGTGGTGTCAGAGTCCTTAGGCCAAAAATAGTAGTCTATTTAGGGAACTGAAGCTCTTTGAGTTTGGGTTGTTTGTTTTGTTTTTAAATAGAAAAAGCTGCTATCATTCAGGTGAATACATCACCCAGGTGAACTGTATTATGTGGAAATTTAAATGTTTGCCTGTGATTCTCTTTGGAACAAATGGTAGAGCTACAGTCTTGTCAAGGGTACTTAGAGGTAAACATACGTATTCACTGAAGCTTGTGCATATATTGGAGAAATTATAAGGCAATTTATGCTAATGAATGAGATGTTTAAAATGTTACTGATTTGATATTGCCCACTCCCTTCTATACATTAACTTAATCAAATCTAAAGCTGTTGAAATCTAGCCATCTCTGTAAAAAGATCTTCTTGCAGGCATGAATGATTTTTTTTCCCCCCCCCGTGAGTGCCTTATCTGTAAAATTCAAAGTTTCAGACTGGGTAATTAAAGGTAATGATGGTAATGACCTTTTGATTAAGATTGAATATTGTTTAATGAAATCTTACTTGCAGGCTTAGATTTGTGTTTCAAAATACAGCACTAATAGCGGAAAATATTAAGGATCGTTACAAAGCGGCCCTTAACAGAAGGCACAGGTCCTTGCACCGGCATAAAGATGCTACATTGTACTGCCTCATTCTTGCAAATCTCTTTTTAAATGTGATTTTTGGACTTGGAAGTACATGGATTGACAGTCTCAGAGGCTGAAGTTTCTCTTGAAGCTCCTACAATACTGGCAGGACAATGCAGGCTGCCACTTCCCACATCCTTATTAGCAGAGCGTGGGAAGGAGGATGATCCAGTTTCTTTTTTCATTAGAGTCCCTGACGTCCCTCCTGAGTTTCTGATAGACATCCTTGTTAGCGCTGTACTGGGGAGATCGTATTTCTCATTGTAGTTCCTCGTGTAGTGAGGTTTATCTCCGTTCGCGTTGGCTGCTGATCACATTATGGGCAAAGGCTTACAGCACTGCAGGTGTAAGCTGCAGTGGAGCAGGTGACCAGCAGGCAGGGGCTTCGTGTCCGTTATCCAGCAGGCTTCTTAGACGTCTGTGATTTCAGCTGCCGATGATCTTCATTAATAGCTCCTGTATAAAGTAGTTTTCAAGTACTGTCATATCAGCCAATGTGAGAAAATGAGTTCTATGCTAATATGTTCGTCTGTTAGAAATCAGTCTTTATGCTGATTCTCCTCTGCTTTCTGATTACTACTAATCCCCTGTTTGCTGAATCCATGGCGTACTTTTGCTCTGTTGCTTCGTGAACAGAAGTGTGCCAAACAAGGAATGTGTGCTGCAGGTGGTATTGCTCAAACAGGCTTACTAAGGGTGCTCCATTTCTCTCCCTGTGGCAAGCACTGCGTTACATGCGACATGATGATTATTTAATGATACACTACTACTAGTTCATCCAGTTAATTTTATGACTTGATTTCTGTAGGCCTGCTTAATGAAGTTAATAGTAAGACTGATATTTATATAATGCTTTTCATTCAGGAGCACTGAATTGCAGTCACCTTTGCTTTGAAGTGCAACAGCTAGTAACAGCGTGTAAGCAGATTAGAAAAAATACTGAACAGAAATGGCATCGTTCCTCCAGAGATCTCAAAGCACACTGTGAAGGTGGTTGTTTATTTGATTCCTTATGTAGAAGTGAGATGCAAAATGGATAAGTGAATTGGCCACAAATAGTATGTTGATAGTTGTGCTTGGAAAAGGATATGAGACTTCCGTTCTGTTCACCTGATTCTTTTATAGCTTCAGGGAAGTCTGTGAAGAGATTAACGGCAATCCTGGAAGAAATCTGATGTAGGCAGAATATTCTTATGCATATTATAGCATATAGGACAATGTATTGACAAATGCATTGCTACTAAATTGCTGTGAGACTTATAAAGACCAGTGTGATCAGGGCCGTAGCTTTCAGTAATCCAAAGCAAATGTTCAAATGAGTAATATTCTTGTTACATGGCATTTCTAAGACTTTTCTTTGATTTCTGATAGTGAAACAGTAATATTTTCTGCTTTTAATAATGTACTGAAGAAATAAATCCGTGTTCCTTCAAAAAGAAGAATTCAATAACTAGAACAGTTGAATGCTGCAGTGCTGCAGTGCGAGGCATAAATAAGCTGTAGACTTCATGGCTGCGCGGTGGCAGCTATTACCATTATTGAGTGGGTCCTTTGCTGTTTGTGGCTCTTTAGGACTTGGTTGGGTTGTGATCTTTGTTTGCTTCATGTTTTGCACCACTTAATCTTCCAATGATGTTTTTCTGTCCTGGATTATTTCCTTAGACAGCAGTGTGCTGAGCAGTGGCAGGTTTTTTTAATTTTTTTTTCTTTTAACATAGGCTCAGGAACCAGAGGGGAAGAGGGAGGAGAGATGGGGATTTGAAATCTTTCATCTACATTGAGCCATTGTGAATTTAGGATCTAGGGCAGAGTGTTAAAAAGAATTAATCATTAATGAGCCAATAAAGAGTATTAAAAGACAAATTGGCTGAACCTTCCTGGCCTTTTTCGTTTCCTTCTGTGGAAACCAAGTATAGAATGCCAGATGATAAATAGCTCCAGTCCAGCGATTCTTGCAGGATTAACATCACAAAATGTCGAATAATAAAAGCATCCACTTTTTAGTGCGTTAACCAAATAAAAGCCTTTTCTGTTGCGCCTGGTTTATGTACGCAGAAGCAGTCTTGAATAAACATCTGCCTTCAGAGCAGTCTGCTATGCTAACTCCCGCATTTTCTTCCTCTGCTCCTGCTGTGCTCCCCAAGAAATTGGTTAGTGGATGAGTACTTCCAGCAGCAGTTTCTGCCACAGTGGTCAGGTACCTGTACCTTCAGCTCTGCCTCTGCCAGGATAGATTTAATTCTCTCTTTATCCCCGCTGCAGCATGTTTGCCGGCACGCCTCGTCCCTCCTGCAGGGATGGCTGCCCTCCAGCTCTGCCAAGGAGCTCTCAAGCTGCCTGTCCCTCGCCACTGCCCCGGCACTGCGGTGCCAGGTTCACTCTACCACCCCCCAAAGGGGTTTTGGTGCGGGTGGCTGCCAAGGGCAGTGGTGGTTAGCAGGGGAAAGCAGGAGGCGTTGCAGTGAGTATCCACCAGACAGAACTGAGCTGAGGATTGTAGCCTTTCAAAGCAGCCAGGTGTCATTTCTGCTGTTGGGTCCTGCTCTCAGCAACAGCTCAGATGCAACGGTGAATGGTATCCACACCCATGGTTATTAACGAGTTATGACTTCAGGTGTTAAAATCAGGAAAGGTTTTAGTCTCTAGTGAACTCATCATGAAGTTTCAGTGAAAATCAAAAGGATTAAATGCATTGTGTCTATATTTGAAAGTTTCACTTTTGATGCTCATAGAATTTTAAATGCCATTCTTGCCAATGCAGAAAGCTAGATCAACGTGCTTAAATGTCTAGTCCTGTGAATTAACTGCTGGGTTTTCTGGATTAAAATGGTGTAGAACCTGCAGTTAAAATGAGAAGTGGGTCCAGTGCCTGAACGGAGTGTGAAAAGTATGTGAACCATGTGAAGGCTGTCATGGTAATTGGAATATTTAGGGTGGTTTTAATACTGGAGTTGCTTAGCCAGGTTTCTTTACTCCGATACTTCTTCCTGTCTGGAAAGAGAACATGATGGATGTATCCCCTTTGCAGAGGGCTATAGGATTTTGCCAGCGTGGAGGTCCTGTGGCAACTCCAACAGCCAGAGACCTGTGTATGATCTGCAGTAACACAAACCTGCTACCAGTGGTCTCTGCCTCTGGCACACAGGAGCAGGTTGTGGAGCTCACACGCTCCAGGCTCCAGTCAGACAGGTAAAATTTTAAACTTGACAAAAGTGAATTCTCCGTGGGTCATTCAGGCATCATGAACATGGGAGGTTCATGAATACCTATCTCAGAACATCATTTGCCTGAAAGAATAAATTTGAATTCATGCTGGTTTGCTTTGTACCTAGCAAAACTGTGGGGGAAAACAGAAGACAAGTTGTAGCTGTCTTCCTCTTCCTCCTCCTCCCAGCCCACCGGAGCTCCAGCAGATTTCTCAGGGGGAGTCTGGTGCATTTCCCTGTCTCTGAGAGTCAGAAAAGACAAAATAGCTCTTTTGTTCCCTTATACCCTAGAAATTTTCCATCATTATCAGCGAGCATCTGAATGCTGTTGCTTCCCACTTAGGAATGGGACGACTCTAACATTGTGCTAAATTAGTGCCTCTGTGACATGGGAAGCAGTTGGTGAATTATGAATGTTTCACATGTGGCCATTTTGCTTTTCTGCTTGTCTTTGGGTAGGTAGGTGTCTACTTCGTGGTCCTTGGAGTGATTTGATGGGCCCTGTTAATAGCCACGTTCTAGAGCTCGGCTAATTTAGTCAGCAGATACTTGTGATAAATTAGTGTCTCTGCGACACGTCATGTGCCCTTCCAGCAAAGGGCACTTTGTTTCCTTTGCAGTTGGGTGGGAGCATGGAGGACGGCTCTACCACAGGCTCGGTTGATTACGCTCGTGGAAGACACGTGCCTCCAAGGTGAATGGCTGCAGAGGTGGTGTCTGGTGTTCGCCAAGACTGAACTTGCTCAGGTGAATAACCAATTTGAAAAGCTGAAAAGGGTTCAGTAAAACACTCACTGGTTTGCAGTGGTGCGTGTCAGAGTGAATCAGCAAATCCTGATGTTCTTCCGAGTTCTGCGTGTTCTTATCAAAGGTTTAGAAAGTATGCTGAAGTGCAAATAGGATCAAGCTCTTACGGTAGGAGTTGATCTTTTGCCCTCTGAGGGTGTGTGTGCCACAAGGGGTAGACATGTGGCTATGGCAATAAGTGGAAACTAAAACGCACTTTCGAACTGTTCAATAAGCTTATTGAAAGACAGGCAAAAGATGTAGGCCTGCAATTTGAAATTGCATTTGCTGTTACATTTCAAATGCATGTTAATCTCTCCCTGTGTGGCTATTCAGTCATCCAGATGATAAACTGAGCTCAAAGCTTTCATCATGATGGTGATGACACCAACATACAACAGAAAGAATGACTGAACAATAGTGATGCCAGAGACCAGGTTGATTTCTGTTGTATTATTGCTTCTTACTTGTGGGACTTGCTTAAAACGTAGTGATCAAGCACCACAAATTGGTAATGGAATACATGCTTCATATCTTTGTGTTTCAGGTCTTATGGCCTCCCGGGGTGAGGGGGTGGACTGTGTGTTTATCTGCATGTAACATGTCTTATAGCTGCTATTAAAAAAAAAAAAAGGCAAAAAAAGCACAGACTTGTTCTCATATATCCCAGAGGTGTGGAAGGCATTTGAAAGTGATGCTGTAGTGTAAATTAGAGGCTGAAAAAAGATGCTATGCTCACAGTTGTGACTGCTACAGAGAAGCGTTACTTGGGATTTATGCAGGGTGTCTGAGAAACCACGAGACTGGAGTGCTGGAGGGAGGCTTCGGTGTGAATAGCAGCTTCGTGTCAATAATCTGGAAAGTTGTAGGCACGTACCACGCCGTCAGACAGTGTTACCTCTGTTCCCGTTTTGAAACCCTCAATGAAACTGCGGTTTCATGGAGGCTTTTGGGTGGGATATCCAATTGTCATTTTTTTCCTGGGAGAGGAGGCTGTCTTTCTGCTGTATGAAGAAGACGCGAGCATTTTGTATTAGGAGGTGGGAACGATCCTGCTGAAGTGGTGGGAACGCTGCCTCAGCAGAATGGCCGTGTAAGCTGAGGAGTTCAGTATCCCACATGCCTACTTTACTTCCCTATGTTTTTTTGATATGATATGAGGAGTTTTCAAGAAGTTACTATGGTCTATTGTGTTCTTTCCTGCTAGTTTCATAACAGCCCTGAAATTAAAGTTAATCAACATATGCATACTGTAAACCTTCAAGTAATGCTATTTAATAATGAGGAAAATGTTTCTACAGCCTGGCCACATGCAGTACTCATAAATTAGCTCAGAACAGCTTTCTAACATATCACCCTCCTTAAACTTCACAGGGGAATTTTCTGCAAAGCTATTAGTGACTTAAAGGAACCTGTTTGGCTTAGGAAAGATATGGTTTTCAAACCTTTAATTTCTGTGTGCTTTACACTGGGAGACCGCAGAGGCAGACTGCTAATACACGAAGAGTCCACATTTGTGAATTAGGTTTGTGTTCTTTTTGACTAAAGAAAGCAAAGGAAAAGGAAAGCATTTATAGGTACCATTGTATACTTAATCTGCTTCACAAATGTATTTATCTGAACATGAGAACTGCTGATTCAAGCCACTTTTTCTGTTTTTGAGACTGCGGGTGTGCTTGGAGCACGGTTAGTGCTGCGTACCTCTGGGTGCAGCGTGGCCTGTGGAGTGCTGTCTGATGAAGGTCATCTCGGCACACTTGCAGCTATTGTAATGTGATTAATTTGTTTTAAATTTAAAAGAGAAAATAGCAAGGGATTTGGAGGTCAGTGCATCTGGTTCCCCAAGTTCTTCCCAGGAGATATACTCAAGATAAAAGTATGGATGGATAAAAGGACGGAGGCTTGAACACCAGGAGCAGCAGTGTTTTACTATGTGATTTTTCCTGACTTTGGCAAGCTGTATGAAACACGGAGCCCTTTTCACCACGGTTCACTCCTTACTTTTGTGTAGATTGGGTTTCCTTACATTGCGCTAGCCACATCTTCCACAGACTGTGCAAAACCTGAAGCACACACCAAAAGATTAGGAATTTGTCTAGACCTGCGGTCTGCTTGGCACCTTCCTCACGCAGCGACAGCGGCCAGCACCCCCGTACTTAAAAATGCATGGTGAAGGATGGCAGTGGGCGGCTTCGGGACCTACCTGTCTGAAGTGTTACAAATGTATGTCGTGTGTTAGGTTGTGGACAGCACAGCAGTTTGTAAGGGGTTAACAGGCTCCTGTGTTTGGTAGTTTGGGGAACAGCGCAAGTAGAAAGGAAAGCTGAGTAAAGGTAAGCTAAGGAGAAAGGTGAGTTTCTTGCCTTTTGGCTGGCTGATGCTGGAAATGTCTATAGAGATTACAGTTGAATGGTTTTCTGGAGATTTGCTTTTGTTTTGCAACCATTTTGTGGATAATGCAGCAAGCTCTGAGGAAATGAGCTCGACGCGGACTGACGCTGGGAGCTCTGTTCGCCTCCTTGGCTGGCGGAGCTGCCTGCCCATGTTACACGCAGGCATCGCTCTGTCACCTCATCCACCTGGATTTGGGCATTGTCTCTCACAGGAAAATAATACAGCAAAATAGGACACTTCTTCATGCCAAAATTGCAAAAAGATAATTTCTGTATGGTGAGCCTGGCCAAAGGAGATTGGTTTAAATTTTTTTTTTCTTCCCAATTACACTTATGTTATTGTAGACGGAGCCTGCGTTGTGTAAGCTCTCAGCTGAGAAAAGGTTTGGCATCATGCAAGTCAAGTGCCTTTTGTTCAAAGGATTGCAGCTTGCATACTCAACGAGAAGAATCTTTCTTCTATTTGGAAAAGATCAGTGAAAACTTCTTGTATTGCCTTCTTCTCAGCCTTTTAAAAATCTTTTTTAAGAAAAGCTTGTCAAGCTACCAAGGGGAAAAAAACTCAGCAGGTACAGCATGCAGCAAAATATAAAGAAGTAAAAAATAACTTCAAAAGCTGTATGTGAAATTTTCAGTCTTTGAGCATCTATTTCATTATTTATGTGATGGGAAGTCCTTTTTCCTGCCCCCCCCTTCCCTTTACTCCTCCCACTGGATCTGTGGAAAAAAAAGATGAAAACCCGGTTCTGAAGAGTAAATTTTTAATTATGTTCCTTTTTGAACTCTGCAAAACAGATAGCAAAATAAAACTAGGAAAATAATAAAATAGAGGATTTTTTCCACTTGTTTTGTTTGGAAGATGTATGGCTAGAATTTACCTTTTATGGTGACACACATGAAATGAAAATAAGTTCAAGAAATTTCTGTAAAACTCTCCAAGAAAATGTTATGCACTAGTAAGTTTTGCAATGAACTGAGATAATTTTTGGTTCATCAGTCAAAAGCCTTTTCCATATAACTGATTCAAGGGACTCCAGTGAGTCTACAGATAAGAGTAACTCTGTGATTAGCCTCGTACCTGGAATTTACTTTTTAATGTTTTCCACAACAGCTGGTTGTCGGGTGCAAGCCCACAGCGGTCTGAGGCTAATACTGAGGGCTGGTTTGAGAAATCACTCCTCTACCACCCTCTGGGGAAAGGCTCCATGTGGATGGAGCCAGGAGCGCTGACAAGCCAGGGAGGGTGTCTGAGCTGAATGAATGTAGAATTTCCATCAGGTGGAAAATTCTAGCACTTCAGCTGTTTTTTTTTTTCATCCTAAATTAACAACTAGTATTTTTCAGGAAGAGACGAGATCTTGAGGTCTAGGTTGACGCAGCTATCGAGCAGTGCCCACTTCAGAAAGGCCACACGGCATCTGTTTCTCTTGCTCCTTGGGTTGCTAATGTACCCAAGCCTTCCCATCAGCCTACAGCCGGCTGAGGACACAGCTAGAAGTAGGACGAAATTCCTTTGTGTAGAAAACAAAGATTCTGAGGTTATTTTGAAACTTATAATGTTTAAGTTAGCTATTTTTTGTTTTAAAAAAAACTGAAAAAGAAATCGCAACAATTCCTAAGTGGAAGTGTTTTGTTTCAGGACGTGGGATGAGCAGAAGTATTCTTACAAATCAGTTTGATATGAAAATGTTTCCTACTGTGGCATATTTGTTTCTTTACTGCAGTTCAGGAAATTAAGCTGTGCCTGGGGGAGGGTTTGGAGTTGTAAGACTCCTACATGATTTCTGTAATGCTCCGAAGTCAGGTAAATCCATATGATTTGATCAGCAGAAAAGGTGACAGCTGAAATGCCTGGAACAAGTGAAATAATGGTGGCTTGAATTTGTTGCTGTTCGGTAATACATTGATAGCAGTGAGAAAGCAATGTGAGACCGCGTGAATTGATTCAACCCAAAATGTCTTAGGGCTGTGAAAAAGTATTCTAATGTAGCAAGAAAGAATTCACTTAATTCCCTTCCCTGAACAGTAAAATCTGAGGAAATTTTCCTAGCTGAAAAGTTAGAATTTTGTCTTCTTTCTGGAAAATCATTGTTATTCCCCCCCCCCCCC
>Ga0065711_1000845_pt1 | contig 53885 bp, 30 predicted proteins | sample Hoacrofraction12_FD_59098 | JGI IMG/M metagenome (GOLD analysis project Ga0065711, IMG submission 59098) | Hoatzin crop microbial communities from Cojedes, Venezuela - Epithelial fraction 12 v2 (version 2) | ecosystem: Host-associated > Birds > Digestive system > Esophagus > Crop | place...
TTAAAGAGCGACCAGCACTCATGGACCCCCCTGCCTTCGAGAGCCCTGGCCCACGGGATTCCTCCCAGTAGCTCCTTGAAGAGGGCAAAGTCAGCCCACCTGAGGTCCAGGGTTTTGATCCTGCTTATCACCCTGCTTCCTCCACGCAGGAGGACCACGCCCTTTGGGCTAGGACCTGCTCACACCTGAAGGTGGGAGGAGGTGGCTGGGCTGAGGCTGTGGGCGGACACTGTCTTGCTGGGCTGAGTACAGCCTCTGAGCCATAGGCTGGCCATGCTGAACCTGCAGCCCATATCTGTGGCCATGATAAGCTAAACTAGCTTGTAGGTGGACGTGGTCTGAGCTGTTTAAGAAGCGTTTGCACTCTAAGATTAGTAACTTTGTCCTGATTGACACATCAAAATGTAAGATCTTAAGACAAATGACCTTGCATTTCCCATCCTTGTTAGAAAGTCAAGACACAAGCTCTGAGGACCCTCAGCCACATCTGTTCTTAATGAGACGGTGAATATCAGGTTATCACTGTCTGAGCCCAACCACACCAAGAGCTGGAGGCTGCTGATGTGGTCAGATAATGGCAGCGATCAAGTTGCCCAAACTACAAAGCTTTTGCCTGTAGCTGTCTGATGAGACTCTACTGTTGCAGAGGGCATGACCCTCATGTTCAGATACCTTGTGCTGACTGGAGCTTCAGCTTGTGCTTGCTCTCCTTCTGTGCCCTAAGCAAGAACTTCAAGGGCTGAGAGGCTTGTACAGAGGCACTGCAGATGATGGTAGCAACTGATGCTTGGAAAGATTAGCAAGGAAAATACACTGCAGTTGAGCCCAATGTGTTATTTATATGCACCTTTCAGATAAAGGAGGTTGGGACAAGCTGTGGTTCAGCTGACTAGTGTGGTGTCATTTGTGAGAGAGATCCCAGAAATTTTTCCATGCACAGTTGTCAGGCTCCCTTGGCACCGATGCTCTCACCCCTGTCTCCCTGTTGCCAGAAAGCTCTGCTGGCTAACGCCGGCTGCTGGCAGATGTGTTTTCCATCCACACTGCAGTGTTAGAAGTTCTCTACGTGATCTGCCCCATGTGGAAGAGGTCCCCTTTGCCTTTTGGACACCCTGGCATGATGAATACTTCAAGAATACTTCAGACCCTAGTTTTAAGGCACACCATACCCATGGCCTGGGTATGTTTGGCCTTGCAGTTTACCCTGAAATTGCTCTTAAGACAAGCTCAGCCTACGTGAAGGCAAAAACAAGGGTCTGTTGGGAATGTGTAGAGAGACAGCACTGTTACCAAGGCTTAGCAGGACACAGGTGACAGGAAGGAAAGACCAGTCATAAGCTACTTGAGATGAAATTTTAACAGCAGTTCTTATCTGTATCCAGTTGAGAAGCTCTAGTTTCATCCCTAAACCTTGTGGGTAATTATTTGATACTGGTGCCCAGTCAGCATTTCTATATGGTGTTCACAAGAGGGAGTGCTGGCCTGGGGAAGAAGGCTTGTCTTTACATGTCACCCTCTCCACAGGGTTTCCCTGCCTTCCACTATGATTTCATTCTTCTTTTTCCAACCTCCACTTTTTACAAATGATTTCATACTTCTTGGTCCAGGTAGCAGTTTTTGACCATTCTTGCTTTAGACCATTCTCCACTCCCCCTCTTCAGAAACACTCCTGTCCCTTTGATAAGGTCAACTCAGTTATCACTTATATGCCCAGACAGAGAGCAGGCTTCTTTCAGGATAGCACCAGTGCTTGGCTAAGCCCTGAACATCATGGCAGGACACTGTGAAGATGGCTGTTTTCACCTGCCATGTGGGGCAGGGTTCCAACACAAAGGAGGCGGGTTTGAAGTTATGAAACTTGCATTTTATACAAATGTGTCATGCTACCTGCACATATGTGGGACTGACATATGCAGGTGCGGAAATGATCTTCAGAAGATTGGACACAATAGGGTGGGTGTCAAGAGGATGGGGACAGACTGTTTTCAGTGGTGCCCAGCGACAGGACAAAAGGCAATGGGCACAAAATGAAGCATAAGAAGTTCCGACTGCACATGAGGAGGAACTTCTTCACTCTGAGGGTGACGGAACACTGGAACAGGTTTCCCAGAGAGGTTGTGGATTCTCCTTCTCTGGAGATATTCAAGACCCACCCGGACAAGGTCCTGTGCAGCCTGCTCTAGGTGACTGTGCTTCGGCAGGGGGGTTGGACTAGATGATCCACAGAGGTCCCTTCCAACCCCTACCATTCTGTGATTCTGTGATTCTGTAATTAATCACTCTGGAATCATGGTAAGTGTGGAAGTGAGAGATACTGTGGCATTCACGGTAAATGCTGTTGGTGTGGCAATTACTTCCGAGGCAATAGGGAGTCGAGAAAAGGAAAAGAGAATTATTGAGGGATTAATTTTGTTCTTCCTGAAATGTGGTTTCATTTGACTGAAACAGTACCTAAACATGGCCTTGTGTATCAATTTAACTAGATTGGTTTGTATCCATGTCTTCCATTAAAATGACACACACATCTGTATATCTGAGACTGTAGTATGGTGTAGATATACTTGCTGGGCTTGCTGCCATCTCTGGGGGTACTTGGCTGACTTTGTAACCACTACAGTCCAAGTTATAACTTCACAAAAGTCCACGTTGCATTTGGCCCATACTCAGTGCTGCCAGCAAAGATGGATCAAAAGTATTGTTCAGAGCAGAGTAGAGCTGTTCGCCTTCCGAAGAGGGTGACCCGAGATGGGCATTGCTTTGTATGGTTTCCCACCCACTTAAATGTGTCAGGATTATTCTGCAAACGAGCAGGAACTTCAGGCTTCTACATTATGCTCTGTTGCAGCAGAAGTGTCGTGTGTCCTGTGCTTGTGGTTGGCGTTTGCAGCAAAGCATTCTTGAAAGACACTTGTCAGGTCTGGCTTTTGCTCCTGTTGACAGATCTCTCACCTCCTTGTGATATTAAATTTCCAGAGAAAAAGAAAAATATCTTTTTTTTTTTTTCCCTCGTTAGTGTGTTGTTACTTCAGGGTTTTTCTGTTGGCCTGCAAACAGGGATAATTCAGAGCAGAATCACATTAGTCTCTCTTCTGGGGTAACCTGAAATGTGCAATTCAGTGTTTCAGTTTTGAAACCATTAAGAATACCTTGTAGCTGCTAATCAGAGATCTCTGCTTACTCTCTGTGGAGATAAAGCCTCAGCTATGAATAGGATTTGATTGTAACTCCTCAGCAGATTTTTAACGTCTAATGCTTGAGGTAACTTGTGTGTTCTTTTCTTCTGCATAGTTTTAAAAGGTTAACTATGGGGTAAAGGAAGACTGAAACGAAGAGGTTGTAGTTAACCATTTATTCTACCTATTTTATTTCAAACAGATCATTAAAAGCTCATACATCTATACATACGCTTTTTTACTTACTCTCCAGACACTGTCAGCAAGTGAGTCACTGTCTGAAGTTTGTTCATGAAATACGTGGTGTAAAGAATCAAGTGCAGAGTTACTGCAGGTTAAATACATCTCACTTTGTGCTAGGTTTGTTTTGTGATTATGTGGCCTCTGTATTTTGAGCTTTGACAGCTAAGTGATGATACACGAACTCAGCCATCTGCCTGCCCTGTCTGTCAGAGGCTATCCTCTGTAGTTCAGGGCTGACAGCAAAATGTGTGCCTGGAATTGCGTACCTCGGTTCAAGCTCACCTGTATCAACAATTACAACTAAAATAGACTTTCCAAAGAAACTCCTTGTGTAGAGGCAGATGTTCGCTTCTGCCAATCCTGCTGCAGTATTGACAATTTGTAGCAGAGAGACAGGGAGAAAATCTGGAGGAGGTACTGTCTTAACTTACCACAACAAAATCAGCCAGAGATTGTCTGTCAGAGACTTTAAATGAACCAGGGAAGTGTACCTTTTAAAATAAATACTAAATTATAAATTCACACAAAAAGTCTTTAAACTCTGGAGCAAAAATGCGCTAGCAAGTTTCAACATTTTGGTGTTGTCAAGAAGCGAATATAGAGAGCCCATGATGCCATTTGAAACCTCACATTTTCTCATTAATTCTAATGGAGAGTTGACTCAATGCTCTGCTTTCATACTTCTGAATGAATGTCAGAAGGAGTCAGTGGCTTAGCAACAAGCGTTCATCCCAGTGGTTGGTAATGGGAATGGCTGCTTTGACTTAGCACAGAAACATGCATTCTATTGATGCTACCTGCGTCAGCTGCAGCCACTCCAGACTGTGCTTAGCCAAGGCTGTTTTTCTTCTTCTTTTCTGGCTCTTGTTTCAAAATTTTTTTTTAATTAAAAAATCCTAAATATTATTAATGTTTCAAAGTTATATTTTCACTCTAATACTGCATTCTGTTTCATCCTAGATGTGCTATAAAGCGTCAGATATCATAGAATCATAGAACAGTTTGGGTTGGAACAGACCTTTAAAGGTCATCTAGTCCAACCCCACATGCAATGGGTAGGGATGTCTTCAACTAATCAGGTTGCTCAGAGCCCCATCTGACCTGACCTTGAATGTTTCCAGGGACGGGGCATCTACCACCTCTCTGGACAACCTGTGCCAGTGTTTCACCACCCTCATAGTAAAGGATTTTTTCCTTATGTCTAGTTTAAATCTATCCTCTTTTAGTTTAAAGCCATTACCGCTTGTCCTGATGACCCCTTGTCGTGACGACAGGCCCTGCTAAAAAGTTTGTCCCTATCTTTTTACAAGCCCCATTTATGTAGTGAAAGGCTGCTATGTGGTCTCCCCAAAGCTGGGCTGAACAACCCCAACTCTCAGCCTTTCCTCATAAGAGAGGTGCTCCAGCCCTCTGATCATTTTTGTGGCCCTCCTCTGGACCTGCTCCAACAGGTCCATGTCTGTCCTGTGCTGAGATACAATCTCACTCACATTCTCACCACCATATACTGGCACAGAACATGTCTTTCTGGTGCATCTCTTCTTAATCACTGTGCAAAATAATAATTTCTATCATTCATAGCATAAATAATGTATAGTACACTGATGCTACCAACATGCATATATATCAATATTTGTTAACATCAGTGATACAACACATGGAATCCCTTATGAAGGTAAAGCACATGACTGAAAATCCTGACACATCCACTTTCTCTGCCCAGTGGGACAGGCTATAGTTTGAAAAGGTGTCCATTTTAGTATTACTTCTGGCTTAAATCAGTACCGCTGTGCCATGAGCTATCAAGAAACCCTGTTGAACTATGCAGGAGTCCAACAAGCTTTCAGCCACTTCCCGTCGCGAGCCCCTGGAGTGGATGATAAAGCATATTTGTAGCGGGGCGGTGCAGCCCACTGACCAGCGGTCTTGCTGCAAACCAGGAGAGGGAGAGGAGACTTTTTTTATAAAAAAGGACTAGATAAACATTCCTGGAAGTGGCAGATCTCTTGACTGATGGAGTGGTGCTTCCTTGCAGCTTTTCCCACTGCCTTCGATTGCCCTGTGGCACACTTGCTTACCTCTCCTATTTTAAAAAGTAAGAAAATCTCCATTGAAAAACAGAGTCATAACAAAAAAGCAGCAGGAAAGACCAAGGGATGCTATTAATAAAGTGAGGGCTCTTGCCAAGAAAGGCTGAGCTTTCCAGCAGCCATTTTACCACCAAGCTGTTTTTTAATGAGACTCTCTCATTTTACAGATGTGGTCCCCGGATCTGAACACCCTCCCATGTGTTTTGTTTTGCAGGAGGCAGCACAGGCACCTCTCCAACCACCTCCAGCACGGGGACCCCATCACCCTCTGCTTCCTCTCACCTTCTCTCTCCATCCTGCTCCCCTCCAGCCTTTCATCTGGCCCCCAACACTTTCAATGTTGGCTGCCGGGAGAGTCAGCTTTGCAACCTCAACCTGTCTGATTATCCCCCATGTGCCAGAAGCAACATGGCTGCCTTGCAGAGCTACCCAGGGCTGAGCGACGGTGGCTACAACAGGCTGCAGAGCGGCACCGCTTCTGCCTCACAGCCCTCCGAAACCTTCATGCCTCAGAGGACTCCATCCTTGATCTCAGGAATGCCGACTCCTTCCTCCCTGCCCAGTAACAGCAAGATGGAGGCGTACAGTGGCCAGCTGGGGTCCTTCCCCAGCTCTCAGTTTCAGTACGTCATGCAAGCAGGCAACCCTGCCTCCACCTCCTCCTCTTCACACATGTTCGGTGGCGGCCACATGCAGCAGAGCTCCTACAATGCCTTCTCCCTGCACAATCCCTACAACCTCTATGGATATAATTTCCCTGCTTCCCCGAGGCTGGCAGCGAGCCCGGAGAAACTCACCACCTCCCAAAGCACTTTACTCTGCTCTTCCCCATCCAGCGGGGCCTTTGGAGAGAGGCAATACCTTTCCACAGGGATGGATCACGGGATGCACATGATCAGTCCTCCCTCTGGCAACCAGCAGACGGCCAACGCCTGTGACAACAGACAGTATGGTGCAGTTCAGGGCTCCTCCTCACAGATGTCTGTGCACATGGTCTAATAAGCCATGCCTCTCCTTGGCATTGAAGGCAGATGGACCTTCACCACTTCCATGGGTAAACCCATCCCAATACCTTTTTGTCTTCAAACTTATAGTGGAACTAGTATTGTAATGCTAAATAAGAACACAAACCACCTAGGTATGTGCCAACCAAACCTCGTGGAAAGCCTCAACTGATAGCCATTGCAGCTTGTTCTAGCCCAGGTCCTCCAGACCTGGCCATGGAGTGCCTGCTCTTCCTGGACATTGCAGAGAGAAGGGCATGACTTCAACAAGAAGCTGGAGAGAAGCAGCCAAATATACCTTTTACTCATTAACTCTCAGCTTGTGTGAGCTCTTGGCGCGGAGGGAGCCATGTCCCTGTGCTGTCTTCTCTGGGTGTTGAAGAAAGGCAGTCCCTCAAGGCTTTGTCCTCCGAAGCTGCATTGCCCATAGCTTTAAAGACCTCCCCCTTCCCAGACTGTCCCTCGCTGCAGGAGCAGCTCAGCCTGTTTCTAAAGGCAACAGCGGGCCATGGCTCCTTCTCCCATTGTAGCACAGGAATGGCACTGCTGGGCTGGAGCTTCTCCTCCCAAAGAGGTTTCTGCATTTTCACCACGACTCTGCCCGACTGGTGGTTACTTTGCGAGGGGTCGAGCTTACCAGCACCCAGCCTGCACACGAAGATGGGAGAGAGAGAAGAGAGAGAAACATTTTAACCCACAAGTGAGCCTCAGACATAAGCAGGGACTGATCTTTGGAAAGATGTGCTGGGGAGAGGGGGGTCAGCTCCTCTTGTCGTGACCCGAAGTGATGCACCCGAGCCAAATGGAGGACAGCCTTTGTGGGGAATGTTGTGTCCCGTAGCACTCAACCCAACGGGAAGAAACTCTCCAGACTGAGCTTGCGGGGAAAAGCAATGAGAAAAGAGAGCCCTGCTCTGTGGAATTGCAGCCGGCCTCCCTCACTTTGCATGCAAGAAAAGTTGCCATAGAGAAGCCTTTAGCATTTCAGTAACAGTGAGGTCGAACATTCACCAACCTCCCGCCTGCCACACGACCTCTGTTTAACCAAATAGATCATTGCCTTCTGACGTCTTTCTTTCCTGTTTTTTTCTTATCTTCTTTTTTTTCTTCAAATCCTTTAAAAATAAGAAAACAATTGTAGCTTGGTGCAAGCTATGCATTTAAGTAAGTTGTGTGAAAATGCAAATACCAAGTAACAGAATACAGATATTATTGAGATTTGTTGTGAGGTGTTGTAGATAAATGTATTTATATGCCTAGTGAGGGATTCAATATTATGAATATAAAAGAGGGCAATAAAAATGGTATGTAAAATATGTATGAAGAAAAAGGTGTATAAAGATTTGCCCTATGCACGGAACTCTGTTTCTAAGTGCCAAGCACAGAATGCGCTAAATAAATCTTTGCAATCATTTCCTCTGTGTTTTTCTCTGTCTGTGAGGCTTCCTTAGTGGTCTTCTAGAGACAGACATTTTCAAAATGCTGTCATGCGTGTTTGCACAACAGAGGAAATGAAGACACGGTGCTAAATTGTACAGTCCAGGCAATATTACAACAAAAATAAAAATTCTGACTTCTCAAGAAATTTTAAAAATTGAGTGCTTGGGATCTGCAAGGTGCCTGCCTTCACAGGAAGTGTGTCTTATGGACAGCTACAGTTGTTATTTTGATTGTTAAAGTCTAATAAAAAGTTCTTTGAAAGAAGTTTTCACAGTTACTATAGAAAATAATACTTACAAATGACAGTATGATTATTTTCTCATTTTTAAATGCAATTTTGGGGTATGTGTCAGCTTTTCATTTGCACTACATTTCTAATGTGAGATGGAGACATTAACTCTGACACCAATGGGGAAGCTGAAGCACTCTCAAACCTGGCTGTAAGTTATGGCTGCAGAGTTTACAGCTTTCCTTGTGTCAATAAACTTCTTTTTCTGAATTGAAAAGGCACCAGGAAGGTAGAAAGACCTCGAAAGACAGATTTTGCAAGGATTTCTTAATTTTTATTTGTTACAGGGGAAGATAAATGTGCCAATGCCATTCCCAGTTCTGTGCCTAGTCTGTCTGACTGTATTCTGGCTTTTACTGTGTCTAGCCGTGGGTGCTTCAGAAGAGTTGCAGGGACTATGGGTGGGAGCAAATCTGTCCCTCCCTTTGCTGTCTTCTGTTTACCCTGTCTTTACTGAGGTGTCCCCTGATACCTTCAGACTCCTTCTGATCTGGCACAACTGAAAAAAACAACTTTGACAGGTGTGCGAGCCATTCAGTCTTCTTGCAGTATCCATTGCTTTGTATTTATCGACTCCAATTGTCATTACATTTGTCTTGCCTGTTTACTTCATTTGGCTCAGTCTTTCAGATGTTTGTTACAAACTTCGCTAAAGCTGACTTTTACAGTTTGGTTTCTCCTGCAAGTGCTGCTATGTTACTGCTCAAGCTTTCTCCAAGTGGTTGACAAGTTTATTGATTTTGAAACAACTTCAGGAATGAGTTTATCTATCTCCAATGTTAATGCTTTTCCATGGTCAAAATATGTAACAAGCAACACCAGCATGCTGCTAGTGGCTCATCACTCCTTTCACAAGAGCCTCCCTAACCCCATGTGATTCACTGCCGTCCAGCCTAATAGGTTTGTTCCTGTAAAACTTCCTCGTCCATGTGGATGGTGCAGCCCTTTGAATACCAGGGAAAGAAATCACACTGCTCAAGAGCAAAGTATTGCTCTTTCTCATTTATTCTCTATAATTCTTTGTGGACAAGTCTGTATTTCAGCTAATAAGAAATCATGATTTAATGAAATCTAAATCCTTCTCACTACCAAAATGTATGTTTCTAATCTTGGTCAAAACAGAAAAAAATAATTTAATCAAAAATTATCACTGGAAACAGTCACTGGAGAAAGCAAAAGACAGATGTAGGGCACAACCTTCAGTATTAGTGTGAAGAACTGGACTCCAGTTTTCATGCACTGTAGTAGGAATCCATGGGGAAGAGCTTTGAAATTGTCACCCAGACTGTTCAGCAATACGATCCTTCAGGTTATTGAGCACCCTGTCCCTGAACCAGCCAAGCTCTTCAGCATATTGAGATAATGTTAGTCCATCCAGTTGCCTTCAGTATGAAACTATTTACCTTAGGGTGAGCATTTCTTGACCATAATTACAGACATATTTATTTAGCTCTTACGTGGCACATGTACAAAATGTGAGAGCTTAGTTAGCTAGATAGTTATTCCTTCATGTTAGCATATGTTTAAGTGTTTTGTTGACTGAGGATCAGAATATTCAGCATCAAGACTGGAAAAGAACAGGGAAAAAACCTGAGAGAGGCTTCCCTATCCCAAGATGTAAAGCTGTAAGTACACAAATATGACTCAGTGTGAAAGTTACACTGACAGTCTATGAGGATTAAAAACAAGCTGACAGTGAAATGGGAGAAAAATAGGAAACTTTTTCCCTCATTGTCCCTGTGCAAAGGAAAAGTAGAGCAGTGTTTGGAGGGCAGAATCAGAAATAACAGGCTAAAGCTTGCTAAGATTATTTACTTGGTGTTCAGTTAGGTGCACAGGTGAAGTCTCCCCAGGATAACACTCCCCTGAGCAGACAGCCTGCTTAAGGCCTTGACACCACCCAGAAACACGAGGTAAGCGCTGAATTTGAAGTGGACTTAGGTGTGACAGAGGTACCTCGTGTACAGCAGTTGTTCTTCTCCCACCACCACTGCCGTAGGCACACAGGGCTCTGAGCTATTTGCCACTTTACTGAGGCTTCCCAGAGAGCAGGCGATAGCAGTGGGCAATGGGAGAGATGCACCAGGTCAGTCCGGGAGAGCCGCTTGGGACCAGCTTGCCTGGTGGGCGGCCCAGGTTGCAGTACACACAGCAGCCACCCACGGAAAACTCCCTTTCCGTGGGTGACTGCCCTAACCACAGGGCTTCAGAGACCTCCTGGCATGGTCACACTTTCATCCAGGAGCCCTTTGATTGCTCATTTGCAAAGCATGTGTGTGCGGGGGCAGAGGTGGGAGTTGTGTGGCTCCACTCCGCTTCCTTCCTTCCCTAGTTCGCCACAAACATTTGAACCCCCTGGCCAACTTTAAACAGTCTTGGTAGCATGGTCATAGGCACAAAGATGTAAGTTCTCACATGTTTCTTTAGAAGACACAGGTGAGGAGGACAGGGCCCTTATCCATTTTCCCAGTGCAGGGAAGGCCACCGTGTGACAACTCCTCATTCAAAGAAGCCACACAAGGAACAGATATCCTGCATGCACTTCCCCCCCACCTCCTCCGAAGTTTCATCTGGCGTATGCATGTTATTAGACACCAGAGCTGGAGAAACGAGGGAGTCTTTGCTACTGCTGGTCTGACCCATTTGCTATTAGCCCATACAGACTTCTGGCTTCCAGTGCAGAAGAGAAGGCTCTGTATCTCCCAGTTAGATCCTGCAAATTTAAGAGGTGAAACATCACGTACCGCTTTGAAGAAGCACCCTTTTTTACAAGTCCGAGCTAAATGCCAGGAAGGGTAGTGGGAACCTCAGTGATAGGAGATCCCTCATCTTGCAGCACAGGCTGTTCCAAATGCAAATCTGGCAACTTGTCACACAAATGAAAAGGATGGGGCAAAAATAATCAGGGTGGATTTGCCAGCTTTGCAAAGTTTATTTAGCTTCATTCCTTAACACACTGACAGGCACAGGACATAAATATGTCACTACCGTGACCACAGTCAGTGCAGCTCAACAAAACCAGGGTGACATAGTGTTCTTGGAGTGAATGTAGGTAGTATGTGCTAAAGCAAATGCTCAGGGCACAAACTTAAATACAAATTAAGGTACGCAGCCTGTGACATTATGTTAAATATACTGCAGCAAAAATTACAGCAAATGATCTGCTAGTGTGGCTGATTTATTGCGTACTGGGTGAAGCTTTACTGGTGTACGTGAGGACTGATAGATAGTCATCTGCCATTAAAAAAAGGAAAGTGTTCAGATTCTTTTCCCCCAACACAACCAGGGACATTGACCCAGAGCACACATCCCGTGTTGGACTAGCGCTAGCAGATGGGTTTTGCTGGATGTTGCTTGTTGGGCATCATTCTAAACAAAACAACAACATGAAAATGCACCCAAGGACCAGGCAGAGGAATGCCTGAGCATGCCAATCACGTGCTACAGATGCACTAGAAATGCAGCTATAGAAGCAGTGACAGAACTTTGTGAGGAGGGTGCTGGTGTGGCCAGTGGGTAATTTGCTATAAATAAGCCAGTTCCCATCCAAAGAACATCTGACTCCTTCAGCACTTTTTCTGCTTTAGAGAACCAGCCCTGCAGGACCAGGCATTTTGGCCAGGTCTGTAACCCAGCGTTTTTAGTCCACTGATGGGACCATTCCTGAGAGCTTGTCTGCTGGTCTGCTGGGAGTGGTTTGTGTAGCCTGCTGCTGTCCCACAAAACTTCTGCTGGAAAAGCAGATCACTCATTTTTTCTGACGGCTCCTTCTAATTTTTCTGTAATTGCTATCTAGGAAACTGTATTGAATACAGCTAAAATCTCCAGAATTCTTTTCAAGGATTGTTTTTCCATGTCAATAACTCTTGCTTATTACTCCAGAAGAGTAACATGACCACAAATGGCAGGAGCAGTGCACGGAGCACACCTCTATAAATATTAGTTCCTTCCTACCACAAAAATCTCCAATAATTCTAGCCTGTGTGAATGAAGGAAAAGAGCAGCTCACATGGCTGCACGCTCTTGTGTTGCGACAGCCCAGAGATGAGCATGGCTGCTGTGCTGGGTAGTGGTCGGCATCGGTTGACTCGGGGAAGAGCAACAAACCTCCACAGTAGGGTTAATTGTGCAGTAGTCTATCTCTGGAGCACTGAGCTCGTCTTTTTTTTCTGGCTCAATGTGGAACTCATTGCAAGCTGTGGGGGAGAAGGATTAGGAGCCTGTATAATTTTACACTGGTTGAAGTTCCTATAGATGCTGTTCTTATTCCAGTAATGTTCTAAATCTGTTGAGCATTTTGGAAGCTCTGATATCCAGCTGGACAATGCCTTCTCTGCTGAGATAGGGTGACCTCTGAGGGCTCCTCTTGGGTGCTTTCACAAGCAGTCATAGGTTCTGCTAGGGCATGTCTCCCATTGAACATCCAGCACCGTACACACCTCAGAGCGTTATTTTCCAGCCAACTGGATGCAGCAGTACTGCAGACACACAGAGCTGGCCCAACAGGGGCTGTGAGCAGAGACCATCAGCCCTTCTCTTAGGATGATGGGGAGGGTGGTGCTGGCTCAGCCAAAAAGAGAGGCTGCCTGCAGCTATTCTTGGTGAAGATGCCTGTGCTTGGCACGGGCTTTTCCCTCCACATCCCACAGATGACAGCCCTGGGGACATGCTGCAGCACCCACTGCCTTCCCCGTACTTCCTCTGTAAGAATCAGGCATGCCCAGGGGGTGGGAGGAGAGGTGACATGGCCTTGAATCCTTCTCCTACCTGACCTGGTTTATAACATTTCCCTTAATGTGCAGTCAGGTAATCGCACATTAATAAAGTTGCATTTTAAGCTGGTGTAACTGGCCCAGGAACAGGCACAAAGGAAAACTGCACTCAGATTGATGTATTAAATAAATAATGCAGACTGCTGATTTGAGACTTGATGTGATTACCTGCATCTGCATCTTCAAGTAAAGCTGGAACTGGTTGCAGTGCAATTAACCAAGCATAAACGTAAGTACAGCCTGCCAACCACCCAAACCAGGGCCAGCACTGTACTCCATTGTTTATATTACGTTGCTATGCAAAGATCTGTATACAGAAATAGTAAGTTTAGTTAGAAAGAAGTATGAAGCAGATGTGCGTGTGTGTAAATGCACCAGAGGAACATGAAAGCAAGGATTCAAATAATGGCCTGTACTGATAGCCAGGGACATGATCAACAGCAGTGAAGCTGGTAAACACTGAGGAATGTGTTTTTTTCACCAAAATCACAGCATGGATGACTCAACAGCAGAAAACCTGCAATCCACTTATGGGAGAATGGCAGCAAGACTACAGCACACTGCACGTGCCATTTCTCTTCCTGCCATCCCAGCAAGAAGCCAAGCTTTAACAGCAAGCTACCCAAAGTGAGGAAGGAGAAGACAATGTACATCAATGTCACCCAAGATTTACAATGGGTATTTAACTGAGATTCCAAGGTGAAATCTTAATACCTGTGACTCCTGAAACGTGTAAAAGACCTGTCCAAAAATGAACGCATTATCACCAGTGAAAAGAAAGACAGAAGCTCAAGGATTGATGGCAATCACTCCTTGCATGCAAGTTATTCTGCCCAGAATACTTGGAGGCTTACGTTTTGGAGCTTGTGAGTCCCATGTGTGCATTTGGAAGTGTAATGTTTTTTTGAAAACTAAATAAAAGTCACTTCCATTTCTATACAGTCTTGCACTTTTTTTACACGAGTTCCTACAGCTGTAGTACTACCTGTAAAATACAACAACTCCTAACTGTGAACATGACAAAGTAAAGTTTTACAGAAAGCCAGAGGAAATCAACACAAAAAATTTGGTGAACTGAGGGGGAAAAAAAAAGAATAAAAGATTATATAAAAGGAGTTTGACTTAACCTGAAGAAACCTGCGTAAAAACAAAAAATAAAGTACATGCATCCAAAATAAGGAAGAACTGGCCATGCACACACAGAAAAAGGGACAATATATTGTCTGTAAAGATGTTCTGTGAATAGCTCAGATACGTTTGGATAATGAATATTAAACCTCTCTCCTTCCTGAATGGAGAATTTGAACTTGTCCAAAGGAGCTTGTGATGCTATAGCTTCTGACCACAAATACAAAAACCCACCTTTGAAAGGAAACATATTCACTCTGTAAACATAAAATATGCTGTATTGAATTTGTTCACACTGTATACACTATTGTATGCACTGTTTGTAGCTACTAAATATATCAGGCAACCAATCACTAAACATTCACAATTAAAAGCACATAAAATTGGTTACATTGTCTATACACAAACATCAATGGGTTTACAGTATGCCTAATTGTTTTTTCTTTATTTTGGGTGACACAAACACCGTGAAGTGCTAGGAGTTATCTCAGCTGTCTGTCCTTGTAGCAGGGGACCTCAGAAGCATTTTTCATCAGTGCCATGATCTGGGAAGGAATCAACCTGATTCAAAGAGCCTCTAGAGTTAAAAACCCGTTTAATAGTCATTATTGATCTATCATACTTGCTTTCTGTTGAAAAACGAAGACCCTGGCTGCTGTCTCAGGTCTACTCATGCACAAATCCAATTTGGGAGACTAAATAATTCTGGAATCTGTGTTTTCCACCACACAGGACATAGTGGGGAGGTTCTGTGATGGCATAGGAGAAATGTAAGGCTGGAAACATCTGTCTAACATGACCATAGCTCACGCTGTCTACTAAAGCTTATAAATAGTAAAAAGAGAAAGGAGCAGAGAGGGGGAGCAAGGCTTAGCTGTCACAAGGCCTTAGTTCTTCACCTTCTCCTTTCTAATATCCAGGTCACATTTGCCTTGTGAGTGTATGAGCGTGCCGTGATACCTGATGTGAAGGGACCTACTGATGTCCACCCCTTTCAGATCTAAGCTGGTAGACTATTCAGTGCTCATTGTATTTGCATCAATGCAATATCTATGAAATGGGGCCATAGTCATACACAAATCAATGTGACCAACGTTCAGGGCAGCTTGACACCCGTTGACATCAAGTTTCAGCAAGGATTTACTTTTCATCATATAAAGTAGGTTGTGAAGAGAAGACACAGCAAGAACAAGGAATTTCAAGGAGAATACCAAGTAAAGTAGCTTGACAAGCTGAATTTAGCTGTGGAACAGAGTCACAGCTCTAAAGCTCAGGGAAGCCCTGCAGGAGCAGTCCTCGGTGGGCTGTGGACTAGATGCCCAGTGCTAATGCTATTTTTCATTTCTAAGTTCAACAGGTCTACAACAGAAGGAGAAACACAGCATCCATGAGTTGCCCCTACAAGGCAAGTGAGGAGTTCACAATTTCAGTTGAGCTTGAATCCAAACCTTAAAAATTCTATAGGTTCATCCATCCATAGTATCTATGTTTTTTTTCCTCCCTTCAGTGGTTGCCACAATTGGGCCACCGGGAGGTTCTTTAATTCAGTTCTCCACTACTTTTATCCATGTTTCCCAGAATGCTAACGGCTGCAATATGATGAGTTTATTTATGATTTCTAAATATAATTTTCTAAAGCCTCTCCTAGGCCAGTAAAGCGGCAGCCCAGCAAACCTCACTGAACCAAAGCTGCCTATAACAATCCCAAAGTGTCCAGCCATCCATTTCCATTTCCTGGTCCCACTGGCTTCTCGCTACACTTCTTCAAATTTCCCTTTGGAATTTTTTTTGTTTTGCACAGCAATAAAAGAAAAAAATGTTATTGGCTGGTCTTCAGTCCTTGAAGAGGCATAGCAGCAGGACCCTCTCTTCTAGTACTATTTTGGTGGCATACAGTGGAAAGAATATAAGTTCCGTCCTTGATGCTGTTCGCAGACATGGACACGGTGTCTCCTGACCCAGCACTCCTGAAAGAGAGTCTGCAGTGACATGGACTAATGTGTTCCCACAACCTTCTGGTCTGGTCTCAGCAGCTGGCATTTCCTCCATTCTTGCATTTTTCCCACCGACTTTAGGCCTTACCCTTTCAGACAGGTACCTACTTCAGGGTGAACACATTTCTAATGCTGCAAGTGCAGACTGAATCTCCTTCAGCGTGAGAATGATTTCATTGCTTTTCAGCAAAGTTGTTGGGCATTTATATCTAAAGACATTCATACAGCAACAAAGCATAATTTCAGGTTTTCTATTAAATTCTATTTCATGTTGATTAACCGTAAAGAGAATTTAGGTGCTTTATATAGCCAGAAAAATACCTACAACCTCCTCTTTGTGATAGTACTTGACAATTTATCATCTGGTTTCCTTGGCCAAGGCACTTAGAGACTTAGCTAAGTAATCCCTACACCTCCTTTGCTGGTCAAGGCAGTACGGCCCATTTTACATACAAGTAAACTAAACAAAAGACTTGCCCTTGGCCATATGTACCCTACACTAGTCTGCTCCATTTATCTCAAGACCATAATCACTGGTAGAAGTGATGACAAAGTCCCCAGCTTTGCCGGTTTGGTACTGCATTAAAGGTAATGTTGCTCAATTCATACTTTCAACATTTAAGTCAGACGTGAGGAAGACCCTGCCATGTGATGGCTGACACCACCAAGTGCAGGTAGTCTGAGCTATATTTCTCACATTGCTGTTGCAACATCACCCAGACATGCAGGCTTAGTGGGACCGAGCTTAGTATTTTATCACTGACCCATGGCAAGGCGGTGGTGAAAGAGTTTCCAGCTGTGGCTGCAAAGGCTGTGGGTTGCACAGGCAGGAAAACTTGATCATCGCGTGCTGCTCCAGAGCAGTCCCGCTGCCGCCCAGTGGAAATCTCCAGGGCACAATTGCCAGCTCCTTACCAGCACGCAGAGCTGAGAAGTGCCCCCCTGGAAACACAGTGCTTGTGCCGACGGTGCTCTTCAGTTTGGTTTTACTCCCCCTCTGTGTGCAGATAAACACAACCCTGTGCCAGCAGCCTTGTGTAGGTGCACAGAGAAAGAGAGGCAGTTGTCCAAACAATATGTATGGAGGGCTGGGGGAAAGGCATGTTGAAAATGTAAAGGACATTTACATTAAAAGAAGGTGTGAGAGCTGTAGGAAGAGCCAAATTACAAAAAAAGTAAGTACTTCAAGCAGCCAAATTAAACAAGACGCAATGGGGGCCAACTTTGCCTCCCAGGCATTTCACGAGCGCACACCCCAGAGTTCAGGGGATGCTGGGGAGGAGAACCATGTGCCCCTCCAGGCCTTGTTTAACTTGGCCACATGTAAAGAAGTTAACTCTTCTGTGACTTTCCTGTTTCTACAACACTTGCATCTTCCCACTTTTTGCTATATTTCTGGGTGCTCTTTGTAGGATGCGTTTTAAATCCTTCTGAAGACAAATAATTTCTTTCTATTTAGAAAAATAATCAGTGGAGGCAAAGCGTAAAGTCATTTCAGTCATAGTATCTTGAAGGAAAATAGATACAGTATTTCGGAAAGAATTTGAAATGAAAACACAAAGCCTGATGGGATTTAAATGTAGAAAACCAAAAATGAAGTCTCGCCCCCTCTTTTCCCTCCCTCTGTTCATGAGGTCACCATTTCTCATCTCACAGACTATGGCATCTTGCCGGGATCCTGAGGCAGCCACCAGAAAAAGTGTTCTTGCTCCTGCGAGCACACAACAGGATAAAACTGGCCAAGGGAAAATAGAGTGGTTTCTCAAAGCTACGAAGAGAGAAACTTTGTAGAACCAAGAAAAAAAAGACATCCAGAAAATGCAGGCAACCTTCCTCGTCCCCGCAAAAATTTGATGCTTAAGAACTTGACAAAAATGAGACCAGATGAAAATGTGTAAAATACTGAATATGCACTGAAATGCAGCATTGTTGCTTGTAAACAGCTTGCTCTTAAAGGAAGTGTATGTGTATGTGTACGAAGGTTGAGGAGCAGGAGAGGGTTGAGGAGCAGGGAGCACTCACATCATGTGGCAGACCGCAGTTCAACAAGTTGAACTTTAATCCTGCTTGCTAGCACTTAGCTGCAGCAGGCTGGCTCTCTGAAGAGGGAGGGCTGACATGGTTGACACCTCAGGTCTACTCCTACTTCTGTGGCAAATGACTTCCCTCACAGAATTACTCATGTTGCTTCTGCTCAGACCTCAGGAGGTGGTCCTTTGTTCAGCTCTGGCCCAGTTTGAGCAGCACCTAAGCTTTGCATCCCACGTAGTTCTCAGCCCACTTGGAGAGGAAGTGATCCTTCTCTGACACCGGATTGACCTTGTTTAGCTACAGATGCTTCCACTTTTTTAATCAACTGTGACACATTTGGGGGCAAACCAAGAGCACAAGGGGAGTAGGGGTTGTGAATATTCTTCTCCTCTTGCAGATTACTCTGCAGAAAGACTCTGCAAACTCCAAGGACCTCCTAGTTATATCAATGGCTCCTACTTGCTCTGTCACAACTTCTGGGACAACAGTGGCAAAGTGAATGCTCTATCTCTTACCAGACAGCAGCACAATCATTTTCAGGGTATATTTCTGAGTTTTTCCTGTCCAATGTGGACTTGAGTTGAAGATCCAGTTCAAAAATTTGTCCTTGTGATGATTTCCCCAATGCAAGAAAGGAGAACTTACTACAAAGAAAAAATTGTGCCTGTTAGAGAGAAATATTTGTTTGCTGAATTTTGGGTCTGGATCTGTATTGTCTTCAAGGAAAACTAGTGGCGTTAAGGGCGTGAGTCAGTTCGGCTAGATGGTATAGTGCTCTGAAATAGGGGAAAGTCTTAAACATGTGCTCAGCATCAAGACCATTCCTAATAGTAATACAGATGTCCATATGCTAAAGCCTGCAGCCAATTTCTTCAGCTCAGTAAAAGCTTATCTGCTGCCCATGGGCATGAGTCAGTTACCAGCTCCTGTCTGTACACCTAGAAAGATCTCTCTAAAAATCACCATTCCGTAATTTACCGCCACATTGACTTTGTTGCTCAGGACAAGACAAGCTCGAGCTGAACCTGACAAGACTTCTAGACTACCATGGTGTTAATCACATCATTCCGTATAACAGTAGGGGATTCTCCTCTTAATTTTCCTTTCCAGTCTGAAAGCCTCCACTAGACATGTTCTTCTCAGCTCCTTAAGAGCAAACAGGTGCTTATGTCGGTGCTTCTTTCTGTGCAATGCCATGCAGCACCTTGGCTTGAAGCTGTCCCATACAGCTCCTGGACTGCACACTTGGATTTTTACCCATGTCTTCAGTTGCCCCCAGTATTCCTGAAATCCAAATAGTTTGGGTTTTTAATTCTTTTCTCTTCTCTGCTGCTGCCTTTGTCCTGGATCAGATGGAGCTCCTCAGTCTTGTAGTGATATTATTTTCCTTACACCACTTGTGGGAATGTAGGGATGAGCGCAGAGTGTCTGGCTCTGACACTGACAGATCTCATGCTGCTCCCAGGGAGATGCCCAAATGTTACAAAGATGAACCATATGGGCAGCTCCAGCACTTGAGGCCATTAATAGGAATTTTTAAGCAACTGTGATTGATGGGGCAGCTCTTACAAGTCTGAGATCAATGAAAATGCAACTTGATCTTTTGAACTCAACTCCTTAATTTTTTTTGTTCCGTTTTCTGCAGAGAATCCCATAAAACCATTTCTGTGCAGACAAAACTGTCTGGGACACTTCATGTGGATTTGTCATGCATTTTCCTTTTGCACCCCCCTCCATGCTGTTTGCAGTTTCACATGCAGTTTGATTTTGAGTCTTTCTCCGTGATTTGCATAGGCAGATCAAGAACAGCTTTTTCTACACATGTGATTAGACACTGTCTTGAGGCAATTCTTTGAGATTCACTATTTTTCATTTGTTTTCAATTTAATTAATTTACCCTTCCTTATAACCTAATACAAGGGAGAAGAAAACAATAGGAAAAAAGAAAAGCAAAAGTCATTGAGGACAGAGGAAAGGATGAACAACCTTCAGGAAAAAGCCGGGTGCCCAGGAAAAGAACAAGAGAGAGGATGCAACATATAACCATGCCTAGTGAGGCTTGAATTATCCCACATTGACAATTTTCTCTCAGGATCTGCTGACACAAATTAACCTTGCCCAAAATGGCTCCATCTTCCAACATTTTCTACCAGACTCTTGACCAATAGAGCAGTCAATCCCAGATGCCAATAGTCATCCAGCAGCTGGATGCTCCTCAAAATGAAAACCTCCAAGAGGCTGTCAGGCCACTTATAGCTAGAGAGGAATGAGCCTGGAAAGGCAGCAGGAATGGGCAGCTTCTTAGAAAGCCAGGCAAGGAATTAGGGAGAGACTGGGGAGCAGGGACAGGGAGTGATAGTGGCGTGGGGAGCTGTACTTAACTAAGGCCACAGTGTGGAGACACACAAGAGATTCCAGGGTGCAGGAAGGAAGAGGACAAAAGCAATGCAGATGACATGAGCAAGCTTGAGAGAGCACAGAGAAATGTGAGGCACAGCAAGAAGAGAGGGCAGAGTGGTCCAGAGGTGGGATGTGAATGGCAAAGGACTGCAGAGGAGGGGAGGAGCACACAGCAGTAAGGAAAATTGTGAGAAAGGCAAGGGAAGAGCCTTGGAGAAGCTGGGAGAGGTGCAGTGGGAAAGGGAGAAAGTCAGAGAGACCAACACCAACTCTTCCCCCTCCAGGGAGGGGAAGAACATGAAAAGGAGCCTGTGTTTTATGTGGGAACAACAGCTGCATTTTGAACTTGAAACAACCACATATAAGTCAAGAGTTGGGAAAAAGTCCCTTTGAGCACTAAAATGAAGAAATAGGTGAAAGCAATGAAAGCCACGTGTTTAGTTACACGATGCTTAAACCAGTATCTGTCCAAAGGCGATTTGGAGAAGGAGTTGCAGGGGTGGTTCTGACTCTTGGATTAGTAGTACCTGGGGTGGGATATCTTCCCTTCCCTTGACTAGCTGGAGGCTCAAACAGCTCAGTGCATGGCTCAAGGTATACATGTTTTAGCAGAGTTTTGGGACAGGCTGCACATACTGGACTTCCAGTGACAGTGAGGATCTGTCCCCAAAAATCCCAGTTTGAATGCATTTTCTAAAGCACATCAAACCTTAACCATCATAGAATGCCTTGGGTTGGAAAGGACCTTCAGAGGTCATCTAGCCCAAAATCCCTGCAGTGACCAGGGACAAACAGAGTTAAACTTGACTAGAAAAGGGGAGGAGTTTTTGCTACACCTTTCCTCTTGACTGCTTGTCATAAGGTTGGGCACACTTCTCAGCTGATTATGAGAAATGGCAACGAACAGGAGCATTGGTGGTGGAGAATGCAATGCAGTCCCTCAGAGTTATATAGCACTTCTGAAACATACTGAATCTCCATGCTTGCCTTTCTTTGGGGCTGTTGGTGTAAGTTCCAGCTAAGAGATAAAAAGAGTTTAAATGAACTAGTTGAGAATGACATGAGTCTAGGAGCTGGGATTATTCAGTTTGTCTCAGCTGCAGGCTTAGACCACCCTGGCTTGTGCTGCTTCCCTGCTCTTGGCCACACTTGTCAAGGAGCAGGTCTGGGTTCAGAGCACACAGCCATCTTGGAAAAAGAGTCACTGTGGGCACTGATGGGATTGGGAGCACCCAGCTCTTCATTACCTATCAAAAGCACAAAGAAAACTGAAGGTGTTCCTGGGACCCAGAGATACATCTCAGCTCCAGACAGCTTGTCACCAAAGTAATCTGGGAACTTACAGTATGTGATAAAATTTCCAGTGTAGGCAGACTTTCATTACAGCTCTGTGTCTCTTTTGCTAGGGAAAGTGTCAAACCTTTTCTCTGAACACCTGGGATTCTCCCATACATTACCATGTTTCCAAAACTAGTCCCTCTGGGATGTGATGCTGGACTGGCAGAAGGAAGTGTGGCTACAGCTGTAGGTTAGAAATCATGGGTCTAGTACAGTCCTCTGGAGCTCCCATCCACTTCAGGGAGAAGGGTAAGCAACTGTTAAGCAACGGAAAGTGCACGTACACGCTCCAGACCCCAAGAACCCCAAAGTGTTGAAGCACTTTGATGCCTTCTAGCAGTGGGCAGAGATCCAGTTGCAGTTGTACGCAGCCTGGAGACTTCTTCTTCAAATGAGCCCTTCAGTGCTGTCACACAAATTGTTCACAGTGTGAGTGACTTTGAGGGCCTCACCAGGATCTTCTGGAGAACCCACGTCTCTAGTTTGCAGTTCATATGTGACAATGTGGTACTCCCAGAGACACACTCACACTACATGGGTTCTTCCATTAAAAGTCTTGGCATTTGCAAAATGTAACACTCCCTCCCCAGCACTTGTTTAGCTGAGGTAATGACTCAGATGTGCCTTCAGCTCCAGAGTGTGCCAGTGACAATGCTACTAATCTGAGTGGTTTGGACTTTCCAGTCTTGTCTTTGCAATGAATAAATGTGATTAACATTTTCCTTAAAAATGGTCAGTGGAGCAGTGAGACATACCAGCCCAGCAGCGTTAAAAATTGAAGCTGTGTCCCCACAGAGCAGATGTAGGTTGACAAAAGACAGAGCCAGCTTCTCACACCCACACAGGTGTCTGGCCACACTGCTTGGCCCCACGCTCAACTTGGAGTGACAGCTTTGAGAACTGAACGGTGAGCTCAGTTGCCACAACTTTCTCAGACGCTGGCTGCAATTACCAAGGTTTCCCGAAGCCACAAGAAGGCAGCCAGATAGCATCACAGCATGCTGGCAAGGCTTGTCTCTTATGAGCATCTACTGACTGGAAGCCCTTTCATGGCCATCCCCCTGCATTTCTAGTTCAACTGCAGCACAGGGTTGAGCTTTAACAGGAGACCCGAAGCAATTATCCACTGGCCTAACCCACCTCCTCTTGCAGACAGTTTGCCTCAGCTGGGTACTTCCTGAACCAGGCGAATGTTTGCTTCGTCGAAACAGCAGCCTGGTCTTACCAGAGACTCTGCGACTGGTCACATTTAGCTTTTCGACACCATGATCATTAGGGAAGAATGAAATGGTTGCAGGGAAGTTTCTTTCAGCCTTGCACTCTATGAACCTCTGCTTTGAGCTTTCTTTCCTATTTTCTGTTCTGTTTTTAAAACCTTCTTTAAAATGACACTGACTGTCCTACTTACAGTCGCTGCTCTGGAGCTCAGTCAGCCTTGTTGATCCCTACTGCAAGTGACAACACTTCTCACCGTCTTTTATATATCAGCTTAACAGCCTGATAACAACTGGGCAGGACTGGATATTCCTGGCAGTCTGTGTGTATATGTGCAAGGCTTGTAGTGGGGCATTTGATATATTTTGCTGTCTCTTGCTCTTGAACTGTTACCTTCTGATTGCTTGAAAATGATTCATGGGGTTCACATGGACCAAATTAAGTCTATGGCTGAACACTCATGGTGCTGTAGATTACCTAAATGAGTTTGGGCAGAATCTTAATATTTCATTGTATGCCTGCAAACTCCTGAGATTTTTTAGCAGGAAGCAAAATGCAAATGTTGCAAACTACAGAAATATTTCACAAGCTGAAGATCTGAACTCTACTTCCATGCTCATTTAATATCTTTTGTAGCTCACTATGGTTAATGCAGCCATAAAGCAATGTTGTTATCGAAACTTTCAGTTTCTCAAGGGCATTTCTCCATTTTTGTGCATTAGTTCAACACTAGAATTCTTCTTTGTACAGTGGAGCATCTTCAGCAGGTGTTTCTTTAAAAAATATGGTAAGTATCTCATGGGACATTTCCATTAGCTTGGGTCGTATGAAATGTTAGGTGTATACAAATATCCATTTGGAGTTCTGGCTGGCAGGGTAACTTCTGCTATCCGCAGCTCTTTTCCAAGCCATCCTAAGAGCTTCTCTCCAATCCCTGCCCCTGTTCTCACCCTCCCCACATCTGCAGCACTGGCCCTGCAGCCCTGGTCCACCAGCTCTGCTCCTCATCACCAAAGCAATGCTTGAGCATTTTCCAGAGCACATTTGGTGACATGAATTGTTGAAGGATAGGCAAATACTGCTCCCGGTGTGCAAACAGTTACTGCACTCAACATTTTTTCAGAGCTGCTGCTAAGCTTAGTCTCCATTTGATGAGTATGCAGATAAGACCCAAAAAGCTGAAAGGATGAAAGTCTTGGCTTCTCTATGATCCATCACCCTAAAAACCTGACCTAATTACTGTTTTGAGGAGCTGTACTGTTGGTCTGGAAGTCACTCTTGCACCCCAGAATGTGCTGTGGAGAAAGAAAATTACGTTTCCCTAGGTCTTAATTCTTTTATGCTTGATTCCCTAACATACCCAAAGGGTGCTCAAAATGCCTTTAGAACTTGGACTGTCCATTTTAAATTTTAGAAGAGGCTGGAGGGTTTGCCAGTGGTTTTGCTTTCCCAGCATGAGCCAAACATGACTGCCAGATTTCTCAAGAGGGGATGTAAGATTTTCCAATTTCTAAACAGGCCAATGAAGCATAAAAATATCAAAACATAAAATGAATGTGTTTTATGAAAGGATTCTCTGTTGTCAAGGAAGGAGGGCTGGCAAACACCTGAGGGCGCCGGGAACTTTTCTCCTCTGTGACCTGAGGCTCTCTGGAAATGACCTTTACTAGCCTGGAGGTGCAGGAATGTGGTGGTGCCAAACTTCCCCTCTGCGTGTTGTGGGCAGCTTAATGGAAAAACCTGTACGTACTGCAGAATGCTGTGAATCGTTAGTAATATTCCTAAGTCTTTAGATAGAGGCATGTACTGTGCATTTTATTCTCTGTAACTCTCTTTTCGTAACAGTTAACTACTGTCTAACAAGGATAGAAAAGTCAGAGGTTTCACGCTGACAGGAAGTATATAGTGTCAATGGATTTGCATAGTGTTTAGAAGAGTTAGAGTTACATTGCAGTGATGCAGTTCTACAGCATTTGCTGATTCCCACTTCTCCCCATATAGTTCCTCCTGGCTCCTGCCCTTGTTTGTTCGAACATACCCAGTCTGTTATTCTTCTCTCCAAGGGCTGTGCAGTTACCGGACAATTGCAGTTTAACATGTTAATACTGTATTTAATATTCTGCAGCAGATCTCAGGCTGACAGTGTGTCCAAGCATCAGGCATGGTCATCAAGGCTTTCCAAACAGGAACCCCAGACATTTGTCTTTTGCTGTCTATTTCCATCTTGCTTTCCATCTCAAAACTTTGTTCTCCATTCACGTACCTATTCCAGCAACTGCAGTAAACCAGGTGTTAAAATCTGACTTGATTGCCTAACAAAGCAGAGTGTGAAGCGTTCCCAGGAGAGTCTGTGTGATGGTGATCTCCACGTCAGAGGCAGGCCTTGTCTTTGTCAGATTTATATCCAGAGCTCAGGTTTCACACCACTATTACCCCATCCTTACACACATGTGGTAGCTTGTTACTCTGCGGTGCCTGACCAGACGTAGCAGAGCTGTTGTACCATCTTCTGCTCTGATTCTGGTAAAGGGGTAAATCTCCCATGAACCATCTAACAGCACTGCAAGGGTGACCCTGGAAAACTCCCTGGAAATGCCCTTGCCTCTTTCCACCTTGAGAGCTGGTTTCAATTGCCCTTCTTTCGTGGCAAATGGGGGTAGAGGTGGTGACATCAGGCCCTTCTTGGCAGATCCCTTTTCACAAGGAAGCATGCATTCAATTAGAGGATTTTAATTAAAATACTTTTCTGTAGCATCCTGTTTCCAGGCCCTGCTGTAAATTTAACTTGACATTCTCTCATTTAACAGGTGGGTGAGATTATTCTGAGAGCTGCCAGATGGAAGAAAGCAGAAACAGGGCTGGCTGTTGAGATAGAAGAATGAAGGAAGGAAGAGAGAGAGCAAAATCAAGGAGTGGGACAGATATCTGCTGCCTAGCTGTCAATATTTACTATGTAACATGCTATCCCTTTCTGTGATGGTTCTTCATTGCCATATGCGCGCGACTTCTGAAATTTCTTTTGAAAGATAAAAGTGGCAAATCCAGGATCAACACAGTTGCATTTGATTTCCTTTCCTTTTGGACTGGAGCAGTTCAGTAATAACCAATGAATACCACTTGATGCAGGATTCAAAGTACCCCCATCCTACCCCCAAAAAATTAAAAAGCCACCCTTTAACCTGGAAGCTGGGAAGCAGAGTAACAGCTGTGGTGTGTGTGAGGCTGCAGTGGTTGCCACGAGAGTGGGCAGCTCACTAGAGGTCCCTTCTGCTGCTGCAGCTGTGTCAGCACCAGCTTCCAGATGCAATGGGTTAAAGGATATGGGAGAGAAGAGATTGTTTCAAAGAGATTAAAACTCAAGGGCTAGCAGGACAAGGATGAGGAACATGAAAAGCTGCCAGCTGGGAGTCTGTGAGGTAGAAAGGCTGGAGACAAGGGGTGGGAAGAAAATGAAAGGGACCAAAGGAAGAGCAGAATAGGGGAAGGACACTCTGGGAAGGATGAACCTTAGGGAACAGGGAAGGAAGAACTGCTGGGGGCTGCTGAGCACAAGGAGAAGAGTGAGAAAGCCACCAAAGTGACAAGGAGAGGAATGAGGAGGAGCAAAGAGCTTTATGCTCTCTTTCTCCCTTTGAAAGCAACAAAACATAAAGGAATTGAAGATGAAACTTCAGGCTAATGTGGAAGTGTTCCTGCACTGACCTGCTTCCACGGTGCTGCGTAGGACCATAGCAGTTTGAGCCATCCACCACACAGCGTGTGCTGCTGGAGGTGAGACCTCCAGGGCAATGCAGGGTAGAGGCTGCCTGAGCCAGTACAAAGCTGTGGTGCAAGAAAAGAGGATGTTCTACTTCCTCAAAAGCATTGCACGCTGCTGTCATAACTCATAGCATTAGTGCAACTACTTTTACTTTTGCGTTGTTCGCCTGAATCAGTTGTTTTCAAAGGAGTCTTTTGCAGCAGAAGGCTTAACAGATAAGGTGCTACTGGGGAAAATTCCTTCTAAACCCTGTCTTTCTTCTTTCCATTTGGTAGAGGTTGTTTTAGGTTCCAACTTCAGAGGTCTGGAGCTTTCAAAGCTATTGATCACCTCTTTATATTTGCTGTTCTAACTCCAGAGGCCTGCTGAGTGAATCCACGGTCTGCAATATTTGTTGGTAGATCGAGATTTGTTGGTTGAAACTGTCCAGGTAAGCTCTAAGAGTTCCTCACGGTTTCCCCACAAAGAATGGGATTTCAGACAGACCTTCGGTCAGTCAAAGATAGACACAAGAATGTTTCATGGAGATGTAACCCCACCGGAAAGCCCACCCCTAGGATGCAATAGTAAAATACAGAAGAGTATTACACTTACATTTGTGATTAGACTTTGCGGTATCACGAGCACATACAGATTTTTTTCCTCTTAGCAAACTGAAATATTTCAATATACACAAAAACATGTGGTTTCAATTCTCCAAATGGGAAAAATCCTATATAAAAAAGCTTCCATTTGAAGAAAAAGAATGGAGGGAAGGAAGGAAGGAAGGAAGGAAGGAAGGAAAGGTTCAGTAGATGTTTCTTCATCAACAAGCACAGCCTAGACATTTGTACAAGCTGAAGCTTACATCAGAAAGTCATTGCACAAAATCAAGTGCTTTGGCCAGCAAATATGCTCTTACCAGTCACGTTGTAATCACTCTCCAAAAAGAGATCTCAATTTTTTCCAACAGGTCTCCTCTCCATATTATTGCACCAACGGTCTTTAATTGCATCAGTATCCTTTAATTCTTTACCAGTCATGTCTCCTGTGAGTCTTTCTATAATTTTCCCTGGGACTGATGCCAGGCTAATATGCCTGTGTTTGCTTGAGCAATCCCATTTATCCTCTTGAACACAGGAACAACTACCAGCTTTTTTTCCAGTCATCTGGCACTGTCTCTGTGTTCCAGGACGTCAAATATCAACAGGAATAGCTCAGATCGCTCTTCAGCAAGGCTCTTTTAAGCTCTTTGTTAAATGTACCTGGTCTGTGGACCTTAAAATGTTTCATTTTAGTAATTGTTCAGAACCTTCTCAAGTCATACTTGAAAGTATTTTCAGAGATTCACAGGGAAGAAGGACCCACCAGGCTGTCTGCTGAGACCTCCTGTGTGTCACTGACTTGTGATATTACATGTTGCCCAGCTATTTTTATATTAAGGTTCAAGACCAAGGCCTGACCAAAGCCAAGGGCAAGGCATGGCAGAAGCGTCTGTCAAGCCCTCTGCCCATATCCCTGCAGGAGTGGTGAAGCGATCCATGAACACAAACAACAGACCTGCAAACAAATTGCACTCTGTACTGGAGAAGAAGCAGGTGAAACCCCTTCTGAGTCTACGCCAGTGTGGCCTTGAGGAAGCCCCATCTGTACCTCTGGTGAGTCAGAGACTGTGACCTTGAACAAGATTATCTCAGGATATCATCTCCAGGAATCTACAGCAGAAGCACAGATCAGCTCCCACTCAAAGAGCTATCTTTGACTTCAGGTGATTTCTCAGGCCTTGGAAAAAAGCAAAGCAAGAAAACAAATGTTACTTCTTTCCCCAAAATCCAGAAAGCACACCAGAACATGTCTGGTCAGGCGAACACTGAAGAACACCTCCCTTTTGATACCTGCAGGGAACTAGAGGAAACCCTGACGAACTGTATTCGCTTTCAGCTGTTGCTCATTTAGAGAGTTGCACAGAACTGAAGGAGTTTTCAGCACACTGAAGGCAAAGGGAGATAATTTTTTGACTGAGAACTTCAATGTGAATTGTGATTCTCTTGCGATATTTTACTGAGAGATTCGAATGTGACTTTCTCTGAGCCATTGCTTTCCAAACTATGATCTCTCATGCTGGAAACTGAATGGACATTCATAAGTCTCAAGATTTTCCCATGGCTCTATTCTTTGTTAACCCCCAGAATGAAAGAATCCTCCAAAACTTCCAAACTTTCCCAGGTTCCCAAGATTTGTGAAGACTATGATTTGGGAAGCTCCCTTCACTACTACAAGAAGCGTTCTTTAAGTGGCTTCTGTCACGCACTTTCCTTTGCTACAGACTGCAAACTTTTTACTCTGTCCACAGTAACATACACAATAAATCCCGCCTCGCTGCTTCATTTTGTCTACAGAACTGAAATACAATGTGAACTGAACACCTCACCTCTGACTTTATAGTCTCGCTGTTAAAGTTATCTGTTTCCAAGCAAGCCTTTTTTTTTTTTAATATATTTTAAAATCTTCTCTTTAAAACAATGTTTGTCACTTTTATTTTAAAAGCTGCTTTATTTTGACTTCTCAGACATGCATTTTTAATTTCTAAATTATATTAACCACCTGCTACTTTCTCTTTCTCAATTTTTTTATCTGACAGCTTGTTATTTAATCACTGCTTTCAGATAGCTTTTGAACCAGGATGGTATCCATTCAGCTATATTTCCATCCATACCCAACAGAACAGCATTTTACAGATGCACATGATTATCTCTTGTGGTAGGGGATACACAAAGGAGTCTCAGGCTTAGCTGAGCTTTTCCGAGTTTTCCTGTCAGAAATACAATCATTGTGAAATGGCTTCTGGAGTTTTAAATAAAAATTGATTTCCTGTTTCATGCAATTCTGTTCACATGTGACAAATACTCTTTTGCCATCACTGAGGCTGCCAATGACCCTTAGGTCAGCTTTTAACTCCTTGTCCAGCACAAGAGTTGATACTGAGCTACTTCATCCCGGATGCAGGATACTGTGCATAAAGAAGTTATCACCTATTATTTTTAGAAACTCTTAGAAGTTTTGTCACTGGTAACACAAGCAGTCCAGCAAATACTCCCCAGGTTCTTCTTGGCCAGATGTCTGTCATTCCCCATCCTCAGTGAAACTAGTTAGACCTTCAGCATGCATTGAAGTTTTGTGATTCCGAAACAATAGTGACTCTTCAGTACATTACAGCCTCTCTGATGCCTGGACACACAGGCTCTCTGCTGCTATCCCTGATGGACAAGTTGTAGTGATTAATTTTAATTCCCATGTCATAAGACTTATCCCATTCTAGTTGCAAGGACTGCGAGTTTTTTGGCTCTAGGACTGATGTCACCCAGTTTGGTTATTACCTCATGCACAGGCAGAAGAGAGAAACGTCCCTTTCATTCATGCACACGGAGGCATCTTAGAGCTTGGACTCCATCAACTCATTTAGGAAATGTGCCTCAATGTCTTTACTTTTTCATGTCACTACTGAGTGTACAGTCATTTCAGGTCAACCATAGCTGTTGTGGTCTGACTACATGCTCACCCGTTTCCTTTGGAAACAGATCTCTGTCTGTGGCCAGAGCTCAAGGGGACACAACTGGGAAAATTTCCTATCATTTTGGATGTATGAATGTGAGTTTAAATAATTTTTTTAAGTTTATGTGCACACATGTTTCATTTCTGATGCTATTACTGTAACAACGTGGGCTACAGTATTAGTTACTGCAAAGGCTGCTGATTTTTAAACATTTGGACTCTGTTTCTTGCCACAGTCCACTGCTCAGACCTCTACATCTCCCATAGCCTTGTTTTTTCTGAGAAAAAAAAGAAATAAAGTGATTTAGGAAGAGTTAATGCCCCTGAACAGATGCACCAGCAAGAGATGTGACAAAATGTCAAGTGGAATGTGCCTGAGGGCTTGGAATTTGGCTGTGGAGGCAGCAGATGAGTCCCCAGGATGGCATGTCCCCCAGAGGCCTGGCATGCTTTGGTGACAGCTGTGATTTTTATGACCCGTCTTCGATGACAGTTTGGGAGGGGTCAGCTCTGCTCTTTTCTGACAGGAATTTGGTTTGTCATCAGATTCTAAAATCCCTTTGATTTATGGCATCAGTCATGGCTGGCGTTTTACTCAGATGCGTGTCCTCTCCCCACTCCCTGCGGATTGGGAGGTTAAAGTGCAAACACTAATGTTCAAATTAAACTAATCAGCAGGAAAAAGAAAGTGGTAGGTCGTGAGGTGATAGGAAACACCGAGAAGTGCTAGCTCCAAAAAAATTAAGAGCACTTCATCTGAAAACAGACAGCTCTTCCATTGCCATCTGAACACCAACTCTGCTACGAACCTCCATGGTCCATAACATGACAGACTTATGCATGTTGCAGGGAATTAAAATATAAAAGAGGCCTAGACCTTGGTACCACGTCCCCTCATATTTGCCAGTGAGAAAGCAACCTCCTGTTTGAAACAAAAGCTTTAACAGTAGGTGTCAAATGTCTCCAGCCACACAGGGTAAGGGGCATGTCAGCACAGCACTCCTCAGCTTCTCAGCTCCCCTTTGGTGTCACCATGGTGTGCATTTTTGTGGTCACTTAGCACCCAGAAGGGGACTCGTGGCACTTGCAGACAGTCATTTAGGGCACAGGTAGCTCCTGTTTCCCTCCCAGGTTTTCCGACCACTTAAACATTTTTTTTTGCAGGCCTGGTAAGACACAGTAACATAGACAGTTATCCTGCAAGCCAAGACTCTAACTCCCACCAACAATGGCATTTAATTCACACCCCAAAAGATGTTATAGAACAAATAGGTTCATTCTGATGACTCTTTCAGCTGCCACCACAGCTTAAAACAGGGGAAAACCAAGGCTGTTGCTTCCAAACATCGCTTTCTCACCCTGTACTTACCTTACAGGTACTGCTCTGTTACCAGCCATAGGTGTTAATTGTCTCCTGCTGGGAAGTCCAGTTCTGTTCAGACTTCATAACATCTGGAAGATCCCAAGGTACGGGATATTCTCCATGGCAGTGGACAGAGAAAGCTGAAGGTGACATTCAAATGACTGAGACAAGAGGAAAGGACGGGTTCTAAATCAGCCTCCCTGCAACAGTGAGAAACATTTTCCTCAAACTAACGCAGTTATGATCACAACATTATTAACAAGCCCTAAAATGGGTACAAGAAACTATGGGTACATTCCTAGGTAAAGGGATGGGGGTCTGCTCCAGTACTCCTCATAAATTTTGCTATAAATGTGGCTGCACAAGCCTGGGACAGAGGCTGGCAACTTCAGGGACTGTTTTTTGGGGAGATAACAACAAAACATTCAAAGGCACTGGATACCCTATGGCCAAGCTGTGTGTGCTCTGTGGTATCAAGAGGGGCTGAGTGGTGGGAATTCTCAGCATGGCACTTGACACTTTTCTAGCAAAATACATGTATTTCCTGTCTGGATGCACCACTGCTCTTGCCTGGCACCCTCTTACCCTTGGGCCTCATGCATTTGCTTCCCTCTTTCCTCCTTATATTCTGCCACATGGCATTTTTAGCAGTCTGATTAGAAGTTTCTTCCACTCGCACTAACTCAGGTTCTTTGCATGTTTATAAATGCACAGGCTTACTAATTTGCCAGTGGTCCATTAGATTTTCCAAGCAAAAGGTGTAGAGATGTAATTTTCTACTGTGACTTTCGAAAGAAGTGAGTAAAAATTTAAGAAAAAAAGACAAAAATATATTAATTCCTTTTTTATCTAGCAGAATTGAAGGTGTCCCAGGCTCATATTTCCCATTGAAAGTTATCTGACCACAGGGTTTTACAGAATAAATACACTCCTGTCCACACGACTGATTAAAGGGATTTTACACAAGCTTTCCCACAAAGTTTGCTTGAGATGTTTGGTGAGTTTCTCTTTGCCCGGACAGGGAAGAAAGTGCCAATATTCCCCAAAGTAGGAGAAGCAATTAAAATCAATCAAGTACTTTTTCACCAAATGAAAAAGCCTGGGAGAAACATGGAAGAGCAATAGCAAGAGGAAGCTCAACTCAGATCCTTGCCCACAAAAGACTTAGGGGACACAGAAGGTCTCAGGAGGTCCACCACACCTCCTGGGGACTTGGAAAAACAGCTGGACTGGCCCTTGCTGTGGAAACATTCCAGTTCATTGTTTTCATAAACCAGCTACAGTTTTGGTCTGTAGAAAAATTTCATCTCAATAAGAAATGTCAGGCAGAGGTCAGTCAAGATGTCTCAGTACTTCTGGTGTCATGGAAAACCATAGTTTTTTCATCCATCAGGATGAAAAATATTTTGAAATATCAAAGTTTTCTGGTGAATGGGTGCTACGGATTCCAACTGCATTTATGTACAGTTTTTTTGCTCCTTTTGCCATCACAGGGCTCTCGTAGTCATGTTACAGCACTGCTCACGATTTGCTCTGTGTGAGAGAGGCATATGAATGGCAGTAGAAATCTCTCCCCGATGGACTGTTCTGCTTCCTGTATGGCTATTTTCATTTATGTTCCAGTTGTCATCCTAATGTGCAACTGTCTAATCAGATAGCAAATGCTCCCTAAAGACTTCAGGATGCTGCATGCAATTTGGGGACAACACAGAAACAGGAAAGCCCAGTGCCACATGAAGAAGGATACTTTTTTTTATTAATAGTCTAAATATTTTTCCCTGATTTCCAAGTGGCTGAGTTCAGTAGGCACAATCCTCCTGTTTCCTTAGTTAGAGGGATAGCAATGCCAAATGCAGGCTTTGGTCAAGACGAGTGGCCAAGGAGTTGCAGGGGAAATGAAGGACCAACAGATTACCACTGCTAACACAATCAGAAAGCATAAAATGCTGGTCTGAGGGCCTGAAAGACTCCCAAACTCCACAGCCATTTGAGTAAGCAATCAGAATTTCAGTACCATCTATCTGCCTCTAGACTCCGCAACACTTCACAGATTTTTTTTTTTTTCCCTGAGAAATGTTTTCCAGATTTCCTCTACTTCTGCTTCTTGCCAGTGATACAAATACCACAAGAACAGTCTATCTCAAAAGTGTTCTGGCAAACAATTCAGGTGCTGGCTAAGACTCTAATATGCATTGGCTACATTAGGCTTTTATAACGTGTCAGCTAGCCCCTGATAGCTACCATGTGGTGATAACGATTATTCAGTTCAAGCCCTAAAAATGATGGAGAAAGCGCATGTGTAAAGTGAGAGTCCACCTCTGCAACCATGTTTTCATTCCTAGACTTGCTAGCGGTGAATTTGGAGGCCTGGGCTGTACCCACTTAAAGAGGTCTTAAACTTCCCAGCCTCATATCTATGGGTCCATCAGCACTATTTGTCACCACTGTGTCTTCACCTTTTTTTTTTCCCCCCAGCTCAGTGATGGAGAGGTTGTGGAGAGCCTAGTGCAACCTGCATATCTCTAAAGCAGCTAATGGTCCCACAGTCCGCTGGAGATAATTGATTGTGTCAGAGCGAGTGAGCGGCTGCTGGGCTGATCAGCCTTACCAAAGTCAAGGTTTTCACTCGATTGCTGATATTTTTGAGTTGCATGTCAGGTATAATTTAATACTGGGAACTCAGAAGTGTCTGACTGGACTTTGGAGAGAGCCTAACCACTCTGTTCTGCACGTCAAATTAACTACCCAGTAGTGAGCTCCGCGGCCTAAATGATCACCCGTTGGCCAGCTGCCACACCACAAAGCTCCCCATACAACCGTCTCAAAAATGGAAACTTGTTATTCTGGAGCTGCCCTGTCAATGCCCGTTCTGTCAGGGCTGGAGGGAAATATTTGGGGCAGGCAGGCTGAGAAAACAGAGAGGTGTTGGGTGTCAGAATTGATTTAAATGGGCTGCAGCATTCTGCGGGAGCGCTGGAGCTCAGCAGTCAGAGGATGGGAGGTAGTCGGGGGGGGGGTCTCAGAAGCAGAAGAAAATGAGCTAGAGATAAGCCTCAGATGCTTGAGAGCATCATTTGGATGAAAGAACAGAGCGTCGTCTGTTCCCACTTGGCGTGTGAGGGTTTCCTAATCTCCTGCATTATCCAGACCAGGAGACCTACTGGAGCACACCACGTCCCTCGTTGCAAAGGAAACCAGGTTGGTTAGGGGCTGGTGAATACCAACTGTCATCCAGACATGCCATCAGGACATCGTTAGGGTGTGTCCAGCAGTCAGGAGCTGGAAACTGGTAAATTGGGGTCACTTGATAAAGATGAAGAATCACATGATCCTGGCTGATCTGAAGGAGGTCTTCAGCCCAAGACCCTGCTCAAAGCAGTCAGCTGTGAGAACAAATCAAATTGTTCAGGGCTTGCTCCAGCTGTGTTGTGTAACCCCTTTGGGCAGCCTGTCTGCTTTACTGCCCTCATGGAATGGGCTTCAGCTGTATGAGCGGTTTTCAATGCTTCTGTGCCACCAGAAGGACAAGAAGAGGGACAACATATTCACGAGGGACGACAGAAAATGCACCAGTGTAAGTCAACTGTCTGCCCTATAACCTTCTCGTTGGACACAGGCCACTCAAACCAGATCACATCAGCTTACATTACACAACTAGTCTACACCAGATTTTTGCAGGCTACTGGCTGCTGTCACCCAGACTTCATGAAGCAAGTTCACTCATGTAAGCACAGGGTAAAGCACAGGTGCTTGTGAACTTGTAAAGCAAAGAAACCCTGTTCTTGCAACTTGCAGTCTCAAATTCCCAGGGTTGAGCTGGGGTACACCATCCTGTCCTGTGCTTCCGTATCTCAAGATACTAGAAATAGACCATTCGATGAGTCAGTCTTCTGGGGAGAAACGTCTCTCCTGCTCTAGGTTCATCACCAAGAAATACCACACTTCCTCTACCCTCTGGAAGCCACGTGCTTCACTAACTCTACAGGTACAAGTGCCTAAACATTAAAAGTGACACCAAGATGCTGTTTCAAGTTTTGAAACTGTTTCCACGCTCGGCAATGTTACCTACATTAAATTGTTTCCTCCCTGTGTTGCACTGAGCCATTTTCTTGCTTGTCTTATACTGGTTTTCTCTTTCTATTCCACAGCTTGTTGCCTGAAGTTCTGACCATTTTCAGAAGGCTTTCTGGCTTTTGCACAGGAAAAGACCACTTACCATTTTTTCTTCCTCTTTTTGATATCCAATAGCATTACACACGCAAAGTCATTCTAAAATCCTTTTTATATCAAGATAGTGTAAATCCAGTTATACATTGTGCTACATATCACTGTTCTATGTTTGCATTTATATTGTTAATTTGTTTATAATGATAAAGATAAGTTTATTGTAATCTATTTTTACCTTCCAAGTACAAAGATGTTCAACTCTTTGATAGTAACTTTGCTGGGCACAATCTATTGTGTGACAGTCTGATCTGTCACCCCAGTAACAGCTGAGCTGGGTTAGTNNTTTTTTGTTACACCGCTCTGTTAGCACTCCTGGTGACCTTGGTTCATCCTTTTCAAACACGTCACTCTGCAGGATCTGTGAGTCTACAATAAGAGTGCTATAACTTGTCGTATCTTCAGCTTTAGAGAGGCACACCATTGCAGGCTTGATGAGACATCTCTGATAAATACTTTGCTCAAAGATCTCTTCTGAACTTGCAAACAGTACACAGGTATATATCAGCACTAGCAACATTTTAATCTGGTCTGAATTTTGTGCTTAGGCTGGCAGGCTACTCAGAAAAGATGCCCACATATGTTTTGCTATCATCCTGGGCTTCCAGAGAATGCGAATGGTCAACAGGTTTGATAAGGCCCCAGTATTAAGCAGACATTGCAGTGGTATGTAGCATGCAATAGATCTGAATCACATTAGAAGTTTAGTGATCTCACAATTTCATTGTGTTGCAACTAGGAGTCTAATGTTACTTTTGTAGGCGTTTCCAAAGCATGAGGACATGTATGTATGTTTTTAACTACTGTTTGTATGACAAGATTGCTTTCCAGAACAAGTTTTGTTATTTGCTGTAAACTCAAGGGGGTAGCTGGCTACATGGTGAGGTAAAGGTTGCATTGTGTCTGTTTTGAAAAAAAACAAGAACTCTAATCTCAGAGAAGGCCTGAAGAATTTAGTCAACAATATCAACGTCTGAAGCTATGCCACAAAAAGGCTGATGAAAACTGCTGTGGAAGGCAAGAAGGTAGTAGGGTTTAGTATGGAATGACAAACAAAAGTTGTGTGGATCATGTTTAATTTTTGAAAGTTTTGGATAAGACTTGGATATCATGACATCCCCAACAATATGATTGAAGAAGAAGAAGTAAGAATTCTTCTTGTTTGCAGAAGGGGACTTCAGAAAGGAGTATCTTGAGGATCCACAAAATGGTATTTGGGTGTTGCATGTTAAAATTGTTTCTTTTCTAGTTACTTCTGGAGGGACATGACAATTGTCATACCTGATCAAATGGGAATGAAGTGTGGCCTAGTGTTCTTTCTGTAGCCAAGTCTGCGGAATGGAAAAATGGCAAAAGCTCATTCTTAGTTTCTCCTAGCAGAAGAGAAGGGGCTTATACTCTTGCATTTAAAAACATTGTTTTCCGCTGTAACTTCACTATTCTCCTCCACCATGCCCACTTTTAAATCTCACTTATCTATCAACACAGTCCTCAGATGTTTTTGTGACTGCTGTATATTCCTGTGAACAATGTGAAAAAAAATCTCCTTAGGTTAACCTTCTAATTTGATGCTGCCTCTTAAATTCAGCGATGCCCTTCGCTCTTCTTGGCATTTCCCCTCCGCCATCCCTCCTTTCTACACTGAACAGGCTAGATCTCTTCTCTCACCTGGAAGTCTGTCATGCTTACAACCAGTTTTGTCATCTGACACAAACCCTTTCCCAGGAGTTAGACGAGGGTTTTTTTTGCCTGGTCAGTTCCTTCTGTGTGGCCACAGTGCAGGCTGGCAGTATGCAACTCAAAGCATCCTGCCAGATTTGGATGTGCTCTTCTGCCAGCTGTGCCATTACAGCAAATTCTCATCTTGATCATTTGACAGACTGAAATGCAAACACTGGAAGACATTTCAAAAATGACTTGTGAATTTTTACTTGCCCACCTGAGCCACATGCAAGTATAGGATATGATGTCTTTTGAAATCACAAGCCCAAATGCCATAAAATTCAAACATGGTAAGCTTGTGTGCAGACAAGCAGTGTAGCCTATGCGTTCGTGAGCTTGTTGCTGACTTTCATTAAGGGCCTGGCTGTATCTCTGCAAATCAAATTATAGAAATGGAGAAGAGTAAATCTCTACCCTCCCTCAGCAACTCTGTGCTTGTGGCACAGCAGGTGCAAGCTTCAAGGGCAGGTTAAGGTCACTTTCAAAACATGGCCCTTCATGTCAGGTTATCAGACAAAGATCATCTTCTTTTCCTTCCTAAAAGCCCATAACGACACAGGCTCCCATCAGAAACTGAATTACCTTGCCTTTGTCAGGAAGGAAACTTTCTGTTTCGTAAATCTGATGCCTACTTTGCATCAGTACTGCAACACAAACCTAACACCAGGTCTAATGGTAGTAGTTAAAGTAACTACTCTGTGACAGGTGAGGAGACAGAGATTCACACACAAGAAAAAAAATGGTCCTAAGTCTTTCCACAGAATCTGCCTGCCTGTTCCATTTTGGCCTTTTAGTACCTACCACCAAGATGAGTAAGGTGGCTGATGGTTGATGCATTGGATTCTCATCTGCCTACTTCACAGCTTTCCAGATGACACCATATACCAAATAGGTCTGACAGAGATTCTTTCCGTGCCAACATTTTTTAAGGTACAAGAAAAGACTTTCCAGCCTTTCTGACATCCTTGCTGTACTTGTGCTACCCTTTCCTTCGCCCAGAATCCACAGACTTTCTCTCTAAAAACATGAGCTCCATTCAAAGGTCTCTTTCCTCTTAAAGAAATAGCAAGGTGGAAATTGCCTGGCCATGTTATCACTGCCTGTGATCTCTCAGGGGAGGCATTCTCACAGCTGCCTTCCCAGCCAGCCTGGGCAAAGCTCTTGTCAGCCTACCAAGAGGATGGAGGCTCAAAGCAGACAAGTTCAAGAGCTTATTTCAGGGAAATGAGATTTCTGTGTGACCTTGTACAACACAGGAACTTTCCCAGCTTAGCAGTTTCCCCAGAGGTGTAATTCTAAAACACACCCTGAAAAAGCCCGACTACAGCTGCTCTGAGAGCCCTTCCCAGTCCCACCATGCACATTTCTCTTGGGATTCACAAGTGGCACTACCTCAAACTGTTTCTCACCAGGAATAAGGCACACATTGCCTCCTCTGTGGCCCCCTCGAATGCATTCCCCCAGGTGCAGGTCTGCTCACCTGGTCATACTTCTCAGTCTCCTTGCTCTTTGACTGTCCTTTCTTTTATCTTTCTTCTTTTAATTTTTTTTTATTGAGAATGAGGTCTCTCATTTTGTAAACACCATCTGCACTTTTTTGTTGCTCTGTGTACACTGTATATTTGGATACATTCACATATATGTTCAACTGTTTTCAGCCTAACAAGTAACCTGGCTTTATTTACATCAAATCAGATGCTCCCATCCTCATTTTTATGCCATAAATCTTGTGTGGTAAGTTAACTTAATTAGAAATGCTTTTTATACTTGCTTTCAGATTATCAGTAAAAATACTCAACAATGCTAGACCAAAGGTAGACCTCTGTGGGACCTCATTAGCAACACACATGCCTTTACTGAAGATTCCCCCTTAGCAACTAGAGTTTTCAGTCACTTCGCTGATTTCTAAATTGTGCTGGTTTCTAACATGTGCAATAGTGTCTTGGCACAGTCCTAGTTTTTAATCAGACTGTAAAATATTTTAAAGTCACATTTTGAAGAAATTGAACCTCACATTAACAGGATTAGCTTTGTCAGCCAGGGACACAATGTATTCAATGAACAATGTGAAGTTATTTGAATAGAATTTCTTTTCCATGAAACCTCATTGACTAACACTCATTGAATTTCTGTACTTTAACTGTCTATTGATTTTGTCCCACTGTTATGTTTTCCCAGCATCAAGATCACCCTAACTGACCTATAACTTCCACTGTTGTGCCATTTATCACTTTAAAATGTCAGCAGACTAGCTTCCTAATATTTCACTGGAATCCTTCCAGTTCTTCAAAATTTGAGAAATTAAATCCAGTACCTCACAAAGCTCTCTGACCCACTTAAAAACTCTGGACTACAAGTTAGGCAGATCTTCTGACTTTAAGATTTTTCAGCTTTCATAGTTACTGTTTCACTCAGCTACCGCTGGACTGTGCCACATCTTCCAGTACATTATCCTGATGCAATAGATCTTTTTTTTGGGCTACTTTCCAAGTTTTTTTCTCCAGGAATTGCATGGGCTTTTGGCTCCTTTTCAGAGGAAGATATTGTATTTAGTTTTTGGAAATCTCCACATTTTGATAAGATGGTTATGACCATTTTGACTGAGATTGTTCTCATGATGGTCTTTTTTGTGCAAAATCCCAGCTACAAGGTCAAATATTCTCCAAGGAAAGTCCACATTCTAAGAGGCACATGTTAGCAGCACATCAGAATGTGAGCTATGTTTCATTTTTGTTAACAAAAGGTAATATTTTTTCATTTCTGTGTTTATTCTTATTTACATTTTGCTTACAATCCGCTGACAGCGTGTGGGCATTTGGCATTAGCAACACAAATATTGAGTAAGTTAATCTGCATTGGATTTCTTAGATTCGTTAAAACATTCAAGCTAGCTGAAATTTTACTGGTTTTGTGTGTAATCCAGGATGCATACCTTTTATAAGCACTAATGCACATGTGTGTGTATCTATATAGACTGTATATTTTTAGACAGTATATTTTGCCTGCATTATCAACATGGCCAACTTAGTTTTCTGGTTGTCCTTCATCTTTTCCAATTCAGTATGCTAACCAATCTAAAAATAAAATAATTGCCTGCCTTTAATTCGAAACAACTTTTATACTAGCCTGGTCAGGAAAAGCAGGCACAGGTAGGTACATTTTTTTTGTTAACTCTCTTATCACCAAGTACATAAGCATCTACCCAGGTTGCCTTATTCTTCAGTAATCCTCAGGTATCTGCCTGATAATTTTGGTTAAGATTGCTTTTGTTATTGGAAGATCAGATGTAAGTCATTCTTGTTACTGCTGCAGCACCTATGCTGGTGCCTCTACACTGAGAGACACTCCATACAGCCCCCGTTGAGGCATGGCCTCTTCCCCAGCAAGGAGGTGTAGAGAAGACAGGACATACCCTTTTGGAAGGTCTGAGTCCTGTGCTGTAGCAGGCACCAGCACTCAACTGGGTCAATACGAAATCTGTATTTTTAACACTTCCTTTTTCAAAGGCTGGCAATTTGGAGTTGTTGAAAGTATTCATTAGAATTGCCTTTTTCATATAAGTATGCGAAATTGCAGAGCAGATGGTGCATCTGAGGATTCTTTGAGAGGGTCAAGCAGTAAGTGCAGTCCCTCTTTTAACTATGAAGGTAACACTCACTAGCCACGACACTACCCTGTATGCTTCAGTCCCTCTCGTGCTCTCTTGGCTTCTTCCTTTTTTTTTTGCAGTTGCCAGTGTTGTGCATGTAACAGGACTCCACTGAAGTTGTGCAGCACTTTCCATTCTCCCCAGCAGCATTATGCACATGGTTTGCTAGCTCAGCTAATCCCTGCATTTCTCAAGAATGGAGGTCACCTCCTGGGAGAGGACTGAAGGGAGATTCCTTTTCCTCTGTGGAGATGTCAAATACAGCAACACATGGAGCCAGTTGGTGGGGTTTCATGAACAGACTGTGACACATAAAAAAGGATCTCTCTAGCGGGTGTTCTTTTTTGACATTTCCAAGTCTGAAAAATACAAAGTGACTATTAAAATGCAAAATCCAGACCTATTTCATTTCACGGCTGCTACAGGGTGGTAACAACCTGGAAAGGAGAAGGGAGTTTATCTTGCAATCGTTTCTGATTCTAGCACTGATGATCTTCCCTGTTTGTTTTCACATAATGTGTTCCAAGGGGCGAAGGACCAGGCCCCCCCTAGTCTAGGAATATGCAGCTATTGGCTTTCTGCTGTAGCACCCTCCATGTTCCTCTCCTGCACTGATAGTGTTTTGGGGATACATCCAGGGTTTTCAGCATTCTTAATTGATGTCCTTTGGGCATTGATGCCAATGTCAAGACAGTCTTCAAATAAACACAGATACAGACCAGCCATGTCTTTGAGATGAAGGACAAAGGCTTGAATGAGCAGATCTCTTTGGCATGCTCAGCTGGGGTGCTCTGGATAAATCACCAGAGAAAGCGGGAATGACACCAAATCGGCTTCAACTTTCTTGGATCTCATGTTCTCATGACCTTGCAGAGTCAAACAGAGGGGGAAGATAGCTGGTATTTTATGTCAAGGTCATGAGCAGCATGGATAGGACACTGTCTCTGGCTCAGCCTAGGGCAGAATCCAGAGCTCACACTAATTTTGATACAACAAACCTCACCATTTCTCCTGGCAAAACAAGTCTCCTGTAAGCCCTAAGCATAGGCCTGCTGCCTTACAGCAGTCCTTAGGGAGACCTTAAAGGGGCAATTGATCTGACATACTTCTCAGTTACATGTAGTTAACTTCACCATAACTAGAACTCTTCTCTCAAGGACAGGAAAAATCAGACACTGGACTAAGCATTTTCCTCTGAAAGGGGCAATCAGGTGTGTGTAATCCCATGTCTGGTTTTGTCCAAAGTCTGGATCTCCATATCTCAGTGACACAAGACCCCTGTCCCTTGACAGCCTCATGAAAAATGCAAACCATGTAAGTGAGAAGCCCCCTAAATTCTAAACCCAAACAAAATCGCTGTCCTGCTCTTTCACCTTTGTTCAACTTACTCTCTGCAAAAGGTGTCCGCACTTGTTATTTTCAAAGTGGTACTGTCAGCACTGACTGCTCTTGCTCTTGCAGTACTGGCTGGAGCACTAACTTTGGCAGAAGCCATTGTGAGAATTTATTGTAAATCTGCATTATAACTTTTAGTAAAAGAGAAGGTTTTAGCCATGGTGTCCTGCCTGAAGTCTAACCCAGGTAATTGCATACTGGATTCTTGTAGTTCTATGCAATGCCAACTAGAGTCAAGGTTCTTCAATGATGCCTCAAGGCATTATGCCATGCACTCTGATGCTCAGCTCATAATAAATTATATGCTCCATCATCACCTCGGTACCCACTCCATAAGAGTCTCTGCCTTCTTTCAGCATCACCCCAAGATATGTCACATTTCTATGTCTGAATAGATTTACTCCAGAGCTGTAATGTAAATATTTGCCAAGCTTTATGTTCTGTGTTGTGTGCTGATGTAATTAAAGACCTTACCATAATGCAACTATCAGCCATAGACTAAGGCAATCACGACTCTGAATATCCTAATATTTTGAAGTGAAAGTCTTAACTTTCACGCTATATATATATATATATATATATATTTTAGTGTTAGAAACATCTTTTAAAAGCTATGTATTCCTATGCTCTAGTTCCTCTGATCTACCATTTCTCATGTCCTTGTGGAGATCTGGAGGTTTCAAGCTTTTATTGAAATTCACCAGATTCCCCTCATATTCCTGTCCCAAGACATGGCAGATAATTCTACCTAGATGGCAGGTCACTTGTGTTTGCGTTGCATCAAGATCTATAGTGCATGCTCCTGTATAACAGAGAGGGAAGAGCACTTAAAACCTTGAAGGTAGCACTTCTTTATTAGACAGTAAAGTTGTCAAAATTTGTATGTTTTGTTCTATAAAAAGTTCTGCTATCAACATTTATTTTGGGCCCACATCTGGATGAAATGTTGAAACAGTAATGTTTTTACAGAAAGCAAATTTGTCCTTTCCCAGAAAGAGTTTAGCTTCAGCTTGGTTCGATATAACTATGCATCCTGTGGAACTGCTGCATTGCCTCATGAGGGTGATACATCATGTTTCTCAGTCGACGAAGTTCCCAGCCAGCGTCCTGTGATGTTTTGTGGCCATGTGACTCTCCGAGTAAATTGCAAAAATTTAATGAGATAATTATGATGCATTATGGGAGTATGTTGTCTATAAATTAAAATGTCCACAGGGCACATAGTAACTCTTGTGGACATAAATTAAAGCTGAACTGCCCCATTATGAAATGTTTTAATTCAGTTTGACAAACCAAAGTATTTCAATTTAGGCTGAGCTAATTCAAAACAAAGCATTTTATTTTTCCCAATAGAGAGGAGAAAACTCCAGCAAAATGCCATGGGGAAATTCAGAGCTCTTTAAGACTGCATTTCCATTCAGAAAAAGAAATTCATGGGAAATATCTGACCCCCTATAATACATACTCCATTTCTACATATTTGTATAAATATATAGACAAATATATTATCACAAATAAAGAAATATAAGTCAGGTCTGTTAAATATAGCTTAATGTGCTTAATATACAGTTGGTGATATTTAAATTAGAGTTTGATGTATAATACCCAAGCAGAAAGTTGGACAGAGGAAGTCATAGAGCGTTTATTTCTGATCCCTGCAAGGAAGAATCTATATGTTGCAAGCTCAGCTCACTGGAAGCTATTTTTCTTAGTTTCTTGGGAAGAGAGGAAGAGACAGTTGACAGGAAAAGACGATGCATTTCATCTCAGTTTTGTTGCGTTCACAGCACAGACAGGCCCTCTGTTGCTTCATTATTATACTGTAATACTCCTAGCAATTGGGAAGCATCTCATTACTTCTGCACAGTTTTCTGGTTTCCCATTTTACAGGAGGAAATTTGTTTCCCTGGGACAGAGCTCTGCTATTGCATTGTGGCAGATATCTAGTGTTTATTGCTGGCAAAGGCCTACGTACAACTTCTGTATTACCACTGTTTACTGGGAAAGATTTCACCTAATGGGAACTGTGAAGTCTTTCAGTTGGGGCTCCCAGAAAAATTATTTCCCAATTTTTTTCAAAAGGATTTCTGTTTCCTGGAGACCAAAACTCTGTTTATGCCCCAAAGCAGAGTCCTATCCCCAGGAATTTGTGCCATCAGAGGTGGAAAGGTGTGAACAGCATCAAACCCAAACAATTCACAGTTTTTAATCAGATTTCACCATGGGAAAAGCATGAAATTGCACTCGTTATTCCAATTTCAGGAACCATGAGTTATTGTAAACAGTTTCAGACACAAAATAACAGCAAAGCAACTTTAGAAATTGATGGTAAGTGTTCTCACAGCGACACAGCTTGCCACTCGTAGCTGCAACGGGGTGTCTGTAAGAAACAGTGCTAACCTGGTCTGTGATGCAAGAGAGCCCACAGCCACATCAGTTCTGCCAGGTGGATCCTGCTTCCAGCAACAACAATTATTCCTGTAGGAGGGGATCCTTCTGGGACACAGCTGAGCCGTGTGGGTTGCAAGCAGCAAGGTTTTTACAAGACTGTGCAGACTCAGAGAGGAGGCACGCAGGGAGAACCATGTCCAGTTTTCCCCTAGGATTTCTGACCCCACCTGACTGTGATGGCACGTAACTGTGAGCAGCTTCTTAAAAAGCAGACTAGACTGTCTGTTTTTCCACTCCTCATTTTGCTCAATCAGTTGCAGGGTCTGACTTGCTGCTCTGCCTCAGCTGTCTGCCTGGAGTGGTCCATCCCCAGGACCTTTCCAGAGTCTCTACTTCCCAACATACATGACCGCTCTCCTGAGGCTGGAGAGAGCTTTCCATTCTGTGTCATGAGATGCAAGCCCTGGTATTTGGGTTTATTCAAGCCTATTTTTGCTCAAAGGGTCCTGTTCTACCAGGTGATCTAGACTGCACTGGTAGTCCGGATGACTGCTGACTCCTCCCCATCCTTTACTACACCACCAACTTTGTCTTCCCTGCAAACAGCATTGGCTATGAATTTGTACTTCTGACACCATCCTGAAGTGACACGCTTGTTCCTGTTTGCCTTGATTGCATGTCTGGTGTTTCCACTCAAAAGTACCACTTTTGAATATGAGCTGAAAATAAACAGGATAACAGCTGACAAAAGAAGCTGGAAAATATTGCCTCTGGAAGAGGAATAGCAATAGTATTGTAAAACACAGGGCAAAACCACTCCAGAAGATACGGATATAGCTTCACTGCTCATTCAAGGGTACTATCAGCTTTTACGTACATTGAGGCAATGAGGTCCTGTGAACCTTCCAGAGAGACACCAGCATCCAGGGACACACAAGTCTGTGCAGTGCAGGTTGCTTTTTCTCAGCGTCCTGAGCCCTTGCTACAGGACAGCATCACCATCTGTAGTTGCAATTTTGAGCTACAAATAGCACGAAACATTTTTTCCTTCCTCCGTGCCCGCTATGCCATTCACGCCATCAATGTTCTGCTGCAGACCAGTCCAGTCCTTATCCCTTTCACCCTCCTCCTTCCCTATATTTGTGCCAGACTTATTTTGAGCCCATTTATGTGAGCCATTAATCATGGTGTGGTTAGTCATTTAAAAATAAAAAGAATTACTGGTCTGTGGACGTGACAAGTCATTTCCAGCTACTGAACAACTTGACAAGGGATTTTTTTTCTCTTTGGTTGAAAATACTCTAGATACACCAGGGAGGTTTGTTATCTGTGTGTTTTTATAAAGAGAACATGTAAATGTGTCAGAGGGGGTGAGATGGGAAACAGCCAACCCTTAAGCAATTGCTAAAAGATGACACTTTGTAAACTATGTTGATAACCCTCTGTGGGAGGAATAGCAAAAACAATTAGTACTGAAATATATTGTGAGAAGTCTTATTTTTAGAGTTCAGGACGGAGCCTGCAGGAACTTCTTGTTCTTAACTTGTGCAGAAGTACGATGCCTTGACTCCATGGGAAGGTGGGAGGATTGACAGGGAGAGAGGTGACAGTTTCATTTGACTTAGCTCTGTTCAGTCCACACAAAATTCTTGCTGGCTTCTAGGAAAGGCAAAGATCAGGCTCGTACTTTCTGGGATTTAAACTAAAATGAAGAAGTAAATAGCCTTGTCGTCTGGGAAAGGACCTCAGCTATAAGGTGTCCAGATCCGTTTGCTGCCAACTCCTTGAGTAATCTCGGAAAAGTCATTGAACGCTTTTGTACTTCATCTCTGTGCTGGCAAAAGGGTAATAGCAGCAGCAGCTGGGACACAAACAGCTTTTCCACCTTGTCAATATTTTTTGCGTTTAACACATGTTGTCCTTTTTACATTGAGACATGCCAAAAACCTTTTAAAATTACCTACAAAAGGACAGAGGTGATAGATGAAATAGCTGGTACAGAACACTGCGATCATTCACCTAGCACATGAGACGCTCAAGACAAAGTTAAAAGCCTAACTCAGACACCTGAGCCCAACTCTTCTTCTTTAAAAGTTCATACTTTAGCTGCCAGGCTCTTGGCTATTGGAGGTCAGGCCAGCCTCACTCCAGAGTGGAAGAGACCCTTCTTTCAGATACAGATTTTTAATTAAAAATAGGTCTGTCCCTGTAAAAATTTTTAGTTTCCTGATAAAAGACTGTTCTATTTGAATATTCTTCTGCATTCCAGATAATATTTTGCAGCTTTCACTTTGGACCAGTCTCAGCTGGTAGGTAGGCTTTTCAATGATGCTTCAGTGGAAGTGGATAGAAAACATACTGTAAACAATTTGTTGCCAGCAACATTTAGATATTGCACTTATCTGAGGAGGCTGCTCCTGTCTTGTGGGAGGTCCCTTGGTTTTACTGCAGAACACAAGATAAATAACAAATTAGTAACAGCAAAACTGAACAGCAAAAGCTGGTTGCTGAGAGACATATGGGAGCACTGCTGTGGGTGCTTCTTCCACTGCGTGAAAAGTCAGAGATAGCATAACTGAATGGGAAAACAAGGTGAGAAAATCTTTTTAGAGCATCATAGAAAGAAGCCTAAAAATAGCCCAAATCTCCTTTCTCCACTTATTTGAATAAAACATATTTCCAAGGACAACTGACACTTTGCAACATCACAGCCAAATTTATAGGAAGTGGTAATAATTTGCCAGAATGGTCTAAGCTGGGAGGGAAGTATTTGATCTGGAGGGCCACAACAGATTGGTGATGACTGGTGTGAACTGCAACATGGTGAGCTGAGATTAAATAGCAGGGAACTTTATAAAAATGTCAGCTGAGCAAGAGACAAGGCTTTGAGGAGGTGTGAAAGATTCAGAGAGCTTGGGGCTCATCAGATCAAGGCTTGTGATCTCTCCTGGCATAGGAGCCCAAGACATAAGTACAGAAGATGCTTGCAGCTCTGAGGGATATTACGGACATGCCCAGGCTGCTCTCACTGATGCTCTAGCTCTACCTCCCTGCAAAAGAGGATGCACTGTGGCAACACCATGGAAAAACAGCCTGTGACATCCAAGTGCTTGAGAATCTGCCCTTAGGCTATCCAGGATAAGGCTTCTGAGCTGGTTTGGTCTGGATGATTGTCAGCTGTAGGAAGAACTGAGCAAATGCCCTGGGCGTACTCAGCCAATATCAATATCAATGCTGTACAGACAAGACCAGCAACAGCTTTGCTGTTACCTTCAGGAGACTCCATCCCATCTCCCCCCTATACAGAGCCACATGGATTGTTGTTCTGGGCTGGGATTCCCAATGTTTCAGCAAAACCACTTCAATAAATAAGATGAAAAGATGCCCTGCATGCTCTCTGTGGGTGTCCCATTCCCTGGAGCTTGGGTAGCTCCGAACACTTCTTATCGTGACAAACATCTCCCTAGTTTCCGTTACAGCTTGGAAGATCAATGAGGGGAAACCCAGCCATGCCCAGGGAAAGGAAGCCCACATGAAGTTTTGGATATAAGTGACATATAAATGTCGGTGTACCGCACTCTGACATGAAATACTGCTCTGAGCCACATGCATCTGCCCCTCTTTCCATATTTTAAGATCCTCCCTAGGCCAGCTGACAGCACTGTGTTTTGATAACAGCCACGCATTGTCAGACACTCGCTGCCCAAGGAAGGGTGCTGAAGAACCCATCAAGTCTAACGAGCCAGAGTGTATTCAGCTGTGATGGGAATAATTTATTCAAGCAAATTTCAAATATGAGGAGGAGGCTAAAGATAAATTTGGCCTTAGCTGTTAAAAGCATCCAGCTTTATTAGAAATTGTTGCTAGAGCAGAAGTAAAATTTCACAGTCTGTAAAATCCTTCCTCCTGGGGAATCTCAACAGTGGGAATTTTCTTCCCCGCACTTTCATGCCCTCCTGCTATACACACTGGAGGGAGAAGTAAATTATCAGGGATCAGGGCATATTGAAACAGACATAAGAAAATGTCTGCATCTCTACTGCTTTCTCTCCTTATAGTGCTGTGTGAATGCTGCCTCCTACAGATTCTCAGCCTCTCCCAAGTTTCATGGCTATCTCCATTTGAGAAATTAAATTGCTGCTGCAGCTGCTAACTCCTCCTTCTTCATTTTCACTCCCAGCTCCTGCTCAGTGGTGAGGTGAACAGAAGTGAATGCAAATGTTCATCATCATAGCCATAAAACCTTTTTAAGAGATACAAGAATGCCATGCTTCAGCCACACTATTTCTCATCCTTCAAACAAGCCTACCAAACCAACAGGCCAGGTGGTTTTGGGAAGAAGAACGAAGGGCTGCAGCTTGTCATTTGAGAAGAGTGGTTAAGGTGGCACTCCTGTTTGCCTAGCTGGTGCCTCAGAAGATCACTACCAGGGACAATGCACTCTGCGATTTCCTGCTACATAGTGATGGGAAGCAGGCAGGCTGGAAGACATGGCTCCATTCGCTTAATTGGAAAGTGTCCTGTGCTCTGCAAAAGGACGGTACACAGATTCACTTGTGGCATGGCAGTCGTAACATTCTAGACTAGCAGAAGAAACAAATTGCTGTGGAATTCCTCTGTTGGCCAGCGATTAATTGTGTTTGGAGACATAGCCCAAGCTTGTGCATAGCAGATAGGGTATCCAGTTGCCACTTGGACTTCTGAGAATCCATTCTGTTGTGGCAAGCACAGGCCATGATTAGTGCTAACCGTACCATGAAGCGGTTGCAAGCTGAATTAAAACATGTCATATGCACAGCCACTAATGTGATTGCTTTGGGTTTTGGGGAAGACAGTGAAGAAAAGATCGAACGCAGCACAAGGGCATCCCTGAGAGACAGAAACACTCAAGCATTTTTATCTCCCAGCTGGAAAGTTGAACTGTTGAAAGGAGACTGTGGTTTTAAGGAAGCTCACTGGATAAAATCTGACAGGGTGATAAAAATAGTTTGTATTTTTGTTCCATCTCCAGCAGCACCCGTGTTATTCCAGCATGGTCATGACTTAGGTCTCAGCCTCCATCTGCCTGCTTAGGGCAGATCATTTTATTGTGTCAGCTGTCTCAGAGTCACAGATGTGCACAGCACTGCTAACCTGCTGCACCTTTCATGGCAGCAGCCAAATTCAGCAATATTACTTTACCTGCATTTATCTGAGTGACAGACTCTGCCCTGCCTTCCACAGCAAATGCCTTTAGAGACCAACCCAATACCCAGAGGGGTTACCTTGGGTTAACCTCAAAGGCAGTTGAATCAGATTGTTATGGTAAGATTCAGCATGTCTGACTTTAGGTGTCTGCAAGGAAGCAGTTTATGACTCAGTGGGTTACCCTTGGTCCTCTTTACAGTCACAAAGAGAAATAAACACTTTTAGGACCTGATCGGATTCACTTGTTTTAAATGTCTACATTACAATGAGGTAACTAGCACTCTGTAAAGGGAGCCTATGCATCCAGACATCTAACTCAGAGGAAGATGTCCACTTCTGGTCAGCTGCATCCCACCCATTGTGACTAAATGGAGAGAGTCCGTCATAGTTGCTCACATTCTGAATTTATACTGTCCAAAGCACTCTGCCAAAAACAGCAAGCCTCTTCACATGATGAGACTCAGTATTATGTTGTTCTCTTTTACTCCTTGAAACCTGAAGAAATCAGAAACTAGAAGTGAAAGGAACTCTTCAGTCCAACATCGACCTTATCACACAAGAGCATCTTTGGTATGTGAAAGCCAAGCTTCTGTTCACAGCTTCTGGCTGATGGTTCTGGGCCCTTAATTCACCATCTTAACTTGGTAAAAAAAGCTTTGTGAAATAACAATATACACAATAAAGGAAAATAAAAAAAACCCCAGGATTTGCTGAATAATATGGCTCAGATTGTTTTTACTAATGCGCAGACAAATGTTTTGTTGAAGCAAGACAGAATAAACCTACAGCTAGTACTGAAAACACCCCAAGTGACTAAACAGTGCTTGACGCAGCAAGATTGCAGCCTGAGGTTACTGGCAGGTGGTTGCCTGGAAACTGATTAGATGAAAATATGAAAATAAATAGCTTATTTTCACTGCAAGGAGCAAAATTGATTTTACGTTAATCAGTTGAGTTTCTTGAAATTCTTCCATTTCTTACAGTATGAAGTGATATTTGTAACAACAGTATGTAGTATTTGTAACACAGTAAGTAGTTTTCCTATGAATTTGCCCAGAAGATTATGTCACAGGAAAAACAAGGAGAATATATCTGTACTGAATTTAGCAGACAGGGGTTTTTCCATCTTCCATAACTCCAATTATTTCATTTGTATTTGATCAGAATGAAGAAGCCACAAAAGACTTAGAATTGACTAAAAACTCACATCTTACAACAGTTTTGTGGAATGGCTCTGGATGCTTATAAATCTGATCATCACTTCAGTGTTTAACAACTGAGGATTTTGATGTTAACATGTAATTGTTGGTTCATTCTGGCTTGCTGCACCAGACAGTTGTGGTCTGCTCTGGTCTAACTAATGATGCCTTCTCTACCTCCTGATTTTTTGCTGTTGTAGTTCTTACGCTACCAGTTGTTAAACATGTGGACTCCTCAATATTTTAAGCCCTGAATAGCATCATAGAATCACAGAGTATCTCAAGCTGGAAGGGACCCATAAGGATTGAGTCGAACTCCCATACAGATCATTTATTTGTATACACAGATTATTTATTTATACAGTGGGCCTGGTTCTGTACCGTTTTTCATCTGGAGATGATGCAGTCTCTTTGCAATGGAAAGGACCTGTAAATGACACAGTTGCCCCAGTCTGTTCCCTAGACAGTGCATGCTGCTCTCCCACATGCACATGGTCCCCACTATGAAGAGGAAAGATAAGCAGTCCAGGTATGTTGCACGCTAGCTGTTGATCTGATCATGTGGGAAGGAGCATTGCAGGTGACAGTAAATTAGAGCTGAGTGTAAATTTTTTTGAGGGAGGGTATGTGGTATGACACTGCACAGGATGGAGCCTCGTAATCAGGAGAGCAGCATTAGGCTCTACAGGACACCCCATCCCCAGCCTTAAGAGATACCTCTGCTCTGCTCCTGCTCTGCTCTGACTCCTTGACACAGCGCTGACATGGACCATGCTGTCTCTGCCAGGTTTGCTGAGGTGGTGCCAAGCACAGAGTCCCAGGGCCACAACAGCCTCCTCCAGCCCCAGACGTGGGGAACGATGTGCACCACTGAGTCAGCTGCTCGATCTGGGCTTCAGCTTAAGGCCCACAAAATTAAAGGTCTCTCCACCGTGTTGACAGCTGGATCCGTTTTGGTTGTGACAAATCTCCAGCACCACACTGCTTTTCTGATTTTTCCAACTAGATGATGCTAAACAAAACTCAGCTAAATTTTTCAGGCTACAAACAGCTTTGTGAAACCAGAGTGCCCCTGCCACACAGCCCTGGGTAACTACCATAATTCATTCTCAAAAGCCAGCTTCAGACAGCACCATCTATGTTTGATACGCCCTTTCCAAACATCAGGATTTATTCTTGGGAGCACACAATACCCTGGGTCTGTATTAAAGAAGTCATTGTTAGAGCCCACAGGCCTCAATAAATGTGTCCTAATGTTCAGCTTACCATTTCAAAGGAAATAATGTTAATTACATAGATAAAACTAGGAAAAAATTGCCTCACACTTCATCTGCCTATGATTAAAAAGCCATACCCTGCACTGAGACTGAAGAAATGGCACCATGCAGCATGGCTGTTTTGGGAGTTCCTGGAAAGGACATCTGTCTTGAAACCCCTGTGTAACACTCAGCATTGCACAACATTTGCTCCGAGTACTCCTCTACGCAGGGACGAGAGGCACAGACATCCCTTCCCCAACTAGGTGGATCCCTGTGGAGCTTCATGCTGAAGCTCTTTCCCCATCTTGTGTCTCGGTGAGAAGCCAGTGTGGGAGGTCCAGGTGTGCTACAGTTGAACATGCCTGCTGTCTGCCACAAGATCTACCCAGCATTTATTTCCTGAACTACCTCTGGCATTATTCAGCTAGATCCCTGCCTGCTGGAGACAAGTGTGTGGACAGGAGGGAGAGGGCTGAAAATCTATTGCAGCGAAGTTTGCTGGTGAGAGGAGCACCACGGGAAGAAAAGGGAAAACACACCAAAGTTATAGGGGGCTGATAGAGCAGCATGTTCTACTGCAAGAAAACTAAGCCAGTTTCAGAGTCTCAGGTCTCAGTGTTAAGAAATTGCGTAATACCATTGAATAAGACGTATAGTGAGAGCCACAGTTCTACCCCATCTCTGCAGTGATGTCTGTCTCCGAGGTCAGGTGGGCAAAAGCAGCTTATGCTCTTGGCAGCAAGGCATGGATTTGCAGGAGAAGAGAATGGTCCCAGATGGAGTGACCTTCAGAGTGAAACTCTTCTCTTTAACCTGTCTTAATGAAAGGAAAGAGAGAGAGAAAGAAAGAGGAAAGGAAAGAAAGAAAGAGGGAAAGAAAGAAAGAGGGAAAGAAAGAAAGAGGGAAAGAAAGAGGGAAAGAAAGAGGGAAAGAAAGAGGGAAAGAAAGAAAGAAAGAAAGAGGAAAAGAAAGAAAGAAAGAGGGAAAGAAAGAAAGAAAGAGGGAAAGAAAGAAAGAAAGAAAGAAAGAAAGAAAGAAAGAAAGAAAGAAAGAAAGAAAGAAAGAAAGAAAGAAAGAAAGAAAGAAA
>Ga0065711_1000846_pt1 | contig 53880 bp, 19 predicted proteins | sample Hoacrofraction12_FD_59098 | JGI IMG/M metagenome (GOLD analysis project Ga0065711, IMG submission 59098) | Hoatzin crop microbial communities from Cojedes, Venezuela - Epithelial fraction 12 v2 (version 2) | ecosystem: Host-associated > Birds > Digestive system > Esophagus > Crop | place...
GGGGGGGGGGGGGGTGTAGAAAATGGTGAACCCCAAATCAGAGCCTCCTGTGCTATTCTTTCTTAGATATATATCTAGTTAGTTCAGTTAAAAATCATAGGGATTTTACTGCTTTTAGAACAAATAACTGACCTAAAATCAAAAAGTGGATAGTGTGATCAAGGTCAAAATCCAAACAGATAAACTTCAAAAGTGAAAGCTAAACAGGCTTAACACGGGAGAAATCTGCTTTAAAAATGTTACCTATATTTGCAAACTCATCCAAAAAATTATTTCTATGAATTAAAAATTCAGTACATCAACAGTGCCAGTTTGCTTCATACTTAATTTTTACTGAAAATTGGTAATTTAGTAATAAAGACTGTGAGAGTCATTATACCTGTATTTTTGATCATATTTTTAATTACTTTTGTTTGTATGGTTTAAATCAATAATCACAAAGGAATAGCTGAAGTTACAGTCTCATTAATAGTGGCATGTTAGTAATTACAAGGTTGGTCATGGTTAATTACTACCCTTCGTTAAACACAACACTTCAGTAAACTGTGGAGGGTTCTGAAGAACACATATCTCATCACTGCTACTCAGTGACCTAAATCCACCTTAATCCTAAATCTACTATGATAGAGCTTCAGTTTCTTCTGTATCTAAGCAATCAGCACAGAGAGAAAAAGCACATGTGAGAAGCTGCATGCATGCAGACACAGCAGAAATGCTCTTGCAGCACTCGTGGTGTGAAGGACCCATAGTGAGCTGGCAAGAATTGTGCATAGCTGTGCTGAGCAGAAAAGCCCTTAGGGGAAATGAGAAAAGGTAGGACTGGGTGGAAGAGTGAAAGTGGTAGGCATGACATGTTAATGAGCTGTATCAGAGCCATCTGAGGTTTGGGGAAGGTAATTGCTACTTGAGAGTAAAATCACTGCTTTTTTCTGTTCAGGACAATGTTTTTTGGAACTGTCAAAGAACACTTAAAAAAAACAAAGAAGCCAACATACTATTGAACCAACTTTTTAACATCCTGGAGATGAGCTTTTTCTGTTCAACAATTCCCTGATTAGGAATTTTATCCTTAAACAAGCAAAATAACAGATTGGTTTCCAAAAGGAATTTCAACCTGTAAAAACCCAATTATTGTTATACTGGTTCACTTCTGGTTGTCCAGTTCTTGCCAGAGAAGAAACCAAATTGGCCCTTTCACCATCTAGCATTCAAAGAAGCAAGGTTGAAAAAAAATCGAAGATTCTCTCTGCATTGAAGGTCAAGGAGAGGTTGTGTTTGTTTACCTGTTTTTTTTTAATCTCCCAGCCAAATCTCTTTCAAAGGTTTAACTTTCTGAAAGGCTAATGCCTCTGTTTCATTGCATCCTTTGATGGCCATGACTAATTTTACAAATCTTCTTTACTCTTTTGCTCTGTCATTCTTTTTTATTTTCTGCTTTTAAAGTCAAAGTAGAGAAAAAATTTCACCTGACTAGTGTATCGGTTGAACAGAGGTACTGTCAGTTAATACAATGAACAATTTAAGAAGCACTGAATAACAAAGGAATGACCTTTAGTCCCAAGGACTGGGGAAAGTGTTGTACCTTTTTTTAATGTACCCCTACCAATAATTAGAATTTTTTACCTTCAGTGGCTTTCTGATCAGGTTACTGTTGTAGCAATTGCATGAGGTTGTATTGGTTTTGACAACTATTTTTATTTCTCTCCCGCTGTCTCACTTTCTGTCTCTGTACACACACACATACATATATATAACATTAATAGGCTAATCCTGTTTACTTCTATGAGGCACATAAAAACTAGTACAATCATAGTGGGTTTGACAGAGCACTTGGAAACCTCTCACAGACTTCAGTAGCAGTGTGGGAACACAAAATAAAGATCTTTCTGTCTTTAGACCTACAATGGAGGGTGGACAATACAGGTCCAGCACCTATAACCCTTACAAGATAGTACAACCAATGTGAAGAGTCAGAAGGAGACCAGCTCTGCTACCTGTACCATTTTCCTTCTTGCCTACCTATAGCTTCATTATGTACACCACTGTGGTCTCTGCCAAAAATCAAAAACCCTCTGTTGACAAACTGATGATAATGTAAGACGGAGATTTTTCCCACTGCTTCCTACAAGCCAGCCTCACAGATTTTTCACATGGTGAATAATGGCAAATGTCAAAAATATATACACATATATAGAGATATATACGGAAAGAAATAAAGAAGAAGATGGAGCATTCTATTTCACTGATAAAAACACAGCTACAAAAAATGTAATTTCTTTTGGGGCATGTGGGAAATCTGTCCTTGCCATAAATGATTTGCAAAAATTCCCATCTGAGAACATGAATAGCAGTGAACAGCTCAGCATATCTCTATATACAGTGCACCGCAGAGGGAATGTATAAGTTTAAAGAGTATTGTACTTGAACTTCTTGAGGTCTGCATCTCTATTTCTGGAAAGACTGCAGAGTTGGCAGTAAGGACGTTCTTGTTTCTGTGTGTACCAGCTAATACATTGAGTAACCATGTTTCTCCACTGTGTTAAGCTATTCCAGCAGCGGCAGTAAGAACAAGGTGTTTGGGAGAGATCTGCTGTTTAATCCTGTAGGGTTTAGAAGGCCACTTATTGCAATGATACAGGTTGGTTTATTGAAGCTGTTATAATTCTACCATAAGATTTTACTGGACACTATTTTTTATGGACTAATTAACTTTAAATGTGAAAGTCTTGCAGTATGAGGCAGAGCGGATTACTTGTCCCTAGTTTTTGCTGCTGATTCTTGGCTGCACAACATTCAGTTACTATGGCATTTCTGGTGAAAAATGTAGAAAGGAAGGTGATTTGTGGCTTTTTTAGCAACAGAAAGAACAAGAATCCAAGAAAATTGAGGGGAGAGATGGGGGAGCTGCGTGGGTTTTGTTTGTTTGTTTGACTTGTAAAACTTCTATGCATAAAATGCAGGGTAAGTTTGATTTGGTAAAAGGACTTGGGTATTGTAAGGATGAACGTCAAAGTGCCAGCCACTATCACTTTTCTTCAAGGTCTGCAATCCATAGTCTTGCCCAGCTTTCCTAAATAAGGATAAAGGAAATCAGATACCTCAGCACAGAATCCAAAGCAACAAGAAAGGTAACAGAGAATCAATAAACTAATGAAAAAGAAACACAAGGGAAAAAAAAGGTGTTTCCACAGTTTCAGTGTCTATCTTTTAGCTATGATAGGTATCTCTGTTTCCTTGTTCTTTAGCAGAGCAGATTTAAATTACTTTTTAAATACAGGAGAAAAGGAGGTTTTAATTTGACCTCTCTCAGTTAATTTAAAAAATAGCAAGAGTAGCCAGTCATGAATCAGCAAAAATAGATATGTGCTCCTGCTCTAAAAAAAGGCTACATGTTCCCTAATTTCTCAGGGAGAATAACTAAATTTGATTAGTTTTTTTTGAGGGGTTGAATGAGCCTTTATATCTCTCTTATTAATGTTGTCCCACCTTGCGGAAGAGTAACAGCAACCTGTTTATATCATTTTATGACTTAGATGCTCACCCAGAGAGAGAAAGTTATTAGTCCTAAACCAGTTCCTGTATTTCACATCAAACTGTCAGTGCAAACATTCTTTGGCATAGGCATCATAATCCAGCTCTTTCCATCAGACATGCCTTTTTGCAGAACTGAAGACTTGAATTCTAATATTCAATACAATATATTAATTGAATATATTTTATAGAATTTGATTTTATATAAATCACAGGATAGGCAAAATGCAGCCCAAATCACCACAGAAAGGTTACGTCCAGTCTCTCCCTGTAAAAGAGATGCAGTAAATTGATTAAATCTAGTAAAAGAGTTGATAAACACCCACCTTCTTAAAGGATCTGTAACAAAGGACCTCAGGTTTAAATATCTCTTCTAATTGTTTTAACAACTTGACTGTTTTACTAAAAGCCACTCCAGTCATTTTCAATGAGAGCTGCCATGATGTTAGTTTATGGTGTGAAAGTCACATTGGTGGTGGAATCAGATCACACCGACATTTTAGATCCAAGTAGGCAGATAATACTGGGGTTAAGGACTCTGCTGAGACAGGTACAACATTAGTTAGCATTCTAAACCAGACAATAGCTTTTGGCATCAACAGAAGAGGAAAAATAGCTGCTGAAAGAGTCAGTTTTCTGGTGTTACCCTCCAGGACTTGGAAGAAATTTAGGTTCCTAATTCTCCATTTAAGAAGGCATATTTGTAATTCAGATTATTTTGGTGCTCCTATGTCAGTGTTTTAGATACAAAAGGAATGAAATTTTAAAGCAAAATTGTTGTTCCCATGTACCACATATTTGTATGCACTGCAGAGCAATCCCAGAGCACACAAGCTGAATTCCCTTCAGATGAAACTCAACTGGACTTCCAAGTACTGCGCCCAGTGAGCCTGCAATTATGAATAGGTGTTCAGGTAAGACCTGACTAAAGCCAGTATAAGATAAACGCTTTGAAATAAATTTAGTGTAGGTGTCATATGCTCAGCTGCAATAGTTTATATCCTTGAAACTTGCTTCTACTGTAGCACACTAGTTGCTAATGTGGACATAACTTTCCCGAATACCAGATCAGATTCTTAGTACCATCTGTGACCCTCCCAGCATTACCATACCAATTGCATTGTGGTAAAATCAACACATAACTTGTGGAGGTGTTTGAAAAAAGTTACATTATCTCCTTTTCTCCCCCCAAAAAATAAGTATTTCTCACCGTTAGCTGTCTTGGTTTAGAGGGATCTAACATGCTGGATTTCTTTTTTGCTCCTTTTTTACTGGCTTTCCTTAAGTATCTGAAAGATAGTCTAATTTTTTTAAAAAAAGTATACAACAATAATGGTTACTTTCTTGTTTTCTGTAAATTCTGCTAAATACGTTCCTACTTTTGGCATAAATTTTATCCACTTGCTTCTGATTAAGTCTAAACAGAAATGAATATAAAGAAAATGGCTTTTTTGACTTACACAAGCATACATTCATTTAAACTTTGTATTACTTGCATATACTGAGGTATTTTACGTTCTCTCTATCACTGAAATTAGTAATCTCTAGGATTGCATAGACATGATCTACCTGGACCTGTTTTGAGAAGGGATTTGCACTAGATGACCTCCAGAGGTCCTTTCTAACTTAAATTATGCTACGATGCTCTGATTTTGTGGCATAGCAACACCTATCTCAGTTGTATATTAGATATAGAGTAAAAAATACATTTACTGAGTAATTCTCCGGTTATAAAGCACAGGAATATATACTCCTATTTTTTTCTTTTTTGTTTTCTTCTTAATACAACTAAAATAATGGACATCTCATCATCAAACCTCATCTGAATGTGTTGATCATTCACATTTTATGAGGTAAAGAGGAACTACTAAAGAAAGAGACTGCAAAGAAACTGAATTATAATGATTTTACTCGTTGAAAGAATTTTAGACAGACATTTTTACATTTGTTCATATAGAAAGAACAGTATAAAATAACATGTAAATGTAGGTAGGTTTGTTCAGAAATGTGTCATCAGTGAAAATGTAATAATTCTGTACTGGATATTGCCTCTTTAGAACAAATTTTAAAGTGTACTGATATTGTTTAAGAAGTCAGAAGTATAATATTTGTGGCCTTTCTAAGGCTTACTTGTGAGATAACATCTATGTGTTAAACTGATCTGTGCTGACTCCACTGACATTTTTGAACAGTTTCAAAATACCTCTAATTCTAAGGATACATTACCATATCAGCTGTATATTTTTTAGAATAAAAGTCTGATTTCATTCATGTAGGAAAAAACTAATACAGCACACTTTCAATACAAATGTTAAAGAGTTACATATGCAATGCCTATTAAGAGTGATGGAGTTTTAGAACAACTTTCCTGCTCACCATGGTGAAACATACATCTTCCAGTAAATATTTAAATGAGGATCAAAAAACAGTTAGGTGAGATAAGGTGGAGGGCAAATACATGCTTGCTTTCTGAAGACTCTTGCTGCCATACATAGTGTTAGTCTTTATTGGTTCTGACACAGGGTATACAGTTGGATAGTGGCGACCAAAACTGGGCACTCCAAGACCCAAAGAACAATGGGTTGACATGGTATACCAGTTCGTCTGTTCTGATAAAAGACTACAATGTGTTTAATTGAAGATAACAATAATAAATATCCAGTGACCCTCTATTATTAGTGACTACCTCAGAAGACCAGATACATGAGTAACTTCTCTGCTTTCTTGTATAGCATTCCTATTTTAAAAAACTCACCTGAAATCCTGCAAAACTTTGCACGTGTACAAACCAATGCCTGACTGCAATCTGTGTCCCTAACAAAGTGCAAAACATCAAAACACTGAAAAATTTTGTTAGTAATGTTATTTTTAGGTCAACCATGTAACAGTTTAACTATTTTAAGACCTTTTCTCCAAGATACTATGTTCCCTTTGACAGCCCAAGTCATTTCTCCAGTTGTAAAACTGGAGTGTCGAACAACGTTAAGGTTCTTGTTTATTCCTTGGCAGGAGATTAGGTGGCAAAGGTCAGTCAATATGAAAGAGCAGTAAAACTATTTTGTTTTTTTACTACACCATTAAGAGTGAACTAAGCCCTGCTGGAAGTGCAATACCCATGAGTGAGGAGCTAGCCTGAGACGGTGATATAAAACCAGCCTTACAGTAGGTGTTCCTCCATATGTACTTTGTATTTTACTTACTTTGTTTTTCCCTTTGATCTCCAAGAACAGTTAGCTAGTCTGAAAAATATTTGCTGTTCATTTGGGAGAAATGAGAACTGAACTCATTTGGAGAGTGATATCATCCTCTGAAACCTGACAGCATGACAGGGCAGGTGGGCACCCACTGTGTTTACACAACATGAATCTAAAATAGGAGACTCTTTGTTTTCTTTAAGCATGTTTCCCTTAGGAGGGCTGCAGAAAAACAGGTTTTGTTTTTGGTTTTTGTTTTGTTTGTTGTTTTTTTTTTAATTTAAAATATTGCTTAGACTGAGATCTGGTTGCAGGTTTTACAAAGGCAGCTGCATAAAAACGTAACTTCAGTGATCTGTAGCTTTAGAATAGATGTCATCTAAGCCCTATATCTAGTGTGAAAACATTCGGTTACTATACTGAAATAAAATGGCCCTAAGCTTCCAGAAAAATAGCTAGCTTATACATGTTTATACACTCTGCTTTAGCCCTAAATAAACATAGTTTAGAGATGTACCAGGAACAGTTTAACAATGAAAAACAATTTCCTGTGACTGCGTACATTCACTTTAAAGATTTCTAATTAGCTAAATATTTGCCTACAATTTTCTGTCCAATTTCATTATGTATAGTTGGGTTTTTAATTTGCATTCCTGTCTCATCATACTTTACTCACACAGAATGACAGTTTTAACTATTTTCATTTGTACAACTCTCTGAAATATAGTACTTGCGATGGAAAAGATTTCAGTTATTTAAATAGTTATTGTAAAGGCTAGTAAATCTGGAAAAAAACACATCTTTTTTTACTGTAGCTGATGCACTACATTGATCTGGCAGGAAATCTGTCTATTACTGAGACAGGTGGGGGAGCTCTGGGACTCAGTTTAACATGGTTGCAGCCACTGCGGATGCTGATACCCTACATTGACAATAGCTGCAGTCTGAAAAGCAGAGTTTACATGCCTGAAATAAATTGTTTTGATTAGAACCTTTAGAAAAGAAAGTCATAAGGTATGTTTTTATTGACTACTTGCCAAACAACACAGACCTGTGCTCTGTAAGCTTGTTTTGCTCTTGTAAGTCAAGCACCAACTGGGCTCTTATTTTCTAAGGTTATGGACTTACAGCATAATACATTATCATTCACTCTGAATTATTACACAGACAGTACAATGGGAAACAGAATGCACATTCAGTTCCAAGAGTAGCTGACCTTAGGAAAAATATTTTTTAAGGAGACTATGCATTTTTCTACCTTCCATGGGTACATAAGGAAGTTGCTATTGATAAAAATGCTTTCAAAACAAAAAGGCACGTATATATCAAATGTGTGGAAGTCATGAAGGAAAACAGAATGTAAACCATCATAGCTATCAGTAAAGGTTCAGTATTTTATCATAAAATCTGATTTTTAGATGCCATTTGACTTTTTTTTTTTTTTTACTGGGGGTCAGAGACTGCTGTATTTATGGGTATTGTGATCACCTAAATAGAATTAGAACAATTGTTGTGCAAGGCAGAACTAGGATTTTCTACCCCTAAACAAGATCTATGTAATATATTACCACTAAAGGCATTACTTGTTGCTTTATCGTTTTGGAAATTAGTATGTACAGGTACCAGTATGTTCATTTATCGTTGTCTGTTCTGGTCTAAGGCATTTAAATATTTAGTGTGATAGCTAAAACAGAGCACATCAAATTTAGCACTATGTTGTACCACTCTAATGACAGAGCTCTGGCTGGTTTATTACCACTTTGCTTTTTTAGATCAACATCTTCCTCTGAAGATGGCTTTTATTTTAGATTTCTCATTTTTCTAAGGCATAGTAATTTGAATAATAAAAAAGTAAGATCATTAACTCCATCATCCATAAACAATAATGTAGCTTTATGAATTTCCAAGCCTGATACAACATCAAGCTGCTGCCTCATGCCTGCTACTTTAGCATATTAATTTGTATTGTTACTGACTGTAAAGGCTAGATAACTTTTAAACCTTCCTACAATGAACATTACCAGAGTCTTATTATTTTTATTTCCCACTTACCTGAGACAAAAACTCACTTTCATGGCAGAACCTGAGGGTAACAAAGAATAGATTTTATCAGATTCATACTCTTCTTCTCAGCTATGAAGGAGGATGACTGACAGTTACATGGCAAAAAGAACAAATTGACACTACGGTTCACAGCGAGCTCTATCCAGGAGTGATGTGGGCTTGAGAGCCCTCTGTAGAACGAAACACCTGCATCACGTGATCTGAAAAGTCCATTCCTCACTCAGCCATGCTAATGGGAAAGCTTACTGTCCTTCATAACCAGTAAATCAATATCTACATCTTAGTAACAAGATCTAGACTAACACCCACATGTTCAAAAGCAGTTAATTATTTGATTGAGTCTCCGTTGCTTGTTCCTTGAATAGGATTCCATTTCAACAGGACGGTATTTTGTAAATTATCAGTCTTTAAAAATAAGACTGCCTCAGGCAGCCCCATTATTAAGCCATCTTATATCTTAAGCAATCATATTGCTAGAAAAACAGGCAACGTATTCAGGCTCCTGATCCGAATCATCTCTGAAATAGCCTTTCTCCATTGATTATGTGCAGGAACTTTAATGAATTATCTATATTTAGTTTGTATGAATACTTCACCCCAAATTCTCAATCATAGCAAAACATATTCTAGCTTTTACCTAATCTGATGAACTCTGAATAGACCATTACTTCTCAGGAGTGAAACTTTGGTGTTACAATGTGTAGTACTGTGGAAGTGTTCTCTCAGTGTTCAACCGCAGTCAAAAAAATGAAACCAAATTTTACAGTTTGTTAGGAGTAGAACAGAAAATAAAACAGAAAGTATCATTATGTCTCTGTGCAAATCCGATTATTGTGCAAAGTTCGGAAAAACAGCTAACAAAGTACTTGAAAAGACTGACAGAAAGTCAATAAAAATAAAAGCAGAGGAGAACTTCCATATGAGGAAAAAAAAACCCCAATCAAACTAAGTGGCCTGGGCTCGTAAGGTTGAAACAGAGATAACGGAGGGCAGAAGGAACAGATTTCTGTAATTTTCTGAATGGCAAGGAATAAGTAAATGGGACTAGCTGTTCACTGTCTCTTCTGAAACAAGAGGACATCAAAAGGTCACCTAATAGACAGAGTGTGGGCTAAATGCATCCTTGGTCTGAGCCACTGGAGCTATTATGTTATGTTTTTGATCTACTGGCAAATAAATCTATATGAAAAAAAGGGCCAGAGTATATTTTTCCTTATGTTTTATTATCCGGTGCAATTGCCATTTTTCATGGTAGACATAATAATAAAAAAGAGATACAGGAGTTTTTCTCAGAAAGGCTATTTTAATTTTCTCATTTATATGAAAGTAAATCAAAACAAAACACAAAGATATGGATAGTTCATTGTATGTGGCAAACATAACACTCAGTTTATTGTGTGGATTCAACACATCACTGAAAACATAATGCGATGTATTAAAAGAGCTGATTTTTTGTTTAAAAACATAGATAACCAGTGAACATGTCATCTGCTTAGCCGACAACACACCAGTTAGTTGACTAGTGCTGTCAGCTCCTGCCAGTTGTCTTGGGTCTCAATTGACCATTCCCAATCTCTGATGAATTAAAACCAGAAGACTTGGTGTGAGATTATCTTACTAAAACCACATATCTAAGGATACCAGTTATTCTAGATTCCAGAGCCAAGGCACAGTTCCAAAAGGTCCCATTGCTTTTAGAAATATGGGGCTTAACATACCATATAGAATCCATATGAGCATGCTTGAACTGAAGTCACTGAAAAACTAATTGCAATGCATTTAACTAGCTGGGTATAGTTTTTGCAGTTCTATACAATAAACGTGAAGAAAGAATAATATGGGATAAATACATTTTACAAACCTTGATCACATTGTAGTATTTCTCTGTAATATGTCATCTTGCCAAAAGGTAAAAGGACCATATGATCATCTAGAAGGCAGCATATGCAAATAAATATGGTAGCAAGTACAAACATATGTTCAATCTTCCCACTTCATCGATATAGAAAGCTCAAGAGTTTTTGTCTGCATAAGCCAACAAATCTTCAGGCTTAAACTATGTTTCTGCTACTCCCTTTCTCTTAGTTCCATAGTTCTATATATCACAAAAAGCTGTACATCATTATTTATTTTTAAATAACTTAGAGTAAAACTCCTACTGACTAAAACTAGATCTATCAGCCAAGCCAAAAACTGACTAAAAGTGTCCAAGCGTGTACTGAAATTGTTCACTGCGTTTTACACATCATGCAGGGTCCATTTATACCTAAATGAGATAAAGTTGTTCAGTTTTGACTGCCTGTGGGAAAAAGGCATCAACCATATCAGTAGACTACATAGTGGAGCATTTAAAAGTTTTACTAGACAGAGCTTTTTGATTTTTTCTTTCTCCAAACTGAAAACTTCTTAGAACCGAAGACCATAAGAAACCGTTAATTCGGTCTGTATAACCCTTTGTCTATCACAGGTGCTGAAGTTTTACTCAATGATCCTATACAGTGTTCTTTAATTTCTATTTCACTAATGCCTTCTGTTCAGGAAGTTGGTCAGTCTGTATTTAAAGATACAAAGAGACAGAAAATCTTCCATGCCTCTAATTATTTGTTCCAGTAATTAATTAGACGTACTGTTAAAACTGTGTTCTCTGTTTCTTACCTGACTATAGTAAAGTTCTTGCTTCAAGACATTATTTTTTAGTATGCCTTTCCCCTCTACATTATGCTGTCCTTTTGTGGCATGTATTTTCTTCCTATAAAGCTTCTTATACAGTGTAATAAAATCAGTTCTCAGTAGTTGCCTTTTTTAAGAGAAAGACGCATGAAGTTTTTTAGTTTGTTCATGTTATAACATTTTCTACAGATTTTGAGTGTTTATGACCCTTTCCTCAAATAGATTCTAATTTTCAGATTTAAAAAAAAAAAAAAGTGACATCTAATACGGATATTCCAAAATTCCTGTTACCTACTCCATGTATAATGAATTTGGATTTTTGGTCCCACTCCACTGTTTATCTTCTCAGGGATCACGTTAGGTTTTTTTATTTGCTCTTTTTGAGAAATACTCATTCTGGAAACTTTTGGGTTGTTTTTCTTCCGTTATTTCATTTCAGAAACTGTTAGGCCTTTTTATTTGCTTATTTTGAGAAACAGTAATTCTGGAAACTCATATTGGGTTGTTTTTCATCCATTATTGGCTTTCAGAAACTACCATTTCCATGAATGCCCTATATTTGTTTCCCTGAGGGAGAAATGGTCAGCCTCTGTGTAGAGTTTCTCTGTAACCTTTGTTTAGATATCACTTGCATTTGCTCTCCTTCCACTTCATCTTCACAAGATAAGAGCTTATGCCTTGTCTACATTAGCAAATGGTATGGCACAAGAGGAATGGTTCTTCAGGGTGAAAGATTTGGTGTTGAGTGTACAATATTTACACTGTTTCTGGGTGTTTGATTTAAAGAAGTTTGCTCTGTGGTTCAAATACCTGTTAGCTTTTGTGGTACATCAGGCACGCTCCTAAAACCTGTCTTCTGGCTTCGAGTAAACAGAAGAAAATCCAGTGTGAATGCCATGAGATCTCTTATATAATGCTAAGCAGAGCATAGTATTGGGATGATAATAAAATTTGCTTTGAAAGTACGCTGCTGATGTGAACTAAAACACAAGTGTAGACATTCCTTAGAGTTTCTAGGCCACTCTTCCAAACAACGTTATCTGGAATAACTCATTTTTCAGTAGTGCTTAAACCCTTTTTTCTCAATTTGGATTTTCTTTTTAAAACAATTATTTTGATACTTTAATTTTGAAAAAAATCAAAATGATACATTATTTTAAAATAAAAAGTTGAATTCTTTCTGTTAGGAAAAAATCATATGAAAGAATGACTTTTGTTCAGCTCTTCATTATAATTTTTTCCTTAAAGCAACCTTTAAAAATCAATTGGAGTAGATCTTGTGAACATTGACCACAAAATCATGTTACTCAGTGAAAAAAGAAAAATTACACACAAAATTACACACAAAATTACACACAAAATTACACACAAAATTACACACAAAATATCTCTATATACCCTCCCTATTTACAAATTTTTCCTCATTCGCTACTACTTTAATACAGACTCATATTACAGAACTATGTGAGGGAACAAAACCAGACTTACGCTGAAGTCACCTGAGTCAAGATGTAACATAAATCATAAACTCACATTACTTAGGATAAGGAATCACAGGAAAAATAATTGTATCAGGAAGAACAGAGCAAGGAAAATAAGTCAGTGACCAGTTAAAGGGAACAGTATTTTACCTTAAAAATTTATTAGCAATTGCTCAACTTGATAATGAACTATTACTAATTTTCCCAGCTATTGTGACACAACAATTTATTTGAAAAGTAGTTTTTACTGTATCCCGTGAGGGAAATAATGTTTTGGTTTACATAAAGTGTTGCTTTAATCAATGTTAATTAAAATACAATACTAATAAAGTCTCTAATATTACTCTAGTGATCTTATTCATCTACCCTCTGAGGGCATAGAGAGAGATCAGATTTTTAATTGCTGCCTAATATGTTTTTTCATGAAGAGTGGAACGCTCTCATACTAAATATTTTTGCATTTTTTTAGAGCACAGTCTAAAAAATAAGCTGTCAGAGTCTATGAAGTCTCCTTCTACACAGGATGTTTGCTACTGGAAATAACACCCATACCATTGGAAGCAATTCTCTGGGACAATCCTTTGGAAAAAAAGGAATTGTAGCAGTGGTCCACAGAATTATAGTCTGCAAATAAAAATCCATGAAACAGATGTAATTTAGTGTACATTTTTTTATCTGAAATATGACTGACTATAAGAATATGCAGAAAAAAACTCTAAAAAAACACAATCAGAAAATGGAGAGTTTTAGAACTAGATTGTCTTCTCTATTTATAGTTGGAACTGTATATGAACTGTGAATTCACTATCATACTCTATGAAAACAGAGTTTTAAAAAGTAGCAGCACATTGATGTATTATGGAATGATTTGACAGATGAAACTAACAGATGAATCAGTTCTCTACCAATGTTCTCCTAACCAATGAACAACTCAGTGCTGCTCTCATTTCACGATGCAGTAGAGATGGCTGAAGGAAACTTCTAAACAGAGCTGACTGAAATTGTTTATTTATCAGTTTAATGGTTGAAAGAAAGTGTCAGAGTTAAAAAAAAGCAAACTACTACATACATCAAACAGCAACAGATTTTTTTTAAAATTGGGAAACAAGAAAATAAAAAGTTAGAAGTACTATAAAGACTATTTTTCTTAACCTTTGTTTTATTTGAACAGAAAGAAAGAAAAGGGATTATTAGGGATCCTGTTCTGACTGCAGATATTAGAGGGATCTCATTTGCATAGAACTGGAAAGTTACCTAAGTGGAAATCATAAATCTAGCTTAGTATCATACAGTATGAGCTATAGTTGTAGCTCAGTTCATGTTTGTGAACACAATGAATGTTAATGTATTTCACTTTAGAACACAAATTATTATGTGCATATTTCTTTTTAATATATTATTTTAATTATTTTTTCCAGAACAAAAGCTCTTTTTTCTCAAGGTGCTTCATACAGTTTGACATAGTGTCATATTCCATTAGAAAACTATTTCAGAATTAGAAGCAGTGAAGTTTCAATAAGAATGGGAAGTATATTATCTTTGTTGGCTGGTTTGTTTGAAAACAAACCACACAAAAAATGATTTTGTTTTTCTGGTCTAATTGATCTCAGTCACCATCCATGAGAAAAAAATTCTGAGGATAATAGAGGATATAATGATATTATTTAGGATAAATTAATTTAAACAATTTGTTTTGAGCCTTATACAGCATACAAGTCTACTCCATTTTATTCTCAAAATTTCCACATAGTAAGTTTTAGTTGCATCCACAAAGAAAAAAAACCAAAAACACAACACCAAAACCCAAACCGAAAAACCCCAGCTAACCACCAACAACAACAAAAAACCCACTAGAAAAAAGCCTGTTGTATCTTTCACCAGCATTTCTCAACTATCAGTCAGTTCCGCATGAATACTGTGTTCACCTTTATTGTCAGAATAAGGACAAGCATTGTGCAAACACTGTAAGTAAAACATTAATATCAATATATGGATAATAATTTTATTTCTTCAGTTTTCAAGTATGTTCATTTCATGGGTAATATAAAATTTCTTAATTAAACACCTCATTCAATGGAGTCCATTTTTTTCTTTCCAGGTGGATTTTGTGAATCCAATTTCTAAACAGGAATTACCCTGGGTTTTTTTTGGATATATTAATGGTATTGAGTCATTTCTTAAAACTAAGCATTTGCAGGCTTGTTCTTTAGAACTTATCTGGACCTTCTTTGTTTTCAGAATTTACAGTGCCCTTGCTAGAATACTAATAAATCGTAAACTTGAATTTAATGTCATTGAAAACAGGAGCACTTAAAAATATTATGTGTCAGCTTTTATCTACCTGGCTGTATGACAGTGCACTAAGTGAAGATCTGACCTGTAGTTTTCCCTCTGAAGAGCTACGTTTTGATGTTGCAAACTACGTGTCTATGCTTTCTGTGAAACAAATGAGATAGTTTCTCACACGTTCCACCAAAAATAATGATTTTCCTATAGAACACTGGAAAGAACAGGACAGTCAAACAACTACTCAAGTTCAGGGAATATCCAAATTAGGTCTTCATTTTGCCTTCAGACATTTGATCGTAATCCCCTTTGTACCAGTAGAAACTGAATTTACCATTCTGAGGGCAGCATTGACCCTATGTGACTAATGTGTTCTGGCAAATTAAACAAGCTGTAGAATCATTTGTTTCCTTGTTTTTAGTGATCAGATTACTGAACCTGTTGCTCATTATCAGTGCTTTCCTCCCATTACCTGTCCATAAAGGTGGTTTTGGTAACTTCTTAACATGGAATTTATTTTTTTCCCTGAATGTATGTCATATTATTGACATTATGAAAGAAGTCCAGTTTTGTTTCATATAATTTTATTATGTGGGAAAGAAAGCAAAGGCATCAAATCATGCAAAATGGTCTTAATAAGCCAAACGGATGTCAAAGTGTCCTGTTCAGCACTGCTGCCTCCTAATATTATTGTGATAAAGACTGATAAAGAAGACCTGAGTGTGGCCTCAGGGAGACATTCTCTCTTCATCAGGTGGGGAACATACTGTCATTCATATACCCTCTTTAGATGAAACTTTAATCTATGAGGAGTTCCTGTCAGCCTAAAAATATAGCAATAATTACTATGCGAAATATGTGCTGTAGCCTGGTGTAATTAATGAGGTCATTGGAAGCTTTATAATTGACTTCATAGCTTGCAGAATTATTTTTTAAAATACTACTGGACAGAAATGTATTACTAACATGACACAAGACACAGCTAGACCGCCTGTCTTCGGTTTTAAACAACTCTGTGCTTGGGATGAAACCAGGCACCTTCTCCATGTAACTTAAGGAGGAACTGAACCCAGAAGACATGAACCCATGTGAGGAAGCTAGGCATATACAGTATTTCACACGAGCAATGGAAATTTCTAAGAATAATATTAAAGGAACAAAGGAAGATTGAGCTATGAGGGCCCTCTGGGCCACAAAATCCATTTGCCTGCTACCATAGGCATCCATTCCACACCTTGTAGCTTGCAGATGCAGGGAGTTGGGTGTCTTCTCCAGCTTGGAAGACTGCTGCAGAACCTGGAGGTGGAATGATCAGGCCAAACTCTTGTCAAAAGTAGACCTTGAATTTGACAATATTGCTTTAGCACTTCTTTGATCTTAGTCACATTTAAATTGATCCTTGTGCAACATGGACATTATCATACACACTATTCAGCTTATGATCTCTTCATAGCTTTGCTCAGTCATACTATTACTAAATGGTATTGTATTTGCATTTTCTGTGATTATATCATAGCGGCAGGTCATAGCTATGCTACGAACAAGTGGTACGGCCAAATCCTTCTTCCATTGAGTCTTTTTCAAGGAACAATTTCTTGCTTATAGATGTTTTGTTCTTTGTAGGTTCTCTGATATCCATCCCCAAATACATGACACGGTGGTTTTTGTTGTTGAATTTTATGTGACAAATGAGAGGTCTGAGAAGGCACTGGTGTACAGCTCCTAGATCAAACTGATGGACTGGAGTCAAGGAATACAAAAAGTTAATCTTTTATTTATAGGACAAAACTTACTCTGTACTCACAACTTTCAAAATGGCCATCACAATTTTGTCTCACCTGCAGATGGTAGGAAAGAAACTGTGGTGTATCCCTTTAAGTTTAAAGGTATGCAGAAGGAAGAGTATGTGAAAAATCACAGAAGTTTACAGATCACCATTTTATAACATACACTTGAAGAAAGCAATTTTCTGAAATGGAATATGCAGAAGTATGCTTTAAACGTATAAAGCTACGTTAAAATATGGTGTTCACTTTCAACATGAACAGATATAAGGATATTTGCATGTATTTTATGATGTATGTATTTTGGAAGTAAGAAAGTTATTTGCTCTTTCAGCAGTAGGTGTCCTGTGTAACAACACAGGTTAGGATTTGTTAGCCAATTTACCCATTTTTAAAAGAGTGAGTCATTACCTTTTTAAAAAAGAAATCATATAACAGAAAACATCTATAAAACTCTCACTTCATTTCTGCTGATCAGATAGCTTTTTCTGTGGAATTACAAAATGTTAAATGGCTCATGAGGGTGAACCATAGCAAATAGAATCCTGATGTTCACTTTCTTATTATGCAACACGACTGTGAAAACGTCCCAGTAGGTGTGGGAGGGAAATGGAATGAAGTGATAAATAATTTATAACTAGAGAAAACTAATCAGAACTCCTCAATTCCCATTGTCCCCATACAGGTGCTCAATTACTTCCTTGAAGAGGCCAAGAGACCAGTAACCTGACATCTGGGATATAAATGAATTTTATTATTAAGGAAGATATTAAAACTTATATAAGTACACTAAAGTAGCTAATCTAAATTCTGTACAGATTTTCTAACAACCTTTCATGGCCCCTTCCTGATGGGGTTTCTTGCACAGTGGTGAGTCTTGCTAGACTAATCTGCTGAGCTTATGTAGAAATCCACGATTTCACCTTTACCACACTCAATTTTCATGCAGTCTCTCTAGTTTTTTCAATTCTTTTTTTCAAAATATGTTTACTCTGGTCCTTTAAAGAATAAAATATTCTATATATGTGAAGAATGTATATACATAAGGAAAAGCAAGCAAAAAAGTATCAGCGTTTCACACAAGTCCATCTTTAGAGTTCACTATTCCATCCACAACAGCCTATGCAAGAACAACCGTGAGCAATTTACAATGTGAAGAGTGTGTATTTAACATTTATATATTAGATATAAAACTGACTTAATTTTAAATGGACTAAATATGACTAAGGGAAGAAAGAAATATTTGATAAGCGCTAGCAAGGCTGGTTAAAATATTTCCATTAAACTTGTTTCTGTTTTATTTTTAACCTTAATAAAAAAAATAATAGTGACTGTCATACTCATGTTTTGTCAAGTCATTCTTTAGTCCTCAACCTTGTTCTGGAAAAAAACAGCAGGTATACAATATACTGGTGTGCTTCAAGGTCAATCTTCTCACCAAAAAACACAGTTTCCTAGTTGAATCGTGGCCGGTCATTCTCAATGCTCCACAACCTTCCTTGCCCTTCTGCAGTTCACTTAAAATGCTTTGGTATTGTACATTTGCACTCAAACAAGTGGAAGAAATGCTAGATATTTATCTTATCAGGGTGTATGACAGAGTGAAGACAGGGCTAAAATAGCATGTTTGTACAAATACTGTGTCCTGGGTAATAATGCTTTCAGAGCGGAGATGAGAATTGTTTATAGTATGACTAAAAACCCAACAATATACTGTTGACTTCTTACATATCCAAGCATGAACAAGCAGAAGTTACTCCACATTACATGGGTATCAAGCTCAAATTGCCTATGTGATTCCCAAGATTTTGAAAGCAAAAACTTCTAACGGTAAATCAAGCTTACCAATAAACATTGCTCTTTAGAAACTGCAACTGAAGTAGCTAATCTATGCTGAATACGGTCTGTGGTCTGTGATCCTCCACACTGGTTTCCCTAATATCTCACTATTTGATATGTTTCACAGCAATCTCTTCCTAAAATATCACTCTCATAAAATCACATGAGTTTACCCATGTGAGCTTCACGAAAAGGATATGATCAAAAGTCAGAAGTACTCTCACTGAATTCATACTCAGTGAAATGCAGTGGATGGCTAAAGATCTTGCAGATTCTGCTCCCACCTCAGTGTCTTCCACTATTTATTGCTAATACTTGTTCAGCTGTATTCAAGATACCTTTGTAGCTTATAACAATTCAATGACTCAATTTATTTCCTCCTTTCAGTTTTGTCTTACCTTCAAGCAACTCTTGATTTGATTTGATTTCAGATATTCAATTTCACATCCAAAAGACTCAATTAATTTATTATTTTCGTGCTGATAACAATGACTCTGTACTCAGAAATTATACTATAAAATAATAAAATGTATCTTGGTTTCTTAAGGTAGTAGTTTCTATACTTTTACATAAATGTGTAATGGTCCATGAGGCAGGCAGCAGAAGTCTTTTCTGGAGGAAGCACTACATAACACTTTTTTTATTACCTACTGATGACCAAATGCACACTGCTTTAAACAATATTCATTTCCAGTAAAATAACATTTGAGTGTAGCACACTAACCTATGGATCTTTTCGGCTACATCCTTAGATAAGGACAAAATAGTACAAAAATGTTAGCACTTTCAGAGATCTGAGCTTCCGTTGTAAATATTTGTACAGGTATAAGGCAGTTGTGTCCCTTCCCAAATAGGTGCATTCTCATCTGTTATTTCTTACCAAGTTTGTGGGATCTACTCAATTCATCGAAATGCTTTAACCCTGAGACCTATAGGCTGCCAGAAATTGCTCATTTTAGTCATGATTGTTGAACACGTAACATTTAAACAGAAGGAAAAAAATATAGAACACTCCAGCAATTTAATGTGGAACACATATATTTTACGAATTAATTCAAAGCTTCAATTTTTTCTCTCTTCCAGTTTTCAGAGCAGCCTGTATCCATTGCCCTTAAGAAAAGCAAAAATATAAGCTCAGGCACCTCTAACAGTGCTCCATGGTTTTGATGTTAACAATCAGCCTTGATCAAACTGTACAATTTTAAAATAAAACCAAAGCTTCACTGTTAGTTTCACTCTGCTTTATAGATACCCTTGGGAGAACAATACAGGTGTATCTATGCCTATGTATCTCTCTATATTCTTTTACCTTTTCATAGCTCTTAACACCCAAATGTTGTCAGGCCTGGAAAGGCTCTGCTTTGTGTTCTGGAAAAAGCTATGAAGAACAGCACAACAAATCACTAATTGGTATCAGAATTCAAAGCCTAGTTTGAAGAAACTAGAGAGATCTATGTATTTGGATGTGGGTTTAATTTTCTCATTGGTATAACTACTAAATGTTTCAGATTTACTCTGCCTTTAGTTGAATATATTCCAAATCTTTCTGCTTTCAAATATTCACACAAAGAAACATCAGTTATGCTGCAACATCTACCTTGTCACACTGCAGACAAGGTGTACATGAAATAAACCACTAATATTCAGTTATGTGGGGTTTCTTATATTGCTTTATGTTGTGCTTCTCTCACTCTTCACTGCACATTTTCTGTGTACGTCACAACTCCCTAGGGAGGGGGAACTGATTGCAAAGGTACCAGTAGTCAAGTTCTTTGTTTTAGATTTTATTGCTTTGATTTGGTTTTTAACTCGGAAAATGTGTGTCAGTTTTCACTAGTCTATAAGCATTCACATGTTTGAGAGAATTTTGACATAGTTTTCTAAAGGCTTGGATTTCTTGAGCTATTATTAACTTTAGTAAATCTTTCTGGAGTGGGAGGAAACTTTCTAGTAACAGTGTCAAATGAGTAAAATTCATAGTCATGCTACTTTGACAAGCAAATGAACTCCAGCTGAAACCAGAATGCTCTCTTTTAAATTGGATACATAAACTCGTGCAAATTCAGGGTGTGTGAACACCAGTGACTTTAACAAGCTCAAGAGCAGCAGGAGATTTCATAGCATCTCTCCTCAAGTTGGAATAATCACACAGTGCTGATTTTTAGAAGCTGAATTTTCTAAATAGAAGCTGTTTTGGTCATTAGATATTAAGTTTAAAGCACAGAGACACCATAAGACCCTCAGAAGCAGTTGAAAGTACTCTGCATGACCTAGAAATACATGTAAGATGAATTATCTAACATATCAGTGAAGAACCACCATTACATATCAGCCTCAAAAACATTGCAAGGATAGATGTTCTACTTCTATTTTCTTCATACTCAAACTGAATAATATCATTATCCTTACTTGTTCATTGGCATTAACTTACACCAGTCCTTCTCTCCTGCCCCCTGTGAAAATGAAAAAAAGACACTCCCCCACCCTATAAACCTGAGTGGAGGCTCATCAATTAAACAAGTGAATTCTACAGACAAATCATAGTTAGATATGACCAGTCTTTCTGCTGCATACTGTCTGCAGCAATGATGAAGAAGCCTAAATATGCAGGTCATCTGTTTTTTGGTGAACAAAACATCACAAGCTCATGTCCTATTTTCCTTCTTGTTCCTTTACCTTCTTCCTTTCCAATCTCTTTCCAACACAGGAAATCTTCCCTCCCTGGCAATTAACAGTGATTCTTGACTACTTCCACAAGAAAAGTGTGTGGGTGTAAAACCAGAATGAGGAATTGTTTTGGTTTCGGCTGCCGCCGGCAACAAAAGCATCATGCGGCCACCCCTCCCCCACCAGGGTGCGGAGGAGAATGAAAAGAACAGGCAGAAAACTGGTGGGTCGGGATAAGGGCAGTTTAACAGAACAGCAAACAAAGGGCACAGGAACAACAACGATACAGATAAGGAGAAAACACGACACAAACCTCACGACTTCACAGAGGCGTCTCCTGGACCAGACCGGCGCCGCGCGCTCCCAAGCCGCAAGTGAGTTCCCGCCGCACCGCCCCCCCCACCGGAACACAGCATGACGGCACATGGTATGGAATACCTGGCTCTCTTTGTTCAGGTTGGGGTTGGGCCAGCCCACCCGGCTGTGCCCCTTCCTGGTTTCTGGTGAAAATTAACCCTGTCCTGGCTGAACCCAGGACAGGAATAAAGAAAGCAAATGTTATAAAGACCAAAAGGCATACATAATTGATTTGGGAAAAAACAATAGTAGAACTACAGTATTTTTATACAAACAACAAGTAAAGCAGCCTCTCCAGCACTGATTTGGTGTTCTCATCTTTCTAACAAACATCTGATTGGCACTTTTCATGCCCCTCTTGTACACTGTACTTTTAATTCAGTGTCCACCCTTTGAAGTGCTTTGAAAATCAATCCTGTAAATCCATTCCTGGGTAAAGATTACCATTATTTAAGTAATGTGTTTCTTCATCCCACTGTTATTGGCAATCATTCAAGCTTCACGTCTTTGCTCTGAAATGGATAAAGTGAACAAGAATCTTCCTTTTCCTCCATGAACTTTATTTCCTCTATGAACATTAATTGTGATCATGAACACACAGTCATACATGTTCATGTTGTATGACAGTATGCATATGTATGTGTTTGTATGTACTTATATGTATACAAACACATGTATGACAGCAGATGCAGTCGTTATTCAGGTGCTTAGTTTCTCCTGACACCCACTATGTTGGGGCAACACCTTGCAATTGTTCATTTTTATGTGTCTCATTGAAGAACTTGAAGTCAAGCCACGGTGGTGGACCTGGGGTGACTCCCCAATTCAGCTGTGGCAAGTTCTGCTGGTTGGTGGACACTCTCTTGTACACATTAAGAGGAGGAGGAAACCCAGGCTCAACTACATTCGGCCTTACCTTTTCCCTATTTCTTCAGTAATGTCCAGTTCCACTTCTCAGTTAGGGTTACTTGTTAGGTGACGATGTTTTGATTTTTTCCCCTCAGATTATGGTGTTTAATCATAAAAAGAGATAGTTTTACCATGCCTCCTCCAACTTGATTTTAAAAGAACTTTAATTAAAAAGAACAAAATGCCCCAGAGACTGCGTGCAGGAGAGAATATGAACAATACATATTAAAGAAAGCTCCTTGCTCTTGTTGTGTTTCCTCCAACTAACCAGCAGATGGAAGTAGAGAAGCTCTTCCCCCATGAGCTGCAGGTAGCCAAGATGTTTATTTTGACTTTTAAGCAAATAGTCATCAAAAGATGCAACGAATGAATAATACTGAGACACTATATTTTCATTTTGATTCCTGTCTGATACAAAGTTATATGGCTTTACACAGAAGAAAAGGTACTTTACCATTTGAATAGGACTAATTTCTTCTGTAGTGTATTCAGTATTTTAAATGATTCTTATTCCTTTCTATTCTATTGAATAGTTTTAAAAAATTCCATATTCATCACTCCAGGTACTTACAGTACTAAAAAATAAATGCCTAAAATAATTATAGATGTAAATGTATCCAAAACCATATATGAGGTATTGCTGGATGACATTCATAGGATGGATTTTCGTTTCATGTGCTGGTATAGTGATCCTACTAGGCATGTGGAGTAAAATCAAATTCTTATTTTTAGGGCACTCAATCTGCACACAAATAAATGCATACTAAATTTTCATGTCCAAACTGCAAAGAATAGCATATCAAATCAGAACAACCTTGAGCACATCTGAAACTTCAATAAAATGAACCTCTTGCAGACTACAGGTTTAACCTACAGTCACTGAAATCCTGAGAAAACTTCTAGTGAATATAAAACTATCAAGTTCCTGTCAAGAAATAAATTCCACAGATAAGTTCCTCATTCTCTATTCCTTTGAATATTCAGAATATTATCTGCATTTATTGCAAATATGGTACTGAAGAATTTTTTAGATAGAGGTGAACAGGTTGAATATGCTGGTATAATAGAAAACATTGATGGAATAGTTTTAGTCTCTTCCTTTCAGAATAACATTATCCATTCAGTTTTCTGAAAGATACCATCTAAGGCAAAGTTGCTTACAAAATGTGAACTGTATTATAGGTTAACAGCATCTTCTGTTTTATTTTTCTTCCTCTATTTGGAAATGTACACTTCTAATGCTAGCTTTCAACTGCCTGATACTTGGCTTTGTTGTCAGTACAACATCAAGATAAGGAAATAAAGTCTTCACCCTTGTTAGAGTTGTTATTCCTGCCCATCTGGGAACAGAGTAAACAATATATAAGTACACTGAATTATAGAATTAAAGCCCTTTTTTAAAGTAGAACCGCTAAAGACTTGACTTTGTTTAACAGAAGCTCACTTTTTTCAGAACTCTGCAAAATATGGAGAAAGAACCTCAAGGATATCATGTTGTATGAATGTGCAGTGGATCAGTGCTGTAACTCATATTAACTCTGATATATTGTACATCACTGAGAGAACAGAGTTCTAAATTCTGGACAGCTGTGATTGTTTTACACTGGCCTTTCTTATATTTTAAGGACACAGCATTACCCCTTGGACCAGGACATAACTACCTAATTCTCTAAAGCTTTATGCATTCTTGTAGTATCTCAGCACCTGCTGCAGAAGATCAATTGCGTTAATACTTGCGTGTATTTTCAGTGGGTAGAATGCCGCTTACTTTTTACAAGACACTGTCTAGCAGTATGAACCCATGGAGGGAGGAAATAAATATATAATTTGATATGAACATTTTAGTATGCCTTTGCATGGGTTTTGGGATTTTACTTTGATAATATGAAGCTAGTATAAATCTTTTATTCGAGAAATATATAGCAAAATTCAGTATCTTCTTCCTTTTCTATAACTGAGAGATTTGCTGAGTAGTAACAAGAGCAAAAGAACTGTAGGTTATTATTATGTCTTCATGCTTGTGTCCATGCCATCAGCTGACAAAAGGTTTAAGTACTTGTTCTAAGTTTGCTGTCTTACTCTTTCAGGAGTCAGGGCTGATATCAGAATCCAGACAACAGTACAGACTCCAACATGTTGTACTTTTCTTCCAAAGTCTTCTGTTGGAACAATACAAAGGAAACATCAATTTTTCTTAATCATCCTGAGATAGTACTTTGCACCTCCTGCAACACATGATTTCTGAAGTGAGTGCAAAGTGAGGCTGCCTGCAGATTCTTAAGTACCTGGGCATACAATCATAGATACTATTGACATATTTCCACTGAAACTGTGTCAAACAAAGTAAATAAAGCTACAGTCTTTTCAAAAAGAGATCGTGAAATACAGAAACAAACTGTAAGAAGTTTTGTCAGCAGCAGTTTTTCCAAGCTGCTTTTCAGAACTATGGTTCTTGAATCACAGTGAATGGCCCTGATGCTTGTTGGAAGTAAGTGGTTATTCTTCATGATTTTGTCCATCACTCGCTGAGCATGATTTAGTACAGATAGCTTTGATCTCTGGATAGAAATATACTTCTGTACTTTTCTAGTTTAAAAGAATATTATTTAACACCATAATGCCTTTAGGATGGCTTCAGGATGTTCTGAAAGGTATTTGGCCTCAAATTCTCTGCTAGACACAGTTCTTCATATGGGAATTGAACAAACAGCAGGGCTTTCAGTTCAGTGGCAGAGAAGAGAAGATTCTCACCTGGGACTGTGAATTTTAGCTTCTAGTCATTTGCATATGTTGTTATCAGAAACTTTAATGACAACTGAGTAGTTAGATTCCTGTTACAAGTTCTAAAATCTTAAACTAAAATTCCCCTTGAATCATGTTACCCCTGTTTAATACTCATCAAATGAACTTAAGGTTCTTTAAATATCAGAATGCCAAGATATCCAGTACAGATATAAAGGAAACACATATGGCGTGAAGTAGGAACTGGGCATATGGAAACCTTAATTAACCCAGGCAAACGAAAAAGTAACAGATGGAGAAACAAAAATAGCATCAGTACTGTTCCTTGGAAAACTGGGTTTCAGATCTGGTTGGATAAAGGAAGGACTCTACCTGAGCTTCCGATTTCCATTAAGATTCTCCTCAAAACTACATCAGTAAATAAAAGTTGGTTGGCTCATTTTTATTTCTATGAAACAAGTATGAAATTTAATTTAATTTTTCCATAAAAACTCTTTTGCAGATTCAGGCTTGTGAAGATTAAAACATTCAGTTTTTATGCTGGGAAACAACAAGAATAGGTCATATTAAACCACAATAGAGACACAAGTGTGACCTCTGCAAAAGAAAATGAAAGGTACCTTCAATGTATCATTTCTAGTAACTATTCAAAATTTCAGAAATTTACTTAATTATGTCATCCACATATTTTCACAAATCCCTTTTAAACATTTTAAATTTTGTAACAAACACATTACTTTGGTAGTAAATTTAAAATATTTATGACTTTTTTCCTCAGAACTATTTGCCCTACAGAAGCTGTAGTAAATTTGTCAAGAACCTGCTGAGGTACTTAGAAGTCAAGCTCAAGCATTTAGTCGATATTTTTAATAGACGTGCTCATATAATTTCTTGTTCCTCACAGTTGGTTCTCACATGTTTACAAACACATTTAATTTCTCATATCTAAATTGTTGGGTTACTTTAAATATTATACAAGTACACATAACTATACCTTTTTCATATCTTTAAATGTACTCTAGGGGCTTCAGGGAGTCAATTATACTTTCAATATTTATGAATTTTAATATCACTGAATGTAGTTACCAAAGGAATATAAGGAAAGATGTGTCAGAAAGTGTTTTAGTTTCATAATCTGATAAAAACTCTCAACAACCACTTTCTCCGGTATTCCTTAAGACATGCTACCAAACTGATGCCTACCTAAACATAAACCCTTCCTTTCTGATTTACAGTTATTTCATTTTATTATTAATTTCACTTACCAATAAAATATTTTTGAGAGATAATAGCACATATTTTCAGTAGATATTTCTCCATAGTTGAGTATATTATCCTTCTTAGAAAAAAGTTGTCCTTCAAAACTACCACTAGTAAAAGTAAGCAGTGCTTTATTTATTTAATTTCCAAAGTTCTGTTTTCTTCTGTTGAAGAGTTTGGATTCTTGCATCTGATTCTTACTTTTGAAAAAATCCCCCTTCAGTATGTACATGCATATGATTTGTCATTTTACTTTACTACAACACTGACTCTTAGTAATGTTTCTCTTTGGGTAAAAAATTTTCTGCAATGACAATCTGAATTTGCTGCCTTCGTTCTTTCAAGTTTTTTCTTGTTTTAATTTGTTTCGTTTTCAAGGAGCTATTTCGTGTTGAGATAGGGGGAAAAAAGTGGAAACAACTGCCAGAATTATTTCAGAATAATAGTAACTTAAAAATAACAAAATAAAATGAATCATATTACGTATTCAGAGCAACTGAAGAAAAAATTTTCAAGTAGCCAAATATGCAATTCTTGTTTGCTTTTATGTTTTTAAAAATTATTAAAAATAAAACATAAACTACAAATTTTTGAAAATAGAGTATTTTGTCTCTTATCCTCTTGCAGAGGGATACCACTAGAAAAGTTATTTCATTAGCAAGCATGCAGAAAATATATCTACAGAATGTGTTATATCCATTACACTTTTTTGGACTCTCTTGCTTTTTTCTTGCAATGTGAGGAGCTTGACAAGGATCTTTTTCCCACTGATTCCTGACACAGAAATGTAATGTAGGCTCTGGAATGTAAATCAAGTAAAATTGATGTGCTGTGGAAGGCCTGAGGCCTGACCAAATTAACAGCATAGCTGGATCTTTTACAAGTTCTAAGAAAACAGGATGACATATTGCATATGCATCATAACTTGATTCCCCCCTGGTAAGCACAAGTAAACTCTCCAGCTGTGCACTGGATGTCCTTCAAGTTCAGAAGTGCACTGGGAGAGCCTAGTGACACTGGCAGAGGGAAGTACTCCTCGGTAAAAAGGAATAAAAGCTAAGGCTAAGAGGTTTTAAAAAAAATTGAATGATTGCTAAAGGATAGTATCACTGGAAAATGACAACACTTCACTCAGCTCCCTCTGCTGAGAGTGCACCAACATATTTTCTGCTTTTTTTTTCGCTTTTTCAGAGCACAGTTAATGATTAACTTGAATATGCAGAATAAAACACTGCTTAACCATTTGCAGAAAGGGACGGCAGAATGGTTTGAGCCTTCAGCCTGAAATATGCAGACTCTGCAAACCAGATGATAAGTTCAGCCTCCTAGGGTAAATAAATATTGCATTATGTAGCAATGTTAAGAAATACTTTGATATAGGATGGAGGTCCAAGAACTCTATACAGACTAGGCGTTCTACAGGTGTTTTTTCTTCTCACAAAATGATTTTTTTTCTAAATATTTGCCCTCTTAATTTCTGATACTTTTCTGAAATCTTTACACATATAGAATATACCAAATTATTTCATAAAGCAATATTGGTCCCTTTTATTTCAAGTTTGGGTTTTTTTTTTCGATTTTATATTTCATTAGATATTCAAAACAAAGTCTTCACTTAAATAACACAGTAGCAGAGATTTTCAAATAGATATTTTCATAATTATTTTCTTGTCATAAGAGGGACAACTCTGTATGTACTTTTTTATATATAAACTTCTTGAAGTATATCAATGTGATATTGATTTCTAGATGTTGTAGAAATGGCATGGGACATAATAGCTAGGACAAAATAATACAATTATAAAATAATGACTGATTGAAGATAATATTCTCGATAATATACTCATTATTGTTTAGTATAAACTCAAAACACCACTCTTCATGTTCAGAAACAATACATATTTCCATATTAAGTACTCGAATACTTGCAACTCCTTCCAATACAAGCTAGAATGGGGAGAAATGAATGAAGGGGTTTTTTCCTCATTTATATTTTTACTTTCGCTTTCTTTTCAGAAAACAGAATACATATTTTATGCTGCTGCTCATTTTGATGCTTGTATTGAATTTTTAATGATACTTACAACCTTGCAATTTTCCTTGGCAATAAGGAAGAAGCCGGTGGGGTGCAAACTGGTTATAAGGTAAACAAGATGCTTTTAGAATAAAGCTAATTTAACAGAAAAAGAGATAATCCTTTCTGCATCGACATCAGTCTGATATCAATGGACACTACAACATTTCTGATGTAAGTATTGACTCTTCTAAAATCAAGAAAAGACAACAAATCTTTCTGCCATTACTTGTGCTCCCCTGAAAGGGGACAATGTAAAGATAATTGTCAGTGTCTGAAACTTATAGCACAGTATATACTTATAATAGAATGATAAATAGTACTAAAAAAAGATCATTGCAAGCAAAGCCTTCAGCTTTTCAGGATCTCTGAAAATATCTAAGTACCTCCAGAAATTCAATAGACCCTTTTATACACCCTCAGTCTCCCACTGATTTTCTCTCAAAGCCTCTTGTTTAATATTCCTCTCTACCTTCTTCCCTTACAGCCACAGAGTTCATCTGTGCCTACATTTCTGAACGTCTGAAAGAAATGTGACATTGTCAAATAAAAACTGAGGACTAATTAGACTATGTTCAGATGATCTGACTTTATTGCAGAGGTTATCACTGAGACAAAAGCTTGATCAGAACCAGCCTTGGGGTGAAGTGTTCATAATATTATACAGAATAAAGTGTGTCGCACTACTTACTAGATATCTGAGAAGAATTTTTAAGGATGCCTTTATTTTTTTCTGACTGGGTAGTGTTATTGCCTAACCCCAAGACACATCTAGCTCTGTAGAAAAATGTATAGGTTCTTTTGCTCGAATAACATCTGTTAATGGTTTATTATAACCTACATTGACAGCTTAAATTAGGATTCCAGAAGAAAAAAAATCAAAGCTTTTGCTAGGTTTCATCTGTTAAAATGTATTGCTTTCCTGTAAGTTACATGAGGTATTAGGAAAACTAGCCAGCTACATTCCCGTGAAAACTGGAAATAGAAAAAGCATTTTCAGATATGTTAGACAATCAGACGATAAATATTTGGATAACTATCAAATTGGTATTTGTATTCATCTACTGTACACATGCATATACGTGCAAGAACCTAAATACAGAAACAGAACATTCACGCTCTTATTTGCATAAACACACGTAGTAGAATCTGCAAACGTTAACTAAGAGAAAGAAAAGGAGTCTCCGTATGCCAAAATACAACTCGGTCCTGCAAGTTGTTAGAGAAGGTATTGAAAGTTATAATTCATTGGCAATAAAATGTAAGTAAGCCTGTTAAAATGTGGATTGGTCCTAAATAATTGCATCATAAACTGCGTATTGGTGATTTTGACATACACCAACAAGTTAAGATCAGATGAAATGAAACAACATGTGCTTCTCTAAGGTCCACGAATTTTTAGATTTAAGTTAGAAGATATGCCTATCATCTGTATTTGTTTCATTTAATGCTGATTTATGGTAGGAGTTTTATTCCATTCAGTAGTTGGCTATTTACTGAGGGCTGATTCCAATAGACTAATCAAGGCATATGATTTACACTCACATTTAAATTCCTAATGACCTAGCATTCCTAAAGATGCTGATTCACTTTTTCAAAAATGTGGATGTAAATGTCACGTGCCATTTGAAACACTTCACAATAGGTAAGACAGTGCCATGAGGCTACAAGTTACTACACAGTACTTGTAGGGAACTATGTCCCTCTGGCTCAGCAGCTGGAGGATAGGTAACACCCTCCTTGCTAACATCCATCTCAAGAGACAATAGTGACCCATCTTAAAGTGACTGAATCAAGTCTACAGTGTCTGACTTTCTGTTAGAATTAAACAAGAGAGAAAAGTGCCTTTGAAGGTCTAGAGCTGAAATCTCTCTTAATTTTGTTGCCAAACCTAAGCTAACAAGTTGTCCTTTTGGAAATAGTCAAAGACACGTATTTATGTGACTGCACCAGAACTTAGAAAGTCTGTAGACATAAATTAAACATCTAGGTAACGCAGAGTGCATCTCAGCCTGTGCATTTACAAAGGAAGACTGTAAATTTTATCACTTTTCATTTTTGATTGTGCTATTATCTTCGGCAGTCGTAAAATAACTGAATGGACTTTTTTCTCTCTCAGTAACTGTTTTCCCCAGACAAAGAAATATTTTATAAAGTTTCACTTTTGCTTTGAGTAGGAACTTTCTACAGTCTATTTGATATTGTATCTGTGGGACAACCAGTAAAGAAAGTGTCAACAACAATAAAGTAACAATAAATTCACACACACCCCCCTCCCCAAATGCTAACTGTTCCAAGTTCAAAAGGCTAGGTAATTTCTTTTGGTAGATTTCAGAGCAGAACGTGACATGTAATCTTTAACATTTTGGGAGTAGCCCCTGGAAAGAGTCTCAGAAACAGCTGCTTGAAAAGTAAATTAAGCTGTTCCAGAATAGTATCACTTTGGTGTTGTAATGGATTACGAATCTTAATTATTGGTTTCCCCACATATCTGTTTCATAATTGAATTACGGAGGACACTGAATTGTCTTATTTCTCTTATAGATATATGTATATACACTATGCACTAATGTACTTCATTTACTGCTTTCTATTCTTTTGCAACCTGCACTTTTAATTCTGAGTGCAATTTTTCCATCCTTACTAAACTCGAACAATGGCATAAAATTCTTCTTTCGTTCCAGTACAGGTACCTGTAGATTAAAGTTCTCCTCTGTGTGGATAATAGAATGAGAGAATAACTTGACATTCTTTGTAAGAAGTATGATACAATTATCAACTCTGTGTGCCTGCTTTTCCTAAGACCTGTGGGAAACCACTTCTGTTTTTTGAAGAGGGCAACATGTTACATAAAGGGTATTATATTATGTGCTTCAAGCTAGATAGTTACATGTTATGCACTATAAATTGACGAAATATTTGAAACTGCAACTCAAGAAAAACAAGTATTCAAAGTAGTTTATTTTCGTTTAAGAATACTTGCAGAATGTGTCTGTTCTTTAGTCAGCAGTATGATGTATAGACTCTTGTTCTGGCTCTAAATGAACCAGATCCAATTCCAAAGTGCAAGGAACACAAATGTCCATATGGGTTGATTAACCCTTCCAAAAGGTTATGTGTTCCTTTATTATGTATTTCCTTTTTATCTAATTTGTACTAAAAACCAGAGTAATTTAGCTGATGTGAATGAGCTAGCTTTTGTCACGCGAGGTAAAATAATTAAAGGTACCAATAAAAATTTGACATCAAGTTGTAACTCAGTGTTGCTGTATCCATGTATGGCTAAACTTTCAAAGCAATTTTGGAGTCTGAATATGCAGCAAACCAGTCAAGTCCCATTGAAATACTGAAATCTCAGTAGTGTCTAGGACAAACTAAGTCTATACACAAGTTAGGAGTTTAAAAGCCCTTGTGCTTCTGGGCCTAAGTAATTGCAAGGGTGAGGCTGTTACTCATTGATACACTTTTAAAATCTCACTAGAGGCCTATCTGCACCTGAATAAAGACCTTTGAAAACTATGCTCTTAGGAGGCCAACTTAATACGTGTATCTCTTGGAATAAGAATTGTGCTCTTAATAAAGTTGAGATGCTTTTCACTGGATTTAGTCCTCAAAGTTAGATGTCTAATCCAAGCATGTAATTCATGCCAACTTTTTCTTCAAATGGAAGAAATGGAAAGAGATGAGCCCAAGGGTGATTCATCCTATCTTAAGACCAACGTTTAAGGAAGGCAGGATAAATTGTGCTCAAGAGAAATCTATCACCTTCCTTTCTAATACATGAAGGAGTTTAGCCAAATGCCGTAGACTACATGCTTAACCTCTGCACAATGAAGTATCAGGTGAATCTTGCTCTTTATTCTCTAGGACACATCTTCAGAAGTGTTCACTACTTTTCTTGGTGTTCGTTTTCCAAACAGACTGCATTGTACATCTATCGTTATGTAAACACTATTTCTCTAAGGTACTGTGATCTTAGAAGTATTTTACTTTATGTTTATTTGATTGCATAATAAACCATCCAAGATAACTTTGCTCCTTTTTTTCACCTACTCCCTGTTGCTGTCTATTGTCTGGCATCATATTTTTGCAGTATTATATAAGAGTCAGGGAAAGAAACCATGGGGTTTTTTTCTCAGTCATAAAGGAATAGTTATGTATAAATTCCTGTAGACAGGCAAAGGAACTATGCAGAAAAATGTCACAATGTGTTTATAGTAAAAAATCCTTGCTTAAGACTTAAGTCTTAAAATTTTGCTGGTAAATCTGTAGCAGAGAAAATGCCAGACTTTCAGGTACAAAATTAAAGATAATGGTTTGCACATGCAGGCCAAAGGCAAGCAGGTATCCCAACAGAGGAGTAAAATATTTCTCCGTGATAATACACACTAAATCCCAAAACACACTGCTTACCATGGGGTTTATTCTGTATTCAAGTGAAGTTTAACAGCTGGAAATATTGAAAACCCCCCTATTTTAGTCTCTAGCTAAGCCAACTATAGTTACAAGTCTTTATTCAAGATTTTTATTCAAGAAGAGACAGTTCTCGCACTGGCAATGGCAGAATTTCTGGTCTGTAGACTGCACTTGAAAATTTTTTTGGATGTACACAAAATAAAGCTACAAAAATATTCAGTAGATGCCGTTTCCTATGCTTATTTTTTGTATCAGTGATACCAAACCCTGAAAATATTATACTTAAACTGCCAGAAATAAAGTTAAATCTTCTCATTGTTTTGTTGCCCACTTTAACAGTGTAATTGCAAAGATTTTCTTGCATTCAACTGCTTCAGATTTTCATGGTAAGTTTTGCTGTCTGCAACAAAACATTACAGCTGTTCTTCAATATCTTTAAGTTTGAGTTTTTTATAAAATGAGGGTGAACATCAGATGACTGGGTTACATGTAGTTCTAAATCATCTGTTGCATCTTTTCCACAGCACAGAAGACGGTGGCAAGTAATCACAACCAGAGTCCTTGTTGAGAACATGCTTTCTTATATGTCAGTGTTTTTCCATAAAGTAATTCTACAGATATTAGAATAATTGACAAAGCAAACATTACACAGGATAGGTGAATGTGCAAACAGAAGTTTAAAATAAGCAAGGTTAAGACAGACTAATGAATCTGACAATTCCAAAGAGTTAAGACTCTTCTTCTTGTCAGCTGTTACGTGTGGGTACACACTGTCTTTATTGACTAAGTAAAAGTGCCTCATAACCAAATAAGGGAAAAGCCAGATCACTCACTTCTGCTGGTAAAGTTTGGTCAACAATATTTCCTGCCTCATTTTGAACATAGGGAATCCTGCAGAAAACAGAATTTTGGTTAATCAGTCCCTGTACTACTTAGAAGCTACTTTATTCTTGCATTCCAGCAGGGAAAAATTTCCAGCAGTGTCTGGAATATTATCAAAGGCATTCCAGAATCTAAAGACAAATTCCCTGGCAGACAGTTGTATATTGAGACTAGTTCTGGTCCTCACTTTTGGTTACTTCAGTTGAAAATTGTTAGTACTACGTCATTAACATAAAACAATTCAAGATTTTTCCTAATATAATAAATCAAAGAATCAAAATTATGCATATTGTTTTCCTTGTAATCTGAAAGTCAAAAGTAACAATCAAAAGTTGTAGCTTTTCAGCTGCTTTGTCAACACCACAGACATCTCTGCTACAAATTGCAGTAAGTGGAGAAGGATTATTATGTAAGACAAGAGTGAAATAATTGGCTCAAAGTACATTTTTCCTTTTCTGAAATAGCTGCTATCTGATAAATGTACAGTGATATTACATATATACACTAGTTGGTGAACATAGGTCCCTGTCAGTTAGGCAGAACACTGTAAATGTGAATGTGTGACACATGGATGGGAATCCAAAACCAAAATGCAGTTCCTAGACTCACTGCTTTGTGAGGGCAACGAGCCTAAGAAATAAAGGCCATGGTGGAAGTGAAGGTAGGTCAACTGACTGGAATGTTACCAGGGCTGGAAAGGTCTCTATGATAGCTGTGGAGATGGTGGATAAATATAAGTTGGAAGGAAACAAGGAGGGTGGTTGAACTCTACAGAACTACCTTTGATGATATATACCACTGAAGTGGTTACAATGAATGAAAAAGGGAACTGAGGACAAGTGAATTAGTCACTATCACATGAAATAAGAGAAAAATTCTTAGAGAATAAGAAATTAGCTGCTCCTCGTGTCCACTGATCTCATCTGTCATTCTGGCCTGTTACCACTACTTTTGAACTACAGGGCAGAAGAAGCTCTGCTGGAATGTCCTCTGGAATGCAGCATCTTTAAAGACACTGCCAAAGACAAATTACATTGCTGAGTAAAAAATACCTATTCCTTTATAGGAAATTTCATTCCCCTTTTGTAGGTAGGTATTACCTACATATGTATATATTTTCTCTCACTGAAACAAGCAAATAATTTGCTTGTTATGTGCTTTACCTTTGGAAAATTGTTTAGTTAACCATCTCCTACTTGATTGTTATGAAAAATCTTGCTTCCTGGGGGAACAGGGTGGAGAGGCCAAAACCAGAGAACCATACCAGTCCATGACAAGTGGAGAACCACGCCATTCCACAAATTGAGAATTTATATATTAAGCAGGACGGCTCAGGTAGATAGCAATTTCTAATCTAGTGTTTCTGTCCTACACATCATACTCACACCAGCCATAGTCCCTGCCCCTCTGGTCCAGGTTAGACTGGCAGTACAGACCTAGGAGCAGAGGACACTCATGCTAACCACTGGATGTGTCCTAGTCCTGGGTGGTGGCCTGGCCCCTGCATGAAAGGGTTCTGCCTTGAGCTCAGCCTTTGACATGTGTCTGAGGTCCACACATGGTGTACTGCTCTCACCTCCCGTTGGGTAATTGTCTTCTCTTTTGCATTATAAGCTGGATCATCAGCACAAGCTGCTAATGGCCTTGTTAATCACGTAGCCTGAGGCCCATGTCTTTGACTTTCTCCATATCTAAGGCTGATTAGCAGCTATCACTTATCTCCAGGGTTTCTGTCATCTGCAGGTCCCCATCTCCAAATATGTTACAAAGCAAGAAATCAGCAAGAGCACATAAAAAAGTTATTTGTTCTGGGCTGCAATACGAGGAAGACCTATATAGATTGTTCATTGTAAGAATGTTTTTATGTAAGAAAGTTTTCAAAGATATGCCAAGTGTTTCTGAATATAGAGTGGAGAAAGGAACTGTTCAGACTCCCTTATTTAATCTACTTCCTTCTGCATAATCCAGTTCATTTACTTTCACAACCACTTGCTCCAGAGCACAACATTCTAATTCTGGTTTTGTGTACTTCAAATATCAAATGGTATTTTTTCTGACTAATCAGATAATTTGTAGAAAAAAATGTTTGAACTTTTTCAATTCATCATTGCATGAAGTAAATATTTGGTATTAAAAAGTATCCATATGCATTTTTCAAGGGTATTAAACCACCAAATCTTGGACTCTGAGATTTGTAACAATGAAGTATGTAAAGGGGTTTGAATAGGATTTTTGAGTCTCTGCTCTTCTCAGATCTGGTGCTCACATCCTTTAGATGGGAGGCCACTGCCAAGTGCTAAGAAAATGAAAAATCCCTAGATTACAAAACCCAATGGAAATTCTACCAGGTTTATAAGACTGGAAAGCTCTATTATTTCCAAAGTAGATCTAGATTTGTGCAATGTACTCAGCTTCTCCACTGCCTGGAAACATTAACTTGCTGGTGTTGAAGAAAAGTCAAAGTATATATGGGTTGACAGCTGCTGCTGAGTGTCTAGATGCCATCTATATTTTCTCCTAGTACTGTCAGGAACAAAAGATCAGGTTCTTCATGTCTCTTCTGCACATAAAAAGAATGATGAAGGTCTTTTTGAAGAGTTCAAGTTCTACAACATCTTAAGGAAACATCATTGCTTTATATGAGTTTCTTTATATGTAGTGCAGAAATTACTTTCCAAAGCAGTGAGGAAATGAAGGCTGGTCAAAAAAGAACACCGAAGAATTAAGGCAAATTAGGAAACAGTATAGAAAAAACTTACATTTTTATTCCAAATTAATTCCTTCATCCAGTTTCTTTAATGGACGTACAAAGGCTTGCACTGGCACAAAAGTAAGGGCAAATGGTCAAAAACAGGTATGTGTGGGACAATTTATTTCTGCACCGTGCTAACTAGAAGTGATAGTAAAATCATGGAACAACAGTCTGCCATCACAACAGTGATTGCAGCATTGTCATTAAAGTCCTCCATTCCTACTGTCTCCTTTGCGTCCTTTCCTCGCTCATTCCTGAAGTAGTAGTTTCAAGATATTTTGGGCAGATGTGGGCAGTTGTCCTGTGTCTCACGTACATATTTGTAGCTTGACTGAAAGCATCAGAAGCAGAGAAGGTAAAGTGGTCAGGGCAGATTAATGTAACTGAGCAGCTATTGTGACCAGCTGTATCAGATGGAAGTAAACAGAAAGGAGGAGAGGTTTAGGAGGCTTTCAAATGCCTCCTGATACTCATAGGACAGGACAAGCAGCACAATCGCAGTGCAAGGCAGGGAAGATGCAACGTTCCTCTTTCTGTTCTTTACAGTTCTTCTGCCTACATTTCAATTTGTGTAATAAAATGTGGCATCTTTTTAGCTGGGAAAGAGTTGTATTGCTGGGCCTCTTTTCTACCCTCCAAAAACTGTTCTTTTTCTCCCACTACAGTCAGCTTTCCCAGTCAGAACAATTAGTATAATTATCTCAGTTCACACCTCAGTTCACAGTGCAGACACTTCAGTTTAACGGGCTGAGACACAGATGAACTCGGTCACAGTTCAAATTATTGTTTTCTTAGTCTCTTTTCTAAAGTTGATGTTCCATGAAAAAATATTAGAATAAAATTTCTAACTCATATTTTCCCACTCCGTTCTCATGTTAGAACAGGTGGGTTTTTTTGTATTTTTTTGCCTTTTTTTGTCTTTTTTTTTCTTTTTCTACCTACCATCTAATTGTCTCACTCTGTTGCTGGCCTCTCTTCCTCCGCTAAACTCAGATGATCATTGTCTTAGAGACTGAAAAGCAATACCTGTGGGCTAAGTTCTGCTCTGCTATGCAGATATACCTGTGCTGGTTTGAAGTCATCTAATTGATTTTCTTGTTAGAGAGGCATTGGAAATAGCTAAATAGGAGGCCAAGTCTCTTTCAGCCTTTGGCTCTAGATGCTGTTATTACTGATAAACCATTTCATAAGCTGCTTTCCTTTTTAGATATTTTGCTTGCAAACATTAATCTTGCCTTTATAAAACTGTAATCAAATAAGTGCTCGTGCTGTCTAATATAAAAAAGTGATAGCTGCACAGCACAGTTAGTGTAATCTATTTCACAGTATGTCCTCTTTTAATCTTTTGTTCAGTTCACAGAAACTGCCAGGTCAGAACACATAACCACTTTCTCTGAAGGAAGAGTCTGCTGAAAGTTTCCAAAGATGACTTAAAAAAATTTATGTTAATTACACCATGCACATGCCAGCTTTTTTCCTCTCACCTCTGTTCAGTAGAGATGAACTGTGAGTTTAAGAAAGAAACTTGAGATAATGAGACCCACTGTGTCTCTGAATTTCCTGATATAGTGGCTGGTGGGAACAAAAAGTCTCATATGGAAAAAGCAATGCCTTTCCTCTTGTGTACTTGCTCACGTGAAATGGACAGGACTTCAGGTCTTCAGTCTGAGAATATTACACATTCCTGCACAGATCAGAATTGCGAAAATATTTTATCTGCCTATCCTGGTCAAGCCGATCTGACTATTGAAATGGATAATTTTCCCCCACTTCTGGGAAGTTAGTGCAAAGGAACGGGGAGTTCTTTGTGTGTTCTAGCTTCTCTCTGATTGACCTTATTTTCTCCTTCATTTCAACATCAGGAGTTCAAAAACTCAAAGACAACTTTTAAATACTGGAAAACAGCTTAGCGTGACTCACATCTTCATTATCGTTATTCATCTCAAAACAAAGCCCTTATGTCTTCACATGCTGTTGTCTGTACCTGAACAACTTTGTGTAAAGAAGTCTTTGGATTTCAGCACTTCTGGGTGCAACCTCTCAGGCCTTGTGGATTTAAATATGTGCAGCTTGTTTAAGTGCTCCTTGTCGTGGTCTTCCTCCACTGAGCATAAACCTTTCTTGCCTCAAACTTTCTTCCTGGTCTCAAAGCCTGGGATTCCAGAAGGCTGGTTTTACTAAAAAAGATTGATGCAAAGAAGGCAGTAAGTACCCTAGCCTTTTCCACATCTTTTGTCACCAGGTCTCTGGCCCTCTTCAGCAGTAGGTTCTCATTTACTCTACTTTCCCTTTTACTGTTTTCATATTTGTAGAATCCTTCCTTGTTTCACTTCACTTCCCTTGCCAGATGCAACTCCAGGCAGGCCTTGGTTTTCCTAACCCCATCCCTGCACAAACAGACTGCAGTTCTATACTCCTCCTAGTACAGCTGCCACTGCTTCAACCTCTTGTACATTTTCTTTTAATATCTGAGTTCAGTTAGGAGCTCCTTGCTTTTCCATGCTGGCCACCTGCTGCCTTTTCTTCATTCCCTATTTGTTGGAATGGACCTTTCTGAGCTTCAAGGAGGTGATCCTTGAGTATCAATGAGCTCTCCTGGACTCCTCCAAGCATATCTTTGAATAGGCTGGAGTCAAGTCTTCTAAAATTCAGGGATCCTTTTGGTTCTTTGTCCAAAACTAAGATCCTCAAAAGAGGATCACTTTAGAGTTAGTGTGATACTGTAGGAGTAGATATGTGTTGTGAAGTGGTTGATGCCGAGGACATAACAACCACAAACTACTCATTTTGTGGGGTTTCTTTCAGACTGCCACTAGTCATCAGCAGTAGGAATGAGTGTCCCAGCTACGTGTCCTTCAACGTAATAAAATTTCTGCAGTCAGTATGTGAACCAAAGGATAGTAAGAGGGTATAATATAGATGTTCTCTTCAATACTCCCAATATGAAATAAAACATTGACGTGAATCCCCTGAAGTCCCTACTCTTAAAGATTCCTAGATTTGTTGGACACCTAAACCTTCATTCGCTAATTATTGCAATTCCCCCTGTTTCTGTCTGTCACCACACAGATGCTGAAGGTTGTTTAATTCTTGCAGGTTGAAAAAATCCTTCAAAACTTCAATATATCTATGTTTTCAGAACACACATATTTAACCAGACCATGCAACCATAGCAAGGGGAAAATCCATTCTTCATAAATCAGGTCTGGTAACCTGGCTGCTAGAGCATGTGTCTGAGTTTCAAGGGACTTTTTAGTATTGCATTTGTCCAATGTAAGAGAAAATTGGAAGCTCTACCTTTCACGATACTTCCTAGTAATCAAAGCTAGATTTCTTACACATTTACAAATGTACAGAATTGACGTTACTATGTTGTGTATTGAAATACAATGAATCTATTTGCCCATCTAGTTCTCAGGGCTTTCAGGAGATGAATTTTCTACAGATGAACTTGAGAGAACCTCACAGACTATATTCAATATACAAGAGCTATAATAACACGGCAGCATCAGAAAGGTTCAAATTGAATTCAGGTGACTACATCAACAGTGGCTAAGGCAACAAAACCAAGAGAGTTAATGCCTTTCATATCCTAAACGGCTTCCCATGCTACCCACCTGTGGATAAAAAGGAGAAGCCAGCCTCAAGAAAATTATAGGCATGGCTTTAGTACTTTGGTGAGAATGCACTGCTGAGTATCCCATGTCAAAAGGGATGTTTTCATGGTTTAGAGGGATGAATTTAAGACTTTTCTTCTCCCCTTACTGTTTTCTTACCAGTAGCTCAACATTTTTGGGTCTGGATTTTTAGAGGATTTTGTATTTGCTTGTTAACACTCTGCTTTCATTAAAGTTCCTAGACCAATTTTTTTATAATTTGCTGTAGCAGAGGATTACTTTATACTGCAACATAATATTTACCTGGAAATGTAACTGTTTCAATTAATTAGGTTCAGCTTCCAAATGTTATTTTTCATTTCATGGATGCATAAAGATGTTACATACACACACAAAAAAAGTTCAGCATTTATTCATCAGAAAGCAAATATCTAATTTATGTGTTATTTACTATCATTATTACAGGCTGAACTTTCAGAAAGTTATTCAAATGCTATTCAGGAGGTAAAGAATTAGAGGTTCAAGTGATACCTACGTTCACCCCTAAAGGCAGTGATGGCTCTAACTCTTCTTAGTTGGTGATCTCCCCCACTAATGGTTACTGTATTTTGCAGCATATATCCTCCAGGTCAAATTTCTACTTCTTGTACCAGTGTGTTGTGGTGTTGAGTTTGGGGCTACAAGTGCGCTGTAGGTGCTGTGGCCAGGGCAAACAAGACTTAGGAAGATTGCATCAGGCGTCAAAAATATGTGGTGAGGACTGACCTTGTTGTCACTGGAGAAGGGCTGTCCTGCACATAAGTATTAAAAGAAGGCACTGTCAGAAATTTGGTATGACAAAAAAGAAGCTGCACAGTTTTCAGTTTCAAGTTATCCTCAGAAAACCATGAAATTTAGCTATAACTTTAAAATAAGCAACAAGCTCTCTACAGAAGATCGATGAAAAAGTTAACTGTACATATTTTAAGTTTGCTATGGATGATAGCATGACCTGAGAAATCTTTATGTTAATATATAGATATCTAACAAGAATTATAGTAGCCATAAATAGCTATTAAAATTGATACAATACCTAAAATTTTTTTACTTTCACAGCAGATGGAGAAGGGAAAAAAATTTTACTTTGACTTTAAAGCCATGTTTTTATTTTTGCTTCCTATGACTGTAAAATATAATTCATGAATCTTTAGAAATAAAAACGTCGGGAATTTGAAGATTAAGGACCATATACGTATATGGGGAAAATAGAACTGTACAGAACTCTTCACACCAGAGATTCGAACTGTCTTTAAAAAAACCACAGATTTGCATGGCAAAATTCCGAAACATGGATCAGAACAGGAGGAGAGCTACAGATCAAATGAGATGAGTTACAGGATCTGACAGGAAGAGGTAGAGGGCTCCCCATTGCTAGCAATTTTTGCTTTTATATTATTCTAATTCTACCTTCACTAACATTGTTTTTGACCTAATACAGAATTGCTACAGAAAAATGAAGTACTGAGTTACTATTCTACGATATAATCGATATTCTTTTTGTTCTATGAATTCACAGAGGTAAGTAAGGAAGTGACACCTAAGAGATGTTTTGCTTAAGTCAAATGCATAAAAAAATGACACATTTGAGAGATAAAACCAGGCTATTAACAAGTGGGTGTGATTACGTAAACATGATTCTATAATGAGTGCTGGTGACTTCTAGATTTTTAAAACAGTAATGCCCTAACATTAAAACATCTGTCTGATCTTCACCACTTTTGAATGCTGAAGTGTTATAAAGCCTGCATACAGAGGGTGAATGAAAATAAAAATATAATCATTACAGAGCTTTTTAAAGCATGCCATGCTAAAGAAAAGGACCAATAAAATTCTCTAACAGTTAATCTCCACTACCGCCTAAAATAATCCCCAGTCCCATTGCAGAAGATGACATTTTCCTACATGGAATTTAACTTTTGTATTTAGTAAGGTCAGGAAGGTGGAAGTGGAAGTAGAAATAAAATCAGAAATGAGTCTTTATCCCTTTTTTAAGCCTGTCATCATAAGTGAGGAGAGGAAGAAAGCCATGAGCAAAGAAATTTCACCCATTGTTAACCTGGAATTTATTAATTATTGTATATCCTGGGGAGGGTTTTGTGAGCATAACCATTAGAGGCATCAGAAAGAAAAATGTTTGAGATGAAAGTGTGATGGGATCATAGCTGTGGATTTTTGAGCAAGATAGCTCCACTGTTTTCACTGTATTCAAGGGCCATATATTTTTTTTAAAACAGCAAGATCACATCTCTGTATCTAATTTTTGTCATGAAATACTTCATTTATACATAAATATCCTTAAAATAACTAAATGTTGACCATGAAAAAGTCAACATAGGGCTAAACCTTCAACATCCTGGGTTATATGAAGATATTATTCTAATATTCAACCACAAATGAACCTGAGATTTAAGATTACAGATACTTTAGAGCATGTGGAATATCTCTTAGCTGCAGAGATTACAGCTAACCATAATAAAGTGGCTCTCAAACAGAAGTTCAGAAACAGTGACTCACAAAGCACAAGTAGTCTGTAAGCAATTCGTAGTAGATCATATGCTATTCTCTGGTTGACAAGATCATAAACAGCTAAAACTGTATTGAAAAAAGAGTAATGATCCATTAGAATAAAAATATTAGCTACTTTAGAATAACGGTCTTAAGAAGTAAGTCATAAGTATATTGTAAATTATTAAATTTTATTCAGCTTCACCTGTCACACTAAGACAGGAACCCAGCTAGTTAACAAACAGGCAGCCATCTTATTTTGATAAGGTTCTTTCCAGTTTTGTCCAGTGCTTTCTGGTGAAATACTTCAGCAGTTGATAGGCCCATATTAGCAGCAGCAGGCAAATGCAGTTCCTTCCCTCACCTCGGAGTCCTTTGTAAAATTTACACTACTGTTTTAATTCATATTTCAGCACTTTTATATATGTAATAGAATATATTCCCATAAATCATAAATCCTGTATTTTGTTTACTTCAACAAGTCTTGCATAGAAATTCCATCATTTTCCTGCACTCTTTAAAGGAGGTGTGATTTTCTTTGTTAAAGCAATTGGCAATTAAATTGTCTTAGTCTTATTACCATGTTTATTTTTACATTGTATCTAAGTGGGCATCATTCTAGAGAGCAAAAACCGGTACGATTGATCAGTGATAACACAGTACTGTACCTATCTATAACCTCATATGTAGATGTATTTGAACCCCAGCAAAAAAATCTCTTGGGAACACATTTCTGATTTTTCTCATGATTGAAGTCAAAGACTTCCTTTTGCTGTATGTGAGACTGATTTAAAATCTATGCTTAAATATTTTGTGAGGTATAATGTTGTAATTATTGCCCTCGCTCAATCATGAATAGAATTTCATTGTGCCTGTAGGAAAGATGCACCAATACTCTTTTTTCATTTTCTAATACTCCGTCTTCTTGGACCAAAGAAGCAAGAAGAGCTGGAGGGTCAGATAACATAGTTTCAATATTGTCTATCTACAAGCTGTCAAAAGCTTATCATTTTGAGGCTGAGAATTTTTTGCAGCTGAAAATTCATTAATCTTAGTTTGCACTTAGTATTCGGGCACTGTAATTGGAACTGCTGAGATTAAGACCATGTAGAAAGCACTGAACAGTAAAAAGTTCTGTGTCTATGCTGTAGTTGTTGCCACGATTTGTCTTGTGCAGATCCATTTGCACTAATTTTTAGTTAGATAACTTGAGTTCTCAAAATATCAAAGTCCAGTGAAGGCTACTGACTCAAACATTATATTTGACAGGTTTTCTTAGTTGTCAACTCAAATGTGTCTAGATCTCACTATAATTACAGCAGCTGTATTGCAGACACTGGTGGCAAAGGTTCATACATATCCTTCCTGCTGTCCAGGAAGATTTTGAGACTTCTCTGTGTGAATCCAGGATGTCTGGAAAAGCAGGTGCTCACTGTGTGTAGTGCATAGTATGTATGCAGAGAAATCCCAGATGATAATGTAGTAAGTCTGATGAAGGAGAAATCCACAACTCTGCAGAGGAAGGCTGAACTGATAATTTGCTTATATGGAATGAAGTAGGAGGTTTTGTGGTTAAAATATGGAGTGAAAACATGTCCATTTGTACCCCAGAAACCATTGTTTCTTTAAAATCACCAAGAACGGAAAAATTTCATGAAACTTATAACAGAATATAAAACATACTTTTATTTGTAGCATGGGCTAAAGGCATTATGTTCCAGCTCCGGGTTTTACCATCTATGGTACAATACAAGTAAAATGCACTACAGAAACTTAAGCCATACAGGGGCAAGGAGACTATTCAAGATTAATTATTTGGCTATAAAAATGAAAAGAAAGAAAAAAGTTCTATCAGGAAGGTATGGATGGAGTTGAATAGACCAGAATTAAGACTGCAATACAGTAAATGTGTTTTATTGAATACTTACAACATTTGTAATGTTTGCAGTTATTTATTGGTCTAAAACTAAGTTAACTATCCTACTTTTATTCATCTTGGGTAGTCTGACTGCATTTTCTGCTGCTGTTATGCTTCAAAGTCTACAGAGGAACTGAATTACATGAAAAAATGCAATTACAAAGTAAACACTGTGCTAAAATTTATTCATCTTTGATATTTCTATTTCAGATCTTGCTCAATAAATTTATTAACTCATTTTGTGGCACTCCTAGTAAATAAAGTTTTATTAGACATTGAAACTCATTCAAAGAAGTGAGAGAAAAATGAACTACATAAGTAGAAGAGTAGGTTTGCTGGATGACAGCCGGGTATGGCTTTAATATGATTTGCCTATCTCCCCTTCCAGAGAAAAAATAAAAATAAATTATGATCTTATAAATAGATGAAATGTAAACTTGACAGCTTATGTTATTTATTACAGATTTTTCTGGCACACAAAACAAAAGTTAAGGTTACTCTGAGACAACAGTTGCTTGCTTGCTTTCACTTTCTCACAATGTCCAGAGAAACAAATATTTTAGTTTTTTCAGAAAAGCAAGATGTTCTCAACCCCTCCCTCAAAAACAAAGATGCAAAACCCCACAGCTTTCACCTCTTTGAGTGATATGTAATTTTTGTTGAAGATTTTTTCACTCACATGGCTCAAATATCAATTTTTGCTTGAGTTCTTGAAAGTAAAATTTATATATTCATTCATTAATTAATTAACATTCATTAATTAGTTGTTCTCAATCACTTCTTCAAAGCCTGTACTGCTAGAAAAGAAAAAAATGGAACACCCGTTCCCCCACTTTTTAAACCAAAATATCAATGAGAATGAGACTTATAAAAAAATGTAAAATATTCTTTAAAAGCATAGCAGTCTGTGGTGCATAACACATGTACTTTAAATATACTGTGTGCCACCTTCCAGAGATGGATCGGAGTTCTGGCTTACAAATTTTTAATTCTTGTTTCACAGATTTCTATTGCCTATTTCTGATGCCTTATTGTAAAACAACTCAAAGCATCATGTGATGGACTCTAACCTTCAAAGTTCCTCAGCAGGTTTTCTGATATATACACTGATATAACCATAGTACAATTGAGTGGAATGACGTCTCCTTCCTTCTTCCCCATATAACTTCTCCAAGACCCTACAGGCACTTTGCAGAATTAGTTGCTAGGAAGGATGACATAGATTCCATAATGTGCTTTTTCCAACACTCAAAGATCCTAAAAGGAGCAGAAGAGGACAGACCTTTTTCATGATGCTTAATCTAACTGTATGCTTTTTGCTATTTCACTTTGAAGAAATAAAATTGTTTATATTATTCACTGTGAAACTACAGAACTGGTGTTAAATTGGTACAACAGGTTTAATACAAAATCTTGTTATTTATAATCTTCTATATACTGCATGAAAAACAGGACTTGAAGTTTCACAAGGGTTTTAATTCACCACATGTGAATTGCACAGTTCTCTCTGAAATTCATTCTTTATATTCTGCTAAAAGAAGAAAAAAAAGATATTCTCTTTTCAGTTCGTGTACTAGAATATCTAAATGAATGTATTTCAAGCATTTGTATATCCTGACTCAAGAATGTATAGAAATATTGTAGTTGTAAAAAAAAAATGTGGCAATATTAACAAACTGGGATGTGCAAGAATGTGGACATGAATACATATATATATGTCTATACTTATACATAAGTATATATGCACACCAATAGATAAATAGATGGATAGACAGACAGATAGACAGATATATGTTTTTTGTATAGTATATGCAGGTAGCTTTACTGGTCATGGGCAAAAAGACTTCTTTAGTCATGAAAGAGCAAAAGGGCATAAAAAGATTGATTTTGATGCATCTTCCAGAGTGATTTATTGACTAAAGGCTGCCAGGGATTACAAAGGTAGCTGAATAAACAAGCTCGTTACAGAAACTGTGAAATTATTCCAAAACTATATACTTTACTTAGAAAATTACCTCATCTTGCTACACACTTACATTTGTTCCCTTACCATACTTTGCAAGTCATCCCCATATTAATTACCATGCTTATATTTTGTGTCGTTTAAGGTTAGAGCTGTTAAATCATGCACAAGGGACTTCATTCCAGTAATGCCTGCCACAACATTGCTCTGAGAGAGCATGGTGAAGCACCCTTAAAATGTGACCTCCAAATATTTTATGAGTGACTGCTGTCTAAGACAACAGTTCTTATCTGGTAGCATAACCTGTGGTTCTTTGTTGCAAAGTGCATTAATCTGTACCTGAATTTTGTTGGATTCTGACAATTTGACCAAGTGATTTAGATTAAATTCTAACAGTAAACTGTCCTCCTTTTTATTTACTATCCTATCAATCTTTGTGTCATATGCAAATTTAATCAGCTAAGATTTTATTTCATCATCTAGATTGTTTGTAAGAATGTACTGAATATTGTTGGACTAGGAATCTCTCTCAGGGGACCTTGCTTGGAACAACCCTGCTCATTGATATCTGCCAATAAACCTGTTTTTAATTCATCTAATGTGTTCCCTCTTGATTAAAAAATCTTGCATTATAGGAAATTAAAAATGCCGTGTGACACAATTGAAAAAGCCTTAGAGATGTCCAAAGATGCTATATCCACATAGTTGCCACTTTTGTTTGACAAAAGGTACTTTTCCATGAGACTTTTGCAGTATTCATAATATTTTTTGGCTTATGTTCTCCAGTGAAAAAGCCCTGAAAAGGGGTATTGTTTTGTAAGATCAAGGTGAAATATCTTTGTTTCCTTAGTCACTTTGTTTAGAGTCTTGAAAATATTTTTTTCGTTGCTTATTGTTTGTCTCTGAATACTCCCATGATCTGGGAGAACCTGATTACAACCACTGGCAATTCAAAGGTTTCCTTTTCAAGTCTGAAATGTTGTACATACCATACACATACATCTATACACATGTACAAACACATGCACTGTGTGATTAACAGTCTGTATCTGTAATTCTTATTTTCAACTCTGCCAAAATCAGTCTGAGATTTTCAGTTTGTTTCAAGAAGAAAGACATTAATATCCTACGTGTCAAAATGTGATTTCCTCACTGTGAATATAACCATTCATTACAATGGAACAATGGGTGCAAATACAGAAATCATTTTAGCTCTCTGTGATCATGGTTCTGACATGTGACAGCATTTATGGAAATCTACAGGGCTTTTTCCTAAGTCTTCTTTACCACATTGGTCTGCAATATTTGTACACATTTTCTTCTATATCAAGGAAAATAAGTGAACTTCAACATGTAATGTATTTTATCCCTTTTTGACCTTAGGAGAAAACTGGACTACGACTTGCCAGTTCATTAAGTTTAGCATTTAATTTACTGGTAGGTTATGCAGTATTACGAGCAGTGAAGTCTCTGGTCGAAAGTGTCCTTACCTTTTGATCTTTACTGAATTTTTACATCTCGTTCAAATGAAGATGCAGATATATCTGTTCATCTTCATCAATCTTTTGAATACTGCTTTGGATCATAAAATAAAGACTCCTTCTTATTTAAAGTTCATAAAATACTTAAAAGTCTTTGTAACTTTTAATAAGATGCATATTTTAATTAGATTAAAGGGAAAGCTACTAAACATATTTACTATTTGAACTGTTATCTCTCCAAATCAAATCCAGAAAAGCAGGAAAATGACAATTTCTATTAAAGTTAAAAAAACATTTTTTTGTTTAAAAGCTATAGACTTTTGTAGATGTTCATAGACAAACTGCAGATATAATTCTCATCAAGATGTAAATTCTGTACAACTTCTTAAATCTTAAAGTAAGCTATATTAACTGAAAAAAAGCTCAGTGTAATACCAAAGCTAAGTAATATTTAAAGAGACAGATAGATACAAAATAACAAATAAAACCAGAGATGAAAAAGCCAGCTTTCACAGAATTAATGACAAGCCTAATTTAATTAAGATGGTCACTTCTGACTGTCAGGCCAAACTGATCTCTTAGCAGCAGCAGCACTGTGGTAATTTTATATTTGTTTCTTTTAATTTTAATAAACTGATGAAACTTTGAAAACAAATGCAATGCAAAAGCCGGAGTAAATTGTCTGGAAACCCGTACCTGCCAGATTAAAAGGGGGATAAGGGAAAGCAGGGTATAGAGCTAAAGAAAGAGAACAGAATTCTGTCTCATTTGGTTTTCTTTCCTCTCATTCATACACAAACACACATTTAAATTAACCTCTCCAAAGGGTAAATTAAGCATAGGGGCTCAAAGGAAAGAATGGTATAAAGAAGGAAACTTGTTCACTCACTGATCCCACTCTGTACACCTCAAATATAGCGTAAGTCCCACGAAGCAAAGGACAAGATTCAACTTTTTAGTCTTAGGGAATTATAACATAAGAAAAGTTAAATTCAGTCTTTCGGTAAGGAGAAGAGGAATACATTTTCATCTTGATTTGGATTGACTCAGTCGCTTTTCGTCTGACTGCTCTGGTTGGTATTATGTACCTCAGTGTGTGGTGCAAGACATTAAGGTGGGCAGATCATCCTTCCTCCTACATGCATGGTATTTTCCAGAACTTACCAAGCCGAGGTTAATATGTCAGTTTTATGAATACCAATGCTTGTACTTGGCAGTGGATGCAGCAAGACAGTATACGCTTCTGTATATGGCTTTTTTAGTAGAGTAAAGGTTCTGATTTCCAGTGAGTTAGTCTGCAATACACTTAGGAAAACAGACACCTCTACTACACTCTAAAGGGGCACCACTTAATGCATCACTGGGAGTAGCTTACCAATCAACAACTTGCTCAGCCCACTTTTTTTCCAGGTGCTATTAGCTCTTTTTAAATGAAATCCAGCTATTGGGCAGCTATTGGAGTGGGACAACAGTTCAAAGAGGTTATTTTGAATATTTATGTAGTAGTACAGAAATTAGTTATAGATTCTTGATGTAGCGAGTATAGAGAAAGTGTACAGAATAGAAGGGAAGTGTGCTGAATACTGCAAATGCAGCCTTATCACTAGTCACACACCAGAAATTCTAGGATAATTATCACAGACTCCAGACTTTGCGGGCTCACAAAGAGTTTGCTCTAACTGTCTGATGGCACCGTTACGCGTTGGAAAGAACTTCTAGTGATACAAGATGAAGCTGTTATTCCTATCTATCTAGTCTGTTACAGGTCTAGTAACCACTCATTTTTTTTATTAGCAATGACTGGGGTCGGTATTAATGCAGATATGCAATATTGTTATTGCAGCTATTTATTGTAGGCTATGACCATAAAATAAAACCTGACTTTCGGAGAAGTGTCACTCCAGACAGCTGTGGTACCATGACTTTTTCCTTCAGCATGCCTTTCATCTTCCTGTCATGCACACTTCAAGCTGCTAGTGAAGGTGTTGTTAAAAGTACTGTTCTTGGCCTTTGTTATGAGACAAAGCCCATGAAAACCATCGCAGGAAACACTGTCAAGATCCAAGAAACCAATATCCTGAGAAGATCTGAAGTCTGGCTTTTATAAACTTGGACGAAGCAGTATAATATTCCTTCCCAATCATTCAGCCACCAGTAGTGTTTTTCAGCTCCATCCAGCATTGCTGTAGCCCCAGAAGCAATATGCAGAAGCAGTAAACACAGAGCACAATATATGCAGCATTTACAGTATCCTTTGAAAGACAGACACCAAACAGCTCTGGAGGCTCCTGTCACTGCTATGAGACCCATAAGTATTTCACACAGTCCAGACTTTGTTCAGATTCTGCTCCCTACAAAACTGTTCTCATCTCTAGTTTTACAATATATGCTGTAACAAAGCCACCCAAGCAGAAATATTAACAATGTATTTGATTTGCTATGATAAAAAGACTGTATTAGATTAGTATTAAATGTCATTAGACATTTTAGGGAGGATTAATTTTGCAATAGGTAATCACTACCATCATCAGTTTGAATGAATCTCTCTAAGAGCACAGGGTACCATTTCATCAGCTGGTGGAGGCTGATTTCTTGGGTTTTCATTTTGATGAATGTCATTTGGAGTAGCACAGAGGTTTTGCTATCTTACAGCACAATAGACAGCAGCCAGAATGTAAACACAGAGTTTTATTCATCCTGGAAATTTATGCAAGAACCCACTCAGATCTGCCAAGAACTGAACAGAAAAAAAATGTGTGTTTTAAACTATGAATATAGAGGTTTTCTGTTTGGATAATAATTTTATATAGATAACAACAGGAATCTGAATGCACTGATATTCTGATATGCCTTCTAGCACTTCCACCATTTTGCTCAGGGAAGAAAGCAACTGAAAAAAATTCTTTCGGTTCATTATAGCAAGAACACTTCTGTACAACTTCTATTTCCCTACCCACACAGCCAGATACATATACTACATGAATTTAGAAATATTTACCACTTTTGTCCCCAGTGATATCAAGTAAGTCTTTTTTTCAGCAACCTATGCAGTCTAGGAATATTAGGATACTTTTTCTGCTATAAGAAAGAGAGAAGCTTTAGACTGGTTTCATTTTTTATTTACTATTATTCAGAAGCATTTTCCTTGCAGAAAAGGAAGTTTTTAAATTGACAATATGGCCCAACAATACTAGAGCCTCTGACAGAATCTGTGTCAAATACTCTGGCATTCATTAAAAGATATTCAAATACTTGTGGGATTCAGGAGAGCTGAACCTCTATTCTTTATAGAGAGCTCTACAGTTTCTTTTTACTTCTTAGATTTTGGATCACCTGATCTGTATTTTCTGTTTGTAATTTTTTACAGGAGGTGTCAGGAAATATTTTTTACTCTATAGAAAAAGTTATTATATTAAAATATCTGTAAATTTATGTAAATTCTTTCATTTATGTAAATTCTTTCAATTTAAAACTTCTTTTGAAACAATTTTTGTTTTAAAACAATGATGAAGTGACATGGTTATAATAACCAGGTAACCTCACTGAAAGAACACTGTTAGAGTCTGTCTCTTGAGTGTGGAAATAAAAAGATGCTTTAGCATTTGTGACTCTTCTAAACCAGAGGGACAAAGAATCTGACAAGTGAAAGCAACATACTGTCTAGTAATGGCAACTAGTTCAATTGTTCACATAAAAGATTCACTCTTCAGATGCGTTATTTTTGAACCCTTTTGCATAGCACCAGTATCAGTGATATATACTCTTGCATTGTAAACAGGGGCAAAGTGGCGCTGACATATTTTTGCTGTTTCTCAGGGCACAAGATCAGACTTGCAGTAGCGGTGATATTTGAGGTGGTGACATCAGGTCATCTTTGTTTCCAGATTTGCCTTGACAACATTCTGCCTTGCCTCATAAAACAGCTTCATTTCTAACTCTTTTACCTTTTGCTTAGTAAAGAAGCAAGGACAACTTACATTTACTCCTCTCATATCTTCCTCCCATCATCTTCTTCATTACTACAGTTTTTAAAGATTAAGTTTTGCAGAATTGCTCTAAGCACAGAATCTACACCAACTCCATTTTCTGGAAGAAACCATAATGAAATTCCGGTAGAGTTTAACAGAGTTTTGCAGAAAATAATTCATCTGTCTCCACATTAGGGTGGCCATGATATTTAACTTGAAAAGTTCAGCACAGGTGTGCTAAAGAAAGAAAACTTGTCATCAAAGGCCTTTTACACTATTACACTCCATAACTGCGAGTACCTGCAGCTGTATCTTCAGGCTTTACAACTGACTTCAGTGTGAAGATTTAGGTGTTGAAGTCTAAGGTCTATCTCCAAGAACTCTGCTCAGTTTCCATCTAGCTCTGGGGGCCATTTACTTCAATTACATTTCAGTAGCTCATTGCTGGTCTTTCCCAGAATTATGCATTTGCAGATTGTTGTGGTTTAACCCTGGCAGACAGTTCAGCACCACACAGCCTCACGTTCACTCTTCTCCAGTGGGAAGTGGGAGGCAATCAGAAAGGTAAAAGTGGGAAAACTTGTGGTTTGAGATAAAGATGGTTTAATAAGTAAAGCAAAAGGTGCACACACAGGCAAAGCAAAATGAGGAATTCATTCATTCACTACTTTCCATTGGCAGGCAGGTATTCAGCCATCTCCAGGAAAACATGCATAACTTACTTTGGAAGACAAATGCCACCACTTTGCACAACTCTCTCTTCCTTGTCCCTCCAGCTTTTGTTGCTGAGCATGACATCGTATGGTATGGGATATCCCTTTGGTCAGTCGGGATCAGCTGTCCCGGCTGTGTCCTCTCCCAGCTTCTTGTGCACCCCCAGACTACTCACTGGTGGAGCGGTGCATGAGGAAGAAAAGGCCTTGACTCTATGTAAGCACTGTTTAGCAATAACTAAAACATCCCTGTATTACGAACACTGTTTTCACTACAAATCCAAAACACAGCCCCATGCAAGATACTATGAAGAAGTTTAACTCTTTCCTAGGCAAAACCAGTACACGGGTATCTTAATGTGTGCCATCCCCAGGGCCTGCAATAGTGGATGGGGTAAAGGTTCATGAGCTGGCAAGTCATAACTTCTGCTGGCAAATCAAATTTGAAGATTTAAATGAGATGATTAAACTTCTGTTTCACAAGCTTCTCCCTTCTTTTTAGCTCAGATTCTCTCGTGTAGCATAGTGCTCCTCTGAAGAGTATACTCGTAATCTGAAAAAGCGTTATTATCTCCTTAGTTATTTCCACTATCTGCCTTCTGCTCTGGGCTTGGCCTCAGGCTCCTTCATTCTAATGAATAGAATCATAGAATCATAGAAAGTTTTGGGTTGGAAGGGACCCCTAGAGGTCATCTAGTCCAACCCCCCTGCAGCGAGCAGGGACACTGCTAACTAGATCAGGTTGCTCAGAGTATCTGGTGAGAGACG